>JAFEHB010000117.1_pt2 | contig 83373 bp, 77 predicted proteins | sample 9267121 | NCBI WGS metagenome assembly JAFEHB01 (sample SAMN17103336, study PRJNA684904) | human gut metagenome | isolation source: diarrhea sample from child under the age of five | host: Homo sapiens | place: South Africa: Mafikeng, Mafikeng Provincial Hospital | collected 2019-09 | reverse complement strand
GAATCTATGGTCGATGTTGCATTAGATCTGGTCAATGTAGCAGAGGACTTAGGAAAACGCAAATTAATAAGGATCCCTAATGATAATATGGGCTTAATCAAGAACTATAAGCACGCTTTAGAATTAAGATCCACGTTCTTGACAATTAATAAACAACAGCTAGACAACTCTCTATTTAATATTAATATGAAATATATTATTAATAATAAAGATGATCATAAAGATGACACTGGCGAATATTTATTATTATCTAAAGTAGAAGTCTATACTAATTATGGTGAAAAGTTTACAAGTAATACTAGTATGAACTTTGCTAAGATTCCTAAAGGAAATAATTAAGAAAATAATACCCCATAGGAGTTCAACTCCTATGGGGATATTTTTTATTTGTTATTATTTTGATTATTATTGTTATTATTAGCGTTTACATATGCAGATACGTGAACTTTAATAATTTTCATATAATCAGACATAATACGTTCTGCCATTTGGTATTTGCATTGGTAGTAAGTACTAATAGTAGAAGCCAATTTATTAGCAAATTTTTGCATTGCTGCAAAGTCTTTACTAGTAGATGTACCGTTACTATTAATATTATTAGCTACGTTATTACCAGCATTAGCAATATTAGATTGAGATTGGCCTGCACCACCTGGAGCTCCAGCATTAGCTTTAACCATATCTAATTCGTTAAATACATCTTCATTCAAATAGAGAAGTGCACTTTCATTTGCAGGTTGGCCTTGTTGGTTATTTTGAGCTTCAATTTGGCCAGCACGAGTAGACGCAGAATTCAATGCAGTTTCAATAGATTTGAATGCTTGTTGCATTGTAGTCATATCCTTTTTGATATTATTAATATCATTAGGAATATTAAGGACTGTATTAGCGAGAGCTTGTACGTTAATATCATTAGGGGTTTTATCTCGTTTAGAGTTAGCGCCACCAACGAAGTAACCATTACATGCTTCTTTCCAATCACTATTAGCATCAGTGAATTCAGGATTCAATTTCTTACGAAGATCAAAGATTGCAGAATCAATATCAGTGGATGCGTTAACCTTAGTAATATCACCAAGATCTAATGTAGCACCTCCACGAATACGTTCTAAACCTTTATCATAGTCTTCAAAGCTTACAGTTGTAAAGCCAGCTGTAGGTTTAGCAATAATATCTTTGTATTTATTAATATAATCTTGATTATTCTTAATAAATTTATCGAACCATGCCATTACTTTATTGAATAAGTTAACAACGAATTCACGAATTTTCTTAATGAATTCGATTGTTTTACTGAATACGCTTTCATGTAAAGTTTGAATACGTTCTTCTACATTTATACCTTCAGCAAGAATCATTGTTTCTTTCATGCAGCAATCTGCAAGCAATTCATCATGTTTTAGTTCAACGATAGAATTATTCAATTCTTCACGGCTAAGAAGACCTTTATCAATATCTTTAGATTTTAGTTCTTCAATAGCAGCTTCTTTGACTTCAACAGATTCAGTGAATGCATCAACAAATTCTGCCAAGATAGCTTGAGCTTGACGTGCTCGTTCCATTATAGCATTAGCTTTAGTTGTAAATACTAGATAATGGAAAGACATTACTTCATTAATAAGAGAAACTACAAATTTTTCAATCTTACTAATTTGTAAAGCATTGTCTAATTTGATCTTTGTAGACGATTTATATCGTTGAATAGTTTTTAAGATAGAATGGAATTCATCTTGTACATTATTAGCTTCAGTGAATAAGGATTTAAAATCAATGCCATAGTTTTCAAGATAATAAACTTGGTCATTTAATACATCTTTACAAACTGGAACTGTTTTTTCTCCAACAATGAAAAGATCTGGAATTCTAGTGATATCATCACTACCACAGATTTCTTCTTTCAATCTATCTAAAATTTCAGTATGGTTATTAGAGATAACAGCTAGAATCTTAGTAGTTTTATCACTATCAAGTTCATAGAAGTTACCACCAACCATTTTAAGAATATTGAATAAAATATTCTTAATATTTGGATATGTGTTATCAATTTTATATTCAGTTATTGTACGTTCACCTAAGACACAAATAGTATCTTCGGAGCTTACATTAGCCAATAAATCACGAATAGTACTTTGATATTTATCAAAGTAACTAATATGATTTCTTTCTTTAAAATTAATAGCAGCATTATAGTTTTTATAGTAGAACTTATTAAGTTTTACCATAACATCAAAGAATTTATCATATGCTTTTTTAGCATCAACTACTGTATCGCATTCTAATAAATTCTTATAAAGAATACGAGACTCATTTAATTGAGTTCGTTTAATACCTTTAAATAGGTCAGATACACCTGTATAACACGCAGTACTTCCTTGGATGTATGCGAGTGGTGTTGGGTCGATCTTTTCTAATAAAAGGTTATCAAAGGTGAAAGCTTTTAAATTACTTTCCATTTATTATAACCTCCTAGATTGCAATATAGGATTCGAGAGCTGGTAATTCAACACTTTCTTTAAGTGTGTCTTTGATTGGGGCAATAACACTTTTTACAACGCCAATAGCTTTATTTACAACATAACGGAATGCCATTAATACAGCAGCTACAAGAGCAATTGTAATCTTTAAACTAGCTTCGCGCTTAATTAATATAATTGCATTTTCATTACCATTCGCAACTTTTGCATCAAATTCTTTTTGGATACGATCAAATTCAGAGTTCGCCCATTTTTCAACATCAGAAACTTTACCAGATAGTAATAATTCAATAATTGGAATTACATTATCTACTATCCATTTAGCAGTAACTGCTACATCTTTAAATGGGCCAATATACTTATCTATAATTAACTTACTAGTAATGGCTACTTGAGACTTATCTTTATCTTTATTAGCTTGAATGTCTTTAGCATTTGTTTTACGAGCAACAAAATGCTTATTTAATTGATCAAAGCTTTTGAACTTAGCCATAGTTAGGAATGCATTTTCTGGTAATTTTGCAATCTTATGAGCTTCATCGTCACGCTGTTTTAACCATTTTCCAATCTTAGCTAAATTAGGTTTAGATAAAATTTTAGGATTTTTCTTTTTAAGATCTTCACTCCAGTCATTAAAAGATTTAATGATCTTTTGAAGTTTTTCTTTAGACGAATCCAGATTAAGTTTAGCTTCTAGTACTGGTATATATTCAGATTCGAGAATGCCATCCATATCACATTCTAACATTCCTACATAGACTGTATTATCGAAAGTTTCATAATCATTAATGCATTCTAAAAGCAATTTGGAAAATTGATCCATTTTTGTCTCCTTATGATAAAATACATAAATGACATAAATAGCTGAACTATTTATGTCATAAATGTATTATATATTTTTTATTAGATATCGAAATAGGAAGCTAGTTCAGCATGTTCGAATGCACTTTCTTTAACTGCAGGTTTAGCAGTAACGCATGCATGCAACATACGACGAGCAGAGAATTTAGCTGCACGAACTAATGCACAATAAATAGTTGCACGACGGTTAGATGCATTAACTTTGATTTTAGCCAAAGCTTTGATTGCAGATACGAAAGTAGTGCTATCAGGATTCAATGCCAAAGCACCTTTTTGTAATTCATCAATGATTTTAGCTGCAGTATTAGCATCTTGTTTAATTGCAGATACTTGAAGTTGAGCAACTTTGATGATATCATCAACATGTTTAGCAACCCATTCGCCATTAACTGTAGTTACTTCAATCCAATCTTTGAATTGTTTTTGATCAGCAGCAGCTTCTTCTTTAGCTTTAGCTAACAATTCTTGGTTTTTGTCATTATCAGTAGAAAGATCACGGAATACTACAGAAGTAGTTTCAGTAAGATCGATTGCTTTACCAGCAGAGATAGATAAGAATTTTTCTTCAGTAAGACCCATTTTGAAAGTACGTTCTTTAGTCAAGTTCTTAGCATTTTCTTTGATGTCTTTTTCATATTTTTTCAAATATGCTAAGTCACCTTTAACATAAGAGTCTAACCAAGTTGTGAATTTAGCGAATAAAGACACAACCCATTTTTTAGCATATTCGAAAATCTTTTTGATTTTTTCTTTAAGAGTTTCGAAAGTAGCTTCTGTATAGATTTCTTCAGCAGTCATACCTTTTTGGATGCAATCCAATTCATAACGGCCTACACCTTCCATAATAAGGTTATCCATACGTTCAATTTCAATAGCAGCTTCAAGAGCCATTTCGCTGAAGTTAGTAGTATCGTCAACTTCTACAGTATCCAATAATTCTACACCTTCAAGCACTTTTGTATCTTCAACTTCTGGAGTTGTTTTAGATTCAATGAAAAATGCCATGTTATTTTTCCTCCTCGGACATGAGTAAAGATTCAATTAAAAGAAGATCAGAATTAAATTCCGATTCTTTAACAGGTTTATATGCAACAGCTTTAGCAAACGCTTTACGTGCTTGAGCTGCATTAAACTTAATTAATCTAAGCATATTTGCAACGTAAACATGAATTACAGCAAGATATGCAGTAGTGACTTGATTAACATATTTAGTCTCTTCATCATTAGCAGACTTAATAGTCTGAATAGTAGATTCAACTTGTTTAATCATTCTATCTGCATTTTGTTTAATGCTATTCATGTTTGTAGTTAGAGATTCTTCAACCTCTTTAGCGACATCAGTGTATTTAACTTCCTTAGGTTCTTCAAACCATAAATCTTTTATAGTTTTATCAAACTCAGAAGGGCTAGATACATTGGTTCCAAAAATATCATTAAATATAGCAACTTTATTTTTATCAGATGATATATTAGAAAACTTAGCAGTAAATACTGCCCATTTTTCTAAATAATACTTTATATCTTTGATATTAGGATTGAAGTTTTTAAGTTTAGCATATTCAACAACAAGACCTGAACCGGATTCTAGATTTACATCTAGATCGGCCGATTCAGATAATTGTTGGAATTTGTCTTTAACTATACTTGCATATTTTTTAAAGAATGCTAAGTTGCTCATAGTAATCTTATCATAAACAACTTTAAAGAAAGTTTGAATAACTGATTTTAATTTTACTAAGAACTTCTTAACGAATTCTATAATTTTATTTTTAATATCTTCGAACTTACCTTCAATGAAAGTAGAAGTATCTTTACCATCATTAATAAGTTGCAATTCAGTAATATCAGTGGATATAGCTTCTTTAAATAGTTCGGATTCAAAAATAGTAAACTCAAGCATAAGTTCACTAAGTCCTACACTAGATGTATAAAGATTATTATCCATAATATTAGACCTATGAATTAAATTAAGCTTCAGGTTCTACTTCAACTAAGTCAGCTTCAACCAAGAAAAGATCTGCGTCTAATTCTTCGCCTTCTTTAACAGGTTTGTAAGCAACTGCTTTTTGGAAAGCTTTACGAGCTTCAGCAACAGATTTTTTAACAACTTTAGTACTTTCTGCACTTATTGTGCTAATTACAAATGCATAAGCAGTACAAACATTATTAACCAATGCGGCATCTTTATCTGTATTTTTCTTAATATTTTTGATTGCGTCGTCAACAGCTTTTACTAAGTTTTTATGTTCAGCTTCGGAATCCTTAGCCCAATCACCTAAAAGAACTTCACCTACGCGTTTTGCAATTAATGGGTATGCAACTTCTTTTACTTCACCAATACGGCTTGCAGCATATGCAGATCGAATTTCAGAGGAAGAATTAACGCTCAACCCTGTAATAGCATTAAAGATTTCAACTTTCAATTCTTCTACAGATTTACCTTTATTACTATCTACTAGTAATTGATCCAAATTTACAATTTTATCATTCGCTTGTTTAAATTGTTGTGCTTTAATTGTTAGACCACTAAGATCTTTCTTAGCAACTTGATCTTTAAATTTGTTATAAAGAGCTTTATTATCTTTGGTAACAACCGCGATAAAGCGATCTTGGAATCCTTTGAAAACTGCTTTAATTTTAGCCAATAGAGTTTCTAAGAATTTAACAACTTTTTCTTTGATTTCAGCAAATTTACCTTCAACGAATACTTTTGTATCAGTACCTTCTTGAATCATGCTATATTCTGCAACATCTGCACGAACTGCTTCTTCAAACAATTCAGCTTCAAATTGCATGCATTCTAAAGCGATAACACTTGCACCCAATTCACCTTCATAAAGAGCGGAGTTTTCAAGTGTAACTTCTTCAGTTTTATGACCGTCAAAAAATGCCATAATATTTGTCCTCCTTAAAGTATATACTTTTAAGTATAAATTTTAAAATTTATCTATTTCGCCAATATTAGGCTAGATTTATTAGATTGTTGCAGCTATTAAATAGGTAAGGTTCCTATTAAGCTATGATGATACTAATATCGAGTTTATTATCCTCAGTATTAGTAGAGTTGATATTTAGGAACTCTGGAATCTTACCAACTATAGATTCATCTTTACGATAAATATGTTGGTATCCAGGCCCATAACCATTAAAGTCTAAGAATTCAAAATATGTAATACTATCAGCATACTTCTGAGTGATGTATGTAATAATATTAGGGATATGAACATCGGTAATCTTAGATTTATCTTCAATATATTTTCTAATATCATTCTTAATATAGTCGATGATATATTTATCACTAGCGGTCAATAACTTAATCTTGAACTTAAGTGATAAGTTAACTCGATTAATAGGAACGCTATTTTCAATATAGAAGATTTTAGATGGCCCATATGTATTAAAGAATTTGATGTCAATACCAAAGCTATCTTCAAGAACTTCTAAACAATCTAGAATATGAATACGTTTCTTTTCTAGTTCATTAATAAAGCTTTGAATCTTTTCTTCAGTATTTACATAATCATATCCAATAACTGGGACCCGATCTATATAGTAACTAATTTGACCATTATCTTGCTTTTTGATTTTGATTACAGATTCAATCAAATCAGAATAGTTATACAAGAAGTCAATACCATATTTTACAGTATACTCATTAGTTAAACTATATCCGTTTAAGAATCCATCAGCAAAATATTCTTCAGTCTTATTTCTGCCAGCATCATATTCGAATACATTTTTACAATATACAAAGATTTTCATTGGCATATTGTTAAGCATATATCCAGGTTCGAATTTATCCGCAGAAGCTTTCATTTCATGGACGTCATTAACTTTTAAACGTACGTTCTTATCAATCTTATTATCAGTATTCAATTCGAATCTATAATCGAAACTATAAGAAGATTCATCGTAGTTTACAAATTTAGCTTCAGCCCATCTGTAAGGAACTTGATATTTATCATCGGAATAGAATACTGCTATTACTTTAAGATCTGCCCCAGTAATCTTATTTGGATCATATGGATCATCTCTATGAATAATACCAATATTAGATTGAATATTCTGAAGAATAGAAATATCACAAACGTAAGTATCACGTTTAGTTAGATAGCTACGTTTCCAATTCATATTATTTGTAATAAATTGAACTTTAGAATCTTGGTTTACATAAGTAAATTCCAAGATCTTGCTAACGTCCATGATATTCAAATAATAAGATACATATAAAGGTTTCTTATTTATAATACACATGAAAGGATTCATATATAAGAAAGATTCATTACTGATTTTCTTTAATTCATCCTTGGAGGCATTATATACTACTGATGCATTGGTCTTTCCATCATATTTGATAGAATTACCTGCAGTCAATATGTAGTTACTATCGGAGATATTATCAAAGTCACGTCTAATACACTCCACTGGAATTGTATTAGTCGGAATGATATTTGTAGTAGTATCCATTAATAAGAATGCATAATATAATCTACTTAATGGATTATCCATTTTCTTGAAGAAGAAGATTTTATTATCTTCATCTGCAATTGTATTAAAGTAGTTATTAATATCAGTGCTATTGGTTACACTACCACGAGCTAAAGCTTCTTTAGGAATAAGTTTCTTCAAATCTGAGATAGATTTTTTATCTAAACCATATTGAGCTTCGCCTGTAGGTACAACTAATAGATTCAATCTATCATAGTTAATATTGGAAGAATTAACTCGGAAGTAGATTGTATCTTTATATTTAATATTACCTTTAGATCCTTGACTGGTATATAAGTTTACCGTTACTTCAGTATTAGCAGTTGGCAAATATGAAGCATTGTCAAACATAATACGAATAGTCGAAGAATCAATAAATGTATAATTACAGAAATCGTTAACTCCATCAGTATTCAAACCATTATAAACTGGTTTCAACTTTCTAACAGGGTTACCATATTCTTTTACATCTACATCGAATCCAGCTAATTGATTATCAAATTCAAATTGCATCATTTTAGATTCTAACGGATTAGATGTAACGATAGTTTTATGAATTGTAGAGAACTCATATTGTCTTAATTCAACTAAACACATAATGACTGGTTGACCATCAATTTCTGATTTAATAGTTGGTTTAAGATATGGATCTACATCTTTTGAGTTTCTAGTGATTATTGGATTTACTTGAGTTGTATCATACATCCCAGTATAAACATAATCACCTGTAGGAAGAAGAATACGTTTAATGATTAGATCATAAGGAATATGGAATTCATAATCACCAACCATTATTTTTACTTCTCTATCTAATCTAAAAGTATCATTGACTGTGTTAAGAATCAATTCATTTTCATAAAATATAAGCATAGCGCTCATAGTAGATGGCTCTGCATATATCTTATTTATACCAAGAGATAATGCATGGGAAATTACATTCTTTTCAAACTTGGCTTTAATAGGGATTGCTTCATTAGAATACTCTGCAGCCATAGAGACAGCATTTTGAAGAGCATTAGAATTTACATCTCCTAAATAGCCAAAGATGCCCATAGATAGAGTAAGGTCATCTTCGCTAATATATTTCTTTTTAATATTTTCAATATACTGATTAATATCATATATATTGGCATTAAGCATGGTATCATTCTTTACTGTATTTATAACAGTATCAGAATAACTTCTAGCTACTGTATTAGCAGATACTGCATCAGATGCCATTTAATCTATCCCTCCCATTTTAATTTATAGAACCCTCTATTTGGTAAGATAGTACTATATCCAGCTAATGCTGTAGTACCACCATCCTTATAGAAGGCGCTATTATTTTGATTTTTATTCATATTTAGATTCATATCAGTTTGTTGGTTGCTAGGTTTTACTATATATGGACGATGCATATATTCACCACTCCAACCGCCAAATTCTGGTAAATATCCACCAAGTCTAGGATTGCCTTTAGTGATTAAATTACTTATTTCATTAAAGTCCTCAATTATATTAGGATCCATGTCCTCAACAAATGAAGCTTTAAACTGAACTGTAAATTTAATATTACCATCTGCAGGTAAATCAGAGAATGTATTACGTGGAACCATCTTTGGATACACTCCAAAGTATTTAGCAAAGTAAACTATAGATTCACCATCTTCTCCGACAATGAATTTATACATACTCATTTGATCATGAATAACTTTAGAATCAAGATATGAATCATCAACAAAGTCAACTAATCCATAATGCTTCATTCGTTCATATTCATCGAACAGTCTAAACCACATATAAACTTCTAAATATTTTGTATCTTCAAATTCAATAGAGAATTCATGATTCTCATCAGATTCATAAGAAGTCCCTCTATAGAAAAGAGAAGATCCTAATATATTTTTAGAAGTCTCATAATCGTTAGCAGTAGAAATATCTGGAATATCTACATTAGATCTCTTATAGTTAGATAGTAAATTCACAAATGGATTATGTGTATTTACAGACCAACTTAAGCTTTCCAATACAGAATGATATCTATCATATGCCTCTCTAAATAATGTATTATTTGCAATAGATGGATTTAAGACGTTGCCATTGAAGATTTGTAGATCAGGTTTTGTAAAGAATACATATTCTCTAGTCATACCCATCCAGTTTTGTGGATCAAGTCTTTCATATCTTGCAAACTTTGTATATTTTTCAGATTGTGTTACTCGACCAGCACCGAGGCCTAATCCATTAGCTTTTACGAATTTTAAAAGCCCATCATTAGAACCGGATTCATCAATCATTGGCCGAGTGTCTCTATTTAAAACATTTATACTTTTTGCTTTATGTGTATTGCCAGTTTCATCTTTGGCACCAGTACCAGTAAAACCAAAGTCATTATTATTTTTAACGATATTAGACAATTGGCGTCCTCCTTTCCTGGATTTTAAATTAATCTTATGTTGAAGAAGGGAATAAATATCGTAATTGTATATTATAATAGTGAAATAAAGCATGTTTGTGTATGATAATCATAACCCAAACTTCCAGCTTATTGTTATTCTAAATCATTTCAATTTAAAGGCTGGGTTATTATGACTAAATCTATACACTTATATGACAATGATCTAAAAGAGTTAGCTCTTGCTGACAATGCTGTCAAAATCTATACAGTTGCAATCATCTCTGGTGATGATGTAATGGAAGAATTTGACACGGTTAGAAAGTCTGACTATGACAGAATCGTTAATCTTTATAATGCTTGTATTAATGGTATAAAGGATAAAGACTTAACCTGGAAATTTCATGAAGCTATTTCAGAAACTCCAAATAGTTATTTTATATAACAAATACCTGCATGCTTTATTTTTTTTTGTAAATTGGCCTCTTCAACATAAGATTAAATTTATATAAATTAATAAGGAGGTACCTATAATGATCCTTAAGGATTTAATTACGGACGTTTTAGATATCGCTCAGGATTCTGAAATTGGAAAATTTATTTCTCGTAAGAACCCTACGATTAAATCTATTACCCGTTCAAATAAAGACTTAACTATGATCTTCCCGGTCATTGCTTCTAGCTCTATTGAACCTAAAAGTGCACAGTTAGTTACTAGAGCATTAGAACGCAAATTTACAACTTTAACTCAAATGCTATTATCTGCATTGTCTATTACGTCTTCGAAGGATGCTATTGAGCATTTACGTAATATTCATACAAATCTAGATTTAGATTCTTTTTTTGACGTTGATGGGTATTTGACTGCAACTGAAGCTGCATCTTTAGATCCATTATACTTCCGAGATAAACTTGGTGAAAAGATGGTTCACGAGTCTTACAAAAGAGAAAGACTATTTGGTAAACCATTAAATGCTTTAACTGAAGCTAATCGTACTCAAGTAATTAGAAATCGTCACTTAGCTCAAGAAGCTAATAGGAATGATTCTACTAAAACTATAGTTACATCATCTAAAGATCCAAAGCCAATGGATCCTACTGCTAAAGTTTCATTCCCTAAAATGATGACTGATGTAGATATTAAAAAAGCAAATGAACTTCAACCTACAGTAGTTGAAATTAAATTTGTTTCTACTGCAACTGGTGAACCTATTGATGCTAATGCTTTCATCGGTATCAAAACAAAATTATATGCTGCAGATTCTATGGATATTGTAAATCATGTAGTATCCAAACGTGGTAATAAATTGAGCCTATACAATTTCATCAAAGCTACAAGCGGTGAAATTGATTTCTGGCGTGATTTTATTTTTGCTCTTAAGAAAGCAAAAGTTGATGCTATTTCTTCATCTAAACGTGGATCTTCCTCTAAGCTTTGGAAAGTTCTTGAACGTAGATCTATTGCATCTAAACTTAATCGTTTGCTTTCTTCTCGTAATGATGCAACAGCTATCACAACTCTAATGGTATCTATGTATGAAGTTGAATATCTTCGTAAAAATAACGATATCGATCTTTTAGATTCCCGTGTTGCTCGCCAACTTTTAGATGAATATAATCTTATCGGAATTGCAGTTGTAGATGATTCTACTGAATCCGTTCGTTTCATCTTTGATACTGGTGATGATGAATATGAAATCTATTCCTTTGGATCTTTGAAAAAAGAAGACAAAGTTGACTATAAACAAATGATTCAAATTCTAGCTGGAGGACGATAATAAATGGCATACCAATTAAAAGAATTCGTTGAAGCCTCCAAGTTTATGGATTTTACAGATAAAGAAACCTATATGACTATAGGGGTTGTAAATGAATCCGAACAAAAAGAAATCTTATTAGGTATTACTAATAAGCTTTATGAGAAAATCGAAGCCAAAGTTACAGATATTGACTTTGGTACAATTCCTTCATCTAAAGGTGATATTACTAAAGTGGATAATATCCAAATGGTATTAGAATGCCTAGATGATATGAGAAAAATCTACAATGAATATAAACAGCCTACTTCTGAAATTCAAGAAATTTTAGAAGCAGTTGAAAACGTACAAGATCTTAAGATTGAATTCCAACGTGGATTCATGACTAACACAAGTTTACCAATTGTACTATATAATACAACAGTATTATCTATCATTAGTGCAACCTCCTTATTGATTTCTACTACTATTGATTTCATTGTAGATCCAAGAAGCAAATCTATCGAAGTTTCTATTGATCGCTCTGGTATTAAAGATAGTAAGAGTCTTTTAGCTCTTCGTACTTTAGAAACTTTCAATAATGCATGTCGTGGTAACAAGCTTAAAACTTTATTACAAAATGTAACAAAAGCTAATGTGAAGAACTTAGTTGGTACATCTGCTATTGCTTTAATCGGTGTATCTATTGCATTAATCTTCACTATCGTTCCACTTCTTCGTGAAGTAATATACTATTACTACTATTGCCGTACAAGCATTGCTGATTATTTTGATACTCAAGCTACAATGCTTTCTCTAAACGCTGCTCGTTTAGAAATGGCTGGTGACCCTAAGACAGCAAGTGAACAACGTAAATTCGTTGATCGTTTCCGTCGTATTTCTGACGCCTTGTCTATTAATTCTAAAGATTCTGTAAATAAAGCAACTAGCGATATTAAAAAAGAATCTAAAGAAAAATTCAAAATTGATGATGTTACAGATAGTTTACCAGACTCTGCTGCATCTTCCTTATTCTAATGAAAGGAGCATAGTATTATGCATTTTTCAAGAAAAGCCATTAGAGAGTCTGCTAACTTACGTATGCTTAAACAGGCTAAAGTTAATGAGCTTCAATCTCAGTTAAATGAAACAGTTGTTCCTGTAGTAGAATTCGATGAATCTAAGTCTCTTAAACGTGCTAATAGATTCCTTAATCTACGCACAACTGTACGCAATAATTTAAAAGAAGCTTTCTTATTCGAAGCAATCAAATATTTTTATAATGAAAGTTCTGTTCAAGAGATTGAAAAAGATGAACTTCAAACAACTAAGGATACAATCATCATGGGTTTCATTAAAGAAAACGGTGTTGAAAATATCCTTAACAAGTTCCGTAAACGTGATGTAGTATTAACAGATATAGCTAACTTTGTTAATGAATCTACTCGTGCTATTATGGAAGAAAATGAAGAAAAATTAAAAGATTCCGAAACAGCTCCCGAAGATATTCAGGTATCTGTAGACGATCGCGAATCCTTCATTGATAAAATGGCTCAACAAAAAGAAGAAATTGAAGACGTTGGTGCTATGGTTCAAACACATGTAGCAAACAACGTAGAAGAATTCATTGCTTCTAATGTAGAAGATCGTCAACAAATCAAATATATCTTAGATGATGTTAAAGAAAAAGTTGCAAGCATCAAAGCTGCAAATGCAGATGTTGCTGAACAAATTAAAGAATCTAAGATTATGAAAGCTCGTCGTGAAATTCATAAAATCAAAAACTCCAAAAAGAATATTTTGGAATGTATGGTTAATCATCTTTCTAAACGAGTTATTACAGAAAACCATCAAGCTTTCTTAGATGATCGTAACTCCATTAAAATGGATAAGATTGTTGAAACTGCAGAATGTATGCTAACTATGTTAGTATTGTCTGAAGCATTTGGTTTTGAAGTAAACGAAAAAGACGTTCGTGAACTTTATAAATAATCAAAAAAAAAATAAAGATAAATACCCCATGGAGTTAAACTCCATGGGGTATATTATTTCTTCTTTTTTATTAAATAACGCTAACTAATAAGTTTTCTCCAATACGATATACTGAATGGAAAAGCTGAATATTAGACATTAAAAAATCATATTGACGGGTAGTCAACACTTTTAGAAGATTTCCTTTATTCTCAGAATATGCTCTGCTCACTTGTTCGAGACAAGCACCTTCTGAGCGGTTAATTTCTTTACTCCATACATATCTTCCTTCGATGGAGTATTCAAAATCATGGAAATAATCATTTACCATATCATTCCAGAAATTGATTTCTAATAGCTTTTTCTTAATAGTATAAACTGTGTCAAGTTGTTTAGTATTATATGAGTTCATTTTAGTCACCTAACAATTCTGAGGGGTTAAAGAACTCCCCACTCTCATCCTTAGACTCCTTTGTTTCTGTCTCAATATCTAAATTAACTCCACGTTTTTCCATTATTTCTTTAATGGTATTATTATCCCCATATCCCTTTTCTAATAAAACATGAGTAAGATCATGTGGACCTTGCTCTGTTAGAAAAGAGAATCCCTTATTTGGAGTTAGAGAACCATCAGTTCCCATAACCCATTTACGTAGTTCAAGCTTTGCTGGACGATCATTCCAGCTTGTTTCTGATAACTTTAAAAGACTATTACCGCGTTCATCGAAGACTTCATCTATTCCATCTTCTTTTATATTCCATTTGAATTCTGGCATTATTACTCCTCCAAACAAAAAATAAAAAGCCTGGGAATTTACTTCCCAGGCTTAATATTTGTCGATAATTAATTATCGATTTGTCGGGCGATATAAGCCATCAGACACTACTTGACGGCTTACATATTTTTTCAAAAGGTTCTTAGTTACTTTTGGATCTAATTGACGTACGTCTAAAAGACGACCAGAGAAAGAACCATTGTTAATAGGTGCACCAGGAATTACTACATAATCATATTGGTTACCATAAATGAAACCAAGAACGGATTCAATTGTAGCACCATTTACGATTAGGATATTATGAGTACCATCTGCAGACAATGCATATTGAACACATTGTTTACGGAATGTGTCATTATTTTTATTGTCATTGAGACCGAAGTCAACTACTGTTTCCTTCAAGATCTCAATAGCATCGTTAGTTAAACGGAATCCCATGGATTCTTCGCTAACGATACCATTAGCACTGCTAGATTTAATAGCGTTAATGCCATTGAATTTAGCAATCATCTCTTGCTCTTTGGTTTCGGATGCACCGGAATCAAAGCCACAAGTTTCCAATGCTTTCAAGCTCTTAGTTTCAGGATTGATAGCTGGATCAAACACCAAGCTAATACCAATAACTGGAGAGTTAACATAGGACAATTCGCGGCAACCTACATAGTCGCCAAAGATGTCACCCAATCGTTGAGTCAAAAGTTCACATACTTCAGATGTAGAGATCATGCGAGATTTGTAATCGGATTTAAATTCTTCTGGTTCAATATCCAATTCAAATTTCTTACGAGTTTCTTCACCTTGTTTTTCAGCATCACGTTTTTGCCCTCTGGATGCACGTTGAAAAACTTCAGCTAGGCTTTGGAAGCCATTTTCGGGTTGAGGGACTTGTTGGTTGAAAGTCGACATTTCAGTCCTCCTTAAAAAATAACTTAAGATTACTTTTCTGTTAGATTCATATTAAAATACTATCTCTAACTACCATTATAATATATAAATATTTATATATTTACTTAATTAAGATGTAGACCTGGAAGATCATCAATTGATACATATTTAACTATAAAGGTTCTATCATTCTTATCTTGAATAAAGAAGAAGTTACCTCGTATCTTAGATAATTCAATATCATGATAATATTCCAAAATATTGTAATCTACTATTTTAGTTTCAGCTATTGCTTCTAAAACAAATAGATCACCTGGTCTTAAATTTCTTTGTCCAGCTTTAACTTCAAATAGTACTTTAAATACTTTGAAGTTATAGTGGAACCAATACATGAATTCTATATTTTTTAAAGCTATTTCTATACCTTGATATATATCATTTAGATTAGCATTATATGATTCAGCTATCTCTCTAATAGCTTCACATATCCAAGGTTGTAATTTAATTAGAGATATAATATTTTTCAATGAATCATTTAAATATAGATCTATTGTATATGCCTTAGTTTTTTCTACTATATCAGACATCAATATATCATATGCTGATTGATATAGTCCACCAGTGGCATATTGATATTTACAAATAGATTTACCAAATTTATAATCAGTAATTCTATAGTTTAATCTACTTGCAAAGTATGGGAAATTGAATCCTTCAAATTCATTATATATACTAAAGCATAAATCTTTAGATCCATCCTTTAGAGTACATAATTCGATGAATAATTTACAATGTGGAGTTATAGATTCTAATCCATCAAGCGTTTCTTTTTGGATTAGAGTTCTACTTCCTATAATTGGACTTACTTTATAATAGTCTTTTTCAGATCTAGATGTTATTCTATATAACTCAGTGATCTGACCGGCATTATTCTTTTTTATAAGTTTATTACCTATATTCTGCATTATATATCCTCCTTATTAGAGTTATAATATATAACTTATTTAGAAAATTAATAGTGCTACTTAACTAAGTAAGTAGCACTATTGAATTTATATAAAAATTATAAGAGATGTAATAGTTGTTTAAAGTACTCTAATGAATACTTTAAAGTTGGAGCTTTAATAGTGATTGATTCATCACTAAATGGGCTCTTCTTGTAGTAATTAGCAAAGTTAAATTGCTTATCTTTTTTCATTACTACTTGCATGTACTTGTTGAAATCATTTAATACTCTAGAACGAATATCAACTAATTTCTTTCTAGGTACAGTTTTATTTTCAGAATAGATATCAGATTCTATTCTATTATTAATATAGAAAAGCTTAGCCAATTCATATTTCATAGGATCTATATTTTCAGTTTTTTCATATTGCTTTAAGAGTCTATGAGATTCTTGATATTCATTTTCATAATCTCGCTTCTTAAGAATATTAGAAACTACTAGATCGCCATTTTTCTTAAATTGAATTGGGAACTCGGCTTCTTGAATTAATTTACGAATAGTATTTTCATGGAATGCTTCTTGAATACGTCGTTTAGCACTACGTCTATTAACATCGTCAAATTCAAGATAAGGATTCCATCCATATTCTAACAATTCTTGTTTAAGTTCATCATTATCTTTATCTACTGATAGTTGATAAGATAATGCTCTAACTTCACTTAACCATTGGCGAATAGCTTTTGAATCATACTCTCCGCCATTAAATGCTTTAGTATATTCAGCTAACCATTTAGATCTTTCAGGAGATTCCTTAATATCTGCAAATGTTTTAGCTTCTTTAAATGCATTAATTTCATATGGAGTATAGAATGGTAAATCTTCTGGAAGTTCTTTGAATTCTACATTTAAATCTTCAAATGCTGATTCAACTAAAGCAAAGCTATAGTCATCTTCATAATTATCATTTCCGAATTTAGCTTTCATGAAATTATACATGGTTTCATTAGTGCAACCAAATACTTCCATCATTCGCATATCGGATATACGAATCAATGTAATATTCATAGATTGTAAATTATTCCACTGAATGTCTAATTCTTCTTCTGTGTCACATGGAAGAATACAATAAATGCCTGAATTTAGAGACCATTCTTTTAGATATGCAATTTCTTCTTTCTTATTAGCTAAGTTAATACCATAATCTTTAGCTTTATCAATATCAGATAATTGCAATCCTTCTGCTAGAGGAAGATCTTTATATTCAATATCGCTATCTAGATATTTAGATAATAATTCTTCATATCGTTGCTTATTGGGTTTACCATAGAGTGCAATAGATTTATCATCACTTTGTCTACGTAATTCTGTAGGCAATGATAAGAATTCATTCCAATCATCATTGAGTTTATCTTCAGATTCATAATCAACATCTAGAACTTTATAGAAGCCAGTATCGTTAATATCTCTGACTCTACTGTCTACATAATCAGAATCTTTATCTAAGATAATTTTAGCTTTCTTATATGGTGTGGATTCAATTTCATGAATATGTTTATATGATTTACTTCGAATACCTGACTCTAAATCAATAGCAAAATATCCTTTAGAATCTTCCATGATAGTTGTACCTTCAGGGAATTCTCTTAGTTTCATTTTTGCTTGATTTAATTCCATCTTATCACAGATAGGAAGATAGTCATCAGCTAATTCTGAAGAATTATTTACATCATTAGAAAGAGTAGCGATAACATCACCAAAGCCATGTTTATCTTTTCTTTCAATATCTATTTCTTCAAAATCTTTATCATATTCTACTTGATCTTTAGATAATAACTTTTTACCAGTCATTTCTTCATAAAGAGTAGATGCATCTTCTTTATTTACATCGGGTTTCCGATGCTTATATGCATTATAGAATTTATTTTGTAAGAATGGCTCTCGATTAACAATTTCAGTTTTATCATTGTCATCTTTGATACGTATCTTATCTTGTTTTTTATTTGTAACTACACCAAAGCCATCACGTTCTCCAGTAAATGAGTTAGGGTACATACCATATTGGACCATCATGTTTCCATCCATAGTTCCAATCATAACTCCACCGATACCAGAGACTCCAACTTCAGATAATGCGGATTCTTTAATATATTTAGATAATCTAACCATTTCAACTTGATCTGGTTTATTTTCTATATTATTTCTTATTCTACTATATTCAGATGCATAATATATTCCACCGAAGATAGCCGGCATATATAATGCTTTATTATAAATATTTAATATATGAAAATATAATTTATAAGAAATAAATAGTATGAATCCCTTATGATGCATGCATATATCTATCATATCTTCTAATATTGGATATATATCCGTAACATCATCAGATTCTTGGTATTTTTTATAATCGCTATTTGAGGTAATAAAGATATTATAATCTCCGTCATAATATAATTCCAAATATCGCTCTATTAGCCAATCGCCTTCATTATCATCACCTAAATCGCTATGGACTGATTGATATTTTTCTCCTTTAGCAAAACTATAAATTTGACTAAAATCAATAGCTCTAAGGTTTTCATATTCTTTATAATTTCTAAGCTGCTTAAGAGTGGAAAGTATATCCGTAAGGTTAACTCCGAAGATTAATTGACCTTTATCTGTATCTTCTTCGAATTCTTCCATATTAATAAATAATCCTAGATTAGATGATTGTATATTATATGCATCTGAATTTACACTTTCAGATAATACAGATTCATTAATTCTAATGATTTTATTAAGATCAGAACCATCGGATGGGTTAATTTCTTGATCTTTAAGTAATGCTAGAGTTTCCATAAGCTGTACGAAGTTATTATTAGTCAATCTTAGATAATTATATTGACCTAGTTTAATTAAAGCAGCTTCTTTAGAGATTTGTTTATCTCTATACTCCGTCATTTGACGGTTATTAGGATTATCTCCACCATCTTTGACTTCTATGATTAAATTATAAGGAACGTAGTAAATATCAGTTATCCACTGTCTAGTAATACCATTTTTGTCCTTATATTCGATAACTGGTCCGGGCATTAAGATATCTTCACTCTTACAATGAAGAACTTCATCCATAAATTTAATAGCTTCTAATTCATAGCTACCAGTATACGTAAATATAGTACCATCGCTATATTTATACTTACCGCTAATACTACGATTAGCTAACATTTTTTGTTGTTGCTCTGGATCATCAAGAAGACTTACTTTACCATATACTTTGAGCATATTCTTCTTGAATTTTTCACGCAAAGCTTCTTTACATTTAGGATTAGTACAAAGTCTTGTATATTTACCAGTCTTAGGATTCCATTGAGCTGGATTTCCACATACTATACATTTACCAGAGTCAGGATGCGTCTTATCGAATAATAGACGTTCAGCATCGTATCCTTCTGGTATTAGTTCTTTATGATTTCGTTCAATATGTCGAATTAGTCTTTCTTTTTCCTCTTTTCTAGTACAAAAAGGACAGCTAATTTTTCTATTACTTGACATCCATATTCCTCCTTTTATTAGGCATATGTAAATTTAATGCTATGTTGAAAATGGGTTAATATGTATATTTTTAACGCCTGAACTTTATAGTAATTGCTAAATATTCAAAGAAAGGAGACTGTTTATGGCTGAAGAAATCGTATTAAAAACTGCCAAGACAAAAGAAAATCCAGTTTCTTTAAAAGAATATACATTAGACGTAAATGCATATGGTACACCTTTAGACTATAAAAACTTTAATGCTTTAGGAACGCTAATCATGCGTCTAATTTTATTAGAACCAGGTACAATCACTCATTCACCTAAAATGGGTGTTGGATTAATAAGTAAATATAGATATATGCAGTCGGATAAGTTAGATACTTTTGTTAATGAAGTTAAAAATCAGATCAAAGACTATATAGATCCAACTGCAGTTGTCGATATGGATGTAAATATCACTGATCAGAATGTAATGGTAATGGACTTGAAAATAAATTCTGCCCAATTTAGATATTACTTTGATCGTGATAAAGTGACTTTAAAAATGATAGCTCTAGATCAAGAGCAATAATTGGAGGAACCATAAATGTCTGAAGAAAAAATCAATCTAACAGATTTGATGAATGAAAAATTTGCAGAAGAAGCTTCCAAAGAAAAAGAAACTACTGCAACAGCAGAAGAACCTACACGTGTAAATGCTCCAGCATTTGATCCAAACAATATGGTTTCTGTTGATTTATCTCAATTAGTTCCTTCTGGTAAAGAAGATGCAACTAAGAAAGCACAAGAAGAACTCATGGAAGATTTAGATGATGGCATCAAAGCAGTTGCAGAACGCCGTTTTGGTCCAGCATTGAAAGAAATCCGTGATATGCGTGAAGAATACGAAATGCGTAAAGCCGCTGGCGAAGAAGATCCTAAAGTTAAATCTAAATTTGATCCAACTTTAGATCTTGATCCAAATCTAACTGATGAAGAAGTAGCTCAAATTCGTAAAGATCGTGAAGATCAAGATAATATTGTTGATCTTGCCGAAGCTACAACAACAGAAAAGAAACCTGAATCTGTAGCCGATATTGAAGAAGAATTCAATAAAAGCTTAGAAGATGCAGAATCAGAATCTGATGGTAAAAAAGTTAATACTTTCATGGAAGGAGTTCCTACTGCTGAAAGTGTAACTGAAAATGTTAAAGCTGCTACAGTTCAATCTACTGTACATGATTCTTCTGATGATGAAGAAGATCTTGAATTAGATTTAGTTAATGAGCTTGATGAATTAACTGAAGATCTTGGTCTAACTGATGATTTAGAAGAAGCCGAACGTATTAAAGAAGAACGCCGTACTCAAAAGAATATGGAAGAATTTGCTAAAGTACTTCGCTCCCAATTAAGTGAAACAAGTGCTAGAAAACCAGATATCTCCAAATTCAAAGTACGTAAACGTCCTAAAGCATTCACTAAGGTTCTAGCTACAAGCAGTGAAACCCAATACTTTACTTGGGGTCTATTTGCAACAGGTATTTCTGTAGCAATCTCCCCTCTATCCGCTATTGAATTGGATAAGATCAATCCTTATACTAGAGATCGTAATGATATCGTTAGTACTAAGACTACATTTGATACTATCTATAAACATTTGGCACCAGCTTGCCGTGATATGAAAATGGAAGAATGGATGAAACTATTAGACTTCCAAGATCTAAATCATTTATTCTTTGCATTATATAATGCTAACTTCCATGATTCTAATATTATTCCTTTCACTTGCCCTAAATGTAATCACTTCTATTCTGAAAAACGTGATATCATTGATATGGTTAAGTTTGAAACTGATGGAGATAAAGAAAACTTCAATAAAGTTATTAAATTGGATCCTTCTTTACCTCCAACATTTGAAGAAGAGCTTTACGTTGCAAATGATAAATATGCATTTGGTATCGTAATTCCTAAATTGTACAACTCCATGTTTGAAGAACGTCTTTTGGATGAAGAGTTCCGAAACAACTATGCTGGCATCATCAATCTTTCTCATTGTATTTCTACAGTATATGAAATCAATGAAGATGATGAAGAATTGATCCCAATTCAATTCACTACTAAATCTACGGATATTGTTAAGACTTATAAATATCGTATCCTTTCTATCTATAAAGTACTTTCTAAACTTTCTGGCTATGAATTCAAAGAACTACAAGACTTCATTGCTGAATATATTGAAAAGACTAATAAGAATATCAATATTACATATCAAGTACCTGCAGCAGTATGCCCTAAATGTGGAGCTGAAATTCCGGCAATTCCTATGTCTGCTCAGGATTTGGTTTTTACACGTCATCAGTTGATTCGCATGTTAGACTAATGCAGTTAATTGATTCAGTTTGTTTTGAATATAGAGGTAGATTATCTGTTATTGAAGCAATGAATATGCCGATAGGTGATCTACTTCTATTAAAGAAATTCATATTGGATCAAAGAGAAGCAGCTGATGCGGCCAAGAAGAAAGCTAAACAAGATCAAAAAGATGAAATGATGAGAATGCGGTATCTTCAAGCGGCTTATCGTGGTCACCCACAAGCTGGTATAAGTGGAACTCCTCAAGGCCCTAGTAAACCAGTTGAATCTCAAACTATGACACGTGAAGAAGCTGCTAGATTGGAAGATGCGTTTGAAGATATGCTATAGGAGGCACTACCGATGGATTTAGTCGAATTTTTCTGTAAATTCGGCACTGGAGATTTTGATTATATAACACATTATTTTGGCGAAAATAATCTATTATATAGTATTCTTAAAGAGCATGATATTCTAAATTGTGATATTACTAAAATACAAAAAGGTGTATCTCATATTGAATATATCGTGAAATCAAAAGATACCAATATAATCAATAATGTATATCAAGAATACATTAATATTCTAAAAATAGAAGATCCTAATACCCCTCTATCCATGAAAGTTATAAAAGTTTCTCCTAGAGAATTAAGTATCGTAATGGATAAAATATAATACTATAGGCTAGTGCTATCTGAGCACTAGCCTATTTTATTTACATTATAATAATATAAAGGAGGTATAAAATGGCTGATAAACTTAGGGAGGAAAACCTCCAAGTATCCCTATTAGACATAGATGATTTTGTTAAGAAAAATAACTTAAGTGAAATCACTAACCCTGTAATATTTGATACTAATAAGAATCCAACAGATGATGGATTATTATCTAATACATTATTCGGTATCACAAGAGAATCTCGTGGTACTACATTTGCATATATTGATTTAAAAAAGAAATTCCTTCAACCTTTAGTATATAGAATTTGGAGTAAAGTCGACTCTAAGCTTAAATCTATTATTCACGGTATTGGTACTTATAGTATTGATAAGTCTGGATATATTGTAGAAGACCCTGAAGGTGACAATGGTATCGATTTCTTAAGAAAGAATATCGATAAAATCAAGTTCAGAGAGACTGACTCTGTTAAGCGTGAAAGATATATTAAATTTCTTAATGAAAACAGAAAGAATTTCTTTACTGATAAACTATTAGTTATCCCGCCATTCTATCGCGATATCAAAGTAGATGGTGGTAAGATTTCTGTAGGTGATATTAATAAACTCTATATTAATATTATCGTAACAGCTAAAGCATTAGCAGACTCTTCTGACTACGGATTTAGCTTAAGTAAATCTGTTGAAGGCAGACTTCAAGAAGGTTTGCTTGAAATCTATAAGTGGTTCGGTACTGGTACAGATTCTAATCCTAATGGTGGTCTTCCTGGTAAATTTGGTGTAATTAGACGTGCTAATATGGCCAAGACTACTGACTATGCTACTCGTCTAGTAATGTCTGCACCTAAATTAGATGTAGAAAATATGAATGAAATTAGAGCTGACTTTGATTATAGTGTAATCCCTATGACATCATTAGCTGCTAACTTCTTCCCATTTGTAATATTTCACATGAGACGTTTCTTTGAAAATGAATTCATTGGCAATACTCGACATCCAATTGTTAATCCAGATGGCTCTCAAGGATTTGCTGAAATTAATGACTACCAACTTCAATTCTCTGATGATAGATTGAAGAAAGAATTAGATAGATTTATCCATGGTTACTCTGATAGATTTAGACCTGTAGAAGTAGAATATCGTGATGGTAAAACTACTAAACTTGCAGCTTTAGCATTCAGAGGATTCACTGGTAAACAAGAAGATGATAAATTTGATATTAATAAAACACCTCTTAAACGTAAGTTGACTTGGTGTGATATTATATATCAAGCATGTGAAGAAGCTATTAAGGGTAAGATGGTACTAATCACACGCTACCCAATCGATACATTCTATAATGAATTTGGTACAATGATTAGAGTATCATCTACAAATGAAACTGAACCAATGACATTAGATGGAGTTTTCTATCCATACTATCCTAAGATTAGACCTGAAGATATTGGTAAAGATACATCTAGCTCATTTATTGATACCCTAAACATCTGTAATGGGTACTTAGATAGTATCGGTGGTGACTATGATGGTGATATGGCTACCATTAAGGGCATATATACAGATGAAGCTAATGAGGAGCTTAAAAAGCAGTTGAATAGTAATATTCACTTCATTAACTTAGGTGGCACTCCTGTAATATCAACATCTAAAGAATCCATTCAGGCTATTTATGCAATGACATTAACCATGCCAGAAACTAAATTAGAACCTGTTAAATTTTAATAAAAGAAATCCCCTATGGAGTTGAACTCCATAGGGGTATTATTTCTTAAAATCTAATTACATTTGTATAGTTTACAGTATCTTTATCAAACTTAGTTATACCAATAGATTCCAATGGGAAATTCTTAAGATTATCATTAATGATATCATTATAATCTACGAATTTTAGAATCCATTTAGGAACCTCAGCATCAATTGGAATAGAGATACTAGTAATTTCACCTTTATAATCAGTTTCATTTTCTTTCAAGAAATTATGAATCTTTTCATAAAGATCTGGTTCAGTGTCTTTAAGACTAATAATAGAATTCTCTGTAATATTTACTTTTACAATATCTACAGGATTTCTAATAGTCAAATCTATAGCTTCTGTACCTTTATCACGTAAAGCATTATAAGCAATTGCACCTTTAATACCTTGAATACGCATTGGGTTATCATAGTTACTATAAGATTTGATTTGAGCTGGTTTATAATATTCTTTCTCACCATTTTCAATGGATTTACGAATATCATATTCAACTCTTGCTAAGGATTGAATTACATCAAGTTGATCTACTGTCTCTACGTTAAGAACTTTCTTGAATAAGATATCTTTAAGCTCATTACGTGTCTTTTCTTTCAATGTAGATTTATTGATAGGTAAACCTTTAACATCAAGCATTTTACCAGCTGGAACTAGATTACCTTCTTGAAGTTCTTGTTTAGATGCATAGTTTTTCTTACCGCCAGTCAATAATGCACGACCAAATAAGAATTCATTCTTCATTGCAATCAAACAAGGTTTATAATCACTCTTAGTATTATAATTTTCTGCAACTAAATCAAAGTGCTCACGTAATAAACGACCAGCAATATAAGATAAGATATTAATAATACTAAATCTTAATGGTTCTTTATTACTTGCTACAGAAACATCAATCATCTTAGTTTCAATTTGTTTAGTTTCAAAGTTATAAATTCGATCTTCTTCCATTTGAGGTTCAGTCTCTGGAAGATTCATTAATTTAATTTCACTTTTATATTTAGAATCACCCAATACATCTTTAAGTACGAATGTATACCAGCTGTTGAAGCATGGCATTGTAGAATCTGTATCAGTGATAATACTAATATCACGTTTCATAGTAGCAGAACGATCAATCTTATCGACTACAATATAACGCATATAACACCATTCTTTAAGGACATCAAACATGTGATCTAGATTATCCTTAATATTTTCTGGTGGTTCATTTGGATCTACAAACGTATCTTCTAATTTAGATAATGTCATTGCAATATAATTCTTCATATAAGAATTATCACAAAATTGTAAAGCATTATTTTTATAGAAGAGTTTATTCAAAGTCTCTTGAGATTGATTCAACAACAAATCCCAAATGATTTCCATTTCTTCTCTTAAATCACCAAAGTAGTTTCTATCAAAGGTATCCATAATTTTATAGAATACATCATCGATTTCTACTGGTTGATCTAATACTAATTCAGATGGAAATATAGATGGCTCTCTTGATACACGGTCAATAAATGTAATTGCTTCATTAATAGAATGGAACTTTACGTTATTTGTAAAGAATGATTCAAAGAATGTAATTGCATGACTAATCAATGCACGACCGGTTCTTGTAATACCAGTCGCAATATATAGATTATATAATGCACTACTATAGTTACCAATTACACCATATAATGCGTTATTATCACGCTTAGCTAACAGCTGAAGCATGTTATACTTATTAAACTTTTCAGAACCCTTCTCATATTTAAACATTTCTTTCTTAAACTTAGAACGGTTATCTGTAAATGATGTAATAAGTTGATACATTGGGGTTAAGTCTTTTTCATATTGTTTGAATAAACAACCATTTGCTACCATAATAGGGGACTTATTGATAATATAGTTACTCATTTGGGCAACATCGGTTTCAACAAACTCCTCAGTATAGTTATTATTTAAAGTGCAGTCTTTCTTAATATATCGTTTATCAACGATCATATCTAAAGCTGTTAAAATTTCATCTTCACTTAATGTAGGAAATACTTTACTTAGGTTTCTTTTTGCAATCTCTTTATAATATTCAATTGCTTTAACTTCACTATTCATATTATTTTCCTCCAAATTAAATACAATTTATTGTTTCAGATATGGTCTTTTTTAACCTTTAGCCTCTAAATAGCCACTTATACAAACAACATTAAGTTAATAAAACGTATATTTCGTTTTTAAATATATTTAAAAAATAATCTCTAAGGAGGACGAAAACATGTTTTTCAATCCAGACAAAAAAGACCAAATTCTTGAACAAGAATTGGCTAATCCTAATGCATATACTGATGCATTAATTTGCGCTGAGGCTTCCCGTCTTTCCCAAGATGAACGTGTTGCATTCGCTGAATCTGAAGAAGCACAAGCTCTTTTGGAAAAACAAATGATCTCTCGCCGTACTTTGGTACGTTTAAGCAAAAAAGACGACTTGGCTCGCCGTGTAAAAATGGCTGCATTCCAAGTTGCAAAAGAAAAGAAAGATCCATTGTGGACTAAATTGGTTAAAAACCGCGTTATTGAACGTGCTTTGATCAAAAAGATTGTTCAAAAATACAGCAACATGGCTGTTCGTGTAGCTAAAGCTGGTCAACGTGATTACCTTAAAGCTGCAAACGGTTCTAAACATTTGCCTCAAAAATAATAAAAAATTAAACTTCGCATAGGGTCTTAAAGATCCTATGCGGGTTTATTTTGTTACAGTCATTTTTACATTTGAATATATATTATACTTGTGAGTAAATAGTATTTAATATTAAAGTTTTTAAAACGAAAGGAGAAAGACCAGTGTTTGATAATATAACAAACTATCAAAATTATTGGATCTATTCTGATTTTATTAAAAACAAAGGAGAATTTTTAGTAGATGTAAACAAAGATATTTGTAAGGAAAATTGGTCAAATCACTTTCAAGCTATTCATGATATCTTAAAGGACGGAATAGATGATCCTGACTTGGCTAAATCTAAACTAACTTTGATTATTTGCGGTCATGAATTGAAAATGACTATTCATGATTATTGGTTGAATCTAATCCTCTGGTCTCTTATTATTAAGGCTGGAGATCTAGTAGAACCAAAACATATTTTCTTAGCAAAAGAAATAACTGCTAAGTCTATAAAGAAATATATTGATGACTTCTTCATTAGCAATCATGTAACCGATATTCCATTTATCGTTAAGAATAATATGATTGCTGATAGTTTATATTATATCAGTAAGGTTGATGAATTTGCGGCATTATTTGCCAATAGCATCAACTTACAAGATGATGTATTAATGATGGATGTATTACCAGAATATTATGATTTATTGCATCCAAATATGTCTAATGTAGATATTGCTAAAGCTAATGATTTTGGTATGGAAAATATCAGAAAAATGCGTGAAGCAGTATTAAACTCTAAAAAGCTTATCGGATATGATCATATCTATACTAATGCATTTAGAGCTAATGAGTCTATTAATACTAAACAGCTTAGAGAATATGCTGTATCCATTGGCACTAAGCCAGATGGTAATGGTGGCGTATTCCCTCATATTATTGCTAATAGTTTTATCAATGGCGGCGTTAATGATTTGGTTGATTATTTCATCGAATCATCTGCAGGTCGTACAGCACAAATCATTTCAAAGATTAATGTAGGTTCCTCAGGTGCGGTGGCTCGTAAAGTAGGTCTAAACAACCAAGGAACCAAACTTAATCCAGATCCAAATTATAAATGCACATCTAGAAACTTCGTTAAGTATGAAGTTAAAGATGCTAAAGTATTAGAATTATTGGCATCTAAATATTATCGTCTAGAAGAAAACGGTTTTGATTTAGGTCCAATTAAAGAAACTGATACTCATTTAATTGGTAAAACAATTTATACAAGAAGTCCAATGACCTGTCAGTCTAAAGCTGAAGGTCATGGTATTTGTAGATATTGTTATGGTGATCTTTATTTCATTAATCAAGATATCGACCCAGGTAAACGTCCAGGTGAAGAATTAACATCTAATACAACTCAGCGACAATTGTCAGCTAAGCACGTAATGGCAACAGAAATTCCTGACTTAGAGTTACCTGTGCAATTTGTAGATAACTTCGTTAAGAATAAAGAAACTATTACTCTTGTAGAGGATAAGAATTATAAAGATATCTATCTAGTATTCAATCAAGAAGAAATCTTTAAGGAAAATGAAGATGATGTTGATGATAGCACAGATGATATGTTAGAATATAACGATTATGTAAGTGCAATCAATATCATTGATCATGATACTCCATATAAGATTGAGATTGATAAGATTGATAAATTCTATCTATCTAAAGAGTTAACTAAATTTATCAAACGTAAACGATATCAAACAGATGAAGGTGAAATCATTATTCCAATGACAGCCTTATCATCTGTAGAAGATTTTGTATTATTCTATACTCCTATTATAAATAATGAGTTCTCTAAAACTCTAAGTAGGATTAAAGATATAATGGATAAATCTGATGTAACAGCATCGTTTAATAAAGACACAATTGCTCAAGCTTTAATGGAAGCTTTGATTGATGGTGGTATTTCCATGCAAGCAACTCATATTGAAGTATTGTTATCTAATCAAATTAGAAGTGCTTATAATATTTATGATATGCCTAACTGGAATAATAAATCTGAACCATATCAAATTCTTACATTAAGCAAGGCATTAGCTGAAAATCCATCTATTACTAAGACATTAGATTTCCAAAACTTAGGTCGTATTTTGAAGAGCCCATCTTCTTTCGAGAAACATGCAACTTCTACAATAGATTATTTCTTCCAAGAACAACCTCAAAAGTTTATGAATTCACCTGACTTAGTAAGAGAATCAAATGCCGAAGTTAATACTACATTGACACGTGCTTTGATCAATGATGAGTTCAAAGGGGATATTTAATATGAAAAACATCGATTACAATATTTTATCTAATAGCTTGGCAATAGCTCATCATCGAAATAAATTCATAGATGGTGTAGAGTATTTATTTGCCAATACCTATTTCAATAATATTGAGAAAGATGGAGAAATAAAGTCCGAGCGAGAACTCGGACTTTTAACTAAAAAACAAAAACTTGACGCACCTATTAAGATTGATACAACTATATCTTTTGAGTTGTATTCTATCTTAAAAAATGTAGATGACGTTTACTATTCTTATATATTTATTGATAAAGAAGCTTATAGTAGAATTAGAACTGAGTTATTTGCAGTACTTAGTGAGATTAAAGCTTCTAAAGAATATGAGCATGGTATCGTAGCCCATAAAGTTACATATAAAAAATTAGGATTTGCACTTAGTAGAATGAATGCTATTAGAGTAAAAATCCGAGCTATGAAATATATATTTAGATAGGTTAATAGAGAAGGGTAGTAATACCCTTCTCTTCTTCTTTATTTTTTGTAGAAGGTTAATATAAAATGGAAGCAATTAAACTTATAGAATTATATAATAAATTACTAAAATGCTTTAGATGTATTAATATAGGACGCATTGAAAAAATAGAATATACCACTCAAACTGTTGTATATTTTAATAGCGAACCTGTTGTTTTTGATAAATTATTTAATATCTATACAATAGGGTTGATTAATAATTTTGATAAAAATTACGAAAGACTTTGTAATAAAGAAGATTTAAATAATTTTATGAAGGATTTAGAATATATGATGGGCAAAATATATTCAATTGCAGCAATTACATTTAGTAAAAATCTAACAAATTGTCATGTTATGCTTGAATATATTTATCGTAATATTGAAGGATTTGCTAAATGTCTAAATTCGGAGATTAAGTTTGATGAATAAATTAGTTTTAAGAAATTCCTCTATAGTTATTAATGATTACAATCTTGGAGATATACCTAGATTAGAATCATACTTTACTATATTCGATAGAATAACTTATACTAAATCATACAAAGGAATGATGTATGATGAAGTGAATAGAAGACTATTTCTTCCTAGAGGGTTAGATGTATACTTCATAAAGAAGTTTGTTGAATCTGAACCTGTAAGGGAATATAATAGCGATCCATTCTTTCAAACTCCTGAAATTCTTATTAAGTATTTACCTAGAGATGATGTGCAAAAAGAAGCATTAGCATTCATCTTAGGTAAAGGCGAATATTATTCAAATCAAAATGCTACACAGCTTTCAGTAAATCTACCAACTGGTAAAGGTAAGACATATGTAACTATTGCAGCTTTAACTTATTGGAGAGCTAGAACTATAGTTATTGCATCTACAACTGGTTGGTTAGACCAATGGAAGAACTGTGTGGGTGAATATACTAATATTGATGAAAATCGTGAAGTATTAGTTTTAAATGGCTCTGTAGCTATTCATAAAGTACTAAATGGGATCACTGATGTATCTAAATATAAGGTATTCTTAGTTACCCATTCTACATTACAAAGCTTTGGTAATACTAATGGCTGGCATACTATAGGTGAACTTTTCAAGAAACTTCAAGTTCAACTTAAAGTTTATGATGAAGCTCATCTTAACTTTGATAATATCTGCTATGTAGATTATTCAACTAATACGAGAAAGACTTTATATCTAACGGCTACACCTGGTAGATCCGATGAAACTGAAAACTTTATCTATAAATTATATTTTAAGAATATTCCTGCGATAAATTTATTTGATGAAGATTCAGATCCACATACTAGATATACTGCATTGCGTTTTAATAGTAGACCTACACCACAGGATATGCGAGAGTGCTCTAATCAAGCATATGGCCTAAATAGAAATGCTTATGTAAATCATATCGTGTGTAATAATTCATTCTATGATATGATGTATATAGTAATGGATAAGGTTATTAAGATTGATGGTAAAGTATTAATCTATATAGCAACCAACTCTGCTATAGATATAGTAAAAACTTGGATAGAAGAAAACTATCCAGAGTTTAAAGATAATATTGGAGTATATACAAGTCTTACTCCTAAAGATATCAAACATGAACAGCTCTCTAAGAAGCTTATACTATCTACAACTAAATCAGCTGGTGCGGCTCTAGATATTAGAGATCTTAAAGCTACAATAGTTTTAGCAGAGCCATTTAAGTCTGAAATATTAGCAAAGCAAGTTCTTGGTAGAACACGTAATGATAATACTGATTGTATCGAAGTTGTAGATGATGGATTTAGACAGATATCCAGATTCTACAATGCTAAGAAACCAATCTTTAATAAATATGCCACCGAATGTAGAGAGATAAAGATTCCTTTCCAAACTCTACAAGATAAAGCTGATGAGTTATATAAAGTTCGTGAAAATGTTAAATGGCAATACGATCAAGGATTTGGTATGATTTCCTATGATCCTAAGTTCAATAAATCTGACTTTCAAAAAGATGAATGATGATATATTATAATTGTGATTAATAGAGTGGTTACCTCTTTTAAAAAGATATAGTAGTAGCAATGATTATAATACCTTTCTACCACTCTATTGATCATTTTTATATTATTTTTATTGCATAGTATTTCACAAGGAGGAATACGTATTATGGCAAGTATCATCGAAAGACCAACGGTCTTTAAAAGTCCAGCAGACATTATTGAAAGGGAAATCGGATTAGAAAATGTAACTGGAAAATTCTTAAACGATTTCCAAAATAAATTTTTAAGAGCAGATATTGGAGATGTAATTGAAATGGCGCCAGAAGAAGAAATTGGTGCAGAAATTATCGAAGATCCAAAACCTGCATTCTTAACCCCAAATCCTACAGGGGATCTATTCTCTGTAAACTTTAGTTCTGTAGTAGCTCAACCTAATATCGAAACACCTGAATCTCCAGTAAAATTTACTGTACAAAGTGAACCAGAAAATGGCGAACGTAAAGTAAAAGTGGAAATTCCAGATGTGGAATGGGTTTTGAATAATTATGTAGATTATGATTCATTTAATAAAGTTAAAGAATCTAATGCAGAATTAGTTCTCAAAGCTGTACGAACTTTAAATGCTAAAATCGTATCTGATAAAAAGAATGCATTAGCATTTGAAAACTTTGTAAACAAATTCAACCCAGGTGCAGAACCTGAAAAGATGCTTCGTTATGAATTGATTCGTAAAGAAGCTGGTAAAGATTTGATGGTACGTTTAAATTATGTGGATAAAGAAAACAAACGTCGTTATGAGGTAGATATTTATCCAGAAATTAATAAACTGGATTTACATGAACGTACTATGAAATAGTTTATATTTCCCATAGGAGCTTTACTCCTATGGGATTTATTTTTTTAAGTTTCATTTCACATTTTGATACTTATATTTAATAGGAGGTAATTAAAATGGAACGAAAAATTGAAGACATTATTTTAGACGAAATTAATGAAGTGCTTCAGCATTTCTTAATGCATGCAGAATTAGAAACTGTAACTGGAGAAAATACAGTTACTTATCACTATAATACACCTGTAGAATTAGAGCAATATTGTGATTCTAAAGATATTATCGAACGTGCAATTGATTCAGTTAAGATGAATATTGAAGACTCTTGTAAAAAGGTAGCCGATAGATTTGAATTAACAGGTGTAGAAATCGATTCTAACTACTATCCAAATGGTGCTGAAATTAAAATCGATATCACTGGTAATATTAAAGAATAATTAAGATTTCAGGAGTGATAAAGTGGCTAGCTTCGATATTTATACTAAAGCTGTAGAGCAAGTCTTCGAGTTAGATTATAGACTTACTCTAAAAATCGAAGTACTTTTCAATGAAACACGAAAACGAAAAATTGGCGAAGAAATTAAGGAAAATTTTCATAATGAGTTTATCATAGGTGGATCTAATATAACAACTAATCTTAAATATAGATATCGTTTAGTGCTATCTCCTAAAGGAGATAGAGAAAATATCTTATATATAGATTGGGATAATTATGATGATCTATTTATGGCTATAGAAAGATCTATCGCTATCTGTGATCCAGATAATCCTAATACTCCATTCCAGAGAATTATAGATGATACTGGTGAAATCATAGATATTAGATGTGATAGTCTTAAAGTTAAATATCAGAAAGTTACGGATAGGTGGAAGAATACATTAGATATGATTCCATTTGTTTTAATTGATAACTCTACTGGTAATATAACTGAGGCTATTAGATTTAGATTTAGTGCAGACTCTTGTTATGATATCCCAATATCTCGTATTAGAGGATTACGTAGATTCCTAATGACTTACAATCCAGTATTACATGCTGGTGCTATTGCAAGATATATGGCATCTACTCCTTTACTTGGAAGCAACCGTACAAGTATGGTTAGATAGGAGATTATATGGACGAAAAAGTTTCTTTAGTAAAAGAAAAAATAAATATTTTTATTGTTAAATTATTTTCTTATCTGCCATACGGCGGATTCTATACTGATAGTAGATTCGATGAAGAAACTAGAGAATTAACTGTTATTGCTAAACATACTCCACGTAGACTTGAAGACAAACCTATTAGATATGATGTCATACCTTTTATAATTAATACATTTATTACAGTATTAATTGATAGCTTAAAAGAAAACGAGTATGTAATTAATGACCCAGAGCCAGTAATTGATGGGAAATTAAATATAGATGGAACTACAGATATTACAGTCAAATGTAGGATACGAAGATAATGAATAAAGTAAAATTATATCAATTACAATTACAAGAAATTAAGAAGGCTAGACCTTCATATATTGTATACAGTAATGGAAAGATTCATATATCGTTTTCTACAAAAGATCAAATAAAGATAATTGAGAATAAACTAAAGAATTGTATATTAAATAATAGATAGTTTATATACAAAACAAAGTGCCCATAGGAGTTGAACTCCTATGGGTCTTTTATTTTTTTTATACTGTATACATTATTGGTTGGTTTGTATTTGCTGGGTTAACATAGTTATCTCTTAAGAATTCTACAATATCAGCTCTACGTGAAGCTTGAGCTTCTAATGTAGATAATTTTAAATCGATATTAGCAAATACTGTTTCAATTCCATCATAATGTTTTAGATGTTCATATAAGAATACTGCTACATCCGCTTGAGCAAGTTGTTCAAATGTTTCCATCTTAGTTGGCTCAATAGTCATAAGATTATCAGGGTGTTTTACAAATACACCAATGGTTACATTTTGCATTAGATTATTAGTATTTCCACCTAAAGCCATTTGGAGTTTAACCATATTAGGAGGAATAAAATCTAAGTAGATACCGCTATTGAATAATGAAGATACATCAGCATAGCTTTGAGCTAGCATCATGCTATCTCCATTCATAGATCTAGCTAATACATTATATATACCATAACCCGAATATTGTTGGAGACCAGCACGTTCATTATCAATATCACTCCAAAGGATATCCTTAACTCCAAGGATTTCATAATTATCTGGAATATGACGGTCTAATAGATAGTATCCATCTTTCATATCTTCTTTAGTTAATTGAACTTTAACCATATGAGGAAAGAATCGACTGAATGTAGTCAATGTATCAGGTTTAATAACTGAGTCAGCCCAGTTTTTCTTCTGCAATTGTTCAGGTAAGTTCAAAGGAGCTGTACCTAAACGTCTTTCTATTTTATTTACGACATCTGTCATTCTATTATACATATATTGTCATAGCTCCTTTTTAAAAAGCACATTTTAATGATATACTATAATGTTGAAGGAGGCCTGTATAAATGAATAAGTTTGATATAATCGAATTGGGACAACAGACAATGCAATTTACATATGATACTTTCAATGGTAAAGTTAATCATATTGATCCATATACAAAATTGATTTTTGTTTCTGGATATTTAGAGAAGATGACTAATATAGCTCGGACTTCTCCATATGGATATATCTATGTGAGTTTAGATGCATTCTATGATACAGTTACAACTCACCCATATCATACAACTGATGCAATCAGAAATCTTGCTATGGAAATTATTATACATGAGTTAACTCATGTAGATCAACTTATTGATCTAAAACACATCAAATACAATATTGAATATCGTCAAAGTATTGAAGAGCAATGCGTTAAGAAATCTTGTGAATATATTTTAGATAATATTGGATTCATCCAAAGTGTTGGATTACCAGTTTTCAGAGAAATGTATGAGCCAAGATATGAAGCTCTAAAGAATGTAATCTATTTCCAAAAATATCCAGAGTTAATTGCAATGGTTAAATTGGAATCCATTATTGGTCCATCTTTTAAGCTATACGTTAAAGGTGATGTATTCTTAGACTTCACAGATAAGCTAGGAAATAATCATAGAATTATGGTAGCTAAAGATCGACAATACATTAATTCTCAAGCATTGAATGATATTTGTGAATTCTTATTTATTAATAAGAACTTTAATATTGAATTAAAATCTACTGAAGATGAAAATCTAAAGAATACTTTAGAAATAAAAATCACCCAAGGAGTTTAACTCCTTGGGTTGTATTTATTTTTTTTTGATTAATATTGTTTCTTAGCCCATTCCATGATTTCATCTTTGATGTATTTTTCAGGAGACATAATCAAGGAAGCACCAGATTCATCAAATAATTGTACATTACCGTTTTCAAGAACTTGCATGTTACGTTTACCGAATTCCATTACATCGGAAATCATATCCACATTTGCAGATTCGGATTGAATATAACTAATAACTGCAGGATTATTGATAGGAATGATACGACCAGCATATGATTCTTTAACTACAATTTCATTTGTATTGGCTAGATCGCCAGCAGATTCATTAAGAAGCTTAGTAGTATAAGCACGTTTATGAGATGGATAAATTACACGGTCCCAAGTAATAACTTTTAAGTTCTTTACATAGGATTTACCGCCCATAGATTCAAGATTGCCAAGAGCACGAAGACTGAAACTTGGATATTCACCATCTAATAAATCTTCATTAAAGTTACGGCCATATTCTGTATTAGTACCAGTAAACTTAGCCAATACATCAGTGCCTTCCATCCAGATATCTAAGTATTTAACACATACTAAACGTGGATCAATTGTAGATTGACGTTGTACACTGGATTCCATTGGGTGACCATCTTCACCCTTCATATTACCGCTTCTAAGTAATTCTTTTGTACGTTCACATGCAATTTGAGCTTTCATATCATTAGTAGCATAAGAACGGCGATTACGGTTTACTGTATCAGTATCTTGAAGGATACCTTGCGCAATAGGTTTATCGTTGATATTTTCAACAATCTTTGTTTCTCCAACGGTCATTGGAGCTTCATGTATAATAAATGGGATGCACTTTTCCATTATAGACCTCCATTTAATCTCTAAATATTTATTATTACTTATGTTGACAGGATAAGTTATATCTGGGTTTATTTATTTAAAGTATTCAATATAATACTGGAACTTTATAATAATAACTGACCATAAATAGGTGAAAAAGGAGATTTAAATACAATGCTAACGAATATACGTAAACGGCAACATGAGTTAAATACATCATACAAGTCTAATGGCTCGTTTGCCAGACTGTATGATATGGTTTATGAGACTCATGATATGAATAAAGCAGATATGCTTTTTAAAAATATTCTTGAAGTGGACTCTAATCATGATATGGCAATAATGAAATCGTTGGATCTCCTAGTTGAGTTGTACAACCATGTACCACCTGCTGAGGTCAATCGTGAACGACAAAAGGTATTGGAGTCTATTACTAAAGTAAGAGATGCATCTCAATTCAAAGCATATCTTCAAAGAAAGATGGCTCTCCATAAAGGCCGTCTTAAAAATAAAATCAATAAGAAGATAAGTGATGCTTCTGAAAAGATTAAAGACTTAACTGATAAAGCAGCTAATGGAGTTAAAGATGCTTTAGGCACTAATTCTCCATCTGAAGATCAAGCAGCAACTGCTCAAATGGAAACTTTAAATATGGCTCTTGAGTTAACATGTGAAGTTGCTACTTATGACCGCATCATTTTCAATTATGAAAAGATCAGTAAGCGTTTTGATTTAGATAAAATTGTACTTGAAAATGTATTAACTGCAGATGATGCTAAAGTTAATGCAATTAAAGTTGCAAAACTAATCGATACTTACAATATGAGAGATATTCAAAAGTTCAAGATTGCAACTGAAGAATATCTTTACGTATTAACCAAGAATGGTTGTAAATATGAAATTGCCTCTGTAGTTGAAGCTATGAAAGACTACTTCTTAATCAATTCTAGCGATCCAACTGCATTTACAGCCGTACTTGAAAGTACTTTAGAAGAATTATCTAAATATAATCCCCTTTCTAATAGTGATATTGGTAAGATTGTAAAGAGTACAATCATTGAAGCTGATCCTAAAGAAGTTATTGATCTAGGCAGCAAGAAAGTAGATCTATATATTGGTCAATTCAGATTTGATAAGGGCCTTGATTGCTTTAAGCTGTTATTGAAGAATATTTATACCGATTTAGGATTAGATGTATATATTGACTCTATAGAAAATATTATTCTTACTTTAAAATCTATTAATACAGATCTAACTGAATATGCTAATATTCTAGTAGACTTTAATAATAAAGTATTAGAAGAAAAAAGTAAAGATAAGTTAGATAAACTTATCTTAATTGCTTCTCTATATGCTAAATATAAAGAAGATCTAAATATGGATAATGATGAAGCTTTAGCTGCTAAATTTGATGACTTTATCTCTACTGTAGAATCCATTAGTACTGATACTACAAAAGATAAAGAAATTAATGTAGATGCATTATCTGAGAAATTAGATATCATGAATTCTGCAATGGAAAATATCTATAAACGCAACTTAATTGAATGCGTAGAAGATTCTATTGATAGATATGATACTCAAACTATTGTAAATATTGCTAATATAGCTAAACATAATCCTTCTCTTCTAGATCCTGAAGATTTGTCTGCCGTATTTAAACGTCATCTAAGAGATTGTCGTTCTATTAAACACAAAACAGCTGATGATTATGTGAGAATTGATAATCTAAAAGATAAAGCTGAAGAATTACAAAAATATAGAGATAATGTAGAAGACTATTCTATTATTGATCATAATAGTGCTAATATTGATGAAGCTATTGCTCATCTTAAAGTATTAGAAGGATATAGTAATTGTATTTATGACTTTGCCAAATATCCTACAGTAGTTAATGAAATGGATATCATTAATACTATTAAAGTTGCTTCTCAAAAGATCAAATCTAAGATCGGTGAATTAGATGACAGCATTGTCAATATTAGCCGTCAATTTGATGCTCAAATGGATCAACTTAAACGTATTATTGATAATAAAGAATTTGAATCTGAAAATAGAGAAGCAGTTATTGCTGGTAATATTCTCCCTAAGGCTAGCCGTATTGTTAAATTAGCTATTAGTAGCGGTATTGCAGCATTAATTAATCCTGCATTATCTGTTGTTGTTATCTTAGGCTATCTAGGCATGTCTATGAAAGCTCAATCTAAGGAACGTAGAAAAGTTCTTGAAGAAATTGATATTGAATTAGAAATGACTAAGAGATATCTTAAGAAAGCTGAAGATGATAATCAATTAGAAAAACAACGTGAGTTGTTAAAGATTAAGAAACGCCTTGAAGGTCAAAGAGCAAGACTTGCTTATAATATGACTTTCAAACATGGTGAACACGTCTCTGGTAATAGTAACCGTGATGATGATTAATAAGGAGATAATATAGATGAACTTTTCTGAATATGTAGATTCTCTTTTAACATCTGCGGTATTTACTGAAGCAGATGATGATAAAGATAAAAAAAAGAAAAAAGACGACAAAAAGGAAGAGGAGGAAACTCCTCCTCCAGTTGTCGTTGATAATCCATTAGATTCCGATGCAGATCCTGATGATCAGCCAGAAGATTTGACTGATGGTGATCCTGATGCAGACGGTGATGGGGTTGATGATGATAATGAACCAGAAGATCTAGGGGAAGATGATCCTAATGGTGATGATGAGCCTGAAGACTTGTCTGATGGTGAACCATCTGACGATGGAGAGGATATTCCTTTAGATGATACTGATGATAACCCTGATGACTTAGAATCTGGTGATGAACCAGATGATCTAGGCGATGGTGAACCAACTGAAGATACAGAAGGTGATGATACTTCAGATAGTAATGATGATGTAGTAGACGAACCTGATGATTTATCAGATGACGGTGAAACTGATAATACCGATACCGATGACTCAAATTCTAGTGATGAACCTGACGACTTATCTGACGATAATGAGCCAGACGACCTAGGCGATGATTCTGGGGATATGGAACCTGACGATTTATCAGATGATGGATCTGACGGTGGCGACGATACTGATTCTTTAGACAGTGGAGATGGAGATTCTTCAGATTCTACTGACGGAGATACCGGTAACTCTTCTGATCCTTTGCAAGGATTAGAAAATGAGATTTATGATGATTTAACAGATGAACAGAAAGCTATCCGAAATAAAGAATTGAAAGATAAGTTTGCTGAACTCTATAATCTAATTAAATCTTTTAAACAAAAGGTCGAGTATATTAAGAAGAATAATGATAATATGCAAGTTATTACTAGGGTATCTAATGCATTAGATAAACTGGCTGATATGACTTTGCATTATATCACTAAAACTTATCATACTAAGACATATATCGAAAATAAATCTGACTTTTACTATGCACTTTGGTGTTTAGATCGAATTGTAGTTTTAATTGAGTCTATAGCACCAGAAGAACCTGTTAAAAAGTAAATGGTATAGAATTATGCGATATAACAATATAGTAAATATTTTGGTGTCCCTATAGATACCTAATATAATAAAAATAAATTGTACATCCCGAAAGGAGAAAATGATTATGCCAGTTGTAGGTGAATCTCGCGCTGACGTAGTTATGGGTCGTGGTTATGTGACTCCTGCTACTCGCCAATACGCTACAGCTATTCGTGAAATGGCTGAAGATATTCAGCACGAATCTGGTTCCGAATTCTTTACTGACACTCGTCGTATTATGATGGACCCAGCAAGTGTTGAAACTGTTAAAAATTTCTTTATGGAAAACTCCGCTGATGCTGAAGAATATACAGCATTAGGTAATCCAGATGGTTATGCTGACCATATGGCAATGATGGAAGCTCAATTCGACAATGACCGCAATGCGTTCTTGGAATCTTCCGCTTTGTCTGCATACAATCCAGTTATGGGTCTTGTATTCCCATTGCACAAAAACTTGTTGATGAACAACGTCTTCGATAAAGGCGCTATCAACAAAGCAGTTGCTAAAACTCCTAAGTTCACACTTACAATGAAAATTCGTAAGTTGGTTACTCCAGAAGGTCGCGAAATCGACATGTTCACTCAACAAAATGAAATGTTTGATGCGATCCAATCTGCAGCTCCAACTAAAGACGTTGTAGTTAGCTTACCATTGAATGCTGCTGATGATGCAAAACAAACTGAAATTCGTAAAGCTGTTTTCGGTGCTTCTGGTCTTGTACCAAACATTGATAACTTCTCTATCGATTCTGCAGTAACTCATGTAATCGTATCTGCTATTCCTAAAGCTGGTATGATGAAAGAAGATACAGCAACTCATCAATTGAAACCAGTTGAACAAACTGAAATCACTGCTGGTACTGCAATTGAAGTAGCTCTTCCTATTCAAGAATGCCGCTTCGACCCAAGCTATGGTGAAATCGATCGTCAAATGATGACTCGTTTCTCTGTTACTTACGAAGCAACTGCAGGCACTCCTAAAACTTTGGAAGGTATTTTATCTGGCTTCATGAAAGACAACAAATTCATGCTTTACTGCTCTGATCCAGCTGTAACTAAAGTTGTATTGTCTGTACGTCGTGATACTTCCTCTGCAATGCTTAATACTTGCTCTGTACGTTGGGATTCTCAAACAAACATCGTGGAAATTCCTGATGCATTCCCAATCAATACACCAATCAGCCCTGAAGAAGTAAAAGATATTCAAGCTCTTTATAATGAAGATCAATTGACTAATATCCTTTCCTTGTTCAAAACAGCTTTAGGTACATGGAAAGATGACAAAATTCATAAAGAATTGGATAATGACTTCAAAACTATGCCTATGGCTAACAAAATTGCCGAAGTATTTGACTTCGCTCCACCAGAAGGTTATGCATTGGATCAAGTAGAATACCGTCACAAAACATTCATGGATGCTTTGGATAACTACGCTCAAACAATGATCCAAGTATTGAATGACCCTAACATTACTATCTCTGTAATTGGTAACCCTGCATTGATCCGTAAGATCACTCCTACCACTTACACTTACCAAGCTCCAAGTTCCATTGGTCCTGTTGAATTAGACTTCAACCGTACAGTTGTAACTAGCGACAAACGTGTTTACAACTTCGTTGCATCTGATAAACTTCGTAACAACCAAAACTTGATCATCTTGTTAAACCCTCGTAATAGCGATCGTGTAATCTATTGCATTTACGATTATCAATTGTACTTATCCAATGAAATTCGCAACGCACAAAACTATGCATTGCCAGCAGTTCATGCGTTCGAACGTTTCAAATTGGTAAGCTATCAACCAGTTCAAGGTCGTGTGAAAATCATTAACCCTACTGGTTTACGTACTCGTTATGAAAATACTGATCCTATCGGACGTAACCTCATGAACGATTACACTACATACATTCCTGATACTATGACTTCTGCTGGTACAGCTGGTGGCTATCCAAATGCTTCTGCTTACACTAAAGTAAACGATGCTAAGAAAGACATCACAGCTCCAGAAAAAGTTGAATATGTAAAACCTTAATCTAATCTAGGAAATAAACGCCTAGGGTCATTATAGACCCTAGGCATTTCCTTGACTTTAAAGGAAAGGGGATTAGATATGAACAATTATGATTTTCATGATTGTATATCTATTATTGAACAACTCCGCACTAATCAAGACCCAGAACTATTAAGACAATTAGCTCATGAGCTAAATATGTTTTTCACTGGTTCGTCTTGTAACGTAGCGTTGTATACTCGTAATACAGATAAAGCTTTCTTCGGTATTTGTGTAATGCCTATCATTAAAGATAATGATATTTATGATATCATCTTAAGTGATCCATTTGCATATGATACTGATCATCAAGATAAATCTAAAATTACTAAGTATTATTTAGAATTAGATTCTAAGTTGTTTGATCCAATCCTCAACTTATCTAATAGAGAAATCTTAGCTTTAATCCTACATGATGTAGGAGCATTAGTAAATTCATCTTCTGCTATAGATATTGCTAGAGCTGAAATCGATGTATACTTGGATAAAACTAATAGCACTATCCGTAGAGCTAGCACTATTAACTATGCAGTATTATTGACATTTGGCTTTAAAGATCTTATTTGGAAGATAACTTCAGTGATGTTCAAAGATCATAGTACGTTACTTGCTGATGATTTCCTCATTAGTTGTGGATTTGGCATGGATCTTGAAACTTCTATTAAGAAGCTTAAAGATTATGGATATATTAATTATCTAACTGGCGGTAAGAAAGATACATCTACTATTATTGCATGGTGCTTATCTGTGTATAATGATGTATTGTCTAACCGTATTATTACAATCAAGGGATTACGTAAATCTTTAGAATATACTTCTATTAGATTAGTAAAACGTGAAATTGAACGTGTAATTACTGCTTTGAGTCGTATCGATGACAACTCTTTACTAGAAGCAGGTCCTATTGACTGGGCTATGAAGAAATATAGGGACACATCGAAATCCTTCAGATATAGTGCAGTCAGAGATTATGAAAATGATCTCTATGAATATCAACTACGTTTACGCAACGTAGAAGATGAAAATGATGCATTGCTTATGCTTCATTCTATCAATACTCGTTTATCTATCATCGATGGTGTATTATCAGAAGATGATCTTGATGATAAACTACGTTCTAAATACTCTATTCTTTACAGCAAGTATGAAAAGCTTCGTGAAGAATTAGCACGTAAAGAAACTTTACGTTTTGACTATAATAGAATTTATATCAACTATCCAGATTTAAATCCTAAGAAAAAAAAATAATATAAGTTCCCCATGGAGTTCAACTCCATGGGGTCTTTTTATTATCTGCGACGGTATTCGTAAACTAATTCCTGAACACCGTCTGCTCTTAGCTTGAAAATATTAGCGGCTTGATATCCGCCTTTTTCAAGGGTATTAATGGCCTCGGCCATTGAAGCAAATTCTAACTTAACACCATTACTTGCATACGCGATATAGTTCATAATAATCCTTTCTACATAAACTTTTTATACTTTTTAGCTACCATGGCAGCTTTTCTATATCTACCGATACCTCTATAGTAAGCCACTAGTGTATGTAAATTGCTTGGTATTCCAAGCACTTCATCTTGTTCTTTGCCATCAGCATACTGAACAAGTAATTCTACCGCTCCATCTGGGCGGCCACACCATTCTACAATAGTACCATTACTATCTTTAGATTCATTATAAATATTACATAATTCATCTAAAAATCTAGGTGTGCCATTGCAGATGTTTTCATCCGCCATTGGCATATATAATGGATTACTAGAATCTTTTTCTAGTGCACCATATTTAAGATTTTGTAGAGCCATTTGCTCTAACTTAGTAGTAGGAACCGCAATGTTATTAATAGTTTTCATGATGAAATACCTCCTTAAATTAATATCATAAATAAATCTCATCATATATTCACAATAATAATATATTATCATATTAGTATACTTTTACAATCCTAGAATAACACGTTAGGATGTAATAAAATACTATTATCAATACATATTGATAATTATATTCTTATATTTAGGAGGATAAACAAATGGCTCTTGGACAAAGCGTATTTAATCGAAATTCTTCCAATAGTGGGAAGAAAACAATCAATGTTTACTCTAATTACCGTATGACTAACTCTAAAGATGTTGGTCAATATGGTGGATCTTCTATGAGCTTCTCTTTCTGGCAAGGTACACTTAAATTATCTATTGCTCCACTTAAAGTAGTCAGTGGTCAAGACTATCCAATGCCAGATCGTGAGCATGAAGTTAGTGCTTATTTGAAGCATACTAAAGCTAATATCTTAGCTAAAGAAATTCGTAAGTTTATGGCTGGTGAAATTCAATCCACTGGTATCACTACAGGAGCACAAACATTCATTACTATCTCTGATGGTTCCGAATTTGGTTTAACTCAACCTGTAGTATGTATTCGTAAATTGAATAAAGATCTTTCTGCAGTAGAAGAAGAAATTTTATTCATTTGCCGTACCGATTTCCACTTTGCAGTTCATAACTTCGATTTGGAAAAATTCGATGGCGAAAAAGATTTCGAATCTTATAAAAATATGGACTTAGAAGACTTAGCTGTAGTCTTAGAAGAATATGCTAAATCTATGACTAATGCTCAAGCTTATGCAGTTCATGAAACAGCTCAATATGTAAATAGCTCTATGCTAGCTAATATTGAAGCAATTGCAGATAAACTTGGTGTAAGTACTGGTATGTCTGGTAACTCTAATTATGGTGGGTCTGAATCTGGTAATGGATTCAAACGTGCAAGCTTAGATGATATGTAATAAAATTAAAGAAGATAGGAACAAGCTTTCTATCTTCTTTTTTTTGTCTTTATAGGAAGTTTATATGGCAAGTATAAGACCTATATTTGAATATGATTCCTTATTTGATACTGATAAATCAATTATCGATATCTTAAGGTCTCAATTTAAAAATTCAAAATACTTTATTCCAGGGATACTAGATGAGGATCCAATAACGATCAGCTATCTATTAAGAGATAGAGAAGATCCTAATCCTTTATCTGTGGTCTTGGAAGATAAATATAAATCATCTGCAGATGATTTATTAAATGAAATCAAAGATAAGTATAAAGACTTACTTTATCTTAATATATACTATACCGATATACATAAACTCTATTCTAATATGCTATTAGTAGATGGCAATAGCTTTAGAGTTAATGTAATGGTAGATAATGAATATCAAGAAGCTATTATTAGAAGTACTTTAGATGGAGCTAAAACTCCTTTAGGCATTTATAATAAAAGAAATGTAGATCTTGATTCATATGATGGGATATATCTAAAGTATCCTGAAAACTTATATAACTATGATCCTAAGCCTGTTGGTAAGCATATATTTGTTTTACAATATGGCTTTAATGTCGACTATGATATGGATAAACGTATTTATGCAGTTAAAGAGAAATATCATCAAGATTTTGATAATAATCTCTTTTATGTAAGTAATCCATATGTAGATTTAGCTGAAATAGAAAGGGATTAGAAATGGAAGTATTTTCTAATATTGTACCTCAAAAAGATTTACGTGAGCAATCCATGAAAGCATTGGAAATCATTGCTGAATCTTTAGTAACATCTTTCGGACCTTATGGTTCTGCTACTCAAATTAAAAAAGAAAACGTATTACCTAAATTTACAAAAGATGGTCATACTATTCTTAAACATATCTTCTTCAATGGTATTATCGAAATGAGTATTCGAGAAGTGCTTGAAGATCTAACAACTCATGTTGTTAAAGAAGTTGGTGATGGTACAACTAGTGCTATCTTATTATCCCAATTAGCATATAAACGCTTTGCCACTGGACAAGAACCTAACTTGAGTGATGAAGCATATAAAGCTAGTGTTTATAACTTCAAAATGCCTCCAGCTGAAATTGAATACATGATTAATCGTCTTGTAAAAGACGTTTCTAATCGTATTCTTTCTCATGCTAAACAAATTGAAACTTACGAAGACATTAAAAAGATCGCTCTAATTTCTACAAATAATAATGAAGAAATGGCAGAATTGATTGCTGATGTTTATATGCAAAATGGTCAAGATGTTTATATTGACGTTAAGCGTTCTAATGACTCTAAAGACTATGTAAAAATCTTTGATGGTATGACTCTTAATAGTGGATATGCTGATAAAGTTTATGTAACTAATGAAGCTGAATCTACTGCAGAAGTGAACCATCCGCGTATTTACTTCTTTGAAGATCCTATTGATACACCAGAAATGATTGGTTTCTTAAGTGCAATTCTTTATCATAATATCTTTGAACCATTAAAAGCTAGAACCAAATTGATTCCTACTGTTATTCTTTGCCCTAAAGTTTCTGCTGATGTAGCTACAGTTATGGATCCATTAACTAAAACAATGATTAATGCTAAAGCTAGTGGTATTAATATTCCATTCTGCTTAGTATCTGATATTCATCAAGCTGAAATTATGATGGATTTGGCTAATCTTTGTGATGCTAAGACTATTCGTAAATATCGTAACTTAGAACAACAAGTGAAAGACCAAGAAAATGGTGATGCACCTACAGAAGAAACAGTTCAAGAATGGTGTGGTTATGCCGATGCAATAGTCGCTGGTTACAATAAAACAAAAGTAATCAATCCTAAAAATATGTATAAAGAAGGAACTACTGAATTCTCTGATTTCTATAAATCTATCTTGAATAACTTAGAAATGCAATTAGCTCAAGCTAAGCAAGATGGTAAAGATATGTCTGGTATTGGTAATCTTCGTCGTCGTGTTCATAGTATGAAGGCTAATATGGTAGACTTATACATTGGCGGTGCCACTCCAGAAGAACGCGATAATCGTTTTGACTCTGCAGAAGATGCAGTATTAAACTGTATGTCTGCGGCTGAACATGGTTATGGCTGGGGCGCTAACGTCCAAGGTTTATTAGCAATCAAAGAAGTATTATCTGATGAAAATACAACTGGTGATTATAAAACAATTGCTCAGTTATTCTATAATTCTTATTTAGATTTGATTTCTAAATTGTATGGTAGTTCTTTAAATGAACTCCCTGAATGTATGGCTCAAGCTTCTGATGAAGTTAAAGCTATGGTAGAAGAAACAAACTCTAAAGGAATCCCAGTAAACTTACGTACTAAGAAAACTGATTCCTTGGTATTATCTTCTATCCGTTCCGATATCACTGTGTTAGAAATTGTGGGTAAAGTTGTAGGTATGTTAGTAACAACTAAACAATTCCTATGTCAAACTCCTGCCCATAATATCTATATAAAATAATTGTCCAGAGCAATCTTGTAAGAGTAGGCCATCAAAGGTCTACTCTGCAAGACCTCACTCTAAGGAGAATTAAATGGCCGCAAAATTACATTTAACTTTAGAAGAATATGGAAGATCTCCTGCAGGTAAAGGTAATGTAATGGGATCTCAATTATTAGCAGAAAACTATAAGCAACGATTTGAAAAAGTTATGCTTAGAGTTAATGGTAAGATTGATCATAACTTTTACACAGATGGAGATAATTATTTCATTCTCCTAAGAGTACCATCTGAAGTGGTACCTAATTTTACATATGAAGTAGTGTTTAAGTTCATTCCTAAAAGTGGGGATGCTAAACATGCTAAAGATCTTAAAAACTATGAAGTTAGATTCTTCTCTAATGACCCAGCATTTACATTCACTTATGCTCATACATATATTGAATATGGTTTATTAGTCGAAGAGCTAGAAAATAAACTTTCCACTGAAGTAATAAAACAAAAGCCAAAAGAAAGAAACCCATTCGGAGTTGTAAACTTTGCTAAGATTCTTTACTTTGGTTTCTTATATATAAAACAGCATGGTTATCTAGAGAAGCATTACTATGAATCATCTAATCTTAAAATTAATAGAAAAGATGACTTCTTAAAACTAGTAACAAAGTCTGATGTAAAAGCTATTGAGCGTGAAGAAGCAGAAAGTCATCTACGTAAAGTAGATCCTATGTTTAATCATAGGCTTGAACGTAAACGTAATGATAGTGGTGGTAATATAAAACAAACAAAAACCACTAAAGCTATCAAAAGAACTGCAACAACTCAAAGTAAACAAAAGAAATCTAATAATATTAGGGTTACTCGCACGACTAAAACTACAAAACGTAAATAAATTATATATTATAATTTAGAATATGTGTAGTTTTATCGGAGGTGTACGATGCAATTAACTGAAGCTTTAACAAGTAAAGCTGTAAGACGTGAAATAACTCCAGGAGAGGAATTAGATAGAGACTATTCTATTAGAACTCCAGAAGTTAAAAATTATACTTTAAGTATATCTGATGAAAATGCTATCCCACCTGTAGATAGATGGGTACCAAATCCAGAAGATATTATATTTAGAGGTCTTAGGGGTAAACAAATTATGGCCCCTTTGGCTAAAATTTTAACTAATGATGATGAAGACATGCTTATGTTTGATTCATTCATTCTAAGTGTAAAGAAATGCTACTCCTCTGAAGAGAAAGTAGATCACTTTACACAATATTTGAATTATTTTGAAAAATACTATGATCCTGATCATGAATTACTAGCAATCTATGCTCGTATGAAGTTTATGATTGATACCGATGATGCTGGATTATATACAAAACAACAATTCATGGCTGATATTAAACGGGATATTTTGTTTAGTACATTTGCTCGTAAAGTTAAAGCTATGAATGAAGATAATTTCATTATTCATATTAAACGTAATAAGAAAGATGGCAACGTACTTCAATATAGTAATCGTCATCTAAGTGCATTGATGGAGATTGGTTTATTCCAAATCATTCTAATTCCATTATTGACTCATTATGCATATATGAAGAAGATTCAAAATATCGATGCGTATCTAATGGAATTCTATGAAATTCTTATTATTGATATGCATCCTGATATTGATATCTTGACTAAATTATCTGAAACTGCAAATAGTCGTATTATTCAAGATATGTCTAAGAATAGCGGGTCTTGGGATAAGCAATATATCCGTTCTAAGAATAAGTTCACATACAATATTGAAATTGTATGGGCTATTATTAGTCAGATTATTCCTAAAGCGATTTATGAAATGAATATTCTAAATTTGATCTATGTATCTATTAAAGGTAATATTACTAATAAGATTATTAGAGCTAAATATGAATATTCCTTCAACCAATTATCATCTGATCGTAATGAAGGTGACGATGATGATGATAATTCAGAATTTGATAAGTTTGAATCTCATCTTTCTAAGAAGAATGAAGCATTGCTTATGCATAATCAAGTAAACTTTCATTCTACTATGAAACAAATTGAAGAAAGATTTGGTCCATTCTCTAAAGAAGAAATAGAATACTATAAAGTAGAATTATCTAAAGGGCGTAAATCTCCAATAGTTCCACATCAAAAGATTTTAGTATGCTATCTATTCTATAAATGGTTTGGTGATCCATCCGCTTTAGGATCTATTGATCTAACAAGTTATATTAAACTTATTATTGCAGCTAAGAGAATACTTGCAGCAAACAATCTACATACGATGGAAGCAATTCTATCTGGTAAGTTTGTTAAAGTAATCAAACGTGTAAATATGAATAAGAAGGAGCTTCAAAAGATTACTTCTTCTAGTACATATGAAGCTGTTGCTGCTATTTATCATAACGAAAAGATTACTAATCTTTTGATAGCTATGTTGGCTACAATTGTATCTTCTAAATTCCAAATCATTGATTTTGAAAATAAAGAAAATACTGGTTTACCATTTGTACCACAACAAGAGTTATTGAATGAAGAATTCTTGATTTATGCTAGTTTGATTAATAATAGATAGGTGAATATAATGGGTGCAATGAGTGGAAAGATTAGACATTTATATTATAATAGAAAGAAATCTTATGAAGAGATTGCCGAACTATTGGGCATTAGTGTAGATGAAGTTACTAAATATTTATTCGGAGAAACTTTTGATACAACTAAACATAAACTATTACATTTTCCATCCGGTAAACTTAAACCTTGGGATTGTGATGCAAATTCTTTAACTGGATTTATTCTTATTACTAATAATCTTGAAAAAATTGAACAGAGATTGGATTTGACAGATTTAGAATCGGTTAAATTCCTAGAATGTTTTTTACATGCATTATATAATGAGGTCGAAGATCCAAAAGTAAAAGATGTTTTAGCTCATCGTATCACTCTAATATTAAGACTATTAATATTAGATGATTATGAAGGATTTAAATGCTAATAATATTAGAGGATAAAGAAAAACAATGAAACTAATTGGATATTATTCAATCATCTCTTCATTGATTTTATTAGACAGACAAAATTTCCAATCGGAATTTACTGGTTATAATTTTGGTATCAATAAAGATAAATTTTATTATGCTGACTTAGGTAAAGGTGATAAAGTTTATATCTTAGATGATACTGATAATATTATGACTCAAAATAAAAAGACCGGTAAATATAAAAACGTCGATAATTTCAATCGTGAAGCTAGAGATGCATTTACCGATATGATTAAATTCATGCGAAGTAAATATTATAATAAGAAATATGATATACGATAGGAGTTGAACTCCTATCGTATTCTATTTATTTATTAGGAGAATTAAAATGCTTTTAGATACTTTAAAAAAGTTTGCATTCGAAGGTATGGATGTAGAAATATCGAAAAATAAAGATACTGGTTATATAATTATAGAAAACAGTAGTACAGAAATTCATAATAGACCTGATGGTAATGCAACTAAAATTATGCATATAGTTACGAAAATTAATTTAGATGGTGAAATTGTATCTTCAAAAATTTTCTTAACTTTTAAAATACGTGTTGATAATACATATAAAGATTCTCATAAAATCATTGATAAATCGAGTCAAGAATATTCAAGCAGGCTACCTTCTTTGTATAGTGAATCAATTCAAAAATCTATGGAAGTATGCAGTTGTGATATTCCTAAACTTGCATTCGGGGATTATATTAATATTGATAGATTTGGCGGAATAAAATTAATTCGTCTTTGTGATAGAAAGGTATATTAAAATGCTTTTAGATACTTTAAAATTACTAGCATTTGAAGATATGGATGTAAAAATTAATAAGTATAATGATCATATATGTATTACTAATAGTAAAACAGGGCAAGTTACTGAAAATGGTAAAAACGTATTTAAATATACTACTATAAATACAGAAATTACTATTGATGGTGAAATTATAAAATCAGATATAACTGAAAGCTTGAGTAATAAAGCTACTGCTATATGTGATAAATATCCTAGTTACAATTATTTTAATAAAGTACCTCTAAAATGTAGCGAAATAATTCAAAGATCCATGGAAGTATATGCCATTATCATTCCTACATTAACCAATAGAGATTCTTTTATTATTGATAGATATGGTAGTGTAAATAAATTTCGTTATTAGCGAGGTTAGATGAAATAAATATCTGTAAAAATTAAAAGATATATATATATTATAATTATAGATATTGATTCTTGTTATAAAAGAAAGGAAAATTAAAATGGAAGATTGGAAAACAAGACTAATTGAAGAACGTAAAGAACTTGGTGAAAAAGTAGAACGATTGATCAAATTCTTAAATGAAAATAAAGAATGTGAAGACTTCGATCTATTAGCTGAGCAGTTACATTATATGACTGGTTACTACGAAGTACTAACTAAACGTGTATCTAAATTGGATAAGTAATTTTATAGGAGATGGGCACTAAGCCCATCTCCTAAATTTTATATATTGGAGGTAATAATAATTTTATAATAATAAACTTTTTAATTTTATTTTATAGGAGGTTTTATAATGGAAAGACTATTAAAAAATGTAACAGAGACAGATCTTATCAATTTTGATTTCATTAAGAGAAATAAAGTGTCTTTAAATGGTAGAAATAAAATAATCACTAAAATATTTTCATCAAGATTGAGTTATGATATTTTAAATACTGCATATATAAGAATAGATAGACGTATTAATGATGATTTTACTTATATAGATATTATTAATCTCAATCCAGCTGATGCTATACGTGAGTTTAAAAATAATAAAAAGCATCATATATTCAATAATCCATTATATAGATATTTTAATTATGATAAAATTTTAGACTATGCAAATAATCATATAAAAATTTATCATACATTGGGCAAGTTCGAGGATGATAATAATATCGGTATAAATATATCTATTTTTGCAATTAATAATAAAGCATTTGGTGCAAAATATAATCTAGAGTATACTTTAAAAATACAAGATATTTTGATAGATGTAATATTAAATAATAAAAATGCTACTGTAGCTTGCTTAGTAGAAATCATTAAAGATTTTTCTAATAAAAATAATCTAACTTATAATACTCCTAGATTAAGTGCTATTAAAAATTTAATAGATAAAGTTAATAAATATCCTAATATATACAAAGAATTGGATAAATTTGTTAGATTGTATAATACTACCCCAGTATGTGAACGACATGATTTTATATACGACCTATTAGGTGATGATGATATAGATAGTACTCATATTAAGAATTCATTACCATTCTTCTCATTAAGATCATCTATTTTTAATGATAAAAATTATAATAAATAATTTGGGAGAAATGTATAAAATGGAAAAATTATTACCTATTGTAATAGAAACTGATATTATTAACTTTGATTATATCAAAAGAAATGATATCTTTTTAAATATCAATGACGATAAAATGATTGATAAATTATTCTCATCTAGAGAAAGTTTTGAAATCTTAAATAATGCTTATAGCAGAATTATATGTGGGGATGATTCTTCATATAGTAAAAATATTAATCTAGCACCAAGTGTGGCTTTAAATGCATATAAGAATCATAGAAGATATCATATATTCAATAACCCATTATATAGATATTTTAACTATTATGAAATATTAGAATACGTAAGAAAAAATATTCATATTTGTCGTATATTAAATAACTTTGAAAATGAGAATTCTCTAAATAAAAGTATTCATATATTTGCTCATTATAAAAAAATATTTAATACAAAATATAATTTAGATTATACTTTAAAAATACAAGATATTTTATTAGAAAAAATTTTAGCTAATAAAAATATTACAGCCGATGAGTTAATAAATACTATCAATAATTTCGTTAAAGAAAATAGGTTAAAAAATATTAAAGTTAGACGTGAACCTATTGTTAATCTAATAAAGATTGTAAACAAATTACCTAATGTGTATACGGATTTAGATTGGTTTATTGAAAAATATAAAGATGTAAGGTATTCTTATAAAACTGAATTCATGTTAAAAGAGACTGGATTCAAAGATTTAAACGAAGCTGGATGGAAATTGCCTTTCTTTTCTTTAAGATTAGCGATTGCTAATGAAAAGAGACAAAATGGTTTAATTTTATAGGAGTTAATATAATGAAAGAATATAATATTGAAGTTAAAAAAGAATTTAATAATCATCATAATTTGGCAAAAATCCAAGAAAAATATCCAGAGCTTAATCCAAATCAAATTGTAGGATATATTCTTGATGCTGAATGTACTACTAATAATAAAAAAGATAACAGTGATTTAAAATCTTACGAAGATAAAATAGTTATTGATCCAATTGCAAATCCTAATAATATTAAAAATTATACATTGGATACTACTGTATCTAAAAATAGAACTAGATATGATGAATCTGCTATTAAAAAAATAGATATCGCTACAGATATCGAGCCGATTACTGTATCTGATATTATTGCTAAGAAAGAAGACGTTAATGAACTTAGCTTTATTATGAACGATGAACCATGTAAAAATTTTACTGGTCGTAAAACAATCAATTACCAAGAACTATTCTATATGGTATTGGTTGAAGGACGTTCTTTAGAGTATCTATTGAATGTCTTAAACTGTAATGAATATTCTATCTTAAAAGGATTACAATTCTTACATGCTGAAGCTAAAGATGAAGTGATTAAAGCTAAGATTATTGAATATTCTAATATCTACTTCTTTAAAGCATAATAGGTATTTTAATGAATATAGCGGACAGATTAAAATCTGCAATTCCAGATTCGCAATTTGCGGCTGGTAAAAAAGAAATAGTTTTAAGATGTCCGTATTGCGGACATACATCATCACCTGGCAAGAAGCATATGTATATTGGTGTATCTAAAGATAAACCTATTATGTATAATTGCTTTAAATGTGAAGCTGGTGGATTAGTAAATAGAAACTTCTTAGAATTATTAAAGATAAAAGACTTATCTTTGATATCTGAGATAGAAGAATATAATAAGAAGATGTTGAAGAGTAAGCCAAAAGCTTACTCTTCTATTTCTACAGATGAAAGAATAATAAAGTATAAAGATTTTGTCTTAGATGATAGAATCTATCAAGAAAAGGTAGACTATGTAAACTCTCGTTTAGGGGTAGTTTTACCAGTATGGTATTTATTAGAACTTAAGATCATATTTGATTTTACGTTCTTCAGACGCCAGATTATGCAGGTTCTGGGAGCGACAGAATCTGATTATGAACGAATTCAACGTGAGTATGTGGGTTTCCTCTCGATTAATAATACCGCGTTAATTATGCGGTGTATTAAGCCAGTTGATAAGAAATTCCGATATTTAATAGTGAAGTTATCAGAGGCTAACTTTACTAAAACGTATTCAATTCCGGCTCAAATTCCTATAACAACAGATAAGGTTTTAGTAAATATTACTGAAGGACAATTTGATATTCTTTCAGTATTTACAAACTTATCTTATGGGGCTAATGGAATATATATGGCAGCATCGGGAAACAAATATCCAAATGTAATTTCATTGATTCTCTCTAGAGGGATTATGAATATGGATCTACATTTATATTTTGATAATGATGATGCCGGTGATATATCTATGAGACAATCTGAATTCTTCATAAATAATAATATACAATTCTTTAGAGGATCTTCCGTATATTTCCATAGAAATGAATCTGGAGAAAAAGATTATGGTGTACCATTAAGTAAAATTAAAGATTCTATAAGACAAATATTATGATGCGGATGGGGATAAACCTCATCCGCTCACTTTATTTTTTTTCTTAAACATCTCATTAATAAAGGAGGTAACATATGGGAAAATTCCTAGATACTACCTATGTTGGGACTATTAATTCTATCTTAGATTCTAAGAAAGATAGATTGGATAATACGTTCTATACATTTACAGATAAACCGCCTACAATTTGTACTTACTTCAATATTAATACTGCAGAAAGTACATTAGATGAAGGCACTGATCAAGCATATAGCTACACTGATGGAGATTCTCCATTAAGATATAATAAAATTAAAGATACAGTTCTATTTGGCTTAGATAAGATTCAAGTTCAATTAGAGTCTGGAGATTATGGTATTGAATCTGATTCCATTGAAGGTGATGCATATGTCCTTCCAAATGCATTCAAACCATATCCACAAGATTATTTTATAATCAATCATACAGATGAAGAATACCTATTCAAAGTTACAGGTGTTACTTTAGATACATTGCCAACTGGGGTTAATATGTATAAGATTTCTTATCGTTTAAGCTCCCATGATGGTGACAATACAGATATCGAATCCTTAGTAGTTGGATCTTATACAATGGATACAACTAATATTGGTACAAATCTATCTTTAGTTATTAAAGATGATGATCATGCTTATATTAAACGATTAGAAAATATCTGTACAGATATGATTACATACTATCGTTCATTATTCTACTCTAATAAGACTCAGACTTTCATATTCTCTTATGATGATCATAACTTCTATGATAGTTATATGATTGAATTTATTAAACGAAATGATTTAATGAATACTTCAAGTATTCCATTTATGCAAATTGCTCATCAACTTGCAGTTAAAGAGTCCTTTGCTTTAGATTATTCTCGAACTCTTTTCCATTCATTAGAAAGAAAAGATAAGACTTGTATTAATAATCCATCTTGCTATGGTATGAAGATTGAAGATAAAACTTCTATCTTATATTATAATATCGAAGATTATTACTATATATTCCATCAATATAAACCTGGTGATAACTGGGCGGTTCCATCATTTGATGATGATACAGTTATGAGAATCAGAGATAATGAAAGATATGAAACTGATGATCCATACTATTTCAAGAATATTATCATAGATTACTTTAATGATAATCAAGATAAGTTAAATAGATATGATGAATTCTTACTAAAATCTTTAGAAGAATTTAACTATTCTTTACCAGCAAATATTATATTTTACTACGTTCCTGTGATTATATTTATCCTAGAAGAACAGGTTAAGAATATAATGAAAAACCTATCTCGTTAACATATCAGTAATCTATATGGAGGTACTCTAAATGAACGAACTCGATAATTATTTCAAAGAGCAAATTGATAACGAAGATGCGTTCAATGTCATGATTGACGAGAACGGATTTTTAGATACTATGATTGCAAAACGAGATATTATCGATGCCATTGATGCTGATATGGCAAGCGATGATATTGTTGATGATGAAGGTATATTCTTAGCAACTATGTCTAGTGATGATCTAGATGACTTAGTTGATGATAATGAATATAATGAACTTGATTACTAAAGGAGGATATTGAAATGGATGACAACAAAACTATCCATCAAGATCTAGAAGATACTGCAGCTACAGTTGAAGATGTACTCGCAACTGATGATGTAAATGATGCAGATATGGACGAAACTATCGATGCTATCGTTGATGCTTCTGATGAATTAGAATTAGATGACGACGAAGATAATGATGATATTGACTCCGTTGAAGGTCTAGAAGATGAAGAAATTGATATCGAAGCAGAAGATGAAGATGAAGCTGCTGAAATCGAATTGATGTCTGATATCGACCAACAACATGAAAAAGACAGTGAAGAAATCGCTGAAGAAGTTGAAGATGATATCGAATTGACTGAAGCTTATCATTTAATTGATGATGCTTTGATCGAATCCGTTCTCACTTCTGAAGATGAATTAATTGAATCTATCTAGGAGGAAATATCAATGGCTAAACTTGTAAATGTAACTTGCCGTCGTCCTATTCGACTACGTAATAAATTGGTTCGTGCTATCCACAAAGAAATGTTGGAAGCTGAAGAAATCTTCGAATGTATCATTCAACACGGTGTTGTTGAAGAAATTCTTGAAGATGGTAGAACTCGTATCTTAGACTTCACTAACTACAATGAAGAAGTTGCTGAAGAATCTAAAGAAGAAAAAGAACCAACAACTAAAAAATCTGGTAAAAAAGAAACCAAACAAGAACCTAAAGAAGAAAAAGATCCTGTAACTGAACCAGAAGTAAAACCTGAATCTAACCCAGAAACAGAAACAACTTCTGAAGAAACTACAGAAGAAGCTCCTAAAGGTCCTGAAACAAAAACTGAAGACGTTAAAGAAAACGCCGAAGAAAAAGTAGCTGAAGCAGAAGAAAAAGCTGCTAAGAAATCTAACAAAAAATAAAAAAAAATAAACAAGTTATACCCGTAGGATCATAGAAATCCTACGGGTATTTATTGTCTTATTTTTTTAATCGTTTAACTGGTTTAATAGCGCGGTTAATATTTCTAGTAATAATCACCACTCTATTTGCAAGTAAGTATATCAAGATATACTTTGCGACTTGCAACGTAATAATGATGGATAGCATCATATCTTGGTTAGTGTATTTAATAAGAAGGTCGGATAGCCAGCGTAGACCAAAGAAAGGATCTACTGTCATACCACCAAGCAGAATAATTACAATAGCAGATAATGCTGCAGCAACTAATGCCGCAAATTTAACCATAGGTTCAGCTTTTAAAATTAAATTTAAGTTTGTCATGATAATTTCTCCTTTAAAATAAAATATAAACTAGTCAAATTGACTACATAGTTATCATTATAACACCTTAATAATATATAACTATTAAAACACAGTTTTACAAAGGTGATAAATATGCAAATATATTATCAGATGTCTACCAGGAATAAAAGCTTTCTGGATATGCATATATATCTTAAATCCATAGGGATTAAGAATAACAAATTCATGCTGGCTCTGTTAGACCCTGATTTAGCGGCTATAGACCCACATGATCCAAATCTAAACCAATATTATAAGGGTAAAGTACTAGCCGAATGTATGGCAAATTTCTGGTACTTTATTCGAGAAGTGTGTAGAGTCCCAGACCAAGGTGGTAGCGGTACAGGTATACCATTTAGACTACACCGTGGTAATATGGCTTTATTCTTCTGCTCTATATATAATATGAATATCTTCCATGAACTACCACGTCAGCAAGGTAAAACCTTAGCTGCAGATGCAAGATATTTATATTTATTTAACTTTGGTACTTCGAATGCTACTATTGCATTCTTACATAAAGCACAAGATGGTTCTAAAGATAACTTACAAACTCTAAAGAATCTTCGTGAATGTTTACCACCATATCTAAGAATGGATGCTCCATTCAATAGAAAAGATGGTAAAGCTGCAAAAGCTTCAGATACAGTATTACGTCTAGAGCATGCAGTTAATAGAAATAAAATTATCACTGTAGCATCTGCACGTAATAAAACTGCAGCTCAGAACTTACTACGTGGTAAATCTATTCCTCTATTATGGGGTGACGAATGGGGATTTGCACCATATAATGAAATCATTTATCTAAATACAGTTCCTGCATTTAAGAGAGCTGCAGATAACTCGAGAGCAAATGGTGCACCTTATGGTATATTATTTACAACTACCCCAGGCTTCTTGACTTCTCAAGAAGGGGTATTTGCATTCCAAATGAAAGAAGATGCGGTTCCATTTAGTGAAACTTGGTATGATAAATCTTATCAAGAAATCATGGAAATAATGGAATCCAATACTAAGTCTACTTTCGTATATATTAAGTTTACATATCAACAACTTGGTTGTAGTGAACAATGGTTCAAAGAAATCTGTAGAACCATGAATAATAAATGGGAAGATATCCGTCGTGAAGTTTTGCTTGAATGGTCAAACTCCACAGATAACTCACCATTTACATTAGAAGAATTAGAAACAATGTCTAGGTTAACTAGAGAACCAACCTCGGTAATAGATGTACTGAATGGCAAGTTCCAAGTTAATCTATATGATACTATCGAATATAATAGAAATGGTTTACCAGTAGATCCACCTATAATGGGTGTTGACGTATCTGGTGGGTACAGAAGAGATAGCTCAGCCATTTCAATTATAGACAGTAAGACAACTAAAGTAATAGCTGACTTTAAGTGCAACTATATTAGCCAAATAGAACTGGCTAAGATTATAGTTGAATTAACGCAAAAGTATATGCGTAATGCTGTAATTAATGTCGAACGAAATGGTGTAAGAACGCACTGCATAGATAGAAATATCTATGTATCAACAGGGTTAATTGCTTTGACGCATAGGAGTAAAGTTATCTCCTACGTTTAGCAGCGAACACATCTAATTTTATATTAGATGGGACGTTCAACGATCATCTCCTGACGGGAGAGTAGAACCGCAAGCGATCGGCGGAAGAAAAATCCTGGCCTCATCAAGTAAAGTTGGAGGACGACAAATGATCTAGACACGTCCTGTAATGGGAGTGATGCAAATTGCATAAGTATAGTGTAGCGACTATATTTAAATATATTCGGGTTCGGGGCATCAGTTATTGCATTGCTTAAGAAAGCCGGAATTACTAATAATCTTTATTATGAATTTAAAGATAAGATTATCGAAGAAAGATTTGAAGGACCTGGAGCTATTAAGAGAATTAAACAGCTTACTAAGGTATTCGGTCTAGATTCAACTAAAGGTGTACGTGAACTTTTAATGGAAATATTAAAAGAGCGTATGGATAATCATAAAGATAAGTTTGTATCTAAACGACTATATGATGAATTCCTTGGATTGGAAGTTAAACGTAATGGTAAGATAGAGCATTCTACTAATACACATGATGATTTAACATTCTCCTATCTAATGGCATTATATGTATGGTATGAAGGTAAAAACTTAAAAGAAGCTTTTGGTATTAATAAAACAGTCTTAAAGACTGATGAAGATGTAGATGATATAGTATTCGATGCAGCAGTAGAAACTGTTGAAATCTATGAAGAAACTATACAGCTACAAAAAGATTTAGCTAAAGATGATCCATCAGAATTATCACCTATGGATAAGTTAAAAGAAGCTCAAAGAGCTATTGGTATGACTTATCAAGAGTGGATAAAAGCTGAGGATGCTAAAGAGAAAGAAGCTTTAGAGACTGCATTACAAGATCCTCAATTCTTAAAGGCATATGCGTATAAGTATAACCTAACAAAAGAAGATGTAGATCTAATACGTAATCAGCAAGATGGTAAATTACCAAATCAGGCATTTATCTCATTATATTCTAATGATACACCAACAAATAATGATTCCCATTTATCTGGTAATCTTTCTAGATTCTATAATCAAATCTAAAAATTTAAATATTTACTTACATTTCAGTAAATTTTAAATTAACTATTTAAGGAGGAATCCGATGTTTGGCTATAGTAACGGGAATGCTGGTTATGAACTAGCAAATGAACACCAATTATCTGACATACTAGCAAACTTCAGTAGCGATTATATCTATGATGTAATTGATAATCATATTAGTAAACGCTATGAATTTGCTATTAATGCAAAACCAAATATGGTAAATGTATTTCGATCCAACTTTGATAATATTAGAGCTAATTATCCAATGGATGTAGAAAATACAAATGCGGTTGAACTTGATGTATATAAAAACATCATTGAAACAATCTGTAATAAATGTAATGTATCCCATATTGATGAATCTGATGATAATATCTATTTATTAGCAACTACATTATATGATTTCTTAGTATGTGGATTTAATGCTCATATGACTAACTTCTTGATTAATCTAATTGTATCTGAACAGAATTCTATCTATTCTGCTCTTGAATTGGAAAACTTGAAGAAATCTAAAGACAGCTCCACTATCTATAATAAGAAGGTTATGGATAATTCTAAATTAGCAGTAATTAATGCTAATTTACCAACAGTAATTCAATACATCTCTACATTAGATATTCATATGGCTGATATCTTAGCTAATTGCTATCAGCAACCTATTGTAGATTTGATTACTTCTAATTTCAGTGAAGATATCAACATCTTTGCAGATTTTATGAAAACTATTATTTCTAATCAGTACTTATTCCCTGAATATGTAACTGAATTACGTTTACGAATTCAAAATATTAGAGGAGATTACAAATGAGCGAAGAGACAAAATTAGATATCGTTGAAGACTTAAATCTTGCTACAGAAGAAGATGCAGCTAGATTAGAAGATAAGAACGTACAAGCTATCGTTCCAGAAGTTCCTCCAACTGCTGAGGAAATTGATGCTATGGAAAAAGTAGAAGTTCTTGAGGAGGATAAGGCTGAAGCCGACTTTCCCTCAAATGAAAGCCATGGCGAAGAACCAGCTAAAGATGGATCTAAAGAAGACACTAAAGACGTTGAGACTTCTAGCCCCAATGGAGTTTCCGAAAGCAACGAGAATGTTTCTAGCGATCCGGAATTGGAAGAAGCGTTAAAAAAATTTGATGAATTAACTATCTCTGTAGAAGATGTCAAAAAATCCATTTCTGAAAATAAAGAATTCCCTAAATTAGATTTGTCTGATGATGATATTCAAAATATCATTGATACATATCTAAAAGTAATTAAAGATGATACTACCAATGTAACTACTTTACTTACAGCTGGTCTAAAAGAAAAATTCTTAATTCAAGCTAGCAAAGAAGGTGTAAATACATCTAATGCTAAGGAATTAGAATTCTATATTGAAGGTCTTATTCGTGAAGCATGTACTAATGCATTCATGGATAAAGGCAAAGCTTTATTAGATGAAACAGTCAAGAAAGCTACATCTAAATTAGATGAAGATATTTCTATTGATGAATATATTGAAGCATCTCATAATGATCGTATTCAGAAGATGAATCAAGTTCTTGCAGATGAACAATCTTCTGATAAAGTTAAAGCATTCGCTAAATCAGTAATTAAAGCATTGAATGATTCTACTGATTATTCTGATATCTATGAATTCTTGAAATTACATAATTCTTATTTCAATGCACTTAGAGCATTCAAACATCAAGAATACTATCGTAGAGAAATTATGCTAGCTTTACAAGCTATTGGGGTTAAGACTGCAAATGTAGCAGCTATTATTGATGCTATTGGTAGATTTAACCATAATCCTGATAATACCGTTGTAGTTAATGCTATCTTACTTCGTGTAATTTATACAAATACTAACTTTAAAAACAAAGTTGATTTGTTAAAATTATATAGCTTTATTATGAATCTTTCTGCAGCTATTCATGTATATGAAACTAAAGATGAAGTAAATGATTTCTATAAACAAATCATTCTAAACTTCCAACAATTAGTTGCATATATTGATAAAGGTTTTATTGAATGGAATAAAACTGCCCATGTAGTTAAATCTGAAAAGAAAACTAAGAAGCGTAAATAATATTATACATATAAATAATGGTGGCCAATGGTTTCAAACCATTGGCCTATTTATTTTTTATTTTCTAAGGAGAATTATTATGGGAAATAATATAAGTGCTACAGCGGAGGAGCCAATCAGAAATAAAATAAACAATAAAAAGTATATAGATATAAATAACGTAGTTATTGATGAAAAGCTAAAAGTAATCAACTTAGCCTACTCTAATGGAGTTGTAGTTAGATATGCTAGAGATGGAAGAAAATTAGATGATGGTAGAACTGTGTCTCCTGAAATACCATTTGAAAATCCAATCAATAAAATAAAAGACTTCATTGGTAATAATGCCGATGATCCAAGTCTAAATATAGAGGTATCATTATTAGATACATATGAAACTAAAGATGGTAAATACTTATTCTATTATACCGATGGATCATTTGTATCTGTTAAAGATAGAGCTATTATAGTTGATACTAGAAATGCTAAAAGAAAATATCAAAGCATACGAAAAGCATTAGTATATAACTATTCTGAATTGTTAGATGTAACTACTGATAGATTTTATACTAAACCTGAGTTAACTGATTCTCAAAAGTTAGCCGAATATAATAGAAAGTATTCTAGTCTACCACAAGATTTACTAATGGGATATGCATCTAATAAGTCTAAAAGAATTAGTAGACTTGCTGATTATTACAATAATAATCCATTTAGATTTTATGATCCATCTAACTATGTAAATGATTATGAATCATATAAAGATTCATTTAAGAAACGTCAAAGATAATAAATTTGGAGATGGGCTATCATGTCCATCTCCTATATATTTTTTCAACATTAGGATAATTGAATATTACTAATCATGGAGGTACTAATATGGCTTTCGATAATGTTGTAGATCCTACTAGTTGTAACCCTTATACTACTGCTAGTGGCGATCATAAACGTGCTTGCCCTAAAGCTAATCTTGTTGATATACAAGCTAAAATTCTTAGATCTTTAATGCTATCTTTCACTTTTTCTAATCCTCAAGATAATTATAAAGTTCTTCTTTATGAAGGCTCTGATGAAATCTGGGAAATTGACTATGTAAAAGATGGTGAATTACAACGTGCAGCTGGTAAAGTTGCTGGATTTGAATGCTGGTCAAATAAACATGTAGCTTTGTCTACATATAGAGCTAATGGAATCAAAGAACGTGATGAAAAAATTGTAGTTCGTTTTGATTGCTCTATGGATTATAAAAATAAAGTTGTTGCTATTGATGTTAGAAATATTAGACGTCTTAAATTAGCTGGCTCTATTTCTGACTCTGAACTTACTCAAGATTCTGAAAATAAATTCTATAAAACTTCTAAGAATGCTTATAATTTCTTACGAAACTTATATCCAAAAACTTATATGGATATTACAGAATTAGATAAAGAATTGAATACTGATTTAATGGAATATGCAGATCACATGTTTGATGGCGGTACTTCTTTATTAAGATTACCTCCAATTAACTTAGTTAATACTGTATCTGCAGACTATATGTTTAAAGACAATGAAAACTTGCAATCTGTAGTTTTATCTAATAGTGATAAATTAGCATCTGCAGTTGGTATGTTTGAAAATTGCCGTAAATTAAACAATGTAGAATTGAATACTAAATCTGTACAAAGTGGCGAAAACATGTTTAAAAATTGTAATAGTCTAGTTGCATTGAAATTAAATGTAAACTCTTTGACTAATACAAAAAATATGTTTTTAGGATGTAGATCTTTAACTAAACTACAAGTTACTGGTGAACTTAAAACTGGTTTAGATCTAACTAAATGCCCATTAGATGAAAACTCTGTTGCATCGGTATTGAATGCATTAAGCAATAATGGCCCAGATGAAAGTCAATTGATTTCTTTTGAACCAAGAGATGTTAATGCTACTTTACTTCCAATTGCACAAGCTGCAGAAGCTGCTGGCTGGACAATTAGAGGATTAAACTTTGTCGGAGATAAGCTTGAAGAAGAATTATCTATCGATTTACTCGAGTCCTATAAACGTGGTAAATCTGAGGGTTAATATACACCAGATTTATCATAAACTGATAGTATAGGCATATAACCGAATATACTTTATTAATAAACATATAAATAGTTAATAAATAATTAACTATTTTCAAGAAAGGAGAATTTCTTTAATGGCTACTAAAATTGCTGATCAAATCAAAAATATCTTGAATCCTTTTGCTACAGAAGTTGGTAAAGATATTAAAAAATTAACCGATGCTAAGCAGGATAAACTTAAACCTGGTCTTAATATCACTATTTCTCCAGATGGTACTATCTCTTCCACTGGTGCAGGTGAAGCTCCAGATTTGAGCAACTATCCTACAACTGCACAAGTTGGTACTATTGTAGATGGTAAACTTGCTGACTATGTTAAGACTGAAGCTCTAGCTAATTACGTTCAAACTGCTACGCTTACTACTACTTTAGCAGATTATGCTAAAACAGAAGCTTTAGCTAACTACGTTCAAACAACTGCATTAACTACTGCATTGGAACCTTATGCTAAAACAGCTGCTTTGGATGCATATGTTAAAACAGAAGCGTTGACTACTGCTTTGACTCCTTATGCTAAAACTGAAGCTTTAGATGCATATGTTAAAACTGATGCATTGGATACAAAATTACAACCTTATGCTAAAACAGAAGCATTGGCTGACTTTGTAACTAATACCGCATTAACTACTGGTTTAGAACCATATGCTAAGAAAGAAGAAGTTGTGAAGACTGCAGACTTGGAAGGTCTAGATACATTCAACTTAGTTGAAGTTTACAACACCGCTAAAACACAAGGCTAAGTCTTAAACTAAATATTTAATTATAGAGATGGTATTCAGTACCATCTCTATAATTTATATTTTCGGAGGTATTATGAAGCTTAATGATATTATTAAGAAACTTCTTACTACCTTTTCTAAAGAGGTAGCTAAAGATGTTTCTAAGTTGCAGAAGGATATAGTTAATCTGAAACCAAAAAGTGGTGCAACTCCACCAACTAGTGGTGATTATATAGGTCAAATTTTTGCAAAAGAAGATGGCCCAACTAAGAAACTTAAATTCTGGGATGGCACTAACTGGACTGATGTTAGTAACTCTCAAAGTCAATCTGAATTGAATTCCATGATTGACACTGCCGTAGGAAAGAAATTCAAAACTGGTACATATGAAGATATACCAAAAAACGGTAAAGAGGAAAATGAAGCCAAAGGATATACTGCTGGTTCTATTTATATAGATTATGACTCCAATGATATTTACTGTTTAGACAGATTCTGGAAATGGAAAAACATCAAAGGCATTCAGGTTAATGACCAACAGCCACAATATTCTTCTTATGCCGGTGAATTATATTATATGCCTAGAGCTAAGAGATTATATATTTGTCTCGGTGATATAAATTGGGTTGTATTGTATGATGGAAATGCTACCCAACCGGATACTAGTAATTTTATTACTCGTGATGAATTAAATACAACTCTTAAGAAAATAGAAGAAGAAATTTCTAAAATTAGAGGTAAATAGTTATGGCAGATGACAAACAGACAACAACCGATCTAGTCAATAAAGTAGTAGAAAGTTTCGGCCTATTACATAATGACTTAGAAGAAGTTAAAAATATTTTAGTAAAAAATGGCATTCAGTCTACTGGTACAACTTCCCAATTAGCTGCAGAAGTTACTAAGCTTCCAGAGAAGACTGAAGAAACTATTAAGAAATCTGGGGAAGTTAAAGGTCTAGCTAATGGTATCTTAGATATCACTGGTGGGTTTACATACGCCCCAAATTCTGCAACAGCTTTAAATGAAACTAACTGTTTAGTTAATAACAAGAATAAAGAATTTACTTTACCTAAAGGGAAAGATTTAGAAATGTATTTCCCTACAGATAGCTTAGTTAATAATATTCTTACATCTGAAACATCTGCAGATAAAAGAAATCTAGTACTAAATGTATCTGATAAACAATTCTTACAAGATTCTTATGCTTACTTAACTGGGGCTAAAGATATTGGTGATATTAATTTTACTGTAAATATTAATGATCAAAGCTTAACTAAAGTAAATTACAATGGAAAACAATATGTAAACTTCCCCAAAGAAGGGAATAATGATAGACCTGGAGTTTCCGTATTTACTGGTAAAATTGGCTTTGCCGATTATAATACTAAATTTACAGTTAATGGTGAAGTATTAGAGAATGTAAAATGTGATACATTCACTCTTACTCCTAATAAATACGTAAAAGAAGTAGTATGTAATAATCTTAATATAGATTATTATGCTTTAATGAATATCTTATATAAATATAATAAGATAGTTGCAGCTTATGAAACTGGAGAAGAAACTCCAAACTTTGATCCTATCATTATTAAAGTTAATAATGAAATTACTGATGTTGAAAATATTAGTACGTCATTAGACTATAGATATAAACGACCAGCATTCTTAGATGATGTAGATCCATTAAATAGCAGCTCTTTTTTCAGTGAACAAGAGCTTAAATATGCGGCTTTTGAAAAAGCAAAAGATATTATTGGTCTTAGCCACATGCCAGCTGAATTTTTATCTAAGATGTGTCATATTTTAGTAGATCCAGCTAAAATTAATTTAACTAGATCCATAAAACCTTTATTGATGAGACTTCCATTATATAATTTAGATAATACTAAAAAATATAATTATAATAATCGAACTTGGGAAGATATATCTACTGCCACTGGAGATGATTCTAGATATTTTGATATTACTTCCTCTGGTGAACTAGAAGTAGATAATGGACAGCTTATCGGTATTGATAAATCTCAAAAGATTCGTCAAGGAATATGTAAGATAGATCCAAATCCGGAAACTAGAGATAAGGGCATTATTGTATTAGAAAACTTGGATTCTAATAGAGATATTATAACTAAAAAGAATTCTTATTTTACTGAAACTCCAGATAATCGTTATATTATTAAGAATAAAGCATTAGTTGAAACCCCATTCGATTCTAATAACTATTTCCTCAATAGTATTAAATTTGAATTTGAAAGTACACGTAATGTGGGTAGTTCTTATCCTTTCCATGATCTAAATTTTAGTAGTGATAAATTAGAAGTAAAATTTGGTAATGATATCAATAGTAGCTCCGAGTATGTAGAAGTACAAGATTATGTACGTACTATGCCTGGCCCTATAAATACCAAATTTAAATCCTCTGATAATACAGATATTACTAAATTAGATATGACTGCATATTCTGAAGGCTGCCCATTATTCTTCAATAAATATATTACCGAAGTTAAGGTTAATAAAATTATTATTCCTTACAAAGCTAAATCTTTTAGACGATTAATATTTGGACAAATTAGTGATACTGGATTTACTAAGTTTATTTTTTCTGATGCTCCATCTATAGCGGAATCACTCACATGGTCTTTATCTTATTATAGGGATAATCTTAGTGAATATGATTACGATTTCGGTGACTTTGGTGTATATAATCATACAGGTTATAGATTTGATTGCACTCAACAAGAAGCAATTAATAACTTTGTATCTCATATCCATTGTCATATTAGATCTAATAACCCAATTCTTCAAAATAAGAACTTCTTAAAATATCGTTTGCCATTATTTACATTAGATGGTAATCAACGATTTAACTATTCTTTACGTCAATGGCAATTAATTGGCCAATATGACCCTAAGAATGATAATAAACCAATGACTCAAATCTTCCCAGAATTAGCTGAAGAACTTAATAAAATGAGAGTTATTGGTAGTAAAAATGTTTAATGGAGGTATAAATTATGCCAGACACACCTAATATGACCGAAAAGGTTATAGAAAATCTAAATCTTTTACATAATGATCTTCAAGAAGTTAAAGAAGTTCTAGTTAAGAATGGCATCACTTCTACTGGTGCATCTTCTAAGCTAGCCTCTGAAGTTGTTAAACTTCCAGAGAAAACTGAAGAAAATATTAAGAAATCCACAGAAGTTAAAGGTATGGTTAATGGTACTTTAGATATTAGTGGTGGATTTACCTATTCCCCATCTTCAACTGACATTCTAGATGCAAAGAATACATTAATCTCTTCTACAATGACTGAATATAATATACCTAAAGAAAAGAAGTTAGGTATGTTTTTTCCAACTGATGACTTGGTAAGTCATTTAGAAAGTACTCATGACAATCAAGCTGATAGAAATGTCAAATTGACTGTTAATGATATGAACTTCCTATCAACTGACTACATGTATCTAACAGCTGGTGCTCAAAATATTAATAATATTAATTTAACCGTTGATATTAAAGACGAATATAAGAAAGTAAATTATAATGGCACTGAATATTACGATCTCACCCAAGAAACAAATAGCGATAATGACTGGAGTAAGCCAGATCGTAAACAATTTGGTGGTGTAGTATCATTAACCGATTATAATACTAAAATTACTTTAAATGGTGAAGTTCCTGAAAAAATTAAATGTGACTCGTTTGCATTATCTGGTAATAAATATATAAAAGAAGTAGTATGTGATAGTGTAATAGTCGATTATAGATTGCTTAAGCATCTTTTTTATAAAAACCAAAGTCTTATGAGTGATTATGGTGGAGAAGATACAACTCAGTATAATCCAATCATAGTCAAACTAACAGGAACTCTTGGTAGAGATTTCTACCAATCAAGTAACTATGAATATAAGACTAATGAATTAGAAGCTCAATTTGTTAGAAATGCTGATCCATTAGCCATAAATGAATGGACACAGGGCGAAATGAAGGATCTTTATTTTAAAGAACAAAGTAAAAACTTCAGAGGTATTAGTGTTAAATTAGCCGAAGCTTTAGGTAAGCTGGTTCATATTTATGTAGATCCATCTTTAATAAAACAGAATAATGCAGAATTTATATTAATGAGACTCCCATTGTATAACTTAGATGGCAGTAAAAAATATAACCATTCAACTAGAACTTGGGAAGATGTTGCATCTGCCACTCCTGATATTAAGAAATATTATGAAATTTATCCAACAATGATGTTTGATAATTATATCAATGCTTATAAAATATTAGGTAAAGATAAAATTTCTATATTATTTGCTGAGTATAAATTTGGTGATCAGTATGGTAGTACTGTTTCAGAAGGTATTGTCATAACAAAAGACAATATTTTTGGAAAATATGGTATAGTAGCAGAGCAAAATTCAATATGGGCACCTTCCGCTACTTATAAGTTGAGTCCAAGTCTTAGTCTATATTCTACTGGGCTTTCCTGGATTGAAAATCAATTGTTTCTATTGAACAAACCTGTAACTTTTGATGTATCTAATACTAGTGCAGCCGGAGTTTATCCATTTGGTAACGTAACATTTGGGCATAAATTTGATTTTAATATAAATTTAGGCAATTTATCAAAAGATTCAGACTCAGCATATGAATTAGGATATAGAGAAGCATTCTTTGCTGCTCCTCCATTTACTAAATTCAAAGCTGGGGATGAAGTTATTACGAAGGCTACATTAGTTGGTCATGAAACACCTTTAGTATATAATAGTACTATATCTGAAGTTAAAGTTGATAAAGTAGTATTACCTATGAGAACTAAAGTATTCCAAAATATATTTAATAACTCATTTGTCAATATGTATTCTGGGGATAATATTACGCCTATTAAATATATATTTGAAGATACTGATGTACAAGTTGTAATGCCATCTTTGGCTAACTATAACGAAATGTCTGATTCTCCGTCTTTAGCGATCAATGCAGTTAATGCTCCTGGATATAGATTTGATTCTACTCATAGACAAGGATCTACTGATTTCGCTAAATATATTCATTGCTGTATTTCTGAAACAAACCCAGCAATGTCTGATGAAGATTTCTTGAAATATCGTATTCCTTTATTTAATAAAGATGAAACTAAACGATATAACTATTCAACTAAACAATGGGTAGCTAAAGATTCTTATAATGCAACTGCTGATAATAAACCATCTTCTGAACTCTTCCCTACTAAAGCAGAAGAATTATCTAAGATGATGGTTATTGGCACTATCAATCAAGATTAATAAAATAATATACTCAATGAGGTTCATCCTCATTGAGTATTTACTCATTCTTTCAACAATTAAATATAGAGTTTTAATATTTTCCCATGATTAATAGGTTGGAGAAATTACTATGAAGAATCTTACTCAACTCATTAAAGGCATTTTAACCCCAGCAGTTCAAGAAATTGCTAAAGATATTTATAAGCTTAGTACTAAAGTAAATGAGGCAATCTTAAAGAATCTAGCACAGATTAAATCTGCAGATCATATTACTTTAGCTACAAATATTACTTTAGATCCTGACGTAAATCAATGTCAAGGGTTTACTTACAACTTTAAAAAGAATACATTTATTCTTGCATGTGTTAATTCTGATAATACAAAACAAGTTATCTATGAATTATCCCCAACAGACTTCTCTGTTTTAACTAAAAGATCTTTCACTGGTGCTGATATCTTAGGGCATTGTAATACATTGACATATGATGGTACTCATATCTTAGCTACTAATGGTGCAGCCAATGGTAATAGAATTTATAGACTTAATGATGATTTAACAGTTGATGGCTATACTGACTACACTGATAAATTCTTTAATATTGACTATAATAAAGGTACTAAGAAACTATTATCTATAGTTCCTGGCGATACTAACGCTACACGTAAATTAAGATTATATGATTATGCTAATCTTAATACTGTAGAAAAAGAAGTTACAGTTACTGTAAATGAAACAAACAATGATTCCAATGGTGCATTACTTATGGATAAAACTATTGTATTTGCTACATTGAATCGAATTGTTGAATCTGACTATGCTGGTACTATTCTACGTGAAGTAGAAATTAACTCTAGTATTGAAATTGAAGATTTTGCATATGCTAATGGTATGATTTACATGGCTGCTAATGAAGGCGGAAAAGTAAACATCTACGTTCATGATCCAGTTAAATCTGCTTATGAGCATATTAATGATATTCATTTCAAAAACGGTATCTTCTTACCAAACCAACAATATTTATATGGCAAATCTCCAGATAATAAATGGATTCCTATTGCCAAGATAAATAAAAATGGTAATGTAGAAATGGGTTCTAAAGATAAACCTATGGCATTGTGTACTAATGCATTGACTGTATATGATGGTAAGAATTCTAATACTGTTATTACTACAGCTCATTATGGCACTGCAATATATAGTAAGAGCCAAGTTGATACTAGATTGAATGACTATACAACAAATATAGCTTTAGAGAAAAAGCTAGAAAATGTTATTACTACAGCTCAATATGGTACTGCTATCTATAGCAAGGATCAAGTAGATACCAAATTGAATGATTATGTGACAACTACTGCTTTAGAGAAAAAGCTAGAAAAAGTTGGTGGAGCCCCTGACTTATCTGGTTATGCTACCAAAAAAGAAGTTCAAGATGTTATGGCTAAGATCAATGAACTATTAGAAAAAACTAGAGGTGCAAACTAATGTCTATGACTAAAGTTAATGCCTTCCTTAAAGAGGATGGGAATTCCCTTATCTTTAAGGGAGATGGGGAGTTAGTTTACTATATCCCTGAAAATTATTTTAGGAATGACGGTCATATGAAGTATGCAGAAGAAGCCGGAGAGTATATTAATACTCTCGGGCTTTTTTCATATGAGGTCTTCGACTCTAAAGGAAAATCGATATATGGAGTTAAACTATTTAACCACCCTGTGTTAATTTCCTGTATGCCTTCTTCTGTTGAAAAAGTTAAAGACTATATCCTAGACAAGAAGATTCCAGTTCCTGTAGATTATCGTATTCTTAGATTTAAGAAGGACGATGTAGCTATAGTAAACACTGGATCTCCAGAAGATATTACGAACGTAGAAAATATGTTTAGAATCTTTATGATTACTGGTAATATACCTAATGTAATTCCTTATGATGAATTACATACCTTCTTAATGGACTCTATTAAATTTAATGGATCTTCCTTCGGTATATCTGCTCAGATGTTTGGTATTCTCGTTTCTGAGTTATGCAGATCTACTAAAGATGAATCAGTTCCGTTCCGATTGGCTAAAGAGACCGACATGCATAAATACAAACCAGTATCAATTAAGATGATTCCTAAATATATTTCCGCCTTTACATCTATCACTTCTGAAAACTGGGATGATGCTGTTGTAAACGCAGTAATCAACAAGAATAAGGTAGATAGCCCTATGGAAAAGATCCTAATGACCTAAAGGGCCCGGAATAACATATGAATAAAAGTTTAAATAGATCTCCAATCGGATCGTTTAGAACTATTTTAATTCTATTAAGGAGGAAATAAGAGATTATGATTGGTACAAAAATCATTCTTGAAGACCAAAGTTATATTCCTTCTCTGAATGTAGCTGACTCTACTGTTAGGCCGATTGTATTTGCCGGCTTCACATCCGACAAAGGCACTGAAGAATATACAAAATGGCAAGGTAAAGATTTCTTTGACCAATATGGTGAAATTTCCTTTGCACGTCATGGGCAACCTTTACTTCAAGCCGCTAACGTAATCAACAATGGTGGTATTGTTTATGCAAAACGTGTTGTTGACCCAACTTCTCGTTTAGCTATGCTTGGTGTTGTAGCTCATACCAAAGAAATTTCCCGTCAAGAAACTCGAATTAAAACAGACTCCGTAACAGGAGCTCCTGTAACAAAACCAGATGGAAGTTATGAAATGGAAGATTTATACTGGAAGAAAACTGATGTAGATACAGTTTCCAAACCAGAAGATCGTCCACTTTATACTAAAACTGAAGCAGGTAGTGACGGCGTTGCTGCTATGTTTAAAGTTTGTCAAGTTAACTTCTCTATAGAAACTCTTGAAGCAACTGAAAACAAATATGGTTCTGACTATAAAGCAGTAGCTGAAGCTTTCTATAACAAATTCAAAAATAACAAAGATAATCGGTATCCTTTGTTCTTAATCACTGATAATGGTCGTGGTGTATCTGCAAAATCCATTACCATTTCAACTGATACTACACTTTCTCGCTCTGCCCAATCTACTCGTTATGTATTGGACATCGAAGAAAACAATAATACATTGGAATCCATTGTATTCTCTTTAAATCCAGATGAAGTAGAATCTGGCTTTAACTTATTCTTTGATTCTGTAATCAAACGTACTTCTAAACAAGTAAAATGCTTTGGTTTCGAAGATCAAGTTAATTTGTTATTTGCGAAAATTGCTTCTCTTTCTGGTATCAATGAAGCAGTACTTCGTGAATCTGATATTATCACTGCACGCACTTGGAGAGGTGAAACTTTCAAAACATTTGAAGTTTTAACTTCTACAACTGATGGTGTCGCTACAGTTAAACTTGATTCCGTAAACGGTCATCCTTTGATCGGCGGTTTCAATGGTGAAACTTTCGGCGACGCTCCTATCAAAACTTATAAAGGCGTAACTGATAATCAATCTGTTTATGCTAAAGAAATGACTAAAGTATATGATGGTACTTTTAATGATGAAATCTATGACACAGACAACAACCCTATCGATGTGGTAGTTGATGCGGCATACCCTCACATTACTAAACGTGCTATCGAAGCATTGGTTACTTTCCGTCAAGATGTATTCTTCTTCCGTGATATGGGTACAACTGGTTTGACTAATATCCTTGCTATTAAGAATGCTAAGACACTTAACAATGGTATCAATAACAAATTTATCGGTACTTATTGCCAATACTTTGATACCTATGATCCATATACTAAGAAACAAGTTACTGTTACTATGGGCTATGCAATCTCTCGTTTGATTTGTATGCACTTTGCTAATGGTCGTTCTCTAGTTTGTGCTGGTCAAAGTAATGGTTGGACAGTTCCTGAAATTATCGAAGGTACTTTAAGCTATGTGCCTAAGATTACTCCAGCTGGCAACCAAGTAGACCAAATGGATGATCTTCGTATCAACTTTGGTAAATACTATAATGGTATCTTCCATATTGCTACTGAATATACATCCCAAGATATCTTTACACAATTGAGCTTTATCAATAACGTATTGAATATCCAAGGTCTTATTAAAGATATTCGTATTCAATGTCCTAAATCCCGTTATAAATTCATTACTGGTGCAGACTTTGAAGATTATAAGAAAGATATTCAAGCAGTTATCGATGCATCTTCCTCTAAATTTGCATCTATTTCTATTGATTTCCAAACTGATTCTGTATATGCAGCTAACAAGATTGTGTATGCTGTAATCAAAGTATCTTTCAAAGATTTTGCTCAAGCAGAAATCTTCCGTATCGTAGCTATTCCAATTGCTACTACAAACAATAGTGCCAAGATCTAATAAGGAGGATAAAAATGGCTGAACAACGTACAAGCGGTGCTGTTAATTTTATCTTCGACGGCACTAAAGATATTCGTGATTTGACTAACTATGCTTTATTCCGTGGTGTAACTGACTGGGCTAACCTTTACCAATTCAACCAATTTGAATCTGGTTATGGTTTATTCTTAGTACTTGATATTCCATTCTTCTTGAAGAAGTTAGCTGAAAAACATGAGCAATATGCTAAATTGATTAACACTTACGTTCATATCCTTGAATATGAATTCCGTGGCCTTGACGGTATTGATAACATCAACTCCGAAACTGCAGAATTGACAAACGGTGTTAAAAATATCAACGTAATCAATAAAGTTAATAGCCAATCTGCTTCTACTTTCACATTACGTTATTTTGAAAAATCTGGTTCTATCTTAACAAAAGTTCATGAATTGTTCTTGCGTGGCATCAAAGATCCAACAACTCAAGTTAAACATTATCATGGTCTTATTGAAGATGGTACTATCACAGACCCTGGTTTCGATAAAGAAGTATTTAGCTTCTTATATATCGTAACTGATAATACTTTGATGAACGTAGAAAAAGCATTCTACATCGTAGCTGCTCAACCTACAAATGCTGACTTGAATATCTACAACGTAGACCGTCAAGATATCGGCTTCAAAGAATTGTCTGTTGAATTCTCCGGTTTCCCTATTGCTAACCCATCTGTAAACAAGAAAGCTCAAAGCTTACTTGATTGGGTACGTAAAGGTACAATCTGGGATGAATCCGAAATGACTTACTCTGGTATTACTAACATGAAACCTTTCAATGGTACATTGACTGGTAATGGTGAAGGTAATACTGGTTCTAAGACTACTTGGACAGGTAAATAATAAAACCAACTAAATAAAATCAGGACTAGGCCTATAAAGGTCTAGTCCTATTTATTTGGTCACTAATTTTTTATAACATTTTAATGACTGCAAATAAGGTGCCAATGTTTCATAACATACTCCTAATAAAATAACATGACTACTTATACCAAAATTTCATTTAAAATCGATTAATGAACGTGAATATAAATACCTTGCTCGCTGCTGACAAATAAAACCAAACGGAAAACACTATACACATAATAACAAATTGTACGGACTTAAAAATCCTTATTTGCAGTCTTCATCTCCTATCCAAAACAATGACGACAAAGCAATATCGGACATAGGCTTGAAGCCTATGTCCGGTTTTTGCTATTTAATACTCAGCATCAGAAGATCCATTATCTTGATCAGCTGCTAATTTAGCAGCTTGTAAACGTGTTTTATCTTTAACTGCTGTAATCATATCCATATCTAAATATCCTTCAAGCAATCTAGCTTTAAGGTTATTTTCAAATAATGTACGAGTTGTATCGTCTAAGTCAGCACCAAATGCTGCCGCACTAGATGTAGCGATATCATTAGCATTAACTATGAATTGATTTGTATTTGTAAGATTTAAGAACATCGGAACCGGTAAGTTTACTTTAATAGTAGCCATTTGGTTATTAAATTCACCACGGTATAATAATGTCATAATCTTAGATAGGAATCTATTTGCAATAGTTTGTCTATTATAGATCTTCTTCAAGAATCTACTATTAGACATGGTAGCTTGGATTGCATAATCCATAGATTGTCTTGCTTGAACTATTTCGAAAGGTACATCTGTAGCATCAACTGCCATAGTTTGTAGTCTATCCATTAGTTCAGTTTGTGGATCAATATTTTGACCTTGCATAACTTCAAATTGTACTGGTGCATTACCAGAGTTATCTGTAGGAATTACAAAGTCATTAAATCTACCAAGGATATTTAATACATTTTTCATAGATTCTAATTGACGAATATTGAAGTTTTGACGTTTCAATTGGTCAATTGTATTTAAAAGAATCTTAGAGATATTTGTATCAATACCAGATTGTTTTACATAATAAACACGACGGTCTTGAGAACGAGTCATAGCGCCAATCGTATTAGTAATATAAAGACCTACATATAGTTTTGCAGGAATCAAAGATTTATATAAATCAGAGATACCACGATATGTATCTGGATCTAATTTAAAATAGCAATGAACTACATCATCTGGAGGCAAGAAAGTTACAGTATATTTATTCTTACCAACTTGTAGATCGTGTTTAAGAATAGCATAAATTTCTTTAGAAAGATTTTTATTTAACTTGATAAATTTAGTATCAATAGCTGTTGATAATTTATGAGCAACTGTTTTAACTACAGCATCGGATAATACTGCAGAATTTTTAGTTGCCATTAAATCAGTATTCTTATTAATACCAAGTGCATTGACTGGTGTAGTTGTATCACTTACAGGGAAGTCATCTTCTAAACCAAATACACTATCATTTTCAAGATATGCATATCCTAATACTAAGTCTTCAATCTTGATAGGAATGATCTTGTATCTATTCAATTCTTTAAATAGACAACCGTTCAGACCCCAGTTTTCCTTAGTATTAATATCATGACCACCAATAGTAGTCAACCCATTAGATGCAGTATCATCCATGAATCCACTTGCATCCAATTTATCATCAGCAACTAATGAAACTGTACTTGTTGTAGCTTCATTAAAGTTCATAGAACTTTCTTTGATTGCTTGGAATCTTGAAATTGCATTATGACGTTCCATAATAGGACCATATAATGCATTACTTGTATTGAATGTGAAATCTATAGATACTTTGTCTTTATCTTTAGAATCAATACTAGTATTTGAATAAGTAGAGCCATTTTCATTAAAAGCTGGACTACTGCTAATAACTCCAGATTCATTCAATACGATAGATTCTCGTAAAGAACTCATTTGGTTATTAGGATTATTAAGAATCTTCTTAATAGCTCTTTCATATGGTACGATATAAATGAATCGTTCACCATATTTAGAAGTATTATAGATGATATCTTGGAATTTTGCTAATAAATCATACTTATCTTTTAATACCTTGATATTTTCATAGAAAGCATCTTTATTAGTTTCAACTGTCACATTCTCATCAGAGATATAAATATAGTCTTTAGAGAAGTGGTCAGAAGAGATTACGTTATCACATAGAGTACCAATAGCATATTCAAGCATTGGCATGTATTTACAAACCATATCGATTTCAGCATCAAATAGGCGTAAACTTCTATTGTTGAAGAAAGAGTTATATATACCACCATCTACTGATAGAGAGTTAAACATTTCTTCAAATCCATCAGCTACTTTAGGATCATTTTGGTATTCTAATGATTTAGCATACAGTGTACTAAGAGAACTTAGACCTGTAGAATAGTTAATATCATTAACAATACGACCCATGGATGTGTTGATTTTATTTGAAATATTTTCTAATTCACTATCTGCATCTGGAGGAGTAAAAAATGTACGTTTATAAAAGTTAGAAAGATTTTTTATTAAGGAATTACCAGCATTATTGGCATTCTTATCTTTTTTATCTTCAGCCATTATCGTTCCTCCTTTGAATTATTTAAATGTTTTTATGATACCTAATAAACAGAAATGGCTATAGAGCATGACTCTATAGCCAATTTTTACTGTTTATAAATACATAAATGATTGTTGGATGATAATATTTTTAGGTTTATATATATTCATTCTAATAACTTTAGTTACACCATCTGTATAAAGATTTACATTTACTTTATCAGACTTAGTTGTAGGTAAAGCTGTCTTAGGAATCCAGAATCCTACATTATTTATATATAAACACATAGCCCCTAAAGAAGCTGGAGCTGACTGAAGAGTTTGATAATCAGGATGCTCATTATAGTTTTCTACATTTCCAATCAAATTAGAATCTATTTCTAATGAAAGAAATCTACTATTAGCATTTCTAATATAATCTACATCCATAGATTCACATGTAATAGATGCTGAAGAATTTAGTTTTGCTAAATTCTTCATTTCTAATACATTAAACATGATTCCATTACAATATTCTGGTAATTCTACTTGTAATCCAATAATACGCTGAATATATGAATTGTCTGGACCGATTCCTAAAATGGAATATGGTTGAGTTGCATCATAAATAATTCTATCACATTTAAGAACTTTACTTATTGATAATAAACTATTAATATCATCAATAGATAAATTAAAGTATCTAATCATTTTTACCCCCAGGGATATTACGTTCACCATACATTGCAGGAATACATCCGAATCCATTATCTGTAATTGCAGGAATCAATTCATTATATTCTGTAACTTCAGGTTCACTTAAGATACCATTTTTATATACTTTGAAATCTAATCTTGGTTTAATTCTACCAGAAGAATAGATTGCTTTAACTTCTTTTACAAGATCGCTGAATTCTGGCAATCCAAACCATCTACTACCAATAGTTAGATAATCCTGAGTTACCATGTCTTCTACAAATGCAGAACTTGCATCTTTATCATCACCAAATTCAATCTTACCGATTTCAGATGGAGAACTTAAGTTAAATTCACGGTTAATACTTGGATATAGAGAGCTAAAGTCAAAGTCTACTAAGTTATCACATAAGAAAACTGGTACACCATTGATCTTTAATTTAGCTGAATCATTAACCAAGTTAGGATCCGCAACAAAAGCACCGTCAAACTTTTCAGTTGGCTTTTCTTTTGTTTTATTAATATTATTACCAACAACCAATCCTAAGTTATAATAGAAATCTTGTTGTTTATTTCTTAGATAGATTGTTTGTCTATGAACTTTAGAGAATCTTGTATTATTCAAAACACTTGAGTTATAAATATAACCAATATCATCTGTAGATTCTTCGATACATACTTGGACAAGAACGTCGACAATATTATAGAATATAAATGTCTTGAAATCTAAGAATGGTAATTTAGCTAAATCTGTAGTGATATGATGATAATCTAATTTCTTCACACCACAAATTTGAGCTCCGATATCATTCAATTTAAATGATGCAAATGCAGATTGACCTTTACGGCGAGATGCAAATTGAATCATTTGATCTAAGTATACTGTATAAGAACTAATATACGCATAGTCTCCACGTTCAGCATAGTTGTTTTCCATTCTAGTATCAATGAAATATTCAGCTTTAGGATTCATTTTAAAGTCTGGATGACACATAATACTTTCTGGAGTATATCCAAGCTTCTTGATACGTTCAATAATATATGGAATATCGAAGGCCATATTCCATGCCATCAAGAAGTCTGGTTGTTCTGTGTTAATTTGTTTGAATAAAGAAGCAATCAAATGTGTTTCTTCATCAAAGAATTTTATATTAAATTTTATACCATAAATATTGAATTTACGTTGACGATCTTCTCTGCCAATTGCAAAATCAATAAGTTCTCTTAATTCATGCTCTATTTGACCAGTAGCTACATTATTTTCAAATTCTTGAACCAATGGATTTCTAGGATCTCTTAGAACGTAAGTATTAATTGCTCCATTGGAAATATATGTAACTGCATTAATTGGAGCTTCGCCTGGTTCTGGGAAATCTCCAACTATATTGGATATATCAACTTCGATATCCAGATATGCTTTACTTGTAGAATGAATATCATTCTTAAAGATTCTATTAAACCAGAACCTATAATGGTCTTCAATATTTTGGTCAGAGAAGAATACTTGATTCAAAGTATGTAACTTTGCATTCTCTCTATATTGACCACTACTAATATTATTTGTATAGAATCTAAGATTATTAGTCTTTTCAGCTATACATTTTTCTAATTGTCTATTTGTACATTGTACTGGTTCGACTTCTTCAATAGGAAGATAGTCATGATGATAAGAAAGATTCTGATCTTTAGCTAAATACCAAATATATTCAGGATCTTCTATTTCACATAAGTATTTTTTTCCAGTATTATTATCTTTTGCTACCATACTAATACTAGGAGTAGACCAACGTCCATTATCCTGTTTAGCACCTTTAGCAAAGAAAGTTTGTAATATAGTTAAGTCATAATCTTGTGGAAACTGATTAAAAATATTAAGAGTATTCATTATATTTCTCCTTATAACATTCCCAGTTATACCTAATATAATGTAATTAGGCTAGTATTTATCTAATTTGTGCCTATTTTGAGCCATATAGGTTATAATACCTAGAACTATCTAATAATGATTATCTAGGAGGTCTATTATGCAATATACTGAAGCTATTGTCTCTGGTAATGCAGTTTTAGAAGAACCAAAAGTTGATCTAAGTATGAAATCAGTCTTTGGTAAACTGAAATCTGGCAAAACAGAGTCTATCGTAAAACCTATGCCAGTAGAGGACGAAAATACTTTAATTAAACCACGTAGACGTGGCCGTCCACCTAAAAAAAATAGAGATATAGATTCTCCTGAAGGAGAAGCTTCTGAATTGGTAACAAATGTACCATATGCAGAATCCTATGAAGAAACTAATGGTATGCTTAAAGGTATGATCATGCAAATCGAAGGTTTGCAAGGTGAACTTAAGCAAGAATTCAATGATATTCGTCTTTCTAAGATGAGAGGCAAATATCAATATCTTACAGATATCTCTACTACAATTTCTTCTTTATCTAGTACCAAATTATCTGCCATTAAAGAACTTAACTCTGTTATTTCTAAATGTCATGATATGGAACTTAAACGTACTAAAGAACTTAAGATTGATGCTGCAGGTAATGATGATGCAGCTGTTATGAGCTTGTATGAAAATATTATCAATACTCCTCGTCAACAACTTGAAGCTGGATTTATGCCACCAAGATTGGAAACAGGAGATATTCCATTAATGGTTCAACCTCAAGGTGGTATGGATATTTTCCAACCAGCAATGACTAATGAACAATTCACTCCTGAACAAAATCGTATGATTGCTGAATCTAATCCAGACATCAAAACTATAGTTGTCTATGATACTAAGACTGAATATCGTGAATTCGTGGCAATGAATGTTAAGACTGGTCAAGTAGTACAAAATATTAGTCTACCAGATCCATTCTTATTAGAAGATATGAATCTAAACTTCCAAACTGGGGTTGCTCGTAATTCAAATCTTAATATGAACTTCCCATTAGCGGTAAGAGAAAATGGAATCATTTCTCTAGTCGAATCTAAATATTAAAAAATAAAGAAGTATTCCCAGAAGAGTTTGAAACTCTTCTGGGATATTTTTCTAATATAGTTCATTTATGAAATCTAATACTTCTTGATGATTACCAGCTTCAACTACTTTGATACGTTCTCCAGGATTATCTTTATCATTTAAAGATTTGACTTGGACTATAATATTTGTATAGTTTGCAGTAATAACAATTGTTTGTGTAGGAAGTTCAATTCTAATTACCGTACGTTCTGCTAAACCATCTTTTACATAGATTCTTGCACAGGAATCATAATATGTGAAAATAATTTTATAAACAAATTTCATAAAATTATCATTCTTATCCATATATAGATCCATAGCATAGATTACATCTATTTCTGATTTAATATTATGGAATACAATATTTGAATCCATATAGAATGCCAAAGGTTTATTATTTTCATCAATCGCAAAATTAACAATACCTTTAAGTGAATTCATATAAGTCAATATATTACAATCTTTGTAATGACCAGTAGTTTGCAATGTATAGCCATATGAATTCAATAAATTATTTACATCAATTTTAGTAAGCATAAAAT
>JAFEHB010000114.1_pt1 | contig 87637 bp, 72 predicted proteins | sample 9267121 | NCBI WGS metagenome assembly JAFEHB01 (sample SAMN17103336, study PRJNA684904) | human gut metagenome | isolation source: diarrhea sample from child under the age of five | host: Homo sapiens | place: South Africa: Mafikeng, Mafikeng Provincial Hospital | collected 2019-09 | reverse complement strand
GCCGTCTCACGGAGTCCTAGTAGTATCCCCCGACGGAGTCCCTGCCCGGACCGATGCCACCTTCCTCTGGCGTCCCTCTCTCCATCTCCCACACAGACCGATTCCACCTTTCTCTAGCGTCACTCTATATCTCCAACAAAACAAAAAATCCCCGGTGCCCAGCAAATACAACACTACCAGACACCAGAGAAAAAAGAACATATGTCAAGCGGATATTCACAATCCACTTCGCTACTTGCTCATAACCGAATAACAGCTCATCGCTTTTCGCAGACCCGCAACGGACTTACTTGATTCAGTTAAACCTCAATCACTTCCCATACACTGCATTAGACTTACATCCCGAAATACAAGCTTCCTAATTCATAGAAAAATCCGCCTAGAACCGATAACTCAGTCTGTCAAGGCAATCCCTTCCAACCGTAACCAATGTCAGAAAATTCATCAGATAATCCCCTGCCAAATATAAAGCAGCCATATTTAATTACTGCTTATTATCCTGATTTTCTTTCTGATTCTTTTCTTTTTTCTGAGCAGTACTGTCGGACTCTGCAGAATCTCCCTGCATGATCTTATTCAGTTCCTGGATCATCTCTTCATCCTTCAAACGGAATTTTACCTCTACACGTCTGGACGCATCCTTATCTACATTTCCATCTGCATCCAGAACCGGATCTGACATGGAATGCCCATTCACTGTCAGACAATCCTTCAGTTCCTGAACCTGTGAATCCTTCAGAAAATCACTCTTAATATCCAAAAGATACTGCGCTACCGCCAGAGACCTCTTCTGTGACAGCTCCAGGTTATAACTGTAATCTCCGTCTGTATCCGTATAACCATCAATAATGATCTCGCCAAGATATTTCTTATAGGAATCATCCAGCAATACCTTACAATATGTCGGCAGCACCATAGACAATGTCATCTTACCGGAATCGGTAAGCTCTGCCTGATCATAATCAAACATAACATTGGCATTCAGCGTCAGCGCACCTGTCTGTGGATCAATATCCACATTGAGGTTCTTTTTTTCAAATTCCTTCTGCAAAGCTTCCACAACCTCAGCTTTCACGCCGATGATCTTGTCAATCTTCTCCTGTTGCTCTTCCAGAAGCTCTGTTTTTTCATCCAGCGCAGACTGCTGCTCTTTCAATGTATCCTGTTGGCTGGAAAGCTTCTTTTTCTGAGAGGCCAGCTTTTTCTGCTGCGCCTCAAGCGTTTCCTGCTGTTTGGCAAGCTTCTCCGCCAGAGAAGACAATTCTTCATCCTGAGATTTGATCTGCTTGTCCTTGGACTTGATCTGCTCATCCTGGCTCTTTAATGTCCCCGCCTGCTCATCCAGCGCATTCTGTTTTTCCAGAAGCTCTTCTGTATATTTTTCCTGAAGAGTGATTTTTTCATCCCGTTCCTTCAGACTGTCCTGATAGCTCTTCTGTGCCTGAAAAAGTGTCACACACATGATCAGAACAAAAAGCAGCAAAACTCCTGCCATCATATCCGAATAAGAACGCCAGACATTAAACCCATGCTCCTCCGGCTTTCTTTTTTTGCGCATTGACAATTCCTCTCTTATTTAAATAAACCAAAACGGCTTTTCTGTGCTGCCTTCGTTGCCTCACGGATACTGCGCTCGATCTCATCCAGCAGCGCTTCCTGTCTTGCACCCTGTCCTTCCAGAAGATCCTCCAGACCCGTCAGCTTATCCTTAAGTTCCTGGATACCGGCATTGCTTCCATAACCCCAGGGCTGTCCGGCGATCAGATGGATATCACGGTTATTTTTTGCCGTCTTGATCTCAGAAAGAAGCCTGCGTACCTCATCCAGAACACTATTGACCATCTTCTGGCTCTCAGTAAATTCTTTCACTCTGGCTTCAAAATCTTCGATCATCTTCTTATCTTCACGAAGAAGCTCCTCGCTGATCCTATTGGAATCCGCAACTGCTTTCATCCCTTCTGCAGCACTGTCCACATACTGGCGCATAGATGCATTGCAGGTTTTCCAGAGATCTGCGGATTCTTTTTCATTTTCATGCATATGCCGGGCAAACTTTTCGTAATCCTGTTTCTGTAGCTGCTGGATCATCTGATTATCCCGGATAATACGATCTGCAGTCTTCATATAACTGCTCTGCATCTCATCGATTTCCTTAATGGCATCCTTCATGGCACGTTCCTGCTTCGTAAAGGTTTCACTCAGCTGACTGCTCATGGTCTTGTACAATTCTGATGTATATTCTGTATTCTCCTTCTGCACCTTCTTAAGTTCTGCCAGAGCATCATTAAAATCTTCAAACTGCATCTGAAAGGAACCATGCATCTCGCTTAAAAACGTATCCAGGATCTCCCGGATCGCATCCTGCTGCCCTTTTGTCACAGATGCGGTAAGAACATCCAGAGAATCATTCATCTTCTGAAAAGTAGGTGTGATCACTTTCTCAAAGCTATCTGCCATCTGCACAGAAAACTGTTCCGCCATCTGTTTCATGGCTTCTGTCTGTGTCTTCTGGCTGGAAACAAGGAGATTCCAGGACTCATTCTCCGCAGTAGGAAGCACCAGTGCGTGAAAACGATCCAGAAAATCCTGCATCGCCTGGGACATCGCAGAATATCCGCTTTTCATCCCAAATGTGTACACAACAGAAAGTGCAACTCCATAAATGGAAGTCAGAAACGCAACTTTGATACCATCTACAAGAGCGGATACAGAGCTTGTCATCACTTCATAATCTGTGGGCTGGAAGTTCTTAAGTCCCCACACAAGACCGATAAATGTTCCAAGGATACCAAGGCTTGTAAAAATGTCCGGAGCCATCTCAAGGAGTCTCTTGTGGATATGTACATCTACATCCTCAATATTCACAAAATCCTCTACTTCAGCGATCCCTTCTTCCGTTCTGCTGATGCTGTCAACAAAATCATCCATCTTTTTGTCAAGATAGCGGTCACCGAAAATCCCTCGCAGCTGCCCAATCTCTTCTTTTCTGGCTCTTCCCGGAAGCTGAAACACTTCTGTGATCTCACCAGCGCCATGCTTCAGTGCTCTTGACAGGTTATCCATCCGATATAAACCTGCAAAAAGCCCCACTGCGTATATGATCAGCATAAGTCCCAGAAATGTAAAATTATAAAGCAACACATTCCCGGAGCCTTTTCCAACATAAGCAGTCAGGGTTGCCGCGGCCACTGTTACTGCCAGAAACAGCGCTGTATTCATAAACTTTTTTCCCATAATATGCCTCCCCTGTCTTTATTTTTGAAAAAAGTTACTCTTTTGTTCCCATACTATCATAACATCTTCCCTAAAACAACCAGAAAGGACAATTCCTTCGCCAAAAGAATTGTCCTTTCGTCTTTTTTCTATTTTATACTTTTATTTATACTTTTATACGGCAGGCTGCATCATCGCTGATCAGGATCCTGCGTCCGCAAACACCTACGATCACTCCGCCAAGTATCCTGCTTATGATCTGTACGGTCTTTCCTTCACTGACATCATATTGCCTGATCTGTTCCATAGTCTCCGGCATTCCGGTCATCCACTTGATCGTGTAGCTTTCCCCTGCTTTTGTCTCATTTAATGACTGCATATACTCACCCCATTCCATATATCACATCACTATCAGTAATTATCCTCTATCCGTAGGCGGATATTCGCAATCCGCACTTGGTTAAATGATTTCATATAATTCCAACACAATTCTGCATCTTTATATAATTAGTAAAGTTTAACTTTTATTTTTCTGAATCATTTATTGCTTTTATATATTTTATCTCATTTTATCTCAATTAGTCAATCATAACCTGTGAAATTCCACCAATAAAAACAAGCCAAAAAAAGAAACGCAGAACAGCCATTACTGTTATTCTGCGTTTCTCATTATTTTCTATGCATAAACTCTATCTTCTTCCAGAAGCGTTGTCTTTCCATTCTTTACTTCCACAAGATTAACACAGCAGTTTGGCGGCACGGAGCCTCTCCAGAAATTCTCCGGATCAGGATCTACATTCTGAAGAAGAGCACGGACTGCACATCCATGAGAGGCAACAAGAATTGTTTTATCCGCAAGAGTCGGATCTGATGTTATTTCATCCCAGAAATCCTTTGTCCTGGCGATCACATCAAAAATATCCTCGCCCTTTTCCGGTCGTTTAAAATTTACCGGAGCACGGAAAAAAGTCTCGATCTGCGGATCGATATAATTGCCATCTGCATCTCTTACCTGATCACCCTCCAACACACCAAAATCGATCTCCTGGATCCGCTTATCCGGTATGATCGGAACATCACGTTTCCCCAGAACATATTCTGCTGTCTGTTTTGCCCTTGAGAGCGGACTTGTAAAACAGATATCAAACTTCACATCACGGAGAGCTTCTCCGGTTTTTTCTGCAAGAAGGATCCCTTCCTTCGCAAGAGGTACATCCGCTGCACCCTGAAGCTTTTTTAATTTATTCCACTCAGTCAGGCCATGTCTTACAATGTAGATCAGCATCAGCTTCTCAGCTCGATTCCAAGTCCGTTAAGACCATTCATGATCTTTTTCATTGCTGCGGAGATCTCGTTTTCACCAAGAGTCTTGTCATGGGCACGGAATACCAGAGAATAAGCCATGGATTTGAAACCTTTCTCAATCTGTTCGCCCTCGTAGATATCGAACAGCTGATAACTCTCAAGAATATTTCCGCCTCTCTGATCAAAAATCTCCTCGATCTGTCCTGCGAGAACTGCATGGGGAACTACAAGGCTCAGGTCACGAGTTACAGCCGGATATTTGGCAATTCCTGTATATTTGTGGTTGAAACCAGCAAATTCCAGAACATCCAGAATGTCGATCACTGCGATATATGCCTTTTCTCCGATAGAGTAATTATCTGCAACAGCCGGATGAACCTCACCTAAGTATCCAACTACCTTACCCTCGTAGATCATGTTAGCCTGTCTTCCTGGATGAAGGAATGGTTTTCCGCTGTTTGGATCGTAGGTAACCTTTTTCTTCATTCCGATCTTCTCGAAGAACTCCTCGCATACACCCTTCATATCAAAGAAATCGCCTTTTCCGTACATTCCGAGTGTAAACATGGTACGCTCATCCGGAAGCTCTGTAACCGGAAGTGACTTCGGAAGATAGATATTTCCAAGCTCGTAAAGACGAACATCTTTATTACGTCTGTTATAGTTTGTGGAAAGGGATGCCAGCATACCGTTCAGTGTGCTTGTACGCATGATACTGTAGTCCTCTCCAAGAGGATTGCTGATGGTGATGACTTTACGAAGCTCACTGTCCTCAGGAATACAAAGCTTGTCAAATACCTTCGGGCTTTCGAAAGAATAGGACATTCCCTCTGAGAATCCGCAGTATTCTGCAATATCTCTTGCAACCTCCTGGATACGAAGCTTAAATGGCAGCTTACCTGTAGTAGCCTCTCCTGTAGGAAGTGTCATCGGAATCTTATCATAGCCATAGAATCTTGCAACCTCCTCTGCAACATCTGCATTGCAGTGGATATCCTGACGGAATGTCGGTGCAACGATCTCGTCTGTTTTTTCATCATAAGCCAGTTCTACACGTCCAAGATAATCGATCATCTCTTCTTTTGTAAGGCTGGTTCCAAGAAGCTTGTTGATCTTCTCAGGCTCAAATTTTACTCTGGATGGTTCTCTTGTCTCGCTGCAGACATCAACCATTCCGCCTACAACCTCACCTGCACCAAGTTCTTCCATCAGCTGGCATGCACGGTCAATTGCAGCCTGTGCATTGTTCGGGTCAAGACCCTTCTCAAATTTACCGGATGCATCTGTACGAAGTCCGATTCTCTTGGAAGAAAGACGGATGCTGGTTCCATCGAAGCACGCTGCCTCAAAAAGAACAGTTTTTACATCGTCTGTGATCATGGAATTCTCTCCACCCATGATACCTGCGATGCCGACAGCCTTCTCACCGTCACAGATCATCAGAACGTTCTCATCCATGATACGCTCCTGGCCATCCAGTGTAACGAATTTCTCATCTTTTCCTGCACGGCGTACAATGATCTCCTGATTTGCGATGGTATCCAGATCATATGCATGCATTGGCTGTCCAAATTCTTCCATTACATAGTTTGTGATGTCAACCAGGTTGTTGATCGGACGGATTCCATTGGAAGCCAGACATCTCTGCATCCACTTCGGAGACGGACCGATCTTGACATTTTTTACAACCCTTGCACAGTAACGCGGGCAAAGCTCCGGATCCTCTACAGTAACCTTTACATAATCGGAAGCTTTCTCATCATTTTCCTTAACCTCTACAATCGGCGGGCAGAATTTCTTCTGGAAGGTTGCTGCTGCCTCTCTTGCGATTCCAAGAACGCCGTAGCAGTCTACACGGTTAGAAGTGATCTCATACTCAAATACCACATCGTCAAGGCCAAGTGCCTTAACAGCGCTCTCCCCCACAACTGCATCCTCAGGAAAAATATAGATTCCGTATTCCGGTGCTTCCGGATACATTTCTCTGGTACTTCCAAGTTCCTCAATAGAGCACATCATACCAAAGGACTCCACGCCACGGAGTTTGCCTTTTTTGATCTTGATACCTCCGGGAGTCATTTTTCCATCATGGCCGCCTGCAACACGTCCGCCATCAAGAACAACCGGAACCTTATCTCCTTCTTTTACATTTGGAGCGCCTGTTACGATCTGCACACTCTCAGTTCCGATATTTACCTGGCAGATGATCAGCTTATCTGCATCCGGATGCTTCTCGATCTTATCGATCTGGCCGATCACGATCTTATCGAGATCTGCATCCAGCTCTGTAAAGCCCTCTACCTTTGTGCCTGTTAAGGTCATGGCATCTGTATATTCCTGTGCCGTTACATCCAGATCCGGCACATATGTTTTAATCCAAGATAATGAAGTATTCATTTTGGTTGTCCCTTCTTTTTTCTATATTTACTGTCAGACGGATACTCATGATCCGTGTTCACTGTTTTAGAACTGTTTCAGGAATCTGCTGTCGTTCTCATAGAGAAGACGCATATCATCGATCTCATATTTCAGAAGTGCGATACGCTCCAGACCTACACCAAAGGCAAATCCTGTATACTCATCCGGATCGATCCCGCACATACGGAGAACATTCGGATGAACCATACCACAGCCAAGGATTTCGATCCAGCCGGAACCTTTACAGAAACGGCAGCCTTTTCCGCCGCATTTGAAGCAGGAAACATCAACCTCAGCGCTCGGCTCTGTGAACGGGAAATGATGCGGACGGAATTTGGTCTTTGTCTCCGGTCCGAACAGCTCTTTTGCGAACTCCTGAAGGGTTCCCTTAAGATCTGCAAACGTAACATTCTTATCAATAACAAGACCCTCGATCTGATGGAAGGAAGGTGAATGTGTTGCATCTACCTCATCAGAACGGAATACACGGCCAGGTGCGATCATACGGATCGGAAGCTTGCCTTTTTCCATCTCACGTGCCTGCACCGGTGATGTCTGGGAACGGAGCAGAATGGAATCATTGATAAAGAATGTATCCTGCTCATCTCTTGCCGGATGATCCTCCGGAATATTCAGCTTTGTAAAGTTGTAGTCCGCATACTCAATCTCCGGACCTTCCACAACCTCATAGCCCATTCCGATGAAAATACGCTCAACTTCTTCCAGAGCGATAGTATTCGGATGGCGATGACCGATTTTCGCTTTCTTTGCAGGAAGTGTTACGTCAATCACTTCTGCCTTCATTTTTTCCTCACGGACCTTCTCCTCGAAATCCTTTTTGGAGGCTTCCAGAAGTTCTTCGATCTTAGCTCTTGTCTCATTGACAAGCTGCCCAACCTTCGGACGCTCTTCCGGAGCAACATCCTTCATACCTTTTAAGATTGCAGTAAGCTCACCTTTTTTTCCAAGATATGCAACACGCACATCATTCAGCTTATCCAGGCCCTCGGATTCCTCGATCCGTTTTCTGGCATTTTCAGCCAGTTCCTGAAGTCTTTCTTTCATATCCATGGTCTATTTCTCCTTTAATTAAAATGATCAAATGATCCGCCGCCCACCCCGAAGATCCAGATATAGGCAATAAAAAAACCGTCCCTTATAAAAGGGACGGAATATCCGCGGTACCACCCAGTTTCCCATGAAAAGATCACGGGCACCTCTTGTCTGCTTAACGCGCAGCTTACGTCATCTCCTACTGTTACTTCAGAGAGGAAGCTCCGGTGGGAAATTCAAGAACCATCTGAACTCGGGGAAGCTTACAGCCGGTGACTTCCCTTCTCTGTGAGAAAACGATCCTCTATAAACACCTTCACAGCTTTTCTGTCTTTTAATACTATGCCACAAGGTCTGTCTTCTGTCAAGCGCAAAGTCAGGATTCTTTGGTACTGTTTTTTTCATTTTCTTTCTTGGAAAGAAGTGTTTTTACAGATCTCTGGGCCTTTCGGAATTCATTTTCGAAGTAGGCATTAATCTCCGCCCCGTAAAGAAGCAGGTTCATACACACATACAGCCACAGCATTACCATGATCAGCGCAGTCAGACTTCCGTACATATTTCCGAAATCCGGAAAAAATGCAAAATACAGGGAAAATCCGTAGGAAAATATCATCCACGCCACTGCGATCATAAATGCACCCGGAAGCTGGCTTTTAAAGGTTGCCTTTCGGTTTGGAAGTACTTTATAAAGAACCAGAAACACTGCAAACAGCACGGCAAATACAAGCAATGTCCTGGCTCCCATAACCTTGGCCAGCAGCCTCCCGAGAATCGGAATGGTTCTCTGTGCAGCTACCTGGATCCGGTTACCAAGAACCAGGACCAGAAGAGTGACAATGATCGCCAGCACAAACAACAGCATATAAAAAACCGAATAGATTCTGGTCATCAGCCAGTTTCGGGTTTCCTTTACATGATAAATGGTATTTAAGCCATTGGTGATCGCCTGCATTCCCTTTCCGGACGCCCAGAGCGCCATCAGCGCAGACAACGGCACGATGGCTGTACTTCTTTTGTATACTTCTACCACAATGCTCAGCACAAAGGTCTGCAGATTTCCGGGCACAAACCCGATGATGGCATCCCTGACAACATTATAGCTTAACGGTGTATAACGGATCAGCGTTGTAAGAAACAGTATAAACGGGATAAAAGACATGATCAGAAAATACGCTGCCTGGGCCGCATATGCACTGACATGATCTCCGTTTGCCCTGCGCACAAATCCCAGCATGAGCTGGATTATATTTTTCTTTTCCTCGTCCATGCTGACCTCCCTCAGGTTTCTTTTTTCACCAGGAAAAACGTTCAAATCCGATCTTATCCTGGATTTCCGGAAAAAGCTTTACTTCCGGCTGCAGGCTCTTATGTTCGCCTATCATCTTTTCCATCCATACCATATTATACCAACGGTTAAACTTATAGCCGCATCTGTGGAACTCTCCCACACGCTTATAACCAAAATGTTTATGAAAATCCACACTGGCATTAGTCAGGTATTCATCTTCTTTTAGTGCAACTGCAATGCAGGCATTCAGGTTCAGAATTCCCATCTCTGCAAGAAGACTCTCCAGGGCTCGATAGAGTCTGCCTCCTGCACCGCTGCCCCGCCGGTCATGTCTCACATAAACAGACATCTCCGCACACCAGCCATAAGCAGCCCTCGGGTGAAACGCCGAACCATAGGCATACCCCAGGATCTCTCCCTTCTCTTCTGCCACAATGTACGGATATTTCACCTTTATATCATGGATTCGCTGCGTAAACTCTTCTATGGAAGGTGTTTCATATTCAAATGTGATCGCAGTTTTTTCTACGTAGTAGGAATAAATCTCTAAAAGTGTTGCTGCATCCCTCTCTTCTGCCACACGTATCTGCATTGCCTTCTCGCACCTCTTTTAATTCTGTTTATCTGTTATTTCACAAAGAAACGGTAAACCGTCTCAGAGCTGTACTCTTCACCGGGAAGCAGGATCGGAGAATGGAAATCCTCTACATTGACTGCATTTGGCTCCACCTGTGTCTCCAGGCAGAATCCATAACGTTCATGATAAACATGACCGTTCTTTCCCTTCTCATCCTTAACAAAATTGCCTGCATAGAACTGCACACACGGGCAATCGGAGGAAACCTCCATACCGATACCGGATTCCCTGCAGTATGCAGTCGCAATCGAACGGACATTGCCCTTTGCATAATTATCTGTTACATAGTTATGGTCATAACCGCCTGTAAACTTCAGCTGTTCAAAGTCCGCCTCAATGTCTCTGCCGATCGGTTTGGAAACATTGAAATCCATCGGCGTTCCCGCCACCGGTGCATATTCACCGGTAGGAATGGACTGGCTGTCTTTTACCGGAGTAAAATACTTCGCATGAATACACACTTCCTGGGCAAGCACATCCCCGCTGCCTTCTCCGTTCAGGTTAAAATAAGAATGGTTGGTCATATTGGCAACGGTAGCTGCATCAGAGCGTCCTCTGTAAAAAATCTTCAGTTCGTTTTCCTCTGTGAATTCATATTTCACAACAATGGAAAATTCTCCCGGAAATCCGTTTTCTCCATCCGGACTGATGCGGAAAAAATCCACGCTGTTCTTCTCCTGGGAAATTTCTTTTACTCCCCACAGCTTTTTCTCAAAGCCATCCGGACCGCTGTGAAGATTGTTATGATTCTCATTCTCTGCAAGAACCACTTCTTTATCATCAATAAAAAATCTGGAATTCTCGATACGGTTTCCGCTTCTTCCAATGATTGCACCGAAAAAGCATCCATTAACCTCATATCCCCGGATATCGTCATATCCAAGAACCACATCCTTCAGATCTCCGTTCTTATCCGGAACACATATCTTCACCAGGATCGCGCCATACTGAAGCACTTCCGCATAGGCACCTTTTTTATTCTCAAGATGATAGATCTTTACTTCTTCCCCTGTAGGAAGTGTCCCAAATTTCCTTTCAGAAACACTCATGTTTTAATTCCTCCTATATATGAAAAAAGAGCCACTAACCGGCTCCATGTCTTTAACCGATTAATCCCGGGATGCCGTTCCCTTATTTTTGACGCCTAGCAGATGCTAGGTGGGTATCCTCAACAGTGTCTTCTGCCTACCACGACGTGAGGTCTGACATCCAACCTGCGATTTTGGATTCCCAAAATGTCAATGTAGGTTCAAAAAGAAAAGGGGGATCGAACATTCCAGGATTCGGTTTTCGTTGTTTTTATTATAAACCAGTATTTGTGCTTTTTCAACAGAAAATACATTTTCTTACTGATTTTATTATCAATTATTATTTGATCTTAAGAATATCCTTTACTGCTGCCGGCATATCCACTGCATCTACCACCCTGTCATGAAGGACCGGCGCAGTACGGATTTCTTCAACTGCACGTGGAACAGGTACTCCGGAAAGCGTACTTAATGCGTCTACAAGGCCAAAATCATCCAGATCTTTATGCTCCTCGCCAAGTGCTTCCATAACACTTCTTGTGAATTTATACGGACTTGCAGTAGAAGCGATCACTGTCGGAAGATGATCCGCTGTCTCACTTACATACTTCTTATATACGCCGGCTGCAACCGCTGTATGCGTATCGATCACATAATTGCTGTCTTTGTAGATATCACTGATGGCCTGTGCAGTCTCATCTTCGCTGCAGAAATTGCCATAAAAATCACCAAGCTGTGCTTTCATCTCGTCAGTAATGGTATATTCGCCGCCCTCACTTAAAGATTTCATAAGCTCTGCACATTTTTCAGCATTTTCTCCGGTAAGACGATAGATCAGTCTTTCCAGATTGCTGGAGATCAGGATATCCATGGAAGGAGATGTCGTAAGGATGAAATCTCTCTTTCTGTCATAAGTTCCTGTGCGGAAGAAATCATAAAGAACACGGTTCTCATTCGATGCACAGATCAGCTTGTGGATCGGAAGTCCCATCTGTTTCGCATAGTACGCAGCAAGGATATTTCCGAAGTTTCCGGTAGGAACTACCACATTGATCTCCTGTCCGTCTTTGATCCTGCCGTCGCGTACCAGTGATGCGTAGGCATATACATAATACACGATCTGAGGAACAAGACGACCTATGTTGATAGAGTTTGCAGAAGAAAACTGGAAGCCTGCCTGATCCAGCTCTGCTGCCAGCTCGTGATCATTGAACATCTTCTTAACTGCAGTCTGGGCATCATCAAAGTTACCGGTAATACCTACCACATAAGTGTTGGCACCCTTCTGAGTTACCATCTGTTTCTCCTGGATCGGGCTGACACCATGCTTCGGATAAAATACAATGATCTTCGTTCCCGGCACATCTGCAAAGCCTGCCATGGCAGCTTTACCGGTATCTCCTGATGTTGCGGTAAGGATCACGATCTCATTCTTAACATTATTCTTCTTCGCTGCAGTTGTCATCAGATGCGGAAGGATGGAAAGTGCCATATCCTTAAATGCGATGGTCGCGCCATGGAACAGTTCCAGGAAATATGCCCCATCCGCTTCATGAAGCGGTGCGATCTTTTCTGTATCAAATTTACTGTCGTATGCTTTGTTGATACAGTTCTTAAGCTCATCCTCAGTAAAATCTGTAAGGAAACGGCTCATTACCTCATATGCTGTCTCCTGGTAGGTCATCTGTGCCAGCTTGTCCATTGGTACATCCAGCTGTGGAATGCTTTCAGGCACGAACAGTCCGCCGTCCTCAGAAAGACCCTTAAGTATGGCCATAGACGCTGTAACTGCCTGCTCTTTTCCTCTGGTGCTCTTGTACAATACCTGCATTGGTGTTCCGCCTTTCTATTGTAAGATATTCGTTTTCTTTTCAACGTTATCACATTATAGCATGGAATTATGGAAAATGCCACCACTTTTAAAAAAGAATCTGTCTTGCCCAATCCACCCTGTGATCAGACAGATATTCACAGCTTTCGGATAAAAAGAAACCGCCGGTCTGTTTCTGCCGGCGGTTGGTTCCTTCTGTACTGCATCAGTTCTTCCTATTTATATGTATAAAATTCATGGACCCCGTATTTAAAGAGCCTCTTCAGGTCCTTTTCAAACCATTTCACATTGTGTTCCTCCGCTGCGGATTTCTGGATAAAGAACAGTGCACCTTCAGAATAATCAGCACCCTTCAGCGCCTGCTTGACCGCTTCCCTTGTTTCATCAGAAACTGCAACTTCATTGATCCTGCCATCATAGGTCGGTGAAAACTGCGGAACGCCGTCACTGTTATCCCAGACAACCTCTGTCACCGTATTCGGAAAATCTTCGCTTTTTACACGGTTCATGATGACATTGGCCACCAGAACACGGCCCTTGATATCTTCACTTCCTGCTTCTGCCTCCACGATCCTCAGAAGTGTATCATAGTCCTCATCTGACATCAGTGTGGGATTTTCTGCCAGTGTGATCGATCTTGCATCAAGTTCATTTACTTTGTTTTCCATAGAGGAGCTTACATTAAGATCTGCAGCAGTATTGGTCACTCTCTGTACTCTCTGGCCTACGATCACCTGCTCACAGGAGCTTCCGATCCTTGTAACCGTGCTTCCGGATAATGGTGTATCCGTAACTCCTGAAACCACACCTGCGATCCCGGTAGGAACAGCAACCTCTTCATAGGAAGAGCCCTCTCCTCCATCTGAAGCTGCATAAACCCTGCCTCCTTCACTTTCTGCAAATGTCCTTGTCCCCAGAGAAATAACCATCGCCAAAACTGCACATAATGTCAGCACTGCAAAACTGCGCGCGGAATTTCCTCCGGTTTTTCCATTTCTACGTTCATCCTGCACTCCGTCAGCCTCACGTAAATCTTTCTCAACTTTCATAATCTCATTCCTTGCGTTTCATTTTCTGTAACAGCCCATAATCCTCCGATGCGATATCACACCCCCCATTATCATCGCTTCCCGGATATTTACGGATCATTACGATTTCCTTTACATGTTTGTAACATTTTTGTAATGTATGGGAAAATTATATTTAATAATATTGAATATGTCAAGCTTTTTCCCGTATTTAACACTTCAACGGCGGTATTTGTGTTTTATCCACACTTTATCCACATGTATTCCACATTAAATCCACATAAAATCGCAGAGTTATCCACACTCATACCATATTTCATTTCAGAAAAAAAGACAGATAGCGTCTCCATCTCCGTCCAATGTTGTACACCCACTTTCCGGAAATCGTACTTCTATCTGCCTGTTTATCCTTTTTCAGAACAGTTTTTTCTTCTGTTATCTACGGATTTGATTATAATATTTTGTTTTCATCCAGTCAAGGATTTTTGCTCGACCAGATCTGACACCTTATGCAAAACGGCACAATGCCTGCACGAAAAGTGTCGCATAAACGCACAGATCGATACTCCAGGCTCCCAGAAACAGCCCCCATGGTGTTTCCCCGGCTCCTTCGGCAAATCGTTTGGGCTTCAGCGCAAGGATCAGCGAAAAAAGAAGCGGCAGAAAATACCGTCCCTGAACGCCCAGGATCTTATCGTAGCCATAGGCTGTCCACTGTCCGTATAACGTGACAAAGATCAGCGCAAATACCAGGAGACTAACTCCTCCCAGAATACCCTTTGCCGGAAGATCCAGACGGATTCCCGACATATCATCATTCCCGGAAACCTGAAGGGCCAGGATCAGAAGATATCCCATAGCCAGCAGGGCACAGACAGGAATGTTCAGCCATCCAAGATTACTTCCTATCATTTCTGTAAGATAGGTCACACCAAAGCTGTCCAGGCTCCGCACAAAAGTCAGGACAAAGGCAGCCGGATCCTTCAGGATCCCCACAAGCTGTGCAGCTGTATCCACACCCGGCTGTGACTCACAGAGATATCGGGACGCAATGGCCAGCCAGCCGAAACTTAAGATCAGGATCACGGTTCCTGCGCAGACTACGTGGAACCAGTAATTTTTCCTGCTTCTAAACCGTTCTTTCGGAATCAGGAACAGGAGCAGGCAAAACGGCATGTAAACCACTTTACAAAGACACAGAAATCCGGTCAGTACGTACATCCATATCAGCTGTCTTACACTCATAACTTCTTTTTGTTTATATCGCATGGCCAATACAAAGGCAGCCAGAGCAACCGTCAGAGCCAGGGCCAGGGCATCTGCAGACATGGAATTTGCTGACTGGATATTCACAGGTACCAGCCCCAGAAGTACGAGAAAATTTTCCCCAACAGGCGTCAGACGAATGGCAAAGAAAAAGAACAGTCCAAACATAAGCATATTGGCGATCCTTCCCGCATAGGCAAGAACCATCGGCCGGTCTGTAAACAGATCTGCAATGCGGATCCCCACTGCCTGGGGAAGATACGAAGTAGGTGCATACAAGGCTGTATTTCCAAATCCGTAAAACTGTGTTTTTTCCCGGTCGATACGCTGATCTGCATTCTCTCCGATATCCCATAATGATACATGATCCTTGGAGGTAAATTCCGGAACCAGACCACTGTTAAACGTCCTTCCATATGAGAATAAGTCGTTTCCTCCGTTGCCTTCCGACGTCAGATATCCTCTGGAAACCTCATAGCTTCTCAGATAATGACTGTACTCATCCGGCGAATTAAAGGCCGGAACCGCCGCCAGCGTACAGATACTCATAAAAATATAAACAACGGCAAACACCACTTCTGCCCGAAGCTGTCTGCGTTTCAGAAATGCAAAGATCACCAGCATTACAGCTGCCGCCGCCCCAATTACCAGAAACACCAGTGATTTTGGAAATGGACTGGAAATGATACGATAGGCAAGTGTCTGTGTATCATCCTTCTGTCTCACCAGCCCTGCAGCCACTCCGGTATCCCCTTTTGCGCCATCTAAAACGATTCGAAATTTCTGACCCTTACATTCCGTAAGCTTCTGGTCAAGCCTGAAATACGTGGTATCCCCCGACGATATGGTCAGTCTGCTGGCCTGCCAGCTCTGGATCTCCCTGTCATTCTGATACAGAGTTACCTGAAACGTTCCAGCAACCGATGCACTCTCTGTAGAAAGAAAAAGCTCCACACCTGACAGACGGTTCGTTTTGCAGGTAAACTCCTCTTCAAAGCATCCTCCCACACCGATCATCGACCAGGTATCCGGTCTTGCCTGCTGCTTTACATTTCCGAGAATCTCCGAATCACTTAGCAGATATGCGGAAAAGATCAGGATCATTCCCCATATCAACAGATATTTCAGAGCGTTTTTCAGCTCTGCAGACAGGCTGTATGAGCTCCTGTTTTTTTTCTTATTTTTCATAATATCCCTCTTACTCTCTGTTATTTTCACATTCCGCACTATTATAGCATCTGCACGGCAAAAAAAGAAGCTGCGTTTTATGGCAGCTTCTCATTTTTTGTAAGCCTGTTCTGAACCGGATGCTTATCGATTGTTGATCGCAGTTACCAGTGCATCAATAGAGGCACGGATGATATCCTGATTAACACCTGCTCCCCAAGCAAGCGTTCCATCTGGTTTGCGGATTCCCACATAAGCGATAGCCTTGGAGGAAGAGCTCTGCTCCAGAGCATGCTCCTGATAAGTCTCCAGTGTGTATTTCAGTTCGTAAGCTTTCTTCAGTGCATTGTTTACCGCATCCAGACGACCATTTCCGGAAGCCTCTGTAACGATGGTTTTTCCACGGAATGTAGAAGTAACCCGTGTTACGATGCCATCTTCTTTCTGCTGGAAATGAACATCACTGATGCTGTATGGTTCAACCACATTTTCGAAGGTAGATTTGAACAGACTGAAGATCTCGTCCGGATGAAGCTCTTTGTGCTTGTGATCGGACACTGCTTTGGCTGCATAGCCCATAGCCTCTCGCATTTTCGGAGGAAGGTTCAGTCCAAACTTTGTCTCCAGTATATAGCCTACGCCACCCTTTCCGGACTGGCTGTTGATACGGATAACATCTGCATCGTAATTTCTTCCCACGTCTGTCGGATCGATCGGCAGATACGGAACAGTCCAGTGCTCCAGATTTCCATTTTCTCTCCAGTGCATACCCTTTGCGATGGCATCCTGATGAGATCCGGAAAATGCAGCAAATACAAGAGCTCCACTGTACGGACTTCTTTCATAGATCTGCATTCCGGTACATTTCTCATAAACCTCACAGATATGCGGCATATCAGAGAAATCGATCTTCGGATCCACACCCTGGGAATACATATTCATACCAAGTGTTACAATATCCACATTACCGGTACGCTCACCATTTCCGAACAAAGTTCCCTCAATTCGGTCAGCACCCGCAAGAAGACCCATCTCAGAATCTGCAACGCCACATCCACGATCATTGTGCGGATGAAGAGAAACGATCACGTTTTCACGGTATTTCAGATTATCACACATATATTCCACCTGACTTGCATACACATGCGGCATAGAATGCTCAACCGTAACAGGCAGGTTGATGATTGCTTTGTTATCTGCAGTGGGCTGCCATACATCCAGAACCGCATTGCACACCTCCAGTGCATACTCCGGCTCTGTTCCCGTAAAGCTCTCCGGGCTGTACTCAAACTGAAAATTGCCTTCTGTCTCATCAGCCAGTTTTTTCAGAAGTGCAGCGCCATCTACTGCGATCTTCAGGATCTCCTCTTTTGATTTTTTGAATACCTGCTCTCTCTGAGATACGGATGTGGAATTGTATACATGAACGATCGCTTTTGGGGCGCCTTTAACAGCTTCAAAAGTCTTACGGATAATATGCTCTCTTGCCTGAGTCAGCACCTGGATCGTTACATCCTTCGGGATCAGATCCTGCTCGATCAGCGTACGGAGAAACTCATACTCTGTCTCAGAAGCAGCCGGAAATCCAACCTCGATCTCTTTAAAACCGATTTTTACAAGAAGCTTGAAAAATTCCACTTTCTGCTCCAGACTCATCGGGATCACAAGTGCCTGATTTCCGTCACGAAGGTCTACAGAGCACCAGATCGGGGCCTTATCCACATATTCTTTCTCCGCCCATTTCATACATTTCATCGGCGGCATGTAATACTGACGTTTGTACTTGGATGGTGTCATCATTTTGTTTTCCTCCACTTTCTTTTCTGTTTTTTGATATAAAGACATAAAAAAATCTTCCGACTCTGCAGATTCTGCAAGAGACGAAAGACAACTGCTGCCCTACGCGGTACCACTCTTATTTCATGAATAAAAATTCACACACTTGACAGATACGGAATGTATATACATCCTTATATCCTCTCCGGATAACGGCGGACACCGTCTGCGTCTACTCTCTTATATAATACATAAAGATTTCAGGCAGATGCTCCGAGGCGAGTTCCACAAATCCCTTCCGCTGCTTCTCACCGGCCAGCAGCTCTCTGTGTTCCGTTCCCTTGTGTACTATTCCTCATCTACGCATTTTCTTTTTGAAACTGGTATTAGGTTAACACGTTATGGAAGATTTGTCAACGAAATTTTAACGATGCACCGTACGAAACAAGATCATGGTTATATAAAAAACCAGAAAAAGATATCTCTCACCGTTCTGTCAATCAACCTGTAGATCATTTTTATATTCCTGGAAATATGAAGGTCATGCGGATATTTGCAATTGAAGCAGGGAACTTACTTGATTCGGGTGAACTGCAATATTTTTTATTTTTAACAAATTTTTGTTATATTTTACCAGTAAAACATGCTATAGTTCATAGTAAGAAAAAAATTTCGGAGGTATTTTTAATGAAACGTGATCTGAAAAAAATCGTAAGCCAGATGACACTGGAAGAAAAAGCCGGCATGTGCTCAGGTCTTGATTTCTGGCATCTGAAACATGTGGAGCGCTTAGGAATCCCGGAAGTAATGGTCAGCGACGGCCCTCACGGACTTCGTAAGCAGGATGACAAGGGCGATCATCTTGGAATGAATGACAGCATCAAAGCCGTCTGCTTCCCGCCGGCTGCTTTAAGTGCCTGCTCCTTTGACCGCAAGCTGATGGAAGAAATGGGCAAAACTATCGGAAAAGAAGCTCAGGCCAACGATGTATCCATAGTTCTCGGACCGGCCGTAAACATCAAACGTTCTCCTCTCTGCGGAAGAAACTTCGAATATTATTCCGAGGATCCATATCTTGCAGGTGAGATCGCAGCCGCTTTTATAAACGGAATACAGTCCCAACATGTAGGAACCTCTATCAAGCACTTTGCAGCAAACAACCAGGAATATCACCGCATGAGCAACTCTTCCGAGGCTGATGAGCGTACTTTACGTGAAATCTATTTCCCTGCATTCGAAACTGCAGTAAAAAAAGCTCAGCCATACACCTTCATGTGCTCCTACAACCAGATCAACGGCACTTTCGCATCTGAGAATAAATGGCTTCTCACAGATGTTCTCCGCAGCGATTGGGGCTTCAAGGGCTATGTGATGTCTGACTGGGGCGCAGTCAATGACCGCGTTAAAGGCCTTGAGGCAGGACTTGATCTGGAAATGCCCTCTTCCAATGGAGTCAACGATTCCCTTATCGTACAGGCAGTAAAAGACGGTTCCCTCAAGGAAAACATTCTTGACGAGGCTGTTGAACGTATTTTACGCATAATTTTTGAATATACAGACAACCGTGCACCGCAGGATTTCACTATGGAAAAAGACCATGAAGAAGCACGCCACATTGCGGAAGAATCTATGGTTCTTCTGAAAAACGATATGCAAATTCTCCCTCTGAAAGCATCCGAAAAAGTTGCTTTCATCGGTGGTTTTGCAAAGAAGCCTCGTTTCCAAGGTGGCGGAAGCTCTCATATCAACTGCTTCAAGATCACAAATGCACTGGATTCCGTTCCTTCCGATGCACAGGTTACTTATGCGGAAGGTTTTCCTGCAGACAAAGATCTCTACGATGACGCACTTGCAGCTGAAGCGATTAAAACTGCTGCCGCCGCTGACAAGGTTGTGATCTTCGCCGGACTTCCGGACAGCTTTGAATCTGAAGGATACGACCGTTCCCACATGAGGCTTCCTAAATGCCAGAACCGTCTCATTGCTGAGATCCTTAAAGTACAGCCGAATACCGTGATCGTCCTCCACAACGGTTCCCCCGTGGAGATGCCATGGCTCAATGATGTAAAAGGACTTCTGGAAGCATACCTCGGCGGTCAGGCAGGCGGTACCGCTGTCGCAAACATCCTTTACGGAAAAGTAAATCCAAGCGGCAAGCTTGCCGAGACAATGCCGCTCAAGCTCTCCGACAATCCATCTTACCTGAACTTTGGCGGTGGTGAAAAGGTTGAATACCGTGAAGGGGTATTCGTAGGCTATCGCTACTACGATACAAAAGAAATGGATGTAGCATATCCGTTTGGCTATGGACTCTCCTACACTACCTTTGCCTGCAGCAACCTGAAGATCTCCAATGAAAATCCTACAGACAAAGACACGATCACCATTTCGGTTGATGTAACAAATACAGGAAACGTGGCAGGAAAAGAAGTCGTACAGCTCTACGTCAAAGACTGTACCCATTCCGCGATCCGTCCGGAAAAAGAGCTCAAAGGCTTCGAAAAGGTTTTTCTGAACCCAGGCGAAACCAAAACAGTAACCATGGAACTGGACAAGAGAAGCTTCGCATGGTACAATACAGAACTTCATGACTGGTTCGCAGCCAGCGGCGAATATAAGCTCCTTGTCGGTACCTCTTCCAGAGATATCCATCTTGAAAGCAGGATCCATCTGAACAGCAGTCAGGAGCTTCCGATGCATGTTCATATGAACACTACCCTGGGCGAACTGTTCCGCAACCCGAAAACAAGCGAAACAGCAAAAGAACTGACAGCAAAATATATCTCAGCCATGAATGGTGGTGAAGAGTCCTCTTCTGAAGCCGCTTCCGAAGCTGTCACCGAAGAAATGACAGAAGCCATGACCGACTCCATGCCATTACGCGCACTGGTAAGCTTCGGCGGGTATTCCAGAGAAGAACTTACAAAAATTATTGAAAAATTAAATAAACTGGTATAATTTCACAGAGCATTCTCTGCCACTCGAATTATACTTACATAAAAAAGCTGACAGAATAAAACCTGCTTTTACAATGACACAGGTTCGTACTTCTGTCAGCTTTTTGATTTTTTATCAGCAGTGCATCAATCTTTTTTATATTGCTTGATATGCGATGCACCCATATTTTACACACCACTTTTTTGCCTGTAGATTTCCTTAAGATCCTCCACCGCCATCTCCGGATCCATCGTGTGAAACATCAGGTAATTTACATTCATGGTTTTTGCCGGAGCCTGACGATAAATCTCTCTGCTTGATTCACCTGTTACATAATGCCAGTATCGATACACATATCCCGCCCAATACATAACTTCCTTATCATACTGTATACCATCTTTCTTTACTTCCGGGCATTCATCTGCAAACTCTTCCAATAAGTACTCTTCTCCAGCCCACTGCATCCGGTTATACTCCGAGTCTAACGCCCGGGCCACCTTTGAATTCATAAAATATCGGATAAATCTCTCACTGTTATAATGCGCTTTCCACGCCAACTCAAACAACCTGCCCTGAATATCACAAAGCTTCAGTTCCATCGAATCCATTATTTTCACCTACTTCTGTCTTGCACTGTCAATGATTTCATCAAAATACTTACCTTCACGGCGATAGTCTCTACATATCCGATTAGCCAAGGAAATATTTCCTTTCAATCCCGACTTAGAACCATGAAACAAAATTTCTCTATACGGATTACTTTTCGCAATTTCCTGTGCCTGTTCTCTGATTGACTTCTCTACTACTTCAGCCAAATCTATTTTTTCCTTCTGGCATATAGAAATAAGCTTCTCCTGGGCAGCTTTACCCGGAATCCCATCCTCATTTCCCAGCGCTTCACTGTAGCAACTGTAACTTTCATCTCATCAGCCATTTTTTCCTGATTCCATTGTAAACTTTCACGAATCCGATAAATTGTATTCACCAAAATCACCACTTTATATGTCTGTTATGTTCAAAAGGTTCCATAGCATCAATTATATATAAAATAATGATACCATGAAACCTTTTTTTCGTAAAGTTACCTATCATTGCTCTGCAATCATACGAACAAGTGTAAGTGCCTCAAACAATGATGTAGATATCATAACAGAAAAACTGTTATAATACACTACGCCATGTTTTGAGGCACTTACTATAATTCCAACACATTCCATTACTTTTTCAAACAATTTCTTATAAATTCAATCACTTTTAATACAATCGTATGATGTAAAACAACTAATATAATAATATAACTGATTATTGACAAAATCACTTTGACAGAAAATACAACAATAAATTTCATTTGAAAAGTATCAATGCTAACACAAATCAATATAATTACACAACATGCAATGAAAATTGCCTTTAAATTACTCTTATTCAATCGAAGTTCAATACAGTGATTTGACTTTTTATAGGCACACACTTGCCAAAGCATTACAACTATCTCTGCCACGACAGTTGTTATAGCCGCTCCTGTTTGCTTCCAAAGAGGAATAAAAATAAAATTTAGTAACAAATTAATAATTGCGCTTGCGAATGTTGCGTACATTATTTGCTTTTCTTTTTTTAATGGAAGCAAAACTACATTTGTCATATAAACTGCAACTATTGAAAAAAACAAACTAATACACAATATCCTTAATGATATTGTCGCATCTAAAAAAGATTCCCCTGCAAGAATCGAAATAATTTGTGGAGCCGTCATAAAAACCCCTATTACAATTGGTGGCAAAAAAGTAAGAAAACCATTTAAGATGCTAGATGCTTTTTCACTATATTCAGCATATTCTTCTATCGCCAGATAATTTGAAAGTCTAGGCAAAGATACCAAAATACATGCAGCCATTAAACTCTTCATAACCGTATAGATTTTAGTTGCTGCATTATAAAGTCCAACATAATAATTCCCTGCCATACACCCCAACATAGTCGTATCTGAATTAACATAAATTGTAGTTGCTACAGACATTGCAAAGATAACAACAATCGGTTTTATATGTTTCTTAATGTTTGGATTTCTAGTAAGTCTTAATCTTATATATTTTTTTGAATGACAAAAATTAAATAAATAAGCTGCTGTTGATGCAAAAACTAGAATTCCTGTATATAATATATAATCAGACTGTTTGTGTACAAACACAAACATAAGAATCATTGAAGCAATCTGAACCACAATAGATCGAATTGTAATATATTCATAATCTTCGTAAACTGAATACAACCACTCAACTCCTACAGTTGGTCCAACAATCCCAATGCTTTGGATTAAAATTAATGGAATATACGGATGTAAATCTTGAACTGCAATCAACATACACACAAAAAGAGCATACGAAACCATCGACGAAATTATATTAATAGTAAAAACCTCATTTGAAAAAATCTCAAATTTATGTTTGTCCTGTCGTAAACCTGCGCCTTCCCTAATTGCATAAGTACTTATCCCTAATCCTGCTAATAACGTAAAATAACTAACAACACTTCCTGAGAAATTTATTTTGCCAATGTTTTCTACTTGCAGTATTCTTGTCACATAAGGATATGTAACAAGGGGAAATATCATTGACATCAAAGTTTTAAACATATTTAAAGCTGCATTTTTAGCCAGTGACTTTTTTTTCACGGCAGTATCACCTTTCTTAATTTCTCTTTATTATTTTTAGTTTTCGATTTTTCTTAATTTTCGATTTTCCAAGTTGTCTTTCTACATAATATGATGCAACATCCATAACAAACAAAAATGGTACTAATTGTTCAATTGAATATGATAACGTCAGGAATAAGACAAGTTGAGACAAAAGAGTATACTGACAAATCTTAAACACTATATCATTTTTGGAATACTGATCTCCCTTATATGCAATATATACAAGCCATCCCACTAAACATAAAACTAATAATAAACCACCTACACAAGCTAAATATAGAAACTGATTGTGTGGAACAAATTTACCTCCCCATATACTCAGTCCATCCCAGGACACTCCATATCCCCATATTGGTTTCTGAATTATTGTATATACACTCATTTTCCATAAATCTGTTCTTCCAGTTAAATTCAAACTTTTGTGTAATACATTTTGAATTATATATTCAATAACTGAGTTATTTAATAATGACTGAGTAATAACAAGTGTTACATTTATAAACAAAATCCCTATTAAGCACATTTTCATACTAATTTTCTCGAAAAATTGAGAAAAAATAGCATATAATATCAAAATACCTGCCGAAATTAAAAACGTAGCTTCTAGATCACGAGTCCCATAAATAATCTGCGACAAAAAGCAACCAAATATAACAATAATGGATGTACTCCAAAACTTTCTAGTATATTTTTTTCTTCCAGTCTGATTTCTTAATAAGAGCGTCATAGCTGTAAAGCATGGAAAAATCATATATATTTGATTATAATTTCCTAAAAAATCCATGCCCAAGATAATAGAAACAATCTCAATATATATATATATTTCAAACACTAAAAGAGCGACTTTCAAAAAGACCTTTTCATTTTTAGAAAGTTCACCTATAGTCAAATAATACAATGCTATATATGTTATGATATTTTTAATACATACAAATGCATTTCCATCATTAAAAATAGTTGAAGTGAGTTCTAATAATGTTAATACTATCAGTAAAAATAGTGTTGGACACATATGTATTCTTTTAAATTCTAGAAAAAAAGCAACTATACAAACAACCATAGCTAATACAGTTATCTCAATTCCAAAAGGCAAACTTTTTAAAGATGCTGGCAACATCATGCACATTAATGCTATTCCTATATAAAGACTATTCATTTTTATTTTCACGTGGACACCTCATACTGCTATTTGCATTTCAATTTATTATAGATTTTTATAAGTCTTTGTAAATTATCTTCTATGCAATGATATTTTTTTGCTCTTTCATGTGCATTGTTTCCTAGCTGCATAGCTAAACTTCTCGAATTAAAAATTCTTATAACATTATCAGCCAACATATATATAGCCGTACTATGATACAGCATACCCTCTTTTTCATGTTCCATAAATGATTTAATTCCACCTACATCCGAAGCAACAATTGGAGTACCCACAAGCATTGCTTCTCCTATTGAGTTAGAAGAATTTTCAATAGATGATGAACATACAAAAACATTTGCCTTTTTATAATTTAACATCATTTCGTTTTCAGATAATTGTCCAAGCCATTCAATTGAATTTGATAAATCATTATCACGTATTAGGTTACAAATATATTTTTCATATGATGATCTCTTAAAAATCGCTTTCTTCTGTGGATTATTTCCAACAATTCTCAATACAACAGCCGGATAATATTCTTTAATTATTGGTAGTGCTCTTAACATGATGTGTAATCCCTTAATAGGATAGTGGGCCTGACTGAAGAAAATCACTTCCTTATCACATTCTTCATACTTCCATCTGTTAACATAAAATGATTCTCTTAAAATTTCTCCGCAAAAATGATATTCGATATGTGGATTCATCTGCTTCGCACAAGCGTAATCCCAATCCGTACGCCCTATACAATTCTCTAACATTTGAAAAGTACTTATTTCAGTTTGCCCCTGTAATTCCATCATTTTTTTTTCTTGTGCAATATTTCTTCTTCCAAAAAATTCCTTTAAAGTTCTTCTATGAATGAGTTCGGGCGGCAATCCATCATAATAATGCTCAGCATAAACCGATACAAGTCCTTGAATCGAAAGCACGGTGCATTCAATTTTAGATAAGTTGCGTGCAGCTTTAGTAACATAGTACGAGTGATTATATTCTGATCCCCATATGTGAATACAATCTGGATCAATACTTTCTATTATTCTCTCAAAATCAACCTCGTCCATTTCAGGCGTAAAACCGCAATAATTTACACTATTAATTTCTATCCAATCATACTTTTCTGACACACATGCAGCAACATATAACTCAATAGAATTCTTTATATAATTCAAGGTCTGATGCATCCAACCACCAACTACAACATTGTTTCCTCTACTATTTGCAGCATCCGGTAATTCTACATTCGTTATCCATAATACTTTCATATTACCCTCATATCATTAATATTATATTTAAAATTAACAAATTTTCAAAATACTAATTTATCAGTAAATGAAATACTCACTTTTATTTTAAGGTTTAATAATATATTAATTACATCACGATCAATTATGCTTTACTTTCTCGCATAAATCATCCAATATTTGATGATACTCATTCGATTTTCCTAATAAACTTTGCAGGATTTCCAGCCCAGATTTCATCCGCCGGAACAGTGCCACTTACCACTGAATTAGCACCAATAATACTTCTAGCACCAATAATGCTGCCCTTCAAAATCATACTTCCAGCACCAATAAAAGCATCATCTTCAATAATGATTGGCTTAGATTTCCTGCCTTTATCCGTATTAATATTTCGGCGTTCAATATAGTTTATTGAATGAAAATCAGTGTCATAAATTTTTACACCACCTCCTAGCAAGACACCATTGCCTATACTAATTGAAGATTGACTACATAATGCTACATTGCTCATTCCTGTATTGTCACCAATAATTATTTTACCATCACCTAAAATCCAGAAAATAGTCTTACAAGTATAGCCTATTGGTATTGCATATTCTGAAGAATTAATAACAACATTGTTTCCAATGACAATTTTCCCTTTTGTCCCACTAATTTTTATTCTTCCATTCACTTTCAAACTTTTCCCAATCATCACTTTATAGTATATAAAATGCAACTTATTATAAACTACATTTATAAACGAGCCTATGCTTCCAACAGCTTTTCTTATAGTTTTTATCAATTCTCTCAATTTATTAAAACTCCTTTAATTTTGCGCATTAGGTTATGTGCTATATACTGTAGAGGATAGTACTTTTTATGAATTTCGTATAACTCGTTTTTTCCTTTTTCTCTTCCTACTTCAGAAGCACTAATACCATACATATCATAATTCGAAATTGGCATATCAATATAATGGAATTTTTTTCCACTTTTATGCATTTTCATAATCCAATCCTGATCTGCTGCAATTTTATATTTCAAATCAAATGGATATTCTTCCAATAATTCCCTTTTTGCGAACAGTGCTTGATGCGATACTGGGTCAGCTCTAAAACTGTATGTTCCATCAATCATTCGCTTATATGTTATCTTATTTCCATTTTTATAGGAGAAAATAGTGTACCCGTAAATAATATCTGCATGTGTTTTAGCTGCACATACATCTACATGTTCTAATACTGTATCTGAAACAAATTTATCACCTGATCCCAAAAAAATGATATAATCACCTGATGCCAATTTCACACCTTTATTCATCGCATCATATATACCTTCATCCTTTTCCACAAAGTATTTAAATTTCGGATTACTCGACCAACTATCATAGAGTTCTATGGAATTATCTATTGACATACCGTCTACGATGATATATTCGAACTCTACATTTTTTTGACTCATAACCGAAGCATAAGTTTTAGTAATACTATCTATCACATTATATGCTGGCGTAATTATCGTTATCAAATTATATTCTCCTTTTCACAAATTGTTTAAAGAAATAGTATTTCCGATATAATGAAGATATAAGTCCCGTTGTTTTCCATTGTTTCACAGTCGTGTTAATATACTTATAATCCTTTGAATACAATCGCACAATCTTCTCTAATGTCAACACATAACTTGAATCTAATGAACTCCCAGAAGATTTGTGCCATATATCACACGGAAGAACATAATTAATATATCCTTCACGTAATAATTGTAGACAAAGCTCAACAGCATACATATGCCATCCATTAATATTTGAAAACGGAAATTTTTTTATAATATCTGTTTGTACAAAAAACATACATTCATCAACTGTTTGTACTACTTCTGGTTTTTTTATCTTATCCCCTGCACTACTTTTATTTTTTCCATGTACAATATTGGATAGAATACTCCATTTTTTTCCTTCGCGGCATCCCGCAACACCTGCAACTCCCATTTTATTTAGTTTTCTTATAACAGATAGCATTTTTATTAATATTGTGTTATCTTCAAAGTAAACATCTGGATGCAAAAATAAAACATAATCCGTATCAATTTTATTTATTACACTATTAAATGCTTCTCGCGCACCCACATATTGATTTTGACTATTATCTAATGAAATAACAGTTATATCAATGTCTTTCTGTTTATTAATATTATCGAGAAAATCATCCAATTGGTTCTTTTTATACCAAACAACTACTATTGTTATTTTATCGATCATACTATTTTCTATTTCTCCATTCAATAATTTCCTAATTCAAATATATCTATCTTAGTACTTTCATCTGCCAACATACAAGCAGCCCAAGATCCACATGTTTTTCCGCCTACAATGTACTTGCAATTGGAAAGCAGCATTATCTTGACCAAATAGTTCAGCCCTCGTATATGTGCATTTTCTCCTAATTGCGTGAGGCTATGTCCATTAGCTAAAAAATCTCTCTCTGAATAGTTTTTTATGTAATTATCAAAACTTACTATTACTATTCTTTCTCCTAAGTTCGATTTAACTTCTTTATAAATACGTTCATCTTCTGTAACAAGAAAAACATTAGCATTTTTTTCATTTTCTATGTATGTATTCACATGTTCTATCGCTTGTGCTACTGTAGGCTGAATAGGTTCTCCTATTGGTTTTAAATTTATATAATCTGTTCCTCTTAAATATAATCCTATATTTTTTTGTGGACTGATATGTTTTAGTTCTTTATTATAAAACTCATATGCCTTTTTAGAAAACTTAATATATTTTTTCGCCAAAAGATGTGTCTTCTGCAAATCATCTTTATCAAAAGATTTATTATAAAGATATGAATATGTATCGTATATAGCATTAATTCCAGATAAAACCACGTTCTTACTTTGATACACTTCATCTAATGAATAATTACTTATCTGCTCAAAGAAACATTCCCATGCATTTTCATCTGCAATATTATATTGTGTTTTATAGTTTTTAAAATCCACAACAGGAATATAATTATTTTTCTCTGCATATCCAATTTGCTGTATTACATAAAATAGCAATGCCATTAAACCTTCTACTGAATTTTTACGTGGTCTAATTACATAAAATATCTTATCTTCATTTTTTTCTCCAAAACTCATTTTTCTTTCTACTAATTCTGGATAAAAGATTCGATTATAAAACAAATAAAACTTATTTATCCATTTGACTGGAAATAAATATAATATTTTTTTCATTTTCTTTTTGAGATTCATAACTTACTCCTGGCATATCTCTCACATATTTTAACTCTTTAAACTACCCTTAGCATTATAGCTAATATTCATTTTTTTACACTCATATATTTTTGCATCTACTAAATACCGGTACCAATATGCCTGAAGGAACGCATATATTTTTCCTTCCTTGCCATCCAAAAAGCCCAATTTTATATAATATCGATATAGATAATATAAATGCGATCTAAAACCTATCGGCAATTTATAATACACATTCATTTTAAACCAAGACTTTGCATCCACTTCACTTTTGGCTTTTGCATTTTCCAGATTTTCAAAATAATCCACTGTTTCACGAGATGAATACCAATTATGTTTATTAACAAAGTACTCAAGGTTTTTAAAATCAAAATGCAAACAATCATTTTTCATTTCGATTACTTTTCCAGAACTTAATATGATGTGCTCATCCATATTACGATCTTCTATTTCACCGAATTTTGTTTTATAACAGTTCATTTTCTTCCAAGGATAAACTCCACCGTGATACAAATCTTTTCCCAAAAAATTCTTTTTAAACCTTAAAACGATTCCAGTAACATCGGTCTTCATATTGCTATCACAAAGCTGTGTCAATTCATTTGCCGAATCCGGAGTTAACCGCTCGTCTGCATCAATTCTTAATGTCCACACAGTTTCAGCCTTGGCAACTTCCACACCATACATATACTGCTTGGCGTAGTTTTCAAATGGATGCTGATAAACTTCTGCTCCCATCCTTTTTGCTATTTCTACTGTTTTATCAGTACTGAAGCTATCTATTACTACAATTCTTTTAACTGTCGTAATAATAGATTTAATACATTCTTCTATATTAACTTCTTCGTTTTTTGTAAGTATTATCGCTGTAATATCTGCAGCCATTCTTATTTTCTCCCTATTTTACATCTTCAGAATCTCTTCAGCATACTTTCTCACAGACACATTTCTGGTCAGATTCTTCTCCAGATTCACACGGCTTCTGGCTCCCATTGCCTTCAGCTCACTATTTCCGGCATTCTCAATGAACCAGCAGATGTTTTCCTCAACCTTGTCATACTCACCTGGCTCACAACAAAGACCACCTTGTGTATCTTCGATCAGGCAGCGAACCTCAGAGCCTGATTCCAGAACTCCTAATATCGGCTTAGCCGCCGCCATTATTCCGTATGCCTTTGATGGACAACTCACGCCCTTAATGCCTTTTGCATTCACACACCAATGAACATCACCGGCATTCAAGCTATAGATCAGGTCTGACTTATCCTGATAAGGAATGAAAACCACATTGTCCATGTAATGATCTTTCACATAGTTCTTCAGCTTCTCCAGCACAGATCCGGCACCAACGAATGCAAACACAACTTCTCTGCCATCTGCGGTTTTCGTGCCTGGTTTGAATCGCTCCACGACCTCAATCAATTTCTCCAGATCATAGTACAATCCAATATTTCCGGAATACATAATGACGAACTTACCATTCAGACCATATTTCTTCTTGAACTCCAGAACCTTCTCATTTTTTTCATCCAGCGGATAAATCTCATTCTCATCGATCCAGTTGTTGATCATGACGGTTTTGGGAACTTTCTTCCCCTTGAAACGGTTCTCCACAGTTTCCACCAGATCACGGCCGACTGTGATCACAAGGTCGCTCCGCTTGCAGCTGAACTTGTCAAACCACATCATAACGTCCGTGACGAACTTGCTCTTGGTATAGCCAACGGCCAGCACCTGCTCCGGATTGAAGTCCTGAATATTATAAATGTACCTGGCGTGTTTCATCCATTTGCCCCAAACGCCAAGAAGACCGCCGAGAATAGGGGGCTGAGAAATTGAGAACACATAATCCATCTTTCCAACCTTAAAGGTTGCTCCTATTGCTCCAAAGAAATAAGAAACGATGTTTTTTACGCGGCTCTTCTTATTGGTCTTGCTAAATTCCGGCACTCGGATCCGCAGCACTTTTACGCCGTTGATTTCTTCTTCATAATATTTCTTTGTTTTGTATTTATCTTCAATCGTCCCTAAATAACTAGGCACTACACAAATCACTGTAATATTAAATTTATCCAGCATACCCTCCGCCAGTTCACGGAGGATCTGCCCCGTTGACGCAGTATCTGGAATATAGTAATGAGCATAAATCAGAAGATTTTTCTTACCTGCGCTCTCTTTCTTCATCTGCTATATTCCTCCAAATTTACTTCATTCCTTATTAAGAAATGAAGTTTTTCAAAACTTATCTTCACACAAACTCCACGTTCCAGACATCCACTCCGGAATCCTGGAACACCTCTCTCAACCTCTGATGCAGCATCTCCTGTGTGATGCCTTTCTTCAGTATTACCTGAAGGAAACCGCCGCCTCCGGCTCCGGAGATGAATTTTCCGTCGATCATGTCTTCACATACACTGAAGATCTGGTCTATGCAGGTGTTGGTTGAGCCGGCATCCAGCTTTTTGGAGATTTCCCAGTGCTGGTTGAGAAGGTTCGCGAATTCGTCGATGTCTTCTTTTTCCAGGGCAAATTTCATGAGTGCTGCTACTTTCTGCATCTCATCCAGTGCCTCCAGAGATTCTTTTCGGCCGCCGATGTAATTTCCTACGACTTCTCTGAGAAGGTTTCGGGCAAGGCGCCGCTGGCCTGTATAGATCAGAGCGAATCGTTCCTGAAGCTCCTGTTTCGTTTTTTCCGAGATTTCTACCTTTTCTACCTTCAGCTGCTGCCGGATTCCGGGTCTTGATGTGATAAATTTGATTCCGAGTGTCAGGCCGCCAACCTGATCCTGCCAGCCGCCGCCTGTGCTCATGATCTGCTCCAGGTTGAGGACTGTATCATAGATCTGGCTGTCATCCCAGTTCTCCCCAAGAAACTCTGCAAAAGCTTTAACGCAGGCTCCTGCAAGAATACTGCTTGTTCCAAGGCCGGATCCTTTGGGAACGCCTTTGACGCAGGTGGAAAGGTAGAATCCGCCGCCCATTTTTTCCAAGACCTTTTTCAGATCGGCCTTTTCCTCCAGCGGAAGGATCCCGCAGGCGATAATGGCTGCCTTGTGCAGGGCAAAAGGATCGTATGGATTATGGCAGTCCTGGATCTCTTCTGCACTTTCTGCTGTTCCGTAAGCACCTGTGTCTGTACTTGCCAGCTCAATATGTAATTCCGGTATCTTCCGAATCTCTACCTCGATGGGTTCACAGCCTCTCAGCAGGATTGCTGCGTTAAGAACAGTTCCGCCGTGTTCGTTGCAGTATGGCGGTGTGTCTGACCAGCCACCGCCCCAGTTCACACGTACCGGCAGATTTACCTTTACTTGTTCTTTTGCGATCGTATAGCCGCTGTTTCCTGTCAGCTGTGTCTGAGATGCGATCTCTTTCTGGATCTGTGAAAAGCACTCCTGCTCCAACACATCGTATGTTTTTCCGTCAAAGCATTTTTTAGTGAATTTCATGGAGCGTGATACTGCATACAGGATCCGTATTTTCTGTGAAAAATCTGCTTTTTCAGCTTCTTTCATCAGCAGGTGGTAATGTCGTTCCTGAATTTCTTTTTCACCAAAGATCTTAAGTGCAGGAATGTAATGTCCGCCTTTTTTCAGTTCTCCCAGAAAAACTGCCACCAAGATCCTTGCTTCCAGATCTTTTTTCCAGGAAAGGATATTTTCTGTATTTCCATACCGGAAGGATTCTTCCAGACTCAGTCTCGGCTGTTTTTTCCAGCTCTCGATCTGCTGGGGTTCAGCAAGTCCTTCGCTCATTTTTACAAGAAGGTTTCCTGCCTGTGCTGCTTCCTGGAATGTTTTGCAGACCGGATACAGTTTTGCATTCCAGAGTGCGTGGGTTTCGCCGGTCCAGATATCTTCCAGCGCCAGTCCATTGGCCGAAAGAAAATCTGCCAGGTTTCCCCGCAGAAAGCTTCCTAGTTCTTCCAGCGTTTTCTTCGGATTATCCATGACTCCATATGTACGGATCACGCATCGTCCTGTCTGACCGCCGCAAAGCTCTGTGATCTCGTCCTTCAGCTTCACACCGTGAAATACTGTGTTCGCCGGTATATGTACATCCTTCAGGGAGAGTCCGGATACTACAGCGCCCTTTCCGACGTGGGTTCTTCCCTCAAGGCAGGTGTCTTCAATATAGGTTCCTTCCTCGATGTCAGCTTCCGGTCCGATCAGTGCTGTGTGCAAAGCTCCCTGGCAATTCAAGTCATTGGTGAATACGTGTTTTTTCCAGTCAAGGAACTCATAATCGGTTACTTCTTCTGTCATCAGAGTACGCAGTTCTCTCGTTGTTCCGAAATGGATAAATTCTGCAGGAGAAAGACAGATCAGCTTCATCTGAAAAGGACTTAATGCCTTCCATATTTTTTCTCTGCAGGTAAAAAGCTCTGTGCAGAATTCGCCTTCTGGTTTTTCTTTCTGATATTGTTCAAAGGTGGAATCTGCCGCCAGCGGATACAGAAAATCTCCGTAAAAGCTGACTCTTGCTTTTTCATTTACAAAGCTTTCGTATTTATCCGGATCTGCTTTTTTTCCTGATGCATCTGCGATCAGACTGAACAGTGTTTCCAGTATTTCGGCGTCCAAAAGTACGGCGCCTGTGTCAAGATCCACGCAGTCCTGTCCATTCACGGCTCCCAGCCTGCGAAGTGTTTCTGCCGGCTGTTTGTGAAGAAACATTTTTACATGGTCGCTTCCATCGTTTAAAAACACTCCATGATCGACTCCCACTTCTACCGGAGATTTCATGGAGATCGCCGCAGCTCCGCGGAACTGGGCATCTATCTGTAAAGGATTAAAAAGGAGGAGCACATCCCCGGAAAGTACCAGCATTCCTTCTTTGAACCTAGCCGGAACGCCTGCCATACTGATGAGAAATTCATCAAACAGTGTGGAGCCTCTTCCATCCGGAAGTTCCCTTGGTACTGGTGAAAAAAGCTTTCCGCACACAGAATACTGTGGGACTCTTTTGCTGTCTCCGCCGGAATGGATCACAAGGATTCTTTTGTTATGGAAATCTCCCCGGAGTCCTTCTTCCTCCGAAAGAAATCGGAGCACATTCAGGGTTGCTCCGCCGGAGCCTACTCTTTTGCCTTCCGGATCCGGGAGCACGAAATATTTTGTCCATCCCGGCAGTACGCCCTGTTCCAATCTGTCTGCGATCTGGCTGCGGAAGGATCTAGCCTGTTCTTCATTTGATGAGGTCAGGATCACATAGTCCCATCTGGGAAAATTTACTTTGCGGATGCTTCGTGCATAGTCTTCCCATGCATCCTGGCAGCTTTGCCGCAGAAAAAGATTTTTCAGTTTCCTGTATTCTGTGTTCATTGCTTTCCTTATCCTTTGCTTTTTCATACTTTCTTTTTTTACATAACTTCGAATACTCTTATCCGCTGTCACGGCTGTGCCGGAGCTTCTGGCGGAAATTCTTGGCCGACTCTTCCTTATGATAAGGGAGACACGACAGGCGGTATTCAACCTGTCAGCATCTGCCTGTAGCAGAAGCTGAGTTGTGCTCTCGCTCTATAAAACAGTGGTCATACCACTTGTTTCCCAAACTGAAGAATACATTTATGGCTCAGATTTCTGGCACTGTTCAGGCTTCGACTTCCTCGGTGCCCGTTCTCACAGGTATATTCATCTGTTTTGCGGTTTGCTGTCTTAACTGGCGCACCGCAGACAGAGCAGGTTTCGGATATCCCTTTTGCATAGGTTTCAATGACCAGAATGCCGTTTTTCCATGCTTTATAGGGCAGATTGCTCCTGATCCCGGAGCTTAGATGCATAGTGCTCCAGTTTCCTGATCCGATCATCACATAGTCTGTGTATTCTTTTTTGTATTTTGGAAGGACGATCAGCGAAACCTGCTTTTCCAGGCAGAAGCCTATGATCTGTGAACTGATCTCATGGGCATAATGCTCCGACAGATGCTTCAGATGCATCCAGTATTTCCTGTTTTCTCCGGGCTGTTTTTCCCCGCCGAGAGATTTCCGGGCTTTCTCGATTTTTTTCCTGATCTGATTGCAGCGGTGCGTATATTCTTTTCCGCCGCCCCAGAATTTCACATCTGTTTCCTTCCCCATGCCGTCACATACTGTCCCCACAGCAAAAACATCTCCATTTGTAAACTGGATGGCACAGATCTTCCGTCCTTCCTGGATACGCTGTTTTACTGTTGCAGTGTCTGCTGTAAATTCCTTTACGGGAACATGCAGCATGAGATATTTCTTCTCAAATGTTACTGAGGGTGACATCAGCTCTGCTTCTGCGGGAAATTCTCTGCCGTACAGCCTGCATCTCATCCATTTCCACTGTTCTCCTGTCCATACCTTCAGTGTGATCTCCTTATGGGAAAAATCTCTGTACATTCCTTTATAATAGGTAACTGCCGAATGAAGCTTTTCTGCTTTTCTCCCCGGAATGGACTTTTGCCTGGATATGTGACTCTTTGCTGCGGCTATGGCACTGTTTATCGCAGCACGCCTGAAATACAATGGGACTTTTTCCCAGGGAAGGGGATTCTGTGGAACCTGCTTATCTCTTCCCATAATGGTCAGGACTTCCAGGGCCCGAAGAGTTTTCTGGCTTCCTAGTTCTCCCAGTTCCTCATGAGCCAGCAGAAGATCATAATAAAAGCTTTCAATTTCATTATAGAAATCCTGGGTTTTCCTGAGCCATTCCGGATGTCCGCAGCAAAGTCGGAGTCTTCTGGTTGTTATGCTGTAGCCTGTATTGGACGGCATGTTCTCTTCCTTCCGTTTATTTATATAACTTATCCAATATTATTATCTTGTCGCTTAATGTTAGATTAAGCGACAGGACCTGAAAAAACCTGTATATAAGGGAATTCGCCATTTTTCTGACCACAAAAGCTGACCACTTATGACCATGAATCTTATACCAAGAAGCCTGATATTTCCCGCAAAATACAGGTCCCTGGGACTATACATCTGACCACTTATCATGACCACTTTTATATATTGATATGTATTTTTCTTTCTCTGATATACAAAAAGCTGCATAAAACGGCACAAAAAACGACATAATTGGACAGCTATGGCAGTTTCAGATCGCTTGACAAGCATTAAAGCGGATGTTATCATTACATATGGTTCAAAATCTTGGATCAAACAACAGAATAATCCAAAAAAATTACTGTCGCTTAATCTAACATTAAGCGGCAGTTTTCACATTATCTTCATTTTCCTTTCACACAATGCACACATTTTTTTACTATATTATTAACTGTAGATAGCAAATGCGAATGCTAAACAATCTTTTTCTTTTTCATACTTTTTGCCGGGAGTCCGCACAACTCCCGGCCTCCTTTTTTATTCTTCAGGTAGTTCGCCTGCATTTTCTATTATTATTAAAGATATAAAAATATGTCTTGTTTTTTCTTATTATATATATTATACTAGTTAAGAACTTATTGTTCCTGTCCATTCTGTTCTTTGATAATTTCATAGACTTCACACTAGAAACATGATACAATATCCGCACAGAGAGATATGCGGTACAATTTTTATGGGAGGATGCGCATATGTTAGATCAGAAAGATTTGGAATTATTAGCCGGTATGATAAACCCGATCAATGTCCAGCTGGGCAATATAAATAACCGATTAGATGGTATCGACGCCAGACTGGATGCTGTGGATGCTCGTCTCGACGGTATCGACGCTCGTCTCGATGCTATGGATGTTCGCTTCGACGGTATCGACGCTCGTCTCAATGCTATGGATGTTCGCTTCGACGGTATCGACGCTCGTCTCGATGCTATGGATGTTCGTTTCGACGGTATCGATGCTCGTCTCGATGCTATGGATGTTCGCTTCGATGAAATAGATGCCCGCTTCAACCGGGTAGAAAACAGACTTGAAATGATCGATCTGAAATGTGATACCAACAGAAAACGCCTGGACGACCTTTCACTGGATGTTAAGCTTGCAGAACGGGATATCCGAAAAGATATCAAGAATTTACAGGACACAACAGAAACTCTTGTTGTTGTACTTCAGGGAAGAGGTATTTTACCTGACCCGGGTAACACAATACAGACAGCCTGAGCATACCATGTAAAGAGTGTGAAGCCTATGAAAGTATCAGTTATTGTTCACTGGTAATGTTCCGCGAGGTGTTTTTTGTGAGCGAAGGTCACAGAAAACCCGAGACATACCGCGCGAATTTATGCGATCAGCATAAATTCTGTGCATCGCGAAGCGTGTTACTGAGAACGGAGTGAACAGTAACAAGTATCAAGGGATCACACTCTTTCTCCTCAAAAAATGGTTGCATTTACAATTCGTTTATGTTATAGTTATATGCGTTGCGGGGTATGGCGTAGCTTGGTAGCGCGCACGGCTGGGGGCCGTGAGGTCGCAGGTTCAAATCCTGTTGCCCCGATTGAAAATTATAGATATTATAACAGCTAAGGTTTCCGAGGTCTGATGACTTCGGATTTTTTTATTACCTTTATTACCTTACTATTTTTCGAAAGGAAGGTTTTACATGCAGGATAATCTGTCTCTTTATCATATTTTTTATACGGTAGCACGTACCGGCAGTATCTCCCACAGTTCCCGGGATCTTTATATCAGTCAGCCTGCTATCAGCAAGGCGATCCAGAAGCTGGAGCAGAATCTGGATACCGTTCTTTTTAAACGAAGTTCCCGGGGTGTCACTCTGACCCCGGACGGTGAGCTTCTTTTTGAAAAAGTAAAAGGAGCTCTTTCACTTCTGGATGAAGGAGAAAATTCTATTCGCCATAACCGTTCCCGGGACATTCCAAAGCTGCGTCTGGGTGCCAGTTCTACTCTTACCAGATATGTACTGCTCTCCCACCTGAAAAACTATATCGCTCGTTTTCCTCATGTACGTATCACAATTTCCTGCCAGTCTACTTATCAGACTCTGCAGCTTCTGGATGAGGAAAAAATCGATCTGGGACTCATCGGACGGCCGCAGAAGCTTCGGGGATATTATTTTCAACCTCTTTTGAAAATCCAGGATACCTTTGTCTGTACACAACAGTATCTGGAAAACCAGAAACAGCTCTATCCTGATGAACCTCTGATTCAGGCAGCAACTTTCATGATGTTGGATGAGGACAATATTACACGTCAGACTGTGAACTCTCAGCTGAAAGAACATCATGTGGAATTAAGCCACATTCTGGAAGTAACAACTATGGATCTTCTGATCCAGTTTGCGGAAATTGGTCTTGGGATTGCCTGTGTGATCCGCGATTTTGTAAAAAAAGAGCTGGAAGAAGGAACTCTGGTGGAAGTACCGGTAGGATTTTCTTTTCCGCTGCGTGAGATCGGGTTCGTGTGCAGACAGAAAGATGCTGATTCGGCTTTAATCGCGCCGTTTTTTGATGATGAAACAGGGCATCCGGATAGATAAAGAGTGTAAAAAAATCCCATCTGATCATTACGACCAGATGGGATTTTTAGATTTCAAAAAAGTTTCCTGCCACTGTATTACATATGTAACTTTTTTGACTCAAACTTCGCTGCGCTTCGTTCGAGTAGCGCAAAATTTATTGCACCTGCAATAAATTTTGCTTAGTTATTAATAAGCTTATCCTCGCCGTTCCAGCTGTAGAGTTTACGGATCTCCTCGCCGACTTTCTCAGACTGATGCTCAGAAGCTAATTTTCTCATAGCCTTGAAGTGTACCTGTGCACCTGCATCGGACATGTCGAGTAAGAATTCTTTTGCGAATGTACCATCCTGGATATCGGAAAGAACTTTCTTCATTGCTTTCTTTGTATCCTCTGTGATGATCTTCGGTCCTGTGATGTAATCACCATACTCAGCTGTATTGGAGATAGAATATCTCATTCCGGCGAATCCTGACTGATAGATCAGGTCAACGATCAGTTTCATCTCATGGATACACTCGAAGTATGCGTTTCTTGGGTCATAACCAGCTTCAACAAGTGTCTCGAAACCAGCCTGCATAAGTGCGCAAACACCACCGCAAAGTACAGCCTGCTCACCGAAGAGGTCTGTCTCTGTCTCTGTACGGAATGTTGTCTCAAGAACTCCAGCTCTTGCTCCGCCGATTCCAAGTGCATATGCAAGTGCGATATCCTGAGCTTTACCTGTAGCATCCTGCTCTACAGCGATCAGACAAGGAACACCTTTGCCGGCCTGATACTCGCTTCTTACTGTGTGTCCAGGTCCTTTCGGAGCGATCATTGTAACATCAACATATGCTGGTGGTTTGATGCATCCGAAATGAATGTTGAAACCATGAGCGAACATAAGCATGTTGCCTTCCTCAAGGTTCGGCTCGATATCATTCTTGTAAAGTGCAGCCTGTTTCTCATCGTTGATCAGGATCATGATGATATCTGCTTTCTTAGCTGCTTCAGCAGCTGTATATACCTCAAAGCCCTGCTCCTCAGCTTTTTTCCAGGATTTGCTTCCTTTGTAAAGGCCGATGATTACATTACATCCGGACTCTTTAAGGTTCAATGCATGTGCATGTCCCTGGCTTCCGTATCCAATAATCGCAATTGTCTTACCATCTAATAATCCGAGATTACAGTCTTCCTGGTAAAAAATCTTATTTGCCATTTTACTTTCCTCCTCTGATGTTTACAACATCTTCTTCATAAAAATTATTTATCGTTAAGAGAGTATCTGCTCTCCTAGCAAACATATGTAAAAATTTTTACAGGTACCGGACATCGTCACTACCTCGTGACAGACCTGTGATTCCTGTTCTTGCAAGCTCAAGGATCTCATAGTCAGCCATCAGCTCCACAAACGCTTTCAGCTTGTTCTGACTTCCGGTCATCTCCATAATAAGTGAATCCTTACTTACATCCACCACCTTGGCACGGAAGATATCTGCAACAGAAAGAGCTCCCTGTCTCTGTTCTGGCTTCACAGCAACTTTAACGAGCATCAGCTCACGGGCAACGCTGTCGTCCTGTTCAAGGACCTTAACATCCCGTACATCTTCCTGCTTCGCCAGCTGCTTAGTAATCTGCTGGAGCATCTGGTCATCTCCCTCACAAACAACTGTCATACGGGAATATCTCTGATCTGCAGTCACTCCTGCGGTAATGCTGTCAATATTATAACCACGGCGACTGAAAAGGCCAGCCACACGGCTAAGGACTCCGGAGGTATTATCCACAAGGATGGATAGTATTCTCTTTTCCATAATACACCTACTTTCAACACTTTTATGTATAGAAAACCGACTTCGTCAGTTAACGCTTTAATCTAATAAACCCTTGCTTTCTTACCATTATAACAACTTCGAAAATTTTGTCAATCAAAATTTCCTGCAAAATCCCTTCAGGATGATAAGAAATGTTTTTATCCTCAGATCAGATATTTTTTCTTAAGCTCCTCGGATGCCTTTGATGTTAGGTAGAGTTTTTTTCGAAGGAATCTTTCAATTCCTCCGTTTTCTTTTTCGATGACATCAAAAACTGTATTGATATAAGACTCCTTCACCTGATAGAAGGCATTCAGATCTGCAAGCTTCCGGCTATTTTCCGGCCGGTCTGCCCGGTAAAGCCTGCGCATATACTTCAGTTCATCTTCCAGACATAGATTCGACCGCATATAATCCCTTCTTATCGTTTCCTTAGGTACACCCAAAGCAAAGAGCAAAAGTGCCGTTCCAACTCCTGTCCGGTCTTCTCCTGTGGCACTGTGAAAAACAACAGCTCCGTTCTTTACGTGAAGCAGGACATCCAGAAAACGTGCATACTGCTTCAAAGAATATTCATCCGTAATATAATTCCGGTACCAATCCTGCATATATCGGTCTACATCACCATAACAGGACATCACATGTTCAAAAAAACTGTTTCCACTGCTGTCTTCATCCCGAATCGGAATATGATAATATTCCACTCCTGCCATGATATCATCTGGTTTTTTCTTTACTTCTGCGGCTGACCGGAAATCGATCACTGTTTTTACATTATATTCTTCTGAAAGGATCCGGTTGTCTGCAGCAGAAGCATGATAGATTTCTCCGCTGCGCAAAAGCTTTCTGGGAAGAATATGCGAACCGTCTACTGTCATCAATGCACCCAGATCTCTTGTATTCGGAAGATTCTGAAGCGGAAGCCTGCTTCCTTTTGGAAAGCCAACCGCAAGATCTGGATTCAGTACTTTAAGAAGCTGAAGACAATCCTGTACCTCCTGCTCTGTCATATCAAATTTATAACGCTTCTGACGTTTGGTTATGATTACCAGATAATTGATGATCAGCTGCTTTTCACCGGTTTTATCGGTTCCCTCACGGCGCATGTACGCCCAGAGAATATCTTTACACGGAAGACTGTTGAGCATCATATGTCTGGTAAACACAAAAAAGCCATCTTCGATCCGTATTTTTCCGTATCTCATTTTCTTTCCTTTCTCCTTCTCAACCCCTGTGCTGCTTTCTTCGCAACACTTTTTATCATACCAGAAATCTCCAGTCCCGTATACCTCGTTTGACAATTTTCGTAGTTTGGATATAATAAACAGAGAATTTTCACCACAGGGAGGCTTTCTTTTATGGACAATCTTATTTTCTGTCTGAATGTTACCGTGCCCATCTTTCTTACACTTCTCCTGGGATATTTTTTCCGGAAGATCGGGCTATTTGATGAGGCATTTGTCAACCGTATGAACAAATTTGTGTTTGTCATCCCCCTGCCTGTGCTTCTGTTTCAGGACATCGCTAAAATTGATATCTATGAGACCTGGGATCCCCAAATGGTTCTTTTCTGTTTTGCGATCACATCGCTCAGTATTATGATCTCCGTGCTCCTGTCCCATTTTCTCCATCCTTCCGATATCCGGGGCGAGTTTATCCAGGTATCCTACCGCAGCAGCGCGGCGATCCTTGGTATCGCCATTATCCAGAACCTTTACGGAAATGCGGGTATGGCACCACTGATGATCATTGCCAGCGTCCCTCTTTACAATGTAATGGCTGTTGTAATTCTCTCTGTCTTTAAACCAGGTCAGAGAAAAATAGATGGTACCGTTCTGAAGCGTACTTTAAAGGGAATTGTCACCAATCCCATCATTCTTGGCATTGCAGCCGGTACACTCTGGTCCCTTCTTCGTCTTCCATTTCCGAAGATCCTGGACTCTACGGCAGGCAATCTTGCAAAAACCGCCACTCCTCTTGGCCTCATGGCCATGGGCGGATCTCTGCACTTCGGAAAAGCCTTTTCCCGGCTGAAAGCATCTGTTGCCTGTACATTTATGAAACTTGTCGGTTATGAAGCACTTTTTCTTCCTCTTGCCATCCGCTGCGGTTTTACAAAGGACAAGCTGGTTTCCATCATTATCATGTTGGGGTCTGCCAGCACCGTTACCTGCTTTGTCATGGCAAAAAATATGGGACATGAGGGCTCTTTTTCTTCGGGAGTCGTGCTTCTTACCACATTATTCAGTGCCTTTACCCTGACACTCTGGCTGTTTATCTGCAAAGGTCTGGGACTGATCTGATATTGCAGCTTCTGCATATTATCTACCCGGAAAAATCTGTAACATAAAATGCTGTAAGAACTATGATTTCTGGTTCTTACAGCATTTTTTATAAAAGCATATTCACATAAAGCTATCATTTCTGATGTGGATGTTCCTGTCCTTACAGTCACATACCCTGCAAAGCAAATAAAATATCCTCTCAGATCAGCTTCAGATATTTCAATCCATCCTGTATTCCGTAGTGGAACATATCAGACGTAACATAATCTGCCAGTTCTTTGATCTTCGGAGAAGCATTTCCCATAGCAACCTTTGTTGCAGCGTATTCAAACATGGCAAGATCATTATTGCTGTCTCCAAAAACAACGGTATCCTCCCACGGAATATCAAACAGGCGGATCACAGCCGCGATCCCCACAGCCTTGTTAAAGCCCTTTGGCACCAGTTCAATGGTATTTCCCACAAACGAACTGCTGCCTTCATGACGAATGATATCATAGTATTCTGATAAAACAGATAACGCTGCCTCTGCATCACATCCCTCAGTCATTTTTGCGCTGATCTTATTAATCCGCATACAGTCCTCATTTCCGCGGATAGGCCTCCATTTATCACCCAGGGATTCTGTGATCAGACTGGCATACCAGTTCACTTCATCGGTATACTCCTCTTTATCATAATACATAAAATCCGCGCCTTCCATCACCGGAATCAGTCCGTATTTTCTGAGAATCTCCACAGAAAGCTTTGCAACCTCCGGTGTCATCTCTTTATTAAAAAGTCTCTTCCCGTTCTTCTCAATAGTGGATCCGCAGGCACTGATCATTCCTGTAAAAGGAATCTGCTCCAGATACCAAGATACAAACGCACGGCTTCTTCCTGTGCAGAGCCACGCTTCGTGTCCATTATCTACCAGCGCACGGATGGCTTCTATGGCACTGTCCGGCACTCCTTTTTTCATATCACAGACTGTTCCGTCCGCATCAAAAAATACTGCTTTTCTGCTCATTTTTCTGTCCTCCGATATCACCTGTAAAATACCTTTGCCGCACGGATCAGACTTTCTGTATCTTTTACTCCGGCCGTTTCATAAGCAGAATGCATCGCCAGCTGCGGCAAACCGATGTCGACCGTATTCATGGCTGCCTGGGTATTGGAAATATTTCCCAGAGTGGAACCACCGGCAATATCGGAGCGGTTCACAAATGTCTGATATGGCACGTCTGCTTCTCTGCAGAGTTCCTTGAAGATTGCTGTGGAAATCCCATCGGTACAATATTTCTGATTGGCATTATATTTGATCACAATTCCACCGTTCATCACCGGACGGTTTACAGGATCTGCCTTGTCTGTATAATTCGGATGTAATGCATGTGCATTGTCCGCAGAGATCATAAAACTCTCCGCAAGGGCCATCAGATAACTTTCCTGGTCTCCGCCAAGGGCCAGATTGATACGAAACAGTACATCTTTAAGAAATGTGGATGCAGCTCCCTGCTTGGTAGTACTTCCCACTTCTTCATTATCCAGTACACAATGGACTGCAATAACCTTCTTCCTATCTGCCTGGAGAAAGCCTTCCATTGAAGCGAACGCACACTGCAGATCATCCAATCTTGGACTGGAAACAAATTCATTCCTGGATCCCCAAATTGTTCCGGGCATTCGGTTATAGAGAAACAGATCATGGCCCAGGATATCCTCCGGACGGGCCTCTGCCGCTTCTGCCAGCATCCGCATGAAGTTTCCTTTTTCACCACTGCCACTGTACAATGGAAGCATATCTTTCTGGACATTGTAATGATAGCCTCCGTTAATATCCCGGTTCATATGGATAGCAAGACTCGGGATCATGACCAGATCTCTGTCGATATCTACAAGCTTTTCCAGGATTTTTCCGTTCTTGTGGACGAGCATGCGGCCTGCAACAGAAAGGGGACGGTCAAACCAGGTAGAAAGGATCATTCCTCCGTACCGCTCCACATTCAGCTTCACATAAGCTCCGTTTACAGACATCTCCGGATTTTCTTTTATTTTAAAAGACGGGGAGTCACTGTGACTTGCAATGATATGATATCTCATGCAGTCATTGACAGGAATGGAAAATCCGATGATCGCGGAATGATTTCTCATGACAAAATACTTTCCGCCCTTTTCCAGCTCCCAGCGCTCCTCTTCCTTCAATTCTGTAAAGCCTTCCTCCAGAAAACGTCTTCTTGTTTCCTCTGCCGCCTGAAAGGCTGTAGGACTTTTACTGATAAATTCCAGCAGTTTTTCTGTTGTTTCTTCGTACATAATCTTCTCCTCTATCGGCCCGGTGATATCCGGGCTGTTATGCTATTACCCATTATACGGCAAAACTTTTTTCAGGGCAATATCTCAGATTTCTGCACTCTTTCGTACCCACATATGCTGCACAAGCTTATCCCCAAGCTTATTTGCGAGCATAGTATAAATTGAGCTAAATACATTGGCTCCCACACGGAGCAGCACTGCTGCCGGCATTCCAAACAATCCTGATGCAATGGACAATGCTCCAAATGTATTAAATGCAGTCTGCCACGCATAACCTGCGGAATATCCTACACCGATTCCTCCGATCATTCCAATATAGGGATACATAGATTCCGGAAGTATCAGATAAAGCACTGCAAACAGAATACAGCCAACGATGTTGAACATAGCTCTTTTTCCGGCTCTTCCCCTGCAATCCGCGGTAAACGGCAGACACACGGACATACAGGCAATTCCGGCCCACATTGCTCTCGGAAGTCCCAGAAGAGACATGATCAGCATAGCGCTGGAAACGATCAGCGTCAGTCTTAAATACCACCTGCCTCTTGCAGAATGCAGATCAAATTCCCGGAACAGGTCCAGAAATGTCCTGCGATACGGGCGGTTTTTCTGATTCTTATAAAAAACTACCATGCAGAAAAACATTCCGGCCAAAAGCCCCTCTACACGAAGCAGATACGCCTTTCCGGTTACGTCATATCCCATCAGAAGCAGATATCCGAGAACAAATGTGGAATGGTTATACATAATTACATTATGGCATCCCAGGATCATCAGTAACAGGATGCTTATCGCATTAACAAAAAATGACGGTACCGGTGAAACCATATTGGATAATCTCGGTCCTGCGATCAGAATACAGAAAATCCCGGCAATGGACAACAATCCGTGGGACGTCCGGATCCCGAAATCCGCCTGTCTTAAAACCAGCACTGCCAGCAGTACGGTTACTCCTACAACACTGTTGTCATTGCCGGTTATCTTACTGTACAATGTCACAACCGCCACACAAAATGCCATGACAAGATATACTTTAAAATTATAGATCAGAATATGCCTTCTTTTTTCCTTTTTGTCTGTGGTATTTCTGATCAGCTGTTTTGATCCGGTTGAGCTTAACTGCAATTCCTGATAAAATGTCATTTTCATCACTCCTTTTGTAAAGCAGACATTCTCATTTCGCTTTTTCACATGCTCATAAACGCAATCTTTTTACAATTTACGTTCATAGATACAAACAGCCATTATACTTGGTTTATTCTGAAACGTCAAACATTTTTTCTGAAATCATGTTCACGCATTACACCTCAGCCCCGATCAGATCACTCCGGAAATGGCCGGGAACATTTTTATATTTATATATTTACTGCAGCTCCGCTATCCTGGTCACTGCTACATAAATGTCCTGTATCTTATACCAGGTTGGATAATCCACCACTCCGGATGCAGGAAGCCCAAATATATTCTGGAATTTTTTTACAGATGCAGCAGTAGCAGGACCATAAATACCATCCACAGTTACTGCCGGGATGGCAGGATAGGCTTTTGCTATGGCATTAAGCTGTTCCTGGATCTGCTGTACCTTTTCTCCGGTAACACCGATAGTCAGGTCATATCCCGGCCAGGATGCAGGAATCCCGGAAACTGCTTCCGCCACATTGATATACATATCGTTTCCATAGAAGCTCCGCAGGATCTCAATGGCGGAATATCCCTGATCTCCCAGAGCTTTGCTTCCCCACTGGGTCATCCATCCCCGGTCCCTGCACTGCACCTGGCGTCCGTCACAGTACTGAGTCAGGATCGGCTGACGCACATCCGGTCTGGAAAGATAGTTTTCAAACAGTTCATCCACGATCCGGTCAATACTCTCAAAAATATTCCTGCCATAGATCCATTTGTGGTCGTATGCTGTGGAGGACGTAATGGTAAAATCATAACCTTTATTCCGGTACCACTCTGTATAAACTCTGTTCAGAGTAAACGACATGATCGCCAGCACATTGGCCCGTATCGTGTCCTCCGGCCAGGTTGCGTAGATCTCACTGCTGGCCACGTTTTTGATATAATCCTTGTATCTTACATAATAATCCTGTGCAGAGGTATCCCCTACCGGTCCGTCATGGACTACGATATATTCTGGGATCACCACTTTGTTTAATACGATCTCGCCGGTTTCATTTATCGGCTTGATCTCTGCTTCTGGATTTTTGGGAGGATATTCCCCAAAAAGTGTATGGGGTCCGATGACGATCCGCTGATAATCCACTCCATTACCCTGCTGTCTGCTAAGGGATGCTCCCTGCCTGGCAATGGAATAGGGAAGAACTTCTGTCCCGGCTATTTCTTTTGGTGTAAAACCCTCTGCACTGATCCGAACTGTATATTCTGCATAGGGCTGCTGCTCCACCGGTTTCATGCTGTATTCCAGCGGAGGAGCTGCCAACTCCAACATCGGCGTTCTTCCGGAGGAATCCGTGTGAACTTCTTCGATCACACTGTCCGGGACTCCTGTGTACGAGATCCGCACTGCAGCATTTTCCACAGGACGGTTACTGTCACTGTCCAGCACCGTCACCTGCAGCTGTCCCTGATCCGGCATATCCTGCTGCATTGAAATATAAGAATGATTTTTCATAAACAGAGGCTCCTTTTTGTGCCTGAAAGCACACTGGTTCTCTGCTAGTATATGTTTGCATAAAAAAAATGTCTCTTACCTGATATACAAATAAGAGACATCTTCTTCAGTTACAAATTATAAATTTTTTCCACCTCTTCAAAGTTCCCTGACTTCTAGCGTTTCCGCAATTTCCAAGAGCTGTTCTTCATTGACAAAATTGCTGATACAACCCATTCCCTGAACGCACGCACTTCCTGTTACATTTCCAAACTTAATACACTGTTCAGTTGGATGATGATGATAAAGTCCATAAATAAAGCCACTCATAAATGCATCTCCTGCTCCTGTTGCATCAATAGCTTTTACATTTTGTACAGAAGATATGATTTTTATTCCATCCTTATTTTTAAGTAGGCACCCTTCCTTGTCCATTTTGATCGTCACGTCAGAAAAAAATTCCGATAGAACGTCAGCAGCCGCTTCCACACTGGACGTTCCTGTGATCTTCATGGCCTCTTTCTGATTGGGAATATAATAATCTGCGATTTCCAGATAATCCCTGTATTTTTCCAATGTCAGATCATCTTCCCATCCCGTATCAAAAATCTGGATACAACCATCTTTTTTCAGTCTTTTATACACATCTAAAAATCCAACATGCATATCTACCACATATGCGCCTTTCAGATTTTCATAAACTTCATCCATAACAGCATCATTAAGATCCATTCCATCTGTATAGGAAATAAAACTTCTGTCACCACAATACAGCAAGGTGGAAGACAGCACCACCGGCATCTTGTTTCCTTTATAAAGATTCACAGTTTTTACCGGATAGCTATTCAGTGTTTTTTTCACAAATTCCGAAAAAAGATCATGCCCCGCAAAAGTAATAATTCTGGACTCAACTCCAAGCCTTGAAAGATTGATCATGGTAGCCGGAATCCCACCACCAAACTGCATGGAAAATCCTCTGGCGAAAATCTCCTCTCCCTTATCAGGAAGCCTATCAAGACCAGAATAAATCAGATCGATATTGGAATAGCCTACGCCACCTACAAAACTCATATCAGTTCCATTCCTCCATATAGTCTTTATTTGTGGCTAAATATGTTTCCACCAGTTTCTTGGCCAGTGAGTAGGAATTGACAAGAGGATGCACCATAAGGCAGTCAATTGCTTTACTAATGCTTCTTGTACGGATTGCTTCGGAAGCCAGCCTTTCGTAACTCTTCACCCTACGAATGAGTTCCATCTGCAATTCCCCGGGATTTGGGACTTTATGCGGAATCATCTCACCATCTTTAAGATCACATGTTACTTCCACAACGTCTGTATCAAGGAGTCCCGGAATTGCTCCGTTATTCGGTACACAAAGGATCATCTCACTGTCTTTTCCACTTAATTTGGAACGGATATATTTCAGGGCAACACCTGCATAGCCTCCATCATCCTTTGCATAAATATCAAAATGATAGGGTTCTTTTGCTCTGGATACGCCGGTCTCATTTGCCATATAAGCATCTTCACGTTTGCCATACCACTTATCATAAACCTTCAGGCAGTTTTCAAAATCATTTTCGACATCCATGTGTGACAGTTCCTCCGTCATATGGATATTCACATCACGGATCACTTCTCCCCTGGTGATACCCGCATCCAAAATATGCTGAACTGCTTCTTCTCTGTAATAAAAATAGTACAAATATTCATTAAGAATACATCCCATATGCTCTACCAGATCTTTTTTAAAGAAACGCATATCTGTATCCGTATACAATCTTTCATCTTTTAAAAGCTCCGGCAAAATCTCTTTTCCATCCAGCTTAATACTGTCAAAAAAAGAAAGATGATTCAATCCATAGCAGTCTCCCGTCACAGAATTTTGCGGAACCTTATACATTTTTGCAAAGGAATGGAGAAGACTACTTGGAGCATCGCAGATACCATAGGTAAAATCATATCCCATATCACGCAGAGTCTGAGATACTACTCCCGCTGGGTTGGTAAAGTTAAAGATCTTTACATCCGGAGAAGCGTATTTTTTTGCAAGCTCACAATATTTTACCAGAGCCGGCACAGAACGCATAGCAAAAGAAAACCCTGCCGCACCGGTAGTTTCCTGCCCCAGAACCCCCAGATTCAGAGCTACTCGTTCATCCTGGATACGCATATCATCCTCTCCAACGCGAATCGTTGTTATGATATAATCTGCATCTTTAATGGCTTCTACAGGGTCGCCGGTAAGTTCCAGCTGCAAGTCTGGCTGCAGACGTTTTGCAACCTGCTGTGCCATTTTACCATAGATATTAAGCTTCTTTGGATCATTATCCATAAAGATCACTTGGTTGATCCCCAATTCCAAACTGCTCTGAGCAAGGCTTTTTGCCAAAAACATAGAACGTACTCCACCACCGCCGATTACTGCTATTTTCATCTGTAATTCCTCCTCTTTCTGTCTTTTTAGTAGTCTGCCTCATTCATCTTAAACAACCGATTAATGGCACTTACTACAATTACCCCTGCAATAATAAGAATTACTCCCATCATGTTGGCATAACCATAATTATTATCTGTCATAGATGTTTTGTACAGGTATAGTGGAAGATTCAGTGTTGTATCTCCCGGCCCTCCGTTGGTTGTCAGATAAATGAGTTCAAATTCTCTCAGCATACTGGTTGCCGCCAGAATCTCACAGGTTCCAATAATAGTACGGATCAGTGGGAGACGAATCTTCATATTGATCTGCATGTCTGTAGCACCATCGATCTTGGCCGCTTCCACAACATCCTCGGGAATGGACAGAACACCTGCAAGCACAAGAATGATGATCATTCCTGTATACAGAAGCCAGCTCCATGTAACTGTGATAAAGGCACTGTTCTGATCAAAGAACCAGTTTTTCATAAATGGTTTCCCGGTTACTGTTTTTACAAAAGAATTGATAATACCATACTGCGCATTAAATACATTCAAGAAAATAACAGCCAGTGCCGCTGCAGATACCACATTCGGGATCATATAGATAGTTCTGAGGACTTTCCAACCTTTTTTTCTTTTTGAAAGCATAAACGCGATCACAGTTCCTAGCATCACATGCACAACAGACTGAAGCACAACCCAAATTCCCGTATTCTTCAGTGCTGTAAGCATTCGTGCGTCGTTCCGGAAAGCATTGATATAATTATCCAGTCCAATAAATTTAAATACACCGCCTGCTTTCCATTCAAAAAATGAACTTCCAAACACCATACACATCGGAGCCAGGTAAATCAATGCAAAAAGGAGCAGACACGGCAAAAGAAAGCTTGCCAGTTTCCATTTTTTAACTTTCATTTCTCATCTCTCCTGTTTCAGTCTGTTCTTAACCTCCGGCGACTTCAGAAGAAGGTATGTCCTGCCGAAGCCGCGGAAATCATATAATTATCAGTTTTTCTGTGCAGCGTCTGTAAGAGCCTGTGCGAACTCTTCCGGAGTAATTTCACCCTGCGCAAGAAGCGGATACTGAATACTGATCTCATCCACTACATTTGCATACCAAAGGCTCTGGAAATCATTAATACTGTGCGCTGCTTTATCGCCGTTTGCGATGACTTCATTTACAAGTGGCTTTACATTATCAGATATAAGACCCTCCATAGCCGGAATATCGCCTGTAATTTCAAGCATTTTAAGCTGGCTCTCCTCATTTGTGAGGAATTTTACAAATGTAAGAGTTGCATCCAGTGTTTTCTCATCCTTGGAAGCAACATTAAAGCCAATTTTTCCACTGTTATACATAACATCACCAGGATACATTGCAGTACCGACTTTATCTGCAAATCCATCTTCAACCATAGAAGTATCATAGAAATCGCTAATCATCCAAGGACCATTTGCAATGATAGCTGTCTGTCCCATAAAGAAGTTGCTTGCAGCATTCTCATATTTTCCACCAACTGCATCCGGAGTTGTATATTTCTGAAACATAGTCTGAATCCTGGTTGCTGCATCGATAAATTCTTTTGTATTATAATCTGTCGGGAGCATGGTATTCATAAACTGTTCTCCCTCATCGCTCTCACCAATCATAGCACCAAGCATCAGTGAAGTTACCCAACCGGAATCGGCGGTATCCATGGAAAGTGGTGTAATGCCTGCATCCACAAGCTTGTCACACTGCTCAAAGAACTCGTCCCATGTCTTTGCCGGTTTCTCAATTCCTGCCTGAGCAAAGAGATCTTTGTTGTAGAAGTATCCTATTACCTGTCTGGTATAAGGAATTCCATAAATCTTACCATCGCGGGAGTTTACATCCCAACATGTATCAGTTGCAAGTTTTTTCCAGTCATCATCTACATAATCAGTAAGGTCGACAAGTTGATCCTTCATTGAATCAATCAGATTATATCCACCTGTGCTGAATGTATCTGGAAGAGAATTGGAAGAATACAGAACTTTCAGCTTATCCACATAGTTCTGATCACCTGCGATTTCTTCCACATTGACCTTGATACTGTCACCGTACTCCTCATTAAAAGCTTCCAGACGATCCTGGAACCATTCTGTATTAACACTGACACCAACCCAGGATGTAGGAAATGTGATTTCTGTCACATCATCCGCTTTTACTGTTGTGGCCATGCCTCCTGCCATGGATAATGCTGTCACTGCTGACAATACTGTGGCCATCACCTTTTTTGTTTTCATATTAATTGCCTCCTTTTATTTGATTTATAAAATTTCATCTTCAACCTTTGACAGATCCAGCTACCATACTGGTAGTAACCTGTTCCTGCAGCAATACATAGATTACAATGCTTGGTAGAATTACCATAGTCAATGCCGCAAACATCGCCGTATAGTTAAACGAAAACTGAGATGTGAAATAATTCAGAGCAAGAGGAAGGGTTCTTACTTCTGTGCTCTTGGTAAGAACGAGTCCGAACATGAACTCATTCCATGACGTCAGGAACTGTAAAATTGCCCCTGTTGCAAGTCCTGATTTAGCCAGCGGAAATACAATTACAAAGAATGTCCGATAAAACCCGGCTCCGTCAATATAGGCAGCTTCTTCCAGTTCCTTGGGGATGCCCTGAAAATAGCTTTTGAATACAAAAAGTGAAGTAGGAAGTCCCAGTGCCGCATACACAAGTACAAGCCCTGACCTTGTATCAAACAATCCGATTCCCATCATGATCTTATAGATTGGCATCAGAAGTGCCGAAGTAGGTACAAGAAGAGACGCAGATAAAAGCAGTGTGATAAAGGTACTTCCCTTAAACGTATATCTGGCCAACACATAGGCAGCCATGGAAACAATCAGGATATTTAGCAGGGTACTCGTAAAAGAAATCACAACACTGTTTCCATAAAACTTAAAAATTGGAGCCAAGTCCAATGCAGCCTTATACCCATCAAAGCTTAATGATGTAGGCAGTGCAAATGCAGATGATAGGATCTCCTTATTGGATTTAAAGGATGACATCACGATCCATACCAATGGTCCTACTGAGATCAGTGCCATAAATCCCAGGAAAACAAATCTAAATATTCTCCAAAGAATATCTTTAAAGCTCTTCCCCCCCATTTTATATTTCCTCCCTTCTGAGTACAGTTCCTCTTTCCAATAATTTATAGGGTAGTGTATACTCTATATTTTCTTCTCTGTTTCTACTTTTGTTACACAAAATCTCAAGAGTCCATTCCACCATCTTATCCAGGGGCTGATAAATCGTAGTAAGTTTAGGAACCACCCGCTCTGATATACTTAATCCATCGAATCCCAAAACGGATACATCTTCCGGAACCTTCAGGCCATGTTCATTTAACGCTGTAATTGCTCCTACCGCAGTCTCATCGGAAAAAGCAAATACTGCAGTGAACTTCTTTTTCTTTCGCAATGCACTGTTCATAGATCGATAGCATTTTTCGAAGGTAAGCTGACCGTATTCTGCCATGTCATCACTGAACATAAGTCCATATTCCTCCATTGCCTTCTTACAGCCAACTAACCGCTGGAATCCTGAACTGATGCTTGTAGAAAGATCAGTCAGAATCAGTATCTTCCTGTGTCCCATTTCAAGAAGATATTTCATTCCCTCGTAAGCAGCCATCATATCATTAATGTGTACCATATCGCATCTGCTGTCAAAAGCTGCGCCTCCCAGCATAACCACTTTGATATTCTTTGCCCGGATATATCGTATCACCTCACGGTCAATCTCCTCCTCCAGATAAATAACTCCCATCACATACAATTCCTTCAGGATACTCTTATAACTGTCATCTCCCGGAAATGTAGGAAGAAATATCACTCTACATTTGTATTTTGGCATCTGCCGGATAATCTCCTTTATGGATTCACTGAAATATCCAAATTCCAGATTAGGAATCAGAACTACGATCACACCATCTGACTTACGTGTTGGATGATTTGGCACATAACCAACCGTATTAGCTGCCTCCTCAATTCTTCTGGATAATTCATCACTCACCACATTCTGTCCTGAAAAATATCTTGAAACAGTTGCTGGAGACACATGTGCCATTTGTGCAATCTTTCTGATTGTACCTGCCATCTCCTCATCTCCTTATGTGATTTTTTCTTATTATTTGAGGTTTATTCTTAATTTCTTTTGGTATTTTACACGATTTAATATCGTCATCTACATTTTTGATTGTACAAAGTCCCAAATAAAATGTCAATCTTGTTTCATGTGTTTCATCTTGGTTTCATATGTTTCACTAAAAAAAGATGGAACAATCCGGACATTTTCCTGACCATTCCATCTTTTATATATCTTTACTCCATAATCCTCATCAGAATATCTTCAGAATATCATTATACATAACTATAACCATCAACGCCATCAAAAGCATCAGCCCCGCAAAATGGATCATGCCTTCTACCTGACGGTTTACCGGTTTTCTCCGGATTGCTTCTGTCACCAGAAATACCAGCCTTCCTCCATCCAGCGCAGGAAGAGGAAGAAGGTTCATCACTCCCAGGTTTGCAGAAAGAAGAACTGCCATATTCAGCAAATTCATCCAGATCATCAGCGTTCCCTCACTCTTGGACTGTTCGTAAGTGTCGCCAATGGCATCCACAACACCCACAGGACCACTTAAGTCTTTCATTCCAAGGTTACCGGTCACAAGCTCTTTCAGGCTTAAGATCGTAGTACGGATCATGTATTTTACTTCCACAGCACCATATTTCAGAACATTAAAGCCGGAAGTTTTTTCACTGTATGTGTTATATCCAAAACCGGAAACCGGTGTTCTGTATTCCCTTGGCGTTATCTCTGCCTCATATTCCAGTCCGTTGCGCTCATAGGTGATCGTCACAGGTTCATTGGATAACGGATGCTCTTCGATGTATTTTTCATATGCATTTCCGTCCGGAACCTCCACACCATTGATCTTCGTGATCACATCACCGGCTTCCAGACCTGCTTCTTCCAATGGCATTCCCTTGATCAGTGATTCCACAGTCATGGAATTTACATCAGAACGATTAAAGCCAAGAAGATACCGCACATTTATATCTGGTTTATAGGAAATCTCCAGTTTCTTTCCATCACGTTTTACTTTCAGCCGAATAGTATCTCCCTCTTTCAGTTCATTGAGATACGAATATACATAGAGATCTTTCCCCAGATCAATATGGTAGCCCTGATATTCCGTGATCACATCACCCTTTTTCAATCCTGCCTTATCCGCAGCAGAATTTTGGGTTACTTCTAATACGGTTGCCGGATCATAGCCCATACAGCCCACAATGATCACAGACAAAATAAATGCCAGAAGAAAATTAAATACCGGACCGGCAGCAACCACTGCGATCCTGCCCCACACAGGAGCAGAATTAAAGGTTCCCGGACTGTCATCTTCCGCATCCTCTCCGGCCATGGCACAGGAACCTCCAAGAGGAAACAATTTCACAGAATAACGTGTACCACCCTTTACTGTACTTATGATCTTGGGTCCCATACCAAGAGAAAATTCCAATACCTCGATGTGATTCTTTTTTGCCAGAAGAAAATGTCCCAGCTCATGGATCAGTATCACAACGCTGAAAATAATTACAGCAATCACAAATCTCAATTTACCACCTGCTTTCGATCCACTGATAAGTATCCTGCTCTACAGAAAGGATCTCATCCAGATCCGGATGTGCGATTTTTTTATGTCTTTCCATAGACTGTGCAATAATCTCATAAATATCCAGAAAACCGATCTTTTCCTCAAGGAATTTCTTTACTGCAAGCTCATTGGCTGCATTAAAGACAGTCGGCATACTTCCGCCCTCCCGGGACGCCTGGATCGCCATAGGCAGTCCCCGGAATGTCTCCATATCCGGAACCTCAAATGTGATCTCATGAAGCTTTGTGAAGTCAAGGCGATCTCCGTCCAGATATCGTCTGTGTGGATAGTACAAAGCGTACTGGATCGGAAGTCTCATATCCGGAGTTCCAAGCTGTGCCATGATCGCACCATCTTTAAACTCCACCATGGAATGGATGATACTCTGTGGCTGCACCACCACCTGAATATGATCCAGATCCATGTCAAACAACCATTTGGCTTCCATAACTTCCAGCCCTTTGTTTACCAGGGTTGCAGAATCTACGGTGATCTTTCGTCCCATTACCCAGTTTGGATGCTTCAGAGTATCTGCAACAGTGACCTTTCGCAGCTCTTCTGTGGTACGTCCGCGGAAGGGGCCACCGGATGCCGTGATCAGAAGCTTGTGAATCTCTTTGTTTTCTTCTCCGTGGATAGCCTGGAAAATAGCACTGTGTTCACTATCTACCGGAAGGATAGATACGCCATACTTTTTTGCCATCGGCATGATCAGATGACCGGCTGTGACAAGGGTTTCCTTATTTGCCAGGGCAATGTCCTTTCCGGCACGGATTCCCTCCATCGTAGGACGGATTCCGATCATTCCCACGATCGCAGTGACAAGAATTTCTGATTCCGGCATGGACGCAAGCTCCAGAAGTCCCTCCATTCCGCTGACTACCTTCGTATCCGTGTCCGCAATACGCGTTTTCAGATCCTGGGCTGATTTTTCATCCCAGACTGCTGCCAGAAGTGGATGAAACTCCCGGATCTGCTCTTCCAGTTTCTCCACACTTTTGCCTGCACTGACTGCAACAACACGAATATCTTCGTTTTTTCTTGCCACATCCAGTGTCTGGGTCCCGATGGAGCCGGTAGAACCTAAGATTGCAATATTCTTCATTTCAATGTCTCCTAAATTCCAAGAATCGTTTTTGCAAGATAGTAAATAACAGGGGCTGTGATGATCACACTGTCAAAACGGTCCAGGATTCCTCCATGGCCCGGGATCAGCTTTCCATAGTCCTTGATGTTCTGGTTTCTTTTGATCGCAGATGCAGCCAGATCACCCACCATGGAAATCAGAGCTCCAACTGCGCAGATCAAGGCATACTCAGCCATTTTTCCCTGTGTTGCCGCTGCATAGATCACTCCAAGAAGCGCCGCTCCCGCAACGCCTCCTACAGCTCCCTCGATGGATTTTTTCGGGCTTAAAACCGGCGCCATTTTATGCTTTCCGATAAGCATTCCCACACAGTAAGCACAGGTGTCACATCCCCAGGAGCACAGGAATATCAGCCAGACCAGGAATTTTCCATCCGGAAGGCTTCTGGTAAGATAGATAAAGGAAAGCATCACAGCAACATATATAACTCCAAAAAATGCTGCCATCACCTGTTCCGCATGATATTTCGGATAACCGAATACGTAAACAAACAGGATCAGAATCATACTGATGATGATCGCCATAGTTCCGTAATTTCCGAAATCAGCTTTCATGGCAATATAATAAAGCACTGCTCCAAGATATCCTACAAGTTCCAGCACGGTAACATGCTCATCACTTACCTTCATTACCTTGTAAAGTTCTCTCATTCCGATCAATGAAACAGCCAGAAGTGTAAAAAATAAGATCCAGCTTCCGGAAATGATAGTTGCAAGGGCAATAATGACAAGGACGATACCACTTATCAGTCTTGTCTTAAACATGATCTACTCCTCCTTGACGCCACCGTAGCGTCTGTCTCTCTGATTGTATTTCTCGATGGCTTTGATCAGCTCTTCTTTATTGAAATCCGGCCATGCAACCGGTGTAAAATAAAACTCGGAATAGGCAAGCTGCCAGAGCAGAAAATTGGAAAGCCGCTGCTCCCCGCTTGTACGGATCAAAAGATCCGGATCCGGTACACCTGCAGTATCCAGATAGCTCTCAATAGTATCTTCTGTAATGCTGTCCGGCTCAACTTTTCCGTCTTTTACATCCTGTGCCATCCTCTGCATTCCACGGCGGATCTCATCACGGCTTCCGTAATTTAATGCCAACTGAAAATAAATACCGTCAAAATCTTTGGAATATTCCTCTAATTCCCGGACACTCTTCTGGATATCCGGTGCAAAGGCAGTAATATCTCCGATGACTTTCATCTTCATATTATTTTTCTTGGAAATCTTGATACATTTCTTAAGATAACCACGAAACAGTTTCATCAGTGCCTCCACTTCTTCTCTGGATCGTTTCCAGTTTTCTGTGGAAAAAGCGTAGACCGTAAGATATTTCACACCAAGGTCTTTGATATCATAACAAATGTTTTCCAGATTGGCACATCCCTTTACATGTCCGTAGGTTCTCGGCATTCCACGTTCCTTTGCCCAGCGTCCGTTTCCGTCCAGAATGATCGCGATATGATTTGGTACGTTCATAAATCTCCTCCATACAGAAAGAGAGCTTCTTCAAAGAAGCCCTCTCTATCCTCGTATTTCTTACACTTATACAGTCAGAATCTCTTTAGACTTGTTCTCGATCGCCTTGTCAACTTCCTTGATGTACTTATCTGTAAGTTTCTGAATCTGATCCTCAAGCTCTTTGATCTCATCCTCAGAAACATCCTGTTTTGCAAGCTTCTTAAATGCATCGTTGGCATCACGACGGATATTTCTTACTGCAACCTTGGCACCCTCACCTTTTTTCTTAACGTCCTTCACCAGCTCTTTACGACGCTCCTCGGTAAGCTCCGGGAAAACAAGGCGGATCATTTTTCCATCGTTGCTCGGGTTTAATCCCAGATCAGAGCAAAGGATCGCTTTTTCAATCGCTTTGATCATGCTGGATTCCCACGGTTGGATCTGGATCATACGTGCCTCCGGTACAGAAATGTTTGCAACCTGCTGGAGCGGAGTTGGTGCTCCATAATAATCTACGGTAAGTTTGTCAAGAATATGCGGGTTTGCACGGCCGGCTCTGATGGTTGTCAGCTCACTCTCCAAAGCATTCAGTGTTTTTCCCATTTTTGTTTCGTATGCCTGAATTCTCTCATCCATTTCACATATCTCCCTGTATGGTTATTTTTTATTATTCCCTTTTGATCACACGGTTACCTTTGTTCCGGAGAACTTGCCATGTACGGTATTGACGATGCTGTCCTTTTCATCAAGGCCGAATACCAGCATCGGCATCTTCTGCTCCATACACATGATGGAAGCGGTAAGATCCATAGCTGCCAGCTTCTTTGCAACTACTTCATCAATGGAAATCTCATCATACTTCTTGGCATCCGGATTTACCTTCGGATCACTGTCATAGATTCCGTCAACAGCCTTGGCAAGAAGAATGGCATCTGCGCCGATCTCAACAGCACGAAGTACAGTAGCTGTATCTGTAGAGAAATACGGATGGCCGGTACCACCTGCAAAGAATACAACCTTTCCTTCTGCGAAGCTCTCCTCTACCGCATCCTTGGAATAAAGTGTGGTAAATGCGCCACATACAAACGGGGTGAACACCTCTGTCTTAAGTCCCACATATCTGCAGATGTCAGACACATAGATACAGTTCATGATAGTAGCAAGCATGCCGATCTGATCTGCCTTGCTTCTGTCCATGGCTCCGCTGGTACGTCCTCTCCAGAAATTTCCGCCTCCGATCACGATACCAACCTGAAGTCCTTCATCCACTATAGTCTTGATCTGTTTGGCAACCTCTGTAACAGTTGCTTCATCAAAGCCTCTCTTCTGCTCTCCTGCAAGAGCCTCTCCGCTTAATTTCAGTAACACTCTTTTCATATGTTTATTCTCCTTTACCATACGCCGGATACAACTTCATTGCCGTCATCATCAAAAGTTGTGGATACCGTAAACGTATCATAATAATAATAACCTGTCTTACCGGACTCCGGCTCGTCCTCATAATCACTACCATTTGGGCTGCCGCATGCATTCTCAAGTTCAGACATGGGCCGACCAATATATCTTGCTGCTACAGATGACGGATCATCCTCGCCGGATGGTGCTTCCGTAGGATCCGGTGCATCAGAAGAATCAGAGGAAGCCGGTGCAGATGTTGGATGATCCGGTGTGGATGTGGAGTCCGAAATGCCGGACGAACTGCTGTCTGTACTGCCTCCATTATTATCAGAGTTCTTCGGAGTCGGAGTCACGACCGTACTGTCCGAAGAATCTGTACTGTCACTTTCACTTTCATCCTCAATGCCAAGCCTTGCCTTTACATCCTTCAGGGTAGACACCTCTTTGGTGCTTCCGCTCGCCAGATATGTAGCATATGGGATTCCGTCTTCACCCTCACCATCCATACAAAGACTCAGCTGTGAGATTGTCAGAAGCGGCAGCTGGCGGAAGAAACATTCATTCTGATCTTCGTCAGAAAATGTGATTCTTACATCAAAACTTGTTGCTGTATCCCCGTTATCATCCTTCTGGCTCTTCTCCATATAATAAACAGCCTTGTCGTTGGAAGCCAGTGTGAATTTACCATTTACAAGATCACTTCCCCAGGTCTCATCGCTGTCATCGCCATCATCTCTGGTAGGACGGACATAAATTGCAGAAATCGTGGAGTTCATCTTGTTGGTAAATACAATACTGGTAGTGGTCTCACTCTTGGTTCCCATTACATTCTTGATATTTGCTGTTTCATCAGCAGAGGTCTGCATCTCCACCACATCCGTTTTTGCAGCTTCCGTTACCGTCGGGGTTGCCGTTGCCTCCACCTTCTGCTCCGGTGCCACAGAGTTCTTCTTTCCGCAACCGGCTGCAAGCATGCCCGCTGCAAGAATTCCGGCAAGAATCAAATAGCGTTTTTTCATTATATCTCCTCCATATTAAATGGTCTTATTCGCTGTCAGTTTTTCCTTTTCTATTATTACAGAGTATCACTTTCTTGTCAACCTGACCGTTCTGAATTTCACAGAATCTTTAGATATTTTGTTACTGTTCATTCCGTTCTCAGCAACACGCTTCGCGATGCACAGAATTTATGCTGATCGCATAATTCGCGCGGTACGTCTTGATGTTTCTAATTGGAACAGCTGAGGTCAGAATCCGTTTTCCCTTCGCTGCCTGCGCATATCACGGCGCATTTTCGCAGCTTCATTCCGGGCTTTTTCCGCTTCTGTGGTAATGATCAGTTCCGGTACCTGGATCGGTTTCTGGTCTTCATCTACAGCCACCATCACAAAAAATGCCCGGTTTACAGTATGACGCATGCCATCCGGCCGTTCCACATACGTATCGATCTCAACCTCCATGGAAGTTCTTCCCACATAAGTCACATATCCCTTAAGTACTACGATCTCTCCCTCATAGATCGCATGCTTAAACTGAAGATTGTCCACTGCCGCAGTTACTACCCGATATGTCTCCGCATGACGCATAGCTACCACTCCGGCAACCTCATCCAGCCACTGCATCAGCGCTCCGCCAAAAAGTCTTCCGCCTCCGTTCAGATGCTGCTGCATGATCAGATGAACCTGCTCCGTCATTGATGCTTCTACCGTTTTTTTACGTCTGTCCTGTACCTCTGTCATTTCTCATTCCCCGCATTTATCATACTTTTACTTTTTCAGTTGAAACCAGCTGATCAATAAAGATTTTTTACTTTAAAGTCCCGCTCCGCTTCTCTTCTCTGATCCTTCTTTGCAATATCCTGGCGCTTGTCGTAAAGCTTTTTACCACGTGCCATGCCAATCTCTATTTTTACCAGACTGTCCTTGAAATAAACCTTCAGTGGTACCAAAGTCAGTCCTTTTTCCTTTAATTTAGCTTCGATCTTATTGATCTCGTAGCGATGCAGCAGAAGCTTACGCACACGAAGAGGATCTTTGTTAAAAATATTTCCTTTCTCATAAGGAGTGATATGCATTCCATATACATAAACTTCTCCGTTTTCCACACGGACAAAGGCCTCCTTGATGCTGCATTTACCGGAACGTAAGGATTTCACCTCGGTTCCTGCAAGTGCGATCCCGGCCTCATAAGTATCCTCGATAAAATAATCATGAAAAGCCTTTTTATTATTTGCGATCAGTTTCATTCCTGTTTTTTTTGCCATTTCGCGCTCCCTCAGTCTTCCTCAGCCAGGACAAAATCCACGGTTTTCAGCATTTTATCCGCATCTGCCACACGGACACGGACCTTCTGCCCAAGGCGGAAGATCCTTCCCGTCATGTCTCCCCGCAGTTCATATGCATCCTGGTCAAATACATAATAGTCATCTCGTAATGTATTGATATGGATCAGTCCTTCCACGGTATTCGGAAGCTCCACATAAAGTCCCCATCCTGTAACGCCGGAAATGATCCCCTCATACTCCTCTCCAAGATGATAGGACATATACTCTGCTTTCTTCAGCTTATCGGATTCTCTTTCCGCTTCGTCTGCACGCCGTTCGCACACACTGGACTGGCGTGCCACTTCATCCAGGATTTCCTTGTAATGCTCGGTACGTCCTTCCCTTACCAGTCTGCCTCTCAGACGGTCATGGATGATCCTGTGGATCTGAAGATCCGGATATCTTCGGATCGGAGAAGTAAAGTGGCAGTAATACTTCGCTGCAAGTCCGAAATGTCCGCTGCATTCCGTAGTATATTTTGCCTGTTTCATGGTACGCAAGGTCAGGCGGCTGATCTGTGCCTCATTGGGCATTCCCTCAATACTTTCCAGGATCTCCTGGATCTCACCAGGCGTGATCTCCTGTCCGGATTTCTGTATGTTGACTCCTTCATTATGAAGAAGCATCAGAAGACTTTCAATCTTTTCCGGATCCGGATTTTCATGAGTTCTGTATACAAAAGGATAATCTCCGGTGCAGTATTCCTGTGCAACTGTTTCATTGGCAAGAAGCATAAAATCCTCAATGATCCTGGTTGCCACATTGGCCTCATAAGGCTGCACATCAATAGCTCTTCCTGCAGCATTCAGGATGATCTTACTCTCCGGAAAATCAAAATCAATGGAACCTCTTGTATGCCGACGACTGCGCAGGATCCCGGAAAGCTCTTTCATCAGGAAAAACATAGGGATCAGAGCTTCATAACGTTTCTTCGCCACATCATCGGTATCTTCCAGAATATTTTTCACATCTGTGTAACACATACGCTCATCTACACGGATCACTGTTTCTGCGATCTTATGGGAAATCACCTTTCCTTTTTCATTAACATCCATCAGACAGCTTAAAGTCAGACGGTCCTGTCCCTGGTTCAGAGAACAGATACCGTTGGAAAGTCGCTCCGGGAGCATGGGAATGACACGGTCTGCAAGATAGACGGAAGTTCCTCGCTTCAGTGCCTCTCTGTCAAGGGCACTGCCACCCTGAACATAGTTGCTCACGTCTGCGATGTGCACACCCAGATGGTAGATTCCATCCTCCTTTGTCAGGGAAATGGCATCATCCAGATCCTTTGCATCCTCACCGTCAATGGTAACTGTAACAAGATTTCTGAGATCCAGTCTCCCATCCAGATCCGCTTCCTGTACATGATCCGGCACACGGTCAGCCTGGCGAAGTACTTTGTCAGGAAATACACTTGGTATGTTAAAGCTCTTCACAATAGCAAGGATATCTGTTCCAGGTGAACGTAAGTTTCCCAGCACCTCTGTGATCTTTCCTTCCGGCTTCCGGTTTCTCGAGCCGTAATCTGTGATCTCTGCAACTACCTTGTCTCCGTCCTTTGCTCCCATGGAGTTTTTTCTGGAAATAAAGATGTCTTTGGAAAATTTGGGGTTATCACTGATCACAAAGCCATAATCACGACTGCTCTGGTATGTTCCCACGATCGAAGGCATTCCCCTTTCCAGAACCTTCAGCACAACACCTTCCTGACGTTTTCCCTCTTTATGTCCGTTCCGTACAAGGATCTGCACCTTATCCTGATGCATGGCGCTTCCCGTGTCATTTTCCGGAATAAAAATATCCTGTTCCTGATCCTCCACTTCCACAAAGCCAAAGCCCTTGTAATGGCCAATAAAAGTTCCCTCCATGAGGGTTCCGTCCTTCTCAGAGAAACGATATTCCTCATGATTCTTCTCTTTGCGTTCTCTTCCCTTACGGCCACGCTCCGGCTTTTCTGCCTTCAGAGCTTCTTTATTCTTTCGTCTGTCTCTGCGCTTGCCGGAAACCTTGCTGTATCTTCCTTTATTATCTACTTCAGCCTTGCCCTGGGCGCAAAGCTCGTCCAGCACATCAAAAAGCTCTTTTTTCTCACTCTTATCCAGTTGAAGGAGGGATGCGATCTCACGCAGGCGCATGGGCTTATACAGCGGATCTCCCAGAAGCTCCATTATAAATTTTTTTCTTTTTTCAAAATTTTTCGATCTTTTCACATTTTCTCCTGTTTCATATTTATATTTCATTTTTACCCTGTTATCATTCCGAAGGAAGGTTCACCCGTGCCCCTGTATCAACGCAAAAACACTCCTGCTGATTAACAAAAGAAGTCCCCATCCGAGTTTCTTCTGCATGCTAACGCAGCAAGAGTGTTACCAACTTCCGTTCTGCCCCTGGCAGATCAGATAATGTTCAGTACGACTGACAGTACAAAGAAAATAACTCCCATGATAATGGTACCTCTTACAAGACCACCTTCCATGGAACGGCCCTTATTCTTACCCCAGTAAGTATCAGCTACTCCGGCGATAGAGCCAAGACCCTGCTGCTTGCCCTCCTGCATCAGTACGACAACAGTCAGAGCGATACAATCTATTGCATAAATTACAGTCAGAATAATCTTCAAAATGTTCACGCGGTTACACCTCCTAATCAACTAGAGGTTATTTTACCATAGCTAAACCGGGATTTCAACCATTTTCCGTTTATTTTATGCAGGGCTTTTTCTGAGATTTTTTTGCAAAAGGATCTGTATATCTTCCAAGAGTTCCTAGCTGTTCATGGATCCGCAGAAGCTGATTATATTTGGCATTCCGGTCCGAACGGCAGGGTGCGCCAGTTTTGATCTGTCCTGCCCCACAGGCAACTGCCAGATCTGCGATAAAGGAATCCTCTGTTTCCCCGGACCTGTGAGAGATCACTGCACGATACCCGGCATGCTGAGCCATCTCCACCGCATCCAGAGTTTCCGTGAGAGTTCCGATCTGGTTTACCTTAATAAGGATAGCATTGGCAACATCAAGCCCGATGCCGCAGTGCAGCCGTTTGATATTGGTGACAAACAGATCGTCGCCTACCAGCTGGATCTTTTTTCCCAGGTGTTCCGTCAGATATTTCCAGCCTTCCCAGTCATCCTCCCAGAGACCGTCTTCAATGGAAACAATGGGAAATTTTTCCACCAGTTTTTCATAATACTCTGTCATCTCACCAGCATCCCGGTAGATCTTTTCTCCTTTCATGCGGCTCTCCCCAGGGAAAAAGTACACGCCCTTTTCCTCATCATAAAGTTCGCTGGAGGCTGCATCAATGGCAATGGTGATCTCTTCTCCTGGTTTATATCCTGCTTTTTCTATGGCATGAACGATCAAGGTAAGCACTTCCTCCGAATCTGAAAGATCCGGAGCAAAGCCGCCTTCATCTCCAACCGCTGTGGAGAGTCCTTTTTCCCGGAGAAGAAGCTTTAAGTGCTGGTAGACTTCCACACACATGCGGATACCCTTTTCCAGGCAGTCAGCTCCGGTTGGCATGATCATAAACTCCTGAAGATCTACCGTATTGTCCGCATGCTTTCCCCCGTTTAAAATATTCATCATCGGTACCGGAAGCTGCATGGTATGGCAGCCGCCCAGATACTGATAAAGAGGAAGCCGAAGGGCCCCGGCTGCTGCACGGGCTGCTGCCAGAGATACTGCCAGTGTGGCATTGGCTCCTGCACTGCTTTTGTTCTCCGTTCCGTCGGTTTCGATCAGAAGATGGTCGATCCATGCCTGGTTCAGGGCATTTTCTCCGATAATGGCATCTGCCAGACGTGTATTGATATTTTCCACCGCTTTTTTTACACTCTGGCCCAGATATTCCTCACGGTTTCCATCCCGCAGCTCCACAGCCTCAAATTTACCTGTGGATGCTCCAGACGGCACCATGGCTCTTCCTGTGTATCCGTTGATCCCCACAATTCCTTCACCTACAGTCACTTCCGCTTCCACTGTAGGATTCCCCCTGGAATCAAGGACCTGTCTTGCATGAACTTTTCGAACAGGCAGATAACGTAGCATAAGTTTTTCCCTCCTTGAAAATAATAATACTGTTTATGATCTCCTGCACTTTCTGATTTTCTTCTTATGTTTATGAGGGTAGCTTGTCCGAAAAGGTTTTGGTCTATACCTTTTATCTGGTTCCGATATTATCTGATTTTTTAGTTATTTTATTTTTATTATTTTTCTTTTTGAATTTATTTTTATTATTTTTCAAATTCAGTATTGACAATATCTATTTTATCTGTTATAGTTTAACCATCAAATAAAACAAACGGAAAACAAAAAACTAAATCAAAAAGGAGCGTGAACCCACCGAAAACATAACTTACTTCCCATAATCTAAGAAAGAGAGGTACAGTCCACCAGAAGATTTAAAGATTTTCCATCATAATTAAAACAAGGAGGTACGGACCACCGAGAACGTAAATTTTAATTCCGTATAAGTTTTAAATCTAAGAAATGAGAGGTATATTCCATTGGATAATGAAAATTAAAAGAGTCATCGGCAGAAGAAATCAATCGCTGATGGCTCTTATTTTTTGCTTATTTTTATCCCGTTCTTACAAACATAGCCTCTTGATCTTCTGCTTTCATATCTTCTTCTTCGTGTTCATAAATATATTAATAACTCCATTTTCTCTGAGGTTCCCATGAAACAAAAACACATCTACCGTCTTATTTTTTTCTTTGTCATGGCTTTTGCTCTTGGCAGTCTTGTAGGAAAGATCTATTCTCATTTTACTTCCGACCCACGATCCGATCTGGATTCTACCAAAAACAGCCAGACCTCTTCTGCTTCTATGACATTCCAAAATGAAAACTGGGGGCTCGGTTTTCAGGAAGAAGGCAAACGGCCCACAGGAAATGCTTCTATGGAAGAATTAAAAAAATACAATGCCTGGTATGCAGCCGATAGCGATGAGAAAAAAATCTATCTTACCTTTGACGCAGGCTATGACAATGGAAATATGCCTGCCATTCTGAATGCCTTACATAAGCATCAGGTACATGCCACATTTTTTGTTGTGGGGACTCTGATCCGTGAAAAACCGGAACTGATCCGTGAGATCGTAGATGCAGGCCATACCATAGGCAACCACACCATGACACACCCGGATATGTCCGGCATCTCCACAAAGGAAGCCTTTCAGAAGCAGCTTGAAGATGTGGAGGTTCTTTATAAGGAAGCCACCGGAAAAGAAATGACAAAATTTTATCGCCCGCCCCAGGGCATTTACAGCGTGGAAAATTTAGAGATGGCAAAAGAGATGGGATACCACACCTTTTTCTGGAGTCTGGCTTATGTGGACTGGTATCAGGATAAGCAGCCTTCGAAAGAAGAAGCTTTTGAAAAGCTTCTGGGACGGATCCATCCGGGTGCCATCGTGCTGCTGCACAGCACCTCTTCCACCAATGCTTCCATTCTGGATGAGCTACTGACAAAATGGGAAGAGATGGGATATACCTTTGGAACATTAGAAGAACTTGTAGCATCGGGATCCGCCTGAAAAAAATCGCACATGATCCATGCATCCTCAGTGCCATCGACACGGATCTTCCCACTTTTGGATTTTCCAGATAAACGCACAAAAAATCTGCCCCGGGACTATGTTCTCATATGTCCCGGGGCAAATTTTTCTGTGCTATTGATTTCAGAAGGTGTTCTTCTTATTTAATTGTCTTATTTACTGGACAGCCTTGAATGCCTCATCAAGATCCTGGATGATATCATCGATATTCTCAGTTCCGATGGAAAGACGGATCGTGTTTGGCTTGATTCCCTGATCAAGAAGCTCTTCCTCTGTGCACTGGCTGTGTGTTGTAGTAGCCGGATGGATAACAAGGGATTTCACATCTGCAACGTTTGCAAGAAGTGAGAACAGTTCAAGGTTATCAATGAAATCCTTTGCCTTCTGCGCATCTCCTTTGATCTCGAATGTAAAGATGGAACCGCCGCCGTTGGGGAAATATTTCTTATAAAGCTCCTGCTGGCTTGGATCTGCGGATACAGACGGATGATGAACCTTCTCTACCTGTGGATGAGCATTCAGATACTGTACAACCTTCAGTGCGTTCTCAACATGACGCTCTACACGGAGTGACAGTGTCTCAAGTCCCTGAAGGAAGATAAAAGAGCTCACCGGAGAAATTGTTGCTCCTGTGTCACGAAGAAGAATCGCACGAATCTTTGTAACAAATGCAGCCGGTCCGCATGCTTTTGTGAAGCTTACGCCATGATAGCTTGGGTTTGGCTCTGTAAGAGATGTAAATTTACCGGATGCCTCCCAGTCGAACTTACCACTCTCTACGATCACACCACCAATAGTAGTTCCGTGGCCACCGATGAATTTTGTTGCGGAATGAACAACGATATCTGCGCCGTACTCAATCGGTCTTACGAGGTATGGTGTTGCAAATGTATTATCTACAACAAGCGGAATTTTATGTTTGTGAGCAATTTTTGCAAGAGCCTCAATATCTACAACATCAGAATTTGGATTTCCAAGAGTCTCAATATAAACAGCTTTTGTGTTCTCCTGAATCGCATTCTCCACTTCCTCGAGATTGAATACATCAACAAATGTTGTTGTGATTCCGTATGCCGGAAGCGTATGCTCCAGAAGGTTTGTTGTACCGCCGTAAATATTTTTGGCTGCTACAATATGATCTCCCTGCTGTGCAAGGTTCTCGATTGTGTATGTGATAGCTGCTGCGCCGGATGCTACTGCAAGTGCTGCGGAACCACCCTCAAGTGCTGCGATTCTCTTCTCGAATACGTCCTCTGTCGGGTTTGTAAGACGTCCGTAAATGTTACCGGCATCTGCAAGTCCGAAGCGTGCTGCTGCATGATCGCAGTTGCGGAATACATAGGAAGAAGTCTGGTAGATCGGTACTGCTCTTGCATCTGTAACCGGATCCGGCTGTTCCTGTCCTACGTGAAGCTGTAATGTTTCAAATTTGAATTTTCTCTGATCTCTTGTAATTTTGCTCATGTGTTTGTCCTCTTTTCTTTTATTCTTATATTCGATAAAATAGTAATTTCTTATCTTATGATCATCTGCTTATCAGCGACAACAACACATTCGCTTTTCTTCGATAAACACCCTTGTTGACTTCTGTAAAACCTTCATGATTTCCTCCTGATCATCACGTTGCTCACCTTGTTTTGTGTGCTCCGTTTTTTGATGATGCAATCATATCACCATTTTCCTAGTATGTCAATGGGATTTATCTGTTTAGGTTCTCACCTTTATTTATGACTGGCTATAGATTTTATTTATAACGCCACCACCTACAACCTCATCTCCGTCATACATCACCACAGCCTGACCTTTTGTGATGGCTCTCTGCGGTTCATCAAATTTCACATGAAGGATACCATCCGGTGTCTGCCATGCAGTGGCAGGCTGCTCTTTGTGACGGTAACGGATCTTGGCAGTCACTCTTTTCGGCTCAGTTAAACTGTCCACAGAAATCAGATTTACACTGTCTGCCTCAAGTTCACTGCTGAAAAGATCTGCGTTGTCCCCGAGAACTACCGTATTGGTCTTCGGAGAGATTTCACAGACATAAAGACGACTGGCTGCCGGAATGCCAAGACCGCGACGCTGGCCGATCGTGTAATGGATGATTCCCTTATGGCGTCCGATATAGTTTCCCTCTTTATCTACAAAATCACCCTCAGGTGTTTTTTTACCTGTATACTTTTCAATAAATTTCGCATAGTCGCCGTCCGGGACAAAACAGATATCCTGACTGTCATGCTTTCTGGCATTGATAAAGCCATGTTTTTCGGCAATGACACGGACCTGGTCCTTCCGGAGACCTCCAAGCGGAAGCTTTACATGTGCCAGCTGTTCCTGGGTCAACATATAGAGAACGTATGACTGATCCTTTGTATCGTCCACTGCTTTTTTCAGAAGGTAGCGGCCTCGTTTCTCATCGTACTCCACTCTTGCATAATGTCCGGTTACAATATAATCGTAGCCGATCTCCTGCATACGGTGGAACATTTTATCAAATTTCAAATATCGGTTACAATCGATACATGGATTGGGTGTGCAGCCGTTTTCGTAGGCCTCCACAAACCTGTCCATAACCTCAGTATGGAAATCTGCGGTAAAATTGAACACGTAGTAAGGTATATCCATCTGATAGGCTACGCTTCTGGCATCCTCAACATCGTCCAGGGAACAGCAGGTCTTTTCCCTGCGGACACCGATATCTTCGTTGTTGTAAAGTTTCATGGTAGCGCCGATGCACTCGTCACCGGATTCCTTTGTCAAAAGAGCTGCCACGGAGCTGTCTACACCGCCGCTCATTGCTATGATCGCTTTTTTCATTTATATCTTAACCTTTCCTGATGATTGATGATTTCTCAGTTTTGCAGCCTGTATTCTCTTACGGTTACTGCAATTTCGCATTTATTATAATATGGCAGTTATTCTTTGTCCACGATTTTTCACCCGGAACCTTTGCTTTGCTTCTTTCCTGCAGACTCTCTTTGGTATATAATAGAAAATATTTTTCAGAAAAGGATGTGACTATATGAAACTTTCCCTGTTTTCCACGCTGCGTGGATATCGGAAGGAATACCTTCCCAAAGATATTTTCTCCGGCATCATCATAGCAGCTGTTTCCATCCCTATTTCTATGGGATATGCCCAGATTTCCGGGATCCCCGCGGTATACGGACTGTACGGTTCTGTTCTGCCGATCCTTTTGTTTGCTCTATTTTCCACTTCAAGACAGTTTATATTCGGAGTTGATGCTGCCCCCGCTGCTATTGTAGGCGGTGCACTGTCTACTCTGAGTATTGCTGCTGAATCGGAAGCTGCCATGGATTATGTTCCTGCCATCGCACTTTTTGCAGGTCTGTGGCTGTTTATTTTCTTTCTGCTCCACGCAGATAAGATCGTGGACTTTATCTCCACACCTGTTATGGGCGGTTTTATCAGCGGTATCGCGGTTACCATCATCCTGATGCAGATCCCGAAACTTATGGGAAGTCCTGCAGGATCCGGAGAACTCCTGGAACTGACAGAGCATATTTTCGCTGCCGCCAAAAATATCAGCTGGCTTTCCCTCTTCATGGGGCTTGGTACTCTGGTGCTGATCCGCACATTTAAAAAGCTGGCACCAAAATTCCCCATGGCTATCGTTATTATGGCTCTGGGTGTTCTTTCCACTATTGTTTTTCATGTAGACGAAAAAGGCGTAGTCCTCCTGCAGTCTGTAGAACGTGGGCTTCCCTCCCTGATGATCCCGGATTTCGGAAATGTTGATCTGACCCAGGCGGCAGGCCGCGGTCTTATGGTTGCCGTTGTCATTATGGCAGAAACTCTTCTTGCAGAAAATACTTTTGCGTTCCGCAATGATTATAAGCTGAACGACCGTCAGGAAATCCTGGCCTGTGCCGCCGGAAATATTGCTGCCGCCTCAGTAGGCTGCTGCCCGGTAAACGGCAGTATCTCCCGCACCTCCCTCAATGAACAGTACGGTGGAAAATCTCAGGCGGTTTCCATCACTGCCGGGATTACCATGGCTCTGATCCTTCTTTTCGGCACCGGTTTTATCGGATATCTTCCGGTTCCTGTACTGACAGCCATAGTGATCTCTGCTTTGATGGATGTGGTGGAAACCCATCTGGCTGTACGTCTTTTCAAAGTAAGCCGTACAGAATTCTACATCTTCATGGCTGCCGGTTTCAGTGTACTCTGTCTCGGAACCATTTATGGGGTTATCATTGGTATCCTGCTCTCTTTCGTAGCTGTGATTCTGAAGGCCACCAACCCGCCGCGCTCCTTCCGTGGTATGATCCCTGGAAGAGATGCTTATTTTGATCTGTCCAAAAACCGTTTCGCCTACCCTATTAAGGGCGTTGTGATCTACCGTTTCAGTGAAAACCTTTTTTTTGCAAATATAAAGATTTTTCAGGAAGATATTGAGAACAGCATCCAAAAAGACACCAGGGTGGTGATCGTAGATGCCAGTGCTATCAACAGCATTGATGTCACAGCAGCAGACCGTCTGGATGCCATCTCCGCAAACCTGAAAAAACGTGGGATCCGTTTTTACCTCACAGAGCATTCCACCCAGATCAATGACCAGCTGCGTCAGTTCGGCATCGGTCATATGATCAAGGACGGCATGGTCCGCCGTACCATTCTTGCAGCTCTGCATGACGCAGGGATCGAAGCCCCTTATGAACTGGACGTTCCAAAGGAAGACGAGACAAAGCTTCTGCGCCGCAGTATCGCTTTTCTTCCGGCAGAGGAAGAAAATACCCTGGAAGAGTTCGCCTGGGCTTTTGGTGACGATGCAGTAAAAGAGATCGAAGAATCTGTCCATCACATTATTGAACAGCTGCACCAGATCCCGGATATCCAACGTCTCTCCGAAGAAGGTCTGGAAGAGCTTCTGGATAACTGGCATGGGCTGGGTGTTCTGGATGAGGATGAACTGCTTCGAAGAATTGAATTACATATGGATGAACTGCCTGAAGAATTAACTTCCGACCGGAAACTGATCCTTCAGCTTCTGGAAAAGCGCCGTGGCAAGCTGAAAGAAAAAATCCTTGCCGAGCATCCGGAAGTCCTGGAACGACTGGAACAGCGCCGGAAAAAGCTGGAAGAACGGCTGGAAAAGCAGAATCCAGAAGCTGTTCAGAAATGGAAACACTGGAAGGAAGAGCATCTCAAAGACTGATTTCTGCATACCTTCCCTTTCCAGGTCCATGATCAAATCGCAGGATTTCCTGCATATTTCTCACAGATATTGATAAAAGCCTGCATCACGGCAGAAGGCCTGCGATCCTTTTTCCAGGCAAGAAGGATCCTGGTCTTCAACTTCTCTTCTTCAATGATCCTGATTGGAAGATCTGTACAGAGATCTTCCATGGATCTTGGAAAAACGGCGGTTGCAAGACCTTCCTGCACCCAGAGCATGGCGTCTCTGGGATCATCGCAGACACAGAAAATATCCGGCTGGAGATTTTTTTCTCCAAAGGCTTTCATCAGAAATTCTTCGTACCGCCGGTAAATAATGAGAGGGCATCCGGTCAGCTCTTTAAGGCTGATGCCCTCTTTTTTTGTCTCATTTTCCGGGATCTCCGGAGGAAGGACCGCGATCATGGGTTCCTCATCCAGCTCCAGATAATTTAAACCTTCCAGCTTGATAGGTGTACGCACTACCGAAACATCAATGATCCCATCCATCAGATAATTCAGAAGTGTAAAGGTGATCGCATCCCTTACCTCAAAATTTACATCACAATTTTCCCTGGAAAATCTGGAAATATAAGGCATAATGGTGGTCACCGTGGTTGGCGTGATCCCGATACGTAAAACCTGTTTTTTCCCTGCTTTGGGCACTTCCAGTTCTGTGGAACGAACGTAGCTCAAAATATTCTCTGTCCTGTCATAAAGAAGCTTTCCGGCTTCTGTCAGTGTCACGCCTGCTCTGGTCCGCTCAAAAAGCTTCACCTTCAGCTCTGCTTCCAGCTGCTTGATCTGATAGCTCAGCGGCGGCTGAGACATGTTCAGTCTCCTTGCGGCCTCATGGATACTTCCTGTGGCCGCGATCTCATGAAAATACTCCAGCTGTCTGATCTCCATATCCTTCTCCTTTCGATCCTATGCGATAATTGCAGTAATTTATGGAAATGCTATAAATATTAAATATAGTTATAGTTTCCCATAAACTTACATTTTTTTCAATACAATATTTATATTACACTACATCAAAAACAATATTATACGTATCATCCGAGAGGGAGTATAATAACAGATGTTTATTGTAATAAAGAGGAAATGGAGGAAAGAAAAAGAAATGCGAACACTTGCAAAATATCTTCAAAACTACAAAAAAGAAAGCGTTCTGGCTCCTTTTTTCAAGTTTCTGGAAGTTGTATTTGATCTGCTGGTGCCTGTCGTCATCGCCCAGATCATTGATGTGGGAATTACAAATAATGACCACGGCTATATCGTTCAGAAGTTTTTTATTCTGATACTGATGGCTGCTGCAGGCCTTATTGTCAGTATTACGGCTCAGTTTTTTGCGGCAAAAGCCAGCGTGGGCTTTGCCACAGAAGTCCGTCAGGCTGTATATAACCATATCCAGAAGCTTTCTTATACAGAGCTGGACACCCTTGGCACTGATACGCTGATCACCCGCCTTACAGACGATGTCAATCAGGTACAGAACGGAGTGAACATGGGGCTCCGTCTTCTTCTTCGAAGCCCTTTTATTGTTCTAGGTTCTATGGTAATGGCTTTTACCATCAATGTGCGCTGTGCACTGATCTTCGTAGTTGCCATCCCGGTACTGTTTCTGGTTGTCTTTGTGATCATGTTTTTAAGTATCCCGCTTTTCAAAAAAGTACAGGGACGTCTGGATTCCGTCACCCGTCTTACCAGAGAAAACCTGACCGGTGTCCGTGTGATCCGTGCATTCTGTCGTGAAGCTGACGCCGTTGCGGAGTTTGACGAAAGCAATCTTGCACTTACAAGACTGAACGAATTTGTCGGAAAAATCTCTGCACTTTTAAATCCTGCCACTTATGTACTGATCAATATCGCAACAGTAATCCTGATCCAGACTGCAGGTGTACAGGTAAACCTCGGAAACATGCAGCAGGGTGAAGTAGTTGCTCTTTACAACTATATGGCACAGATGATCGTAGAACTGATCAAGCTTGCGTCCCTGATCATCACCCTGAACAAATCCATGGCCTGTGCAGATCGCGTTGCCGGAATCCTGAAGGTCGATTCCACCATGACTTATCCGGACAAAGCTTTCTTACCGACTGTGGAAAGCAGTGACTATGCAGTTGCTTTTGACCATGTGAGTTTCTCCTATGCAGGAACCGGCGCACCTAGCCTTTCTGATATCACTTTTTCCGCAAAAAAAGGCTCTACGATCGGAATCATCGGCGGTACCGGAAGCGGTAAATCCACTCTTGTGGATCTGATCGCCCGTTTCTACGACGCAACCTCCGGAACCATTACCCTCGATGGTCAGAATGTACAGACCTATTCCAGGCAGGAACTCAGGGAAAAAATCGGCGTAGTTCCTCAAAAAGCAGCACTTTTCCAGGGAACCATCCGCGATAACTTAAGCTGGGGACGGGAAAATGCCACGGACGAAGAAATGTGGGAAGCACTTACCACCGCCCAGGCTCGTGAAATCGTAGAGAAAAAGGACGGTCAGCTGGATTTCCGCCTGGAGCAGAACGGCCGGAACCTTTCCGGAGGACAGCGCCAGCGTCTTACCATCGCCCGTGCTCTTGTGAAAAAACCTGAGATCCTGATCCTGGATGACAGTGCCAGTGCTCTTGACTTTGCCACAGATGCGGCACTTCGGAAATCCCTCCACCAGCTTGGCGGAAACACCACCACCTTCCTGGTATCCCAGAGAGCAGCCAGCATCCGTCAGGCCGATCTGATCCTGGTACTGGACGATGGCCAGCTCGCCGGAAAAGGGACCCACCAGGAGCTGGTTTCCACCTGTGAAACTTACCGTGAGATCTTTTTCTCACAGTTCCCGGAAGAACGGATCAAATATGAAAAAGCAACCGGAAAGGAGGTCCTGGCATGAGCAAAACAGACAAAAAATCCCAGAACAAAAACAGCATGGCAACCTTCTTCAAGGTGCTCCGCTTTATCGGAAAATACCGTTTTCTTCTTGTCTTAAGTGTAATCCTTGCCGCAGTTACCGTAATTTTGCAGCTGTATGTTCCCGTACTTTTCGGCTATGCCATTGATGAGGTGGTTGCTGCCCATGAAGTTGATTTTGGCAGAATGGGATTCTATCTTTCCCGTATTCTTGTCATGATCGTGCTTTCCGGTATTGCCACCTGGGTCATGAGCATCATCAACAACCGTATGACCTACCGCACAGTACAGGATATCCGTGCGAAATCCATCCGCCATATCCAGAAACTTCCGCTGTCCTACCTGGACGGACACAGCACCGGTGATATCATCAGCCGTGTCATTGCGGATACGGATATTCTTTCTGATGGTATGCTCCTTGGATTTACACAGCTGTTTTCCGGTATCATCACCATCATCGGAACTTTGATCTTCATGTTTTCCAAAAACGTGTGGATCACACTGATGGTCATTGTCCTGACACCGGTGAGCTTTTTTGTGGCAAAATTCATCTCCTCCCATTCCTTCCAGATGTTCCGTGCACAGAGTGATGCCCGTGGACGTCAGACTGCACTGATCGAGGAAATGATCGGAAATCAGAAAGTGGTTCAGGCATTTGGCTATGAGAACCGTTCTTCGGAGCGTTTTGCTTCGATCAACGAGGAGCTTCGAAATGCCAGCCAGAAAGCTGTTTTTTACAGCAGTCTCACCAACCCGTCCACACGATGTGTCAACAACATCATCTATGCAGGTGTAGCTCTTGTAGGTGCATTCCTGATCCCGGGCGGTCATCTGACGGTAGGTGGGCTTTCCGTCCTGTTGGCCTATGCTAACCAGTACATGAAACCATTTAATGATATCAGCTCCGTGATTACAGAGCTTCAGAACGCTCTGGCCTGCGCTACCAGGATCTTTGACCTTCTGGAAGAAGAACCGGAAAGCCCGGACCCGTCCGGAACTCTTGATGATGTAAAAGGTGCCGTAGATATCCAGAATATTTCTTTCCGCTACGAAGAGGACAAACCTCTCATTGAAGGATTTAACCTTCACACAGAGCCTGGCCGACGAATCGCCATCGTAGGTCCTACCGGCTGTGGTAAGACAACTTTTATCAACCTGCTAATGCGTTTCTACGACGTCACCGGCGGAAGTATCTCCGTAGACGGAAAACCAATCACCGAAGTTTCCAGACATGCCCTCCGCGGAAGCTATGGCATGGTTCTCCAGGATACCTGGATCAAACATGGAACTGTCCGTGATAACATCTGTATCGGAAAACCGGATGCTTCTGATGAGGAAGTGATCCAGGCAGCAAAAATGTCCCACAGCTGGGAATTTATCCGCCGTCTTCCAAATGGCCTGGATACCATTCTCTATGAAGACAGCTTAAGCCAGGGACAGAAACAGCTTCTCTGTATCACCCGTGTCATGCTGTGCCTGCCACCGATGCTGATCCTTGACGAGGCAACCTCCAGCATTGATACCCGTACTGAAATGCTGATCCAGGAAGCCTTCGACCGGATGATGCAGGGCAGAACAAGCTTCATTGTTGCCCACCGTCTCTCTACTATCCGTAATGCGGATGAGATCCTTGTCATGAAAGACGGAAGTATCATTGAGCAGGGAAATCACGAGGAACTTATGGCAAAAGGCGGATTCTATCAGAATCTTTATAACAGCCAGTTTGTGAAAGTTTCTGAATAAAATATCGAATTTATAAAATTCAAAAATCTCCGGATCACAGTTTTTCTGTGCTGGAGATTTTTTTATACCATTTTGTTCTATTTATATTTTGTCCGGAGAAGCCACTTCTGATCGATCACTTTCAATTCTTCTCCAAACCGGATATGAAGCCTTACTGAGCCTGGAAGCTGCTCCACATGTTCAATGTTTCCGGTTCCGAATTTCGGATGGCTCACATCTTCTCCGATCTCGTAGCGCACAATGCTGTTCCGGGTATTTTCATGCTGCTGCTTTCTCCGGTAAGTATCCCGTACTGTTACTGTCCGGTCATGGATTGGGCTTCGGAGCTTTTTCTCGTAGTCGTGTTTCATCAGGGCTTCCCCTGCCTTATAATATGGCGTTGGCGCCGCGCCGGTCAGGGAGCAACAGTATTTCCAGGCACTTCCGTGGGTTCCGTGCTGCCACTGATACTCTTGGGGAATGTGAAAATTATGCTGCATATAATGGGCATATTCATGTTTGTAAAGGTCCAGCCTGTCCTCTTTTTTCAGAGGATTTTTTACCGCGTAGCCGATAAACAGCAGGGAAAAATGAAAATGCTCTTTTTCGTGGTAACTGCCTCTTGTATAGGATCCCAGAAGATCTGTCTCCATACCAAAGGTAATGGGAATCTTCGCTCCATTGAGATGAAATTTTTTATCAAATTCCGCATAAAGGCTGCGGATCTGGGCTGTAAGTATGGGAATTTCTTTTTGCAGAGCCTGTGCAAGTGTCTGGTCGATCATTATTTACAACTCCTAATCTCCATATTTATACAATATTACTACAGAATAACAGACATTCTCTGGATTATCTGTTGTAGATAAATGAACGCCTGCCTATGTTTAAAAATACAAACTCTAGTAATATAGCACTTTCTCCCGGAATTGTAAACATCTCCTGAACACCATTTTGCCGGCAGTCGTTAAGAACTGCCGGCAATACCCCTTATTTTATCTCAGGCATAAATCTGCCTTACGCCAGTTTCCAGCTGGCTGCCTCTTCTCTTGCATGAATAAAATCTGCATAAAGGCCGCTCTGGGCGGAAAGTTCCTCGTGGGTTCCTCTCTGGGTGATCTTTCCTCCGTTTAATACCAGGATCTGGTCCGCATTTCGGACTGTTTTCAGTCTGTGGGCAATCATGATAATGGTCTTGTTATGAATCAGCACATCGATTGCCTTCTGCAGCTCCGCCTCATTTTCCGGGTCCACACTTGCAGTTGCCTCATCCAGGATAATGATCGGCGCATCTTTCAGCATGGCTCTTGCAATGGAAATCCGCTGTTTTTCGCCACCGGAAAGAGTTCCACCACCTTCTCCGAGAACCGTATCGTAACCCTCCGGAAGGGACATGATAAAATCATGGCAGCAGGCAGCTTTTGCAGCTTCTACCACTTCCTCATGGGTGGCATCCTGTTTTCCGAAGCGGATGTTATTTTCGATGGTGTCATTAAAAAGATATACATCCTGGAATACCATGGAAATATTTTTCATCAGGCTGTCCAGCTTGTATTCCTTTACATTGTGGCAGCCTACCAGAATCTCTCCGCCCTGTACATCCCAGAATCTGGCAATCAGATTGCAGAGCGTAGTTTTTCCGCCGCCGGAAGGTCCTACTACCGCAGTGGTGCTTCCTGCCGGGATCTGGATGGAAACGCCATCCAGGATCTTACGGTCACCATAAGAGAAACTTACGTTTTTAAATTCCACAGATGCATCTTCCGGACGGATCTCACTGCCGTCGGTATCCATCGTCGGTGTGTCATCAATAGAATTTGCTTTCCGCATGGATTCCCCAAGCATCTGCAGATTGTCGGACATATTTCCTGCATTTTCCAGCTCCTGATATACCATAAAGGAAGCGATCAGCATCAGGATACATCTGGAAAGATCCAGGCTTCCACTGTAATAAAATACAAGACTTGCCACTGCCAGCGCCGCGCCAAATACCTTTGCAGTTACCTGTCGGATACCGATCCACGGTGTCACAGATCTTGTCAGAGCCAGCGCTTTTTTGCAGCTGTCATCCACTGCCCTGGCTGCTGCCTGATCGTTATCTTTTTCCAGACCATAGGATTTTACCACGCTCATGCCCTGCACATATTCCAGAACAGATTTTACCAGTCCTTCCTGCGCCTGCTGTCTTCCAGGGCCTGTTTTTGCGGTTGCTGCCGTGGAGCATTCTGTTACTGCAAGGTAAACCAGAATACCAATAATAGCGATCACTCCAAGACGCACATCGATCACAAACAGCGCCAGACAGAAAGCCAGAGTATTTAAAAATCCTCCGATCACAATGACCAGACATCTGGACGCATTGTTTTCCACATCCGAAAGTGTAGTAGTAACAACTGCTGTGATATTTCCGAGGCTGTTGTCATTAAAAAATCCCATTGGGATATAGCGCAGACGGTCTCCGATATGGACTCTTTTCTCTGCTGCCATAAAATATCCGGTTTCTGTCTCCGCATTGGTCGCATAGTAAAAGCAGGCCTGCCTTCCCAGCATGGAGATCAGCATTACTGCAAATACCGGAAGAATATGTGCTTCTTTCCCACCTACGATGATATCCAGCGTCATCATCAGCGCCAGAAACTGCAGTGCTCCAAAGACCGCTCCGATAAAGGAAACGATCATGGCTTTTGTAAAAAGTTTTTTCTTTTTGCCTGAAAAGGTGATGATTTCTTTTAATATCCGGATCATTTCTCTTTCCCCCTTATGCCACGTCGCGGACACCCAGATAGGAATTCCACATCTTGCTGTACAGCGGGCAGTTTTCTTTCAACTGCTCATGGGTTCCCTGTGCCTCAATATGACCATCCTGAACCACTACAATGTTGTCCGCATCGGTGATGGTTCCCAGACGGTGCGCGATCACGATCAGTGTCTTCCCTTTTGTCAGTGCGGAGATGGCCTTCTGGATCATGGCCTCATTTTCCGGGTCAATGCTTGCGGTGGCCTCATCCAGGATCACGATCTTCGCGTTTTTCAGCATGGCTCTTGCAATGGAGATCCGCTGCTTCTCTCCTCCGGAAAGATGTCCGCCGCCTTCGCCGCAGATGGTATCATATCCTTTATCCAGCTTCCGGATAAAACCGTCACATCCGGCAGCTTTTGCCACTGCCTCCACTTCCGCATCTGTGGCATTTAATTTTCCCATACGGATATTGTCACGGATGGTACGGTCAAACAGGTAATTATCCTGGGAAACATAGGCGATCTCCTGATTCAGCTGATCCAGAGGGATCTCTTTGATATCTTTTCCCCCAAGGGTAATGTTTCCTTCGGTTACATCCCAGAAACCTGCGATCAGTTTTGCAATGGTGGATTTTCCGGAACCGGATGGTCCGACCAGTGCGGTAACTGTTCCCGGGTTGATGGTAAGGTTTACGCCTTTCAGCACTTTTTCATCCTGGTTACCATAGCTGAAGGATACCTGTTTCAGACAGATCTTCTCATCAGAAAGAGAAGTTTTTCCCTCCGGACGGTTCAGTTCCGGGCTGTCCAGGATACCGTTGATTTCTTTTACGTTGGCACCCACAATGGCAAGCTCATCCACAAAGGACAAAGCCGCCAGAAACGGGCCCGCAAATCCCATGGAAAGGACAATAATGGTGAAAAAATCCGAAGCGGAAAGGCTGCCGTGAGACCACAGAAGAAGTCCTACAGGCAGCACGGTGATCAGGACGGACGGCGTCCAGGTCTGCATGGTGGACATATATTTCTGGTTGTCATGCATCCAGTCCACATAGTACTGTGCGTTCTCTTCCACTGCTCCGGAATATTTTTTATAAGATCCGGCGGACTGGCTGAAAGCCTTTACTACCTGGATCCCGCCTACATACTCGATGATGGCATTTGCCATACGTTTTCCTACTGCAACTGCGCCTTCCCAGCGGACTGCATAGGTTTTTCCGCTCTGGCTCATGATGGCCATACCGATCACAGTTGTGACAAGGGAAGCAAATCCCATTCTCCAGTCCAGTGCAAAAATATATACTGCAATGGCAACCGGTACCAGAAGGTTGGCTGTCATCTCCGGGATCAGATGGGCCAGCGTGGGCTCCATCCCTTCCACACGGTCTACGATGGTTGTTTTATACTGTCCGGATGGAGTATCCAGAATGGTTCCCATTGGCACTCTGGAAAGCTTGGCCAGCATTTTTTTACGGATATCCCGCAGAGTATAGTAGGTTGCTGTATGGGACATGGATGTGGACCATGCAGAACCCACAGACTTTACCAGATAACCGATCAGAAGAAGACCGCACCATGGCAGGCACTGGCTGAAATCTCCATTTTCCAGAAGAATGCGTATCATCGCCGCAATACTGAAATACGCAGCCATGGTTCCTGCCACACCAAGTACAGCCAGAACTACTGAACCATAAAATTTACTGTGATATTTTTCTGCCCATCCCCATACGACGGATATTGGAGATGGTTCTTTCTTTTTTTCCATATGTATCAACTCCTTTTTGCAGATATCAGATAATTAAACTGACTTCCACTACACTCTTCTGCTTTGTCACGATCCGCTGATTCCCAGTAACCGGAACCATCCGGCAGAATAAAATTCCCGCAGGCTGTTCATATAGGAAATGGCTTTTTCCCTGGGCATATCGTGACGTACCGTTTCAAACATGCCGTTAAACATGCTGCTCGCCACCATATGGATCAGATTCTCATCCAGTTCTTCCGGCTGATAACCCGCCTCTTTCATTTTTTCCATAAGGACAATGCTGGAATTAACCTCGATCTCTGTGAGTACGTCCAGATAATGTTCATAACGGGTTCCTGCAGAACAGCATACGATCAGTTTAAATGCATCAAAATGATCATAAATATATTCCACCATCCAGGAATGACCTTCATCAGACACCTCCGGAAGTGTCTGCACCTGGTCCTTCACCGGCTGATCTGCAAAGTTTCTCTGGATCGCCCGGTATCTCTCTTCCAGCACTCTGGCCGGTTCTTCCACCAGTACATCAAACAGAGATTCCTTGTCTGGATAATAGCGGTACAGTGCTCCTGTGGTCACAGACAGTCTGGATGCGATCCCACGCATGGAAGCTCCCTGAAATCCTTTTTCCAGAAATTCCTGCTTTCCTGCTTCCAGAAGATCTGCTGCCAGTTTCTCATTTACAGGTCTCATATGATTGTCTCCTTTATTCAATAACTCCGTTATTTAATAACAATGTTATTTTAAGATAACTTTCTTTGTTTGTCAATTGGTTAAGTTAAATAAAACTATCTTTTTTCAAAAATTTCCAGATTTACGAATGGCATGCAAAAAGCAGCTGCTCTCTGCACAGAAATCAATTCTGTACAAAAAACAACTGCTTCATAAATTTACTATATCTTTCTGTTCCATCATTAGCGTAGCATAATTCTCTACGCATCCGAAACCTAATGTCACTGTTGTATTTAACATCTGGCTTTTTTTACAGACTTTTCGTCAAGCGGATATTCGCAATCCGCTTCGCTACGTAGCTCTACACCAAATAACTGCTCCGCAGTTTATCAGGAGGAGCTTGCACTCCTCCTGATACAAGCAAGTCCCCACCCACTGCTTATTGCTTTTCGCAATTGAAGCAGGGGACTTACTTGATTTGGTTAAACATCCAGCTCTTTTCTTACATCCGGGAACATTTCCACACATCGTTTCAGGATTCCCTGCATGTAAGCAATGGCAATTCCATAATTGGTAATGGGGATTTCCTGGTCCAGCGCACATTTCTGACGGTAGCGCATTTCCCGCTCATTGAGCATACATCCACCACAGTGCACGATCAAGTTGTACTTCGTCACATCTTCCGGGAAATCTCTTCCTGAAGAATACTCAAATTCCAGATCTTTCCCCGTATAATTTCGGATCCAGCGTGGAAGCTTGACTGTTCCGATATCATCACACTGTCTATGATGGGTGCATCCCTCAGAGATCAGGATCTTATCTCCGTCTTTCAGTCGGTCAATGGCTGCTGCACCGGCTGCCGCTGTTTTCAGATTTCCTTTAAATCTGGCAAACAGAATTGAAAATGAAGTGAGCCAGATATCCTTCGGTGTTTCTTTGCTGACCTTTGCAAAAACCTGACTGTCTGTGATCACAAGCTTTGGCTTCTTACCCAGAGTTTCCAGAGTATTGGAAAGCTCATTCTCTTTGATCACAATGGCTGCTGCTCCAGCCTCCAGCACATCCCGGATTGTCTGCTGCTGTGGAAGGATCAGGCGGCCTTTTGGTGCGGCTTTATCGATCGGTACTACAAGAACCGCAAAGTCTGACGGCTCCAGGAGATCTCCTACCAGACGTAATTTCAGATCATCGGTTACTGCAAGAGATGCGATCTTTTCTTTCAGTTCATAGATGTTCTGACCTGTTGCCGCACTGGCGTAAATGAAGGGTTCCTGATTCCGATCCGGAGAATCCGCATTTATTTTCTGATTTTCCGAAAGAAGGTCGGATTTATTGTATACAACCAGGTACGGAATTTCCTTTTCTTTAAAAATGTGGATCAGCTCCTCATCCACATTGGTTTTTCCAAGGGTAGCATCCACAACAAGAACTGCCACATCCACACGGTTCAGTACCTGTTTTGCCTTTCGGACTCGAAGTTCTCCAAGATGTCCTTCATCATCAATACCCGGCGTATCAATAATTACAACCGGTCCCATTGGAAGCAGCTCCATGGCCTTGCTCACCGGATCCGTGGTAGTTCCTTTAACATCGGAAACCACAGCAAGTTCCTGACCTGTCACTTTATTTACAATACTGGATTTTCCTGCATTTCTTCTGCCAAAAAAACCGATATGTACACGGTCTGCTGACGGTGTTTCATTCATTCCCATAATTTTTCCTCTTTTCTTTCAGCATCAGACAGGTCCTCATCCATTCCTGTTCTCATCCACCTGTTTCATATTTCATAAGATCATTCGACCTTTGCTCCCGGCATTATCTGTTGATGTGCAAAAGCTTACGCCTCTGTTCCTGCCCTCTGCTTATTGCTTTTCGCAATTGAAGCAGGGGACTTACTTGATTTGGTTAAACGATCTCAGAATAATCAATTTTTCTGTCTTTAAAATAATATTCTTTATCCCGCTCATTCATTTCTCTCAGCACCCTGCATGGATTACCGACTGCAACCACATTGGAAGGCAGATCCTTCGTTACTATACTTCCGGCCCCAACTACAACATTATCACCAATGGTAACTCCCGGTAACACAACAACTCCAGATCCCAGCCAGCAGTTCTTACCGATATGAACTTCCATATTATACTGATATCCTTTTTCACGAAGCTCCGGTAAGATCGGGTGCCCCGCAGTTGCGATGGTCACATTTGGACCGATCATGGTATAATCGCCAACATAAATATGACCGTCATCTACCAGTGTCAGGTTAAAGTTGGCATAGACATTTTTCCAAAATGGACATATGCACCTGCCATATTGGCGTGAAGCGGTGGCTCGATATAACAATCTTCACCAATCTCCGCAAACATCTCTTTCAGCATTTCTTTTCTTTTATCCAGCTGTGTAGGGCGTGTCATATTGAAATCATAAAGCCTGTCCAGTTTCCTGATCTGATCCTGAAAGATTTCATCGTCATTAGGGAGATATAATTCTCCTGTATGCATTTTTTCTCTCATTGGGCGCATGGCAGCTCCTCCTTTTTGTATGTTTTTTACAAAAAATAATATATGGATTATGTTATCATATCGTATATTTACATACAAGCATGAAATTTCTGAATAATCCGAAGTTTTTTCGTGAATCTGTTATGTTCATATATGATCTGTAGCTTCATCTGCTGTTTCTTTTATAACAAAAAGTAATGATCAGGACGGGATTTTCCAGGCATGTCAAGCGGATATTCGCAATCCGCTTCGCTACGTGGCTCTACACCAAATAACTGCTCCGCAGTTTATCAGGAGGAGCTTGCACTCCTCCTGATACAAGCAAGTCCCCACCCACTGCTTATTGCTTTTCGCAATTGAAGCAGGGAACTTACTTGATTTGGTTAAAGAGTTTGGAATATTATAAAAAAAGTCTCTTCCAGAAGGCAGGTTTTTCAATCCTTTCTTCTTAAAGAGACTTTTTTGTTTCCATAAATATTATTTATTTCAATGCAGCTCCAGCTTTAAAAGCATCGCCCACCTTTTCGCCAAGACGGATATATGCGTTGTTAAACGGATCAAACGTGATCGGTGCAGCTTTTGCTACATCTACATTTCCGTTTTTGTCCAGAACACGTTCGTCCACGCTGACATTTACGATCTCACCAACCAGACGGCAGGTTTCTTTGTCGTAGCTTTTCAGTTTACATTCTACACAGATGGGAAGCTCTTTGATGATGGGGGCATCTACTTTTTCGGACTTTTCTGCTGTAAATCCGGCTTTTGCAAATTTATCCGGCTCTTTGTTTCCGGAAACAATTCCCACATAATCGCAGGCTGTCATATGATCCACATCCGCCATGCTTACTGTGAAAGCGCCTTTTTTCAGAATATTTTCGGTTGTTTTGTGACTCTCACTGACACAGATGGAAATTTCCTTATCATCACTGATTCCGCCCCAGGCAGCATTCATAACGTCCGGTTTGCCATCCTCGCCATATGTGGCGATCATTAATACTGGCTGTGGATAGGTATAAGGTTTTGCACCAAAATCTTTTCTCATGACTGTTTCTCTCCTTTATATTCGTTATTGTTGTTATTTTTTATGAATTCCCGCACAAGCTGCAGGCCTCCTAATGGAACACAGAATTTATCTCTGTGCTGTCTGCACTGCTGATACGTTTCTTCCAGATCAAACCACTGTACCTCTTCTACTTCTTCTTTCTGAAGTGTAAGACGATCGATCTCTACCGGATGATCGTAGATATAAACAAAGGCAATCTCTTCATCCCGGAACATTTTTCCATGAAATTCTTTGGCAAAAGATATCGGGAATTTTCCTGCAAACTGCAGATCTTCTGGCACTGCATGTATCCCCAGTTCTTCCTTTAGTTCCCGCAATGCTGATTCCAACGGTTCATCCCCTGCCTGTATGTGGCCTGCAGATGAAGTATCAAATTTTCCTGGAAAAGAATCCTTGTTTCTGGATCTTTTTTGAAGAAGGATCTCTGTTCTTCCATTTTTCCGGCGGATGATCCAGATATGCGCAGTGCGATGGCGGATTCCCTCTGCATGGGCAATGCTCCGTTCTACGGTCTTTCCGGTGGGATTTCCGTTTTCATCTATGATATCAAATATTTCCATTCTTATCTGTCTGCTTCTTTCTCTTATAATTATTCTTAAGTGAATCAGATGATTTTTTATCTGATTACCAAAATGTCTGGGAACTGACAAAATTTACTATAGTATATATTTTAACATGATTTGAAAACAGTTTCCAGTCTGTTGTCGGAAAACCGGCATCTGTATTGCCTGTTTTTCTTTTCTTTGCTATGATATTTCTAACCACAATAATTATTTGACGGGAGGTTGATTTTATGTATTGTATTTCTTTTAATGATATCATTGAACTAAATGGACTACTTAAAGATCAGGGACTTCATTTTCGCATTCATCTTCGTGATGCTTGTGGAAAACAATCCTGTTGGATCGAACCGCTTGGGAATTGTGCATGTGAAGGACATTTTGATGAAATGTATCAGGTTCTGGAGAATTTTTTTGCAGGAAAAAGAGCCTCGATCGAGTATGATGAGAGTAAACTGAATTTCTGGATTTTGTCTGCAGATTGAGGATTCGCCATCCCGCAGGAGACTTGCCCGATTCAGTTAAAACAGATATTATGTGAAAATATAAATATGCCTGTAAACAGCACTCTGTTTACAGGCATAAAAAAACTCCCCCTGTTGGACTCGAACCAACGACACTGCGGTTAACAGCCGCATGCTCTACCGACTGAGCTAAGGAGGATTATTTATTAAGGTTTGTACCTTAAAAACTACATACATGTGTTTGTTGATGGTTAATCATTTTTGTTGAATCAATTTTTAACCTGCGTGCCGATTTGCCTTTTTTCACGGGCTCGCAGCTTGCGCTGCATCGCCTGTTCTTTTAGGCTACTCCAGCGGGGGTCATCTCACGACTCCGTCGTTCGATGTCATTTGC
>JAFEHB010000112.1_pt1 | contig 88895 bp, 82 predicted proteins | sample 9267121 | NCBI WGS metagenome assembly JAFEHB01 (sample SAMN17103336, study PRJNA684904) | human gut metagenome | isolation source: diarrhea sample from child under the age of five | host: Homo sapiens | place: South Africa: Mafikeng, Mafikeng Provincial Hospital | collected 2019-09 | reverse complement strand
CCATTCCGCATTGGAAATTTGCATGACCTCTCCTTTCTAAATCTACATTTGTAAATCTTATAATCCTATTTTACCTCTAAGATTTACATTTGTCAACCAAAAGTTTTTAAAAAAAATCTTCCTTTGAAGATTTGTCTGGTTGGGCTTTTTTCGCTCCCTATTTTTATCTCTATAACGTCTCCTGCAAAGCCTTGGACAGGGCTGCATAGCCAGCAATGGTCAGATGGAGACCGTCAGTTGTGTAGTCTGGGCGCAGCTGGCCTTCCTCGTCCAGAAAAGTATCGTAGAGATCGATAAATTGGACATTCATGTAGGCGTTAGCCAGCTGGCGATAGGCCTGATTAAGGGCCTGAATCTTTTCATTGCTGCGGACATAGACCGTGCTCTTGTAGGCTGGAGCTTCATTGACCGGCAGGACAGACAGTAATTGGATCTGAGTCAAAGGACAGTCACGAGAAACCTCCTGAATAACGGCTTCTAAATTAGCTAGCGTTTCTGTCTGAGGCATCTCCTTGCCAATGTCATTGGTACCTATCAGGATAAAGACCTTATCCAGAGCCTGCCCAAAAAGATGGGCATCTAGATTATCTAAAAGCAAATCAGTCTTATAGCCCCGAATGCCACGGTTGACCAGTCTTTTATCCGTCTGCAGGAGCTCATAGAGAGGATAGTATTCCACAATGGAGTCTCCGATAAAGATGATGTCTGGCTCCTTGACGGAGACTTGATTGAGTTCTCTGTAGTTTTGCTGCAATTTTGCCTGCTCCTTGAGAAGCCATTCTTCTAATAATTGTACTGCCATTATTCTTTTTCCTCTTCTAAGTATTGCTCAATCACTTGTAGAACACCGGCTTCTGTATTGGCCGGCGCTAAGTAATCTGCCACCCCTTTGACCCGCTCATCGCCATTCTCCATAGCGTAAGAAATACCAGCTAATTCAAGCATTTCAATGTCATTTTCACTATCGCCAAAAGCCATGATTTCCGCGCTTTGAATCTGCCACTTAGCCATCAGCTGCTGCAAGCCCCAAGCCTTGTGCATCCCATCTTGGAGAATATCAATGGCTCCATAACCACTAGCAACCGCGCTCAATCGGCCTGCAAAATGTTGATTAATCAGACGAGCATGCTCTGCTGCTGCAGCCTCTTCTACCATCATACTCATTTTTAAGACCTTGTCAAAGGGATAATCCTGAAGGCTTGGCACAAAGTTCATCCGTTTGTGGAAAAGCTGGGCCATTTCCTTAGTCATAACCTTTTCAATCAAGGGAAACTCTGTTCCCTCTTGAACAAAGCCGCCTCTTTCAGAGGTCACAACCAGCTGAAGCTCCCTTTCACGCCCAGCAAAGTAAGCCAGTGCATCCCTAATCAATCCGGCTTCCCAGAAGCTGCTCATGCTTAGCTGGTTCTTTTCAAAAATCCGAGCTCCGTTGGCGACTACCAAGGTCATTCGTTCTACCAAATCTCCCAATAGCAGGCGCATTCGTGGAATTTCATTACCAGTAGCCACCACAAAGCGAATGTCTCTCTTCTCCAGCTCATCTAAAATAGTAGCCAGACGCGGCAAATCCAGCTGTCCCTGTCCATCCAGCAAGGTTCCATCCATGTCTGTCGCTATCATCTTTACAGTCATCTTTTTATCCATTCCTATCTCTATCATCCAATTTTGATTATCCCTTTCCCAGCAAGCTCCAGTTGCCGCTGGCTTCGTAGGCTGTGATAATCTCCCTAGCTGTATCCGTAATCTCTTCTGGATAGTTCAGGCTCTCTAGTGTATTAACCGCATTCTTGGTCAAAGCGCTACCTTGCTTAATCTTATAGTCAAAGACAATTTCTCCAGCCACATATTGACTGTCAAAGTGATATTGAGCATTGAGCTGACCAGAAGCTGCTACCAACTCCACATCATGGCTCGAAATCATGTAAAGACAGGGTTTCTGAGCTAGCCAATCAATGATTGCCAGTCCTGCCCCAATCCGCTCAACAGTATTGGTTCCCTTAAAAAGCTCATCGATGAAAAAGTAGTGCATGCCCTCTTCTTCCAAGGAATCTATCATGCGCTCAATAGCCCTGCTCTCAGCGATAAAATAACTATCCCCAGAGCCAATGTCATCGGTCACATCCATTGAGCTCAAGACATGACCATGCTGCAAGGTCAAGCTCTCGGCACAAGCAAAGCCTAACCCCTGAGCCAAGATAGCATTGATAGCTGCTATTCTCAGGTAAGTCGATTTTCCAGAAGCATTATCTCCACTAATCATCATATTCTTAGAAAAATCCAAATCATTGCTGACAGGTCGCTCTAAGAGTGGGTGATAGAGACCCTTGCCCTTCATCCCAGTTGAGCTTGTAAAGCTAGGCTTCGTATAAATTGGCAAGCTTTCCTTGTAGTTAAGTACAGCAATCGCTGCCTCTAAGCGACCTAGAATCTCCAGCACTTGCCTAGCCTGTTGATTGGCCTTGACCAGGCGATTGGAGATATAGGCCTGAGCTAACTGAGGTATGAGCAAGACGGAGTTGATATAGAGATAGAAAATCTCCAGCTCAGAGGCACCCGACTGGGGTCGAAAGACTTCTCCAAAAAGCCGTGTTCGACTAAAAGAAGCCACCGCTTCTTTCAGAGCAGCTTGCTGGGGCAAGGGCAGGCGGGCGATCTTTTCACCAATATAGAAGATCCGTACCAGATAGCTCATGCTGTCCAACTTCATCTCTAGAGACCAGCGCGTGGCCATGGAATAAACGATATTAAAAGCCATGCTGATGATGGGAACTATATATCCCAGACTAGGATTGATAAAATAGAGTAAAGGGGAAAGTAGCGGAATCGCAGCCAAAAACAGGTAAAAACTTCCCCTGTGATTAGCCTGAGCTGGTTTATAGATCAGTTTCTTAGCTTGATTGTGATTTTTCTTGCCAAGCTCAGAAAAAAGCAGCTGCATCTGAATGCGCACCTCTGGATGTTGGGCTAAATATGCCTGCAAATCATCAAATTCCTGATCTGCCTCGAAATGCAACAGGCGGAGTTTGCTGTAAAGGTACTCTGAACCTAGACTGGATTGGGCTGCTGTATCAATATCCTGAAAAATATCAAAAAAGTCCAAATCTCCCCAAGTCTGGTCGTCGACCAGACTATCATAGGTTCCAGCTTCTTCGTCTAACAAAAAGGACTCATATAGACTGGACTCACTGTCTGGCCGGCAATCCACCCGCTCATGACCTCCCCAAGTAGCAGCTAAACGCTTCTTAAAGCGAAGCTTTCTCCGAATAGCAGAGGCTATGACAAGTACTAGCACCGCCAAAAAGCCCAGCAATACCAAGATAAATTGTGACATAAATATCCTCACCCCTTCCAGAAAACCTCTGACTTTTAGACATATTATACTACTTAAAAAAGTAAAAAGAAAGGTAAGAAGAGGCGGATAAGACGGTCGATTTTACAAAAGACACTTTTCAATCTTCCAGTTTTATATTATAATCATAGCTATATTCCTGTCGTAAAATTGGAGGTTCTCATGAGCAAAAAAGAAGTCGCATTCCCACGCTACCAGCAGATTGCCGTCGCTATTGCTGAGCGAATCGTTGACGGCAAATATCCCATCGGCAGCAAGATCTATGCTCGCTCTACCTTAGCCAGCAACTTCAATGTCTCCCCTGAAACAGCCCGCAAGGCTATCAATGTGCTGGTAGATCTGGAAATCATGGAAGTCCGTCACGGCAGTGGAGCCTTCATTTCCTCCAAGGAAAAAGCCCAGCAGTTTCTCACGACCTATAAAGATGTCAACTCTCTGCAGGATCTCAAAAGCAAGCTCCACCAGAGCATCCAACGCCAAGAGGAAGAATTTGCCAACTTTTCCCAGCTGCTCAATCAGCTTCTCAGTCGGACCAAAGATGTCCAGCAGCGCTTCCCTTTCAATCCCTACGAGCTCCAGCTCTCAGCAGACGCTATCAACCTAGGAAAATCTATCAATGAACTCAATATCTGGCACTCGACTGGCGCTACCATTGTCGCAGTCCAGCAGGGAGACCAACTCCTAATCTCGCCTGGTCCTTATACCAAGCTGGAAGCCGGCAATACCATCTATTTTGTTGGTAACGAATTATCGGTCGGTTTGATGCATAATTTATTTTTTAATGAAATTGAAACAAACAAGTGAAACAGCGCTTGTTTTTTCTTTGTCAAAAAACAGAATAGACAGGCGAATCCGCTGTCTGACAAGCTTTTTGCGACTTTCAGAAATATTCTAGAAAATCATCCTCCTTTTTTATAATAACCGAAAAGGCTGGTCTGACAGTATTTTGGGTTTGACAAAGTGACCACACGATGTTATACTGTGATGGTCTTTTAAGTGACAACTTAATAAAATAAACATGTAGTCACTTTTGTAAAAGGAGAAATACGTTGAATAAACTAGAAGTAAAACATTTGACTAAAATTTTCGGCAAAAGGCAAAAGCAGGCACTGGAAATGGTTCAGCAAGCCAAAAGCAAAACGGAAATTTTAGAAAAAACCGGTGCTACTGTCGGAGTTTACGATGTAAACTTTGAAGTTCAGACCGGAGAAATTTTTGTCATCATGGGACTATCCGGTAGTGGGAAGTCTACCCTTATCCGCCTGCTCAACCGATTGATTGACCCAACATCAGGCGACATTTACATCGACGGCCAAGATGTAGCCAAGATGAACGAAGAGGAGCTGCGTGACGTTCGCCGCCACAAGCTCAATATGGTCTTCCAGAACTTCGGCCTCTTCCCACATCGGACCATTCTGGAAAATACTGAGTTCGGCCTGGAAGTCCGAGGTGTTGATAAGGAAGAGCGCACGCGCCTAGCTGAACAAGCTCTGGGCAATGCTGGTCTCCTCTCCTTCAAGGACCAATACCCCGATCAGCTCTCTGGTGGGATGCAGCAGCGGGTTGGTCTGGCTCGAGCTTTGGCCAACAATCCTGATATTCTGCTCATGGACGAAGCCTTCTCAGCTTTAGACCCCCTCATCCGCCGAGAAATGCAGGATGAGTTACTAGATCTGCAGGCAGAGCATGAGCGTACCATTATCTTTATCACCCACGATCTCAATGAGGCCCTGCGTATCGGTGACCGTATTGCTATTATGGCTGACGGTCAGATTATGCAGATTGGCACCGGTGAGGAAATCCTGACCAATCCAGCCAATGACTTCGTTCGAGAGTTCGTTGAAGATGTGGACCGCTCCAAGGTCTTGACTGCCCAGAATATCATGACAACGCCACTGACCACCAACATTGACATTGATGGACCTACCGTGGCCCTTAATCGCATGAAAAAAGAAGAGGTCAGTATGCTGCTGGCTGTGGATAGGAAGCGGCAGCTCAAGGGCAGTCTAACTGCCGAAGCTGCCCGCGATGCCCGCAAGCAGCATCAAGCACTGGCTGAAGTGATTGATAAGAACGTCCGCAAGGTTACTCAGGAAACCCTGATTACCGATATTTTCCCGCTGATCTACGATTCACCAGCACCTCTGGCCGTTGTAGATGATAAGGACAAGTTAGTCGGCGTTATTATCAAAGGTCGGGTCATCGAAGCCTTGGCCAATACTACTGAATCTGAAGAATAAGGGAGGTTCGCATTTTGAATATTTTACAACAGCCAATCCCCGTTTCTCAATGGGTTGAGGCCTTTACTAACTGGGTAACTGATACCTTCTCCGGGCTTTTCTCGGTCCTTCAGACTATCGGAAATGCCATCATGAATGGAATGACAGACACCCTGCTCTTCATTCCACCCCTGCTCTTTATCGCAGTCATCACTATTTTTACCTATTTGATTTCCAAGCGTAAGCTGGGACTGCCCCTGCTCACCCTCCTAGGCCTGCTCTTTGTTTACAACCAAGGCCTCTGGGAAAATCTTATGAACACTGTGACCTTGGTCATCATCTCCAGTGCCATTTCCATTGTCATCGGTATTCCACTGGGGATTTGGATGGCTAAGAGCAACCGCGTCGAAGCAGTTATCAAGCCCTTGCTGGACTTTATGCAGACCATGCCGGCCTTTGTCTACCTGATACCAGCCGTGGCCTTCTTCGGTATCGGTATGGTTCCTGGGGTCTTTGCCTCTGTCATCTTTGCCCTGCCACCGACTGTCCGCTTTACCAATCTAGCCATTCGTCAGATTCCGACCGAGCTGATTGAAGCGTCAGACTCCTTCGGGGGCACTGGCAAGCAGAAGCTCTTCAAAGTTGAGCTGCCTCTGGCTAAAAATACTATCCTAGCTGGGGTCAATCAGACCATCATGCTGGCTCTGTCTATGGTCGTTACGGCCTCTATGATTGGGGCGCCAGGACTGGGCCGTGGCGTTCTCTCTGCCCTGCAGCATGCCGACATCGGTTCCGGATTTGTCAATGGGGTATCTCTGGTTATCCTGGCCATTATTATTGACCGCCTGACCCAGAAGCTCAACCAACCTCTAGCTAAAAAATCACCGATCACTGCCAAGGAAAAACGCAAGAAGATTATGCTCTGGTCTGCTCTGGCTGCTGTCATCTTGACAGCCTTTGTCGGAAATCAAGTAACCAAGCTTCAGCAAAGCAAAAAAGAAAAGGTCAACCTTGCCTATGTTGAATGGGACTCCGAAGTTGCCTCAACCAATGTCGTAGCGGAAGCTCTCAAGGAAATGGGCTACGATGTCACCATCACACCGCTGGACAATGCCGTTATGTGGAAGTCCGTTGCTAATGGCGAAGCTGATGCTATGGTTTCTGCCTGGTTGCCGACCACCCACGCGGCTCTCTATGAGGAATACAAGGACAAGATAGTGGACTTGGGGCCGAACCTCGAGGGCGTTAAGACAGGGCTAGTCGTACCAAGCTATATGGACGCTGATTCTATTGAAGACCTGTCAGACCAAGCCAAGAAAACCATCACAGGTATTGAGCCCGGCGCTGGTATCATGAGCGCGACTGAGAAGACTATGCAAAAATACAGCAATCTCAGTGGCTGGAATCTTTCTTCTTCCTCAACAGGAGCCATGACCACTGCTCTGGATCAGGCTATTAAGAATAAAGAAGATATTATCGTAACCGGCTGGTCACCACACTGGATGTTCTCCAAATACGACCTCAAATACCTCAAGGATCCTAAGGGAACCATGGGCGGCAAGGAAGCTATCCACACTATTACTCGAAAAAATCTAGACAAGGACTTACCAGAAGTCAATAAGGTCCTGGATAACTTCAACTGGACTCAAAAGGACATGGAAGAAGTCATGCTTAAGATTAACGAAGGCAGCTCACCAGAAGCTGCAGCCAAAGAGTGGATCAAAAACCATCAAAAAGAAGTCGAAAGCTGGAAGAAATAAAAGCATAGAAAAAAGGGATGAATCAAAAGATTCATCCTTTATTTTATAAGGAGCCATTCTATTTTGTTTAAGTCATTTAATCCTGATAGAGACTATCTCCATTCGTCGCAATGACTTCTTTGTACCAATCAAAAGATTTTTTCTTGTAACGGGCTAGACTTCCGCTACCATCATCGTTGCGGTCAACGTAGATAAAGCCGTAACGTTTGCTTAGTTCTGCCGTGCTGGCTGAGACCAGGTCAATACAGCCCCAGGTCGTGTAACCTAGCAGTTCTACGCCATCTTCCAGCGCTTCTCCCACCTGTTGCAAATGCTGTTTAAGATAATCAATACGGTAGTCATCTTCAACCGTTGGGCCATTTGGACCATCCACCAAGATATCCTTGGCACCGAGACCATTTTCCACGATGAAGAGAGGGAGCTGATAGCGGTCATAAAAGCTATTTAGCACCAAGCGCAGGCCAACTGGGTCAATCTGCCAGCCCCATTCTGAGCTAGCCAGATGAGGATTTAGGATGCCACCTAAAAGATTGCCTCGGCCAGAAGAATAATTTTCTGGATCATGAGCCGCAACCACACTCATATAGTAAGAAAAGGAAATAAAGTCTACAGTATTTTCAGCTAACAGCTCTTTGTCGCCCGGCGCAAACTCAATCTCAATCCCATTCTCCTTGAAGAAACGATTGATATAGGCAGGGTATTTTCCACGCGCATGGATATCAGAGAAGAGGTAGTTTTGATTTTCAAATTCCCGTGCTGCCAGCACATCTTCAGGCTTCGGTGTCATGGGATAGGCCGGCATGGCGAGAACCATACAGCCAATCTTAAAATCAGGATTGATCTCATGACCGATCTTCGTTGCTAAGGCAGACGCCACCAGCTCATGATGGACCGCTTGATAGAGGTCCTGCTTGGATAGTTCTTCAGCTGGCGTGGCAATGCCTCCGCTCATAAAGGGTGCATGGAGAACAGAGTTGATTTCATTAAAGGTCAGCCAATACTTGACCTTGTCCTTATAGCGGGTAAAAACCGTGCGAACATAGTGCTCGTAAAAGCCAATCAAATCACGGTTGGCCCAGCCATTGTACTGACGCGCCAAGTGTAGAGGCGTTTCATAGTGAGACAGGGTAATCAGAGGTTCAATGCCATATTTGGCCAGCTCGTCAAAAAGATTGTCATAGAATTGCAGGCCAGCTTCATTGGGCTCCAGCTCGTCTCCATTTGGAAAAATCCGAGACCAAGCAATGGAGGTCCGGTAGACCTTGAAGCCCATCTCTGCAAAGAGGGCAACGTCCTCCTTATAACGATGGTAGAAATCAATCCCTTCCAGCTTGAGATTATCTGGCGTCGGACCCTCGGTAATCAAAGGATTGCGATCACCTGGCGAGGCCGGCACTCCACCTTTTGGAGTCACATCCTGAACAGACAGTCCTTTTCCATCCAGATTATAGGCGCCCTCATACTGATTTGCCGCCGTTGCACCGCCCCAGAGGAAATTTTTAGGAAATTTAGCCATTGCATTTCTCACTTTCGTTTTTTCTTTGATTATATTATAATCTTAGATGAAAATGTTTTCTTGCACAATTCTCTTATATATTGATACTATTCTACTAAAAGGAGCAGGGAATGCTAGATCTTGGACAGCTTCATAAAAATACCGTATATAAAAATCAAGGGACCCCCTATTCACTGACCCGCACTATTACTGAAAATGGGCAACCGGACATCCTCTTTCATTGGCATACGGACGTTGAAATCATCTATGTCCATGAGGGGACTGCTAAGTTTCATATTGACCAGGAATATTTCAACAGCAAGGCGGGAGATATCATCCTGATCCGCCCCAATGCTCTTCACTCCATTCATCCTATCGAAAATCAAAAACATTACATGGATGCCTTGAATTTTCAGCTAGACTTAATGGGCTACTCTGCAATGGACCAGGCTAGTATCGATTACCTGCAACCCCTCTACAAGGGAGAGCTAGACTTTGTTCACGTGATCGAACCCCATCACAAGGGCTATCAAGCCATCCGTTCCTGTCTGATTGAGACCATGGAGACTGGCTATCATCGCAAGGACTACTTTGAATTTCAGATAAAGGCTCAGCTCAACCAGCTCTTTTATCTGCTTTTTGAAAATGGTTATGTTGTCTCCAAAACGCAATCCTTGGAAGGCTACCGTAAGGAAGAGAAGATCAGAAATATTATTGATTACATCAGCCTTCATTATCAAGAGGAGTTGACAATTGATCATCTGGCTAATATTTGTGGCTACAGCGCTACTCATTTTATGAACTTTTTCAAAAAGCATATCGGCGTCTCCTGCATGGAGTTCCTCATTCAGTTTCGCTTGAGAAAGGCGACCGAACTTCTGCAACATTCAAATCTTTCAGTACTTGAAATTGCGAGTCAATCTGGCTTCAACAACTTGTCTAACTTCAATCGTCAGTTCAAAAAATACTATCAAATGACTCCCAGACAGTACCGAAAGAAATGACATTTATTGAAACACATAAAAACAGCTTCGGCGATGTCCGAGGCTGTTTTATTTGTCAAAAATATTGAAAATTATCTTTTTTATCTTGCTTGTCTTTTTATCCAAGTCATTTAAATCAGCAAGTCCAGAAGGATATTCACAAGTCCTAACACTAGCAAACTTCGCAAAAGCAAATGTCCTAGCTTCTCTTTAAAGAAATTGCGTCGAAGAAAAAGGCCAAAAATCAGCAGAACGATGGCTACTAAAGCCAGAATCAACCAAATCACCAAAAGCAACCAAAAGAAAATGAATTGATATAAGAACATGACTCCTCCTAATTCTCTAGTAAGCATGACCAGTAATGAGAGCATAGATAATTCCAAAAACAAAGTATAAAGCAAGCCCCAAGCCAAACAAGAGCCATAGACGTCCCAAGAACTTCAAATAGAGAGACTTGCCTGGCTGACCAAAGAAAATTATCAAAAGAGCCGGCAGACTAAGGATTGATAGTATATAAAACACAGGAACAAAGAAACCTACTATCAACAATCCACTCCCTATACCTTCCATCTCTAAGCTCCTTTCTTGTTCATTATAGCAAATGTCATATTCATCACCAAATAAAAACCAGAAAAGCCTAGCTCCTCTGGTAATGTTGATTGACAAGAAAATAGTTAGTCCCAATTCAAGCCAACATGTTCATTCATTTCTCGGTAGGCTATATCGACCCGTTCTTTGGTAGCTTCATCCAGCCTATCCCGATATTTTCCACCTTCTATAAAGTCTTCCAGAATCAAGGTTTGGTAACTATAAAGCGGATAGCCTTCAGCAGAAAATCCTCCTTTTTCTACACGGCTGACCCAGGTCGGATGAGCCTGAGCGCTCTTGATTCGGGTACCTTTGAGCGTCTTTTCAAGAGTCAGATCCATCAGAACCCCCCGCTCGGTCCACTGAGCATTTTCAACTCCTTCCATGGTCTCAATCCGTTGATTAGAGATAAAATTTCCCATAGAGTAGATGATTAGTTTTTTCTGGCCATCCTTTTCCAGAGTTTCAGATGGTTGTGTCACATGTGGGTGTCCACCAAAGATGATGTCGGCACCCCAATCCACCATTTTGTGATAGAGGCTTACCTGCTCTTCTGTCGGTTGTAGCTGATACTCTACTCCCATTTGGGGCATAACAACCGTAATGTCGGCTTCTTTCTCAGCACGTTCGATTTCCGATTTCATTTTCTCCTCATCAAGATTAGATAAATGTTGGTCATATTCATCTTGACTGAGATTTCCTTCCATTCCATTAAATCCGTAGGAATAGGCTAAAATAGCTATTTTAATCCCATTTACCTCTTTAATAGTCAGAGGCGCTTGGCCACGTGGTTCATGGGTATAAACACCAACCGGTGTAATTCCTTGGTCTTCAAAAGCCTTAGCAGTTGAAAATAGACCAGATAATTGAGAATCTAAAATATGATTATGAGCCAAGTCAAGCACATGATAACCCGCATCTTTAATAGCTCCTACTACTGACTCAGGTGCATTAAACAGCGGATAGCCTGCTAAAGGTAGGTCTGGACTAATGGTCCCTTCAAAATCTCCAATCGTAAGATCTGCTTGATGGAGCCATTCTTTAGCATACTTAAAATTCTCTGAGAAATCATAGCTACCATCTTCTCGTAGGGCGCTCATATATAGGGCATCATGGTAAAGCAAATCACCATTTGCCATGATACGAGCCGTTTGAACCTGCTTGTTTGCTACAGTCTTCGGCCTAGCTGAACTTTTATTTTCTATACTTGCCTGCCTCGTCTGCTTTCTTGCATCTATTTCCTTTTGGAAAAATAAAATGAGACTAGCTGAAAGAATAATCAGACTAAACAAAGCAAAAACAAACCACTTCTTTTGGGCTTCAGCTTTTCTTCTATCCGAACGTTTCATCCTTGTCGCCTCCTACCATATCTATTTTACCATAAAATAGATGTTCCAGTCATCCTCTAGAAAAACATTGTCATCATTAAAACCTCTGAACCTTAAGACCTTTTGAAACTTAAAAAGAGCAGGTGACATCCACATCCTGCTCTTTTCATACGGTTTTTAGTTTAATTCAAATAGAGTATCCCCTAGGTCAACTTCCCCTTCTGCCAAAACCTTCAGATCTCTGAAGCGACTCATATTGGTGACAATGATTGGAGTTGTCACAGGGTAACCAGCCTCCTTGATAGTATCGATATCAAAGCTGAGCAAAAGCTGGCCTTTTTTGACCTTAGAGCCTTGGACAACATGAGCTGTGAAACCTTTTCCATCAAGGGCTACTGTATCCATACCGACGTGAATTAAGAGTTCTGCTCCATCATCTGTAGCTAAACCAATAGCATGGTTGGTAGGGAAGAGCAGGCGAATGACACCATCGGCAGGGGCTACTACTTCACCGACACTTGGCTCAATGGCAACTCCTTTACCTATAGCTCCGCTAGCAAAGACTGCGTCTGGAGTATCCTCAAGAGCGATTATTTCGCCAGCTAATGGGCTTGTCACGACTTGCTCAGTAGCTCCGTCAGAGACTCTTTCGTTTTCAACATTTAAAGACGGAGTAGCATCTTTTTCAGACGGACCGCCGAAAAGGTTTGGAATCTTGACCAGCTGAGTCAATCCAAAACCTAGTACAAAGTTCGCTACAATAGCGATGAGGAAGTGAATCAAGGTCATGCTGTTGCCAGCTTCGATAAAGGATGGAATTGCAAAAAGTCCCATACCTCCCATAACCTGCATTTTGACATCAAAGAAAGCTAGATATGCACCAGTCAGCGCTCCAGAAATACAGGTCATGATAAATGGCAAACGCATAGGGAGCGTGATCCCATAAATAGCTGGCTCCGTTACACCAAAGAGAGCTGAGATGAAAGCTGGAATCGAAAGCTGACGAACCTTATCTTCTTTGGTACGCATCATGATATTGAGTAGGGCACCCGCCTGAGCAAAACAGATAGCAATAGAGGCAACAAGAATGACTCCTGGTCCTTTTTGCAGTTCCAAGATTGCTAGTGGCACCAAGCCCCAGTGAAGACCGAACATAACTAGAACCTGCCAAGCAGCACCAAGAACGATACCATATAGCACCGGACTAAAGTCATAGATACCTGTAAAGAGAGCACCAACCAAATCAGAAGCCCAACTCATGACTGGACCGATAACCAGAAAAGCCAGTGGCACTGTAATCAAAAGGGTAAAGAATGGTACGATAAAGACTTTGACAACATCTGGAATGATCTTTTTAAAGCCTTTTTCAATCTTGGCTCCAGCCCAAACAGCTGCAATCACTGGAAGGACCGTTGACAAATAGCTCGATGCTGGAAAGATACTCGATGCTGGAAAGATAATTGGAAGACCGAAGAAAGTCGAAAAAATCGGAGACTCAATCGGTGTACCAGCAAAAAGTGTATAAAGCGGTTTTTCCGCCGTAAAGCTAGCTGCGATATTTGGATAAACCAGAGCAAACCCGATAGCCAAAGCAGTGAACTGATTCATCTTGAAACGTTTAGCAGCTGTAATAGCCAAAATCAATGGAAGAAACTGGAAGAGGCCATCTCCCGCTGCATTAAGAACCACATAAGCACCATCTGTTTTGGCGACACCTAAGGCTGCCATAATAGCTACCACACCTTTGATCATACCTGCTGCAGACAAGGTACCGAGCATCGGCTGGAAGAGGCCCGATACGAGAGCAATGAAGCGGTCAAACAGATTGCCTTCTACTGCATCGTCATCCGCATCAACACTGCCTTCGCCAGAAATACCAGCAACTCTGAGCACCGTTTCGTAGACATCAGGCACATGATTTCCAATAACGACTTGATATTGACAACCGGCCTTGACAACCGTTACAACCCCATCTCGCTTCATCAGATAGTCTGTGTCCGCCTTTGATTCATCCTTTAAGGAAAAACGCAAGCGTGTCACGCAATGTACCAGTTTGGTAATATTGTCCTTGCCCCCAACGTGGGCAACAATGTCCTTAGCTAATTCTGTGTAGTCTTTAGCCATTTGGGATCCTCCTGTTCTATTTTGATTACGCTAGGCCTTTTCAAGCTCCTGAAAAAAAGAAGAAACCTAGACGAATACCAAATGAGAAGATAGAACAGAGTTCTAACTCATTATTTGTATTCATCTAGGTTTTGCCTGCGTGATCAGTAACAATCCTTACATCTAGTATAGCATATTATTTTAAATTTGCAAGCGTTTTCTAAAAAAATTTTAATGTTTTTAGAAAGTATTTTAAAAGAAAAGAGACTGAAAGCAAATGCAGCCTCTATTTTCTTCTCAAAATCAATCTTCTAAATTGACATTCACTGTCAAAACTTGTCCATCTCGAACGACCTGCTTGCCAGCAATATAGACATCCTGAACATCGCTTCCTTTAACCGCATACACGAGGTGTGACAGCATATTTTCCAATGGATAAAGGTGAATCCGCCCCTTTGGTTGAATAGCAATGAAATCGGCTTGCTTCCCCACTTCCAGACTACCAATTTTGTCCTCCAAACCCAGCGCTTTAGCACCCTCAATCGTCAGTGCTTTCAAGGCTTGCTCAATCGTAAACTGACTTGCATCACCCTCCCGCATCTTTTGAAGTAGAGCAGCGGTCCGACCTTCTTCAAACATATCCAGATTATTGTTAGAAGCGACAGAATCTGTTGCCAGGCCAACAGTCACACCAGCAGCCAGTAGGTTAGTCACCGGGGCTACACCAGAAGCCAGCTTGAGATTACTGATAGGATTGTGGGCGATGCTGACTGATGACGTCGCTAAATCCGCAATCTCTGACGGATTCAGCTCAACCCCATGAGCAAAAATTGCTGGCTGCTCCAAGTAACCCAGCCCTTTCAAGAAAGCCAGAGGCCTTTTACCGTAACGTTCCAGGATAATTTTATTTTCATTTTGGGTCTCTGCCACATGGATATGAAGCCTCAAATCCAACTCACGCGCTAAATCTACACTACCCTTTAGCAAATCTTCATCACAGGCATAGGGTGAATGAGGAGCCACCATGACCTGAAAATCTTCGTCATCATAGGAGAGGATTTCCTCTATAATAGCCCGGGTACGAGCCAGGGTCTCTGCTGCTGTTTCTGCTGGTGAAGTGAAGAGAGTTGGAGAGAAATAACAGCGCATCCCTGACTGACGGACGGCTTGATAAACTTGCTTAATATCCACCCCATGAGGATTATACATATCATTAAATGTTGTTGTTCCTGACAGCAACATCTCAGCCAGAGCAAATTGAACTGCTTTAGTAGTCACTTCTGCTGTAAACTGACTCTCTGCTGGCCAGATGTAATCCTCCAACCATTCATGCAAATTGCTGTCATCACGAATCCCACGTAGCAAAGTCATGGCTGAGTGAGTATGGCAGTTGACCAAGCCTGGCATGATCCAAGCCCCCTCATAGTCCACTGTTTCACTACATTTCCCTAACCATGCTTGGTCATAGAGTCCGCAGTAAGCAATGCGGTCATCTTCCACCACAAGCAGGCCTTCCCGATAAACATGAAATTCGCTATCACAGGTCACCAGATTGACATTTGTATAAGCTTTCATCCGGATATATCCTCACTTTCTAAACACTTGCACTCAGGAGATTTTAGCTATTATAACAAGCCTTATAAAATAGTTCAAGAGATTCTGATAGTTTATTCGAAATTAAGATAATCAGGGTCCGGTGTAATATATAATAATTGGCCTTTATAAAATACGAGAAAAACCTCGTTCTTCTTGTAACTATATAAGACGTAGCTATTAGCAGAGTCTTCTCCCCCAGCTAGTCCAACTCCGACTGCAACATCTGCTACTGCAGCACCAAAGGCGCTCAGTTGCTCTTTTGTAAGATGCTGATCTAAATATAATGATTTTAAGTTTTTAATTTCTTGGTTTCTAAAGTTTCCAGTGAGGTATTTTGGATCCCTTATCACTGCCTCAGGTTCCCCCAGTGCTTCTTTGACTGTTTCCTCAGTATAGCCTTCATAACTAGGCACTTGAGCTTTAATTTGCCCGTCAGAAGAGTTATAAGATACACTTCCATGTCCTTTTGCATAGATTTTATCTTTTGGAGCTAACTGGTCTCCTTCGTCCGAAGCTTCCCTTTTTTCTGAGAAACCAGAATTATCCTTCTCTCCACTTTCCTTACTTGACGACTGGGTCTCTTTACTAGTTTTCTCTTCTTTACTAGTTGACTTAGTCTTTTCTTCTGATTTTGAGCTTGAACTTTCTTCAGTTGGTTTATTCGAATTAGCCTGCCCTTTACCATTAGATTTACAAGCAGTTAGAGTGATAATCGTTAAAATAGTAAGTAAAATCGTCGAAAATCTTTTTAATTTCATCTTTCACTCCTCATTTTTATTATGATCATTATCCCTTATCTAAAAACTTTTGTCAACGCTCAGCAAAAAAGGCCTGATGGCCTTTTATTTCATGTGTTGAAGTAGATAAGCATAACCTTCTGCTTCCATTTTTTCTTTTGGAATAAATCGCAGAGCTGCGGAGTTGATGCAGTAGCGAAGACCGCCTGCTGATTCTGGACCGTCAGCAAAGACATGACCCAGATGGGCATTGCCAGAACGACTACGCACTTCAATCCGCTCCATTCCATGGCTCTTGTCTTCATAGTATTTTAAAACTTCTCTGGCAATAGGTCGGCTAAAGCTAGGCCAGCCACAGCCCGACTCAAACTTGTCACCGGCAAAAAAGAGGGGCTCACCAGTCGTCACATCAACATAAATTCCTTCTTCAAAAGTGGCATTGTAGGCATTATGGAAAGGACGCTCTGTCGCACTATGCTGAGTCACCTGGTACTGCTCTTGCGTCAACTGCTCTTTTAGTTCCGCATCTGTAGGTTTCTCATATTGGCCAGGATCGACCAAGGGCTGATAGGCATCATTGACATTGATATGGCAGTAGCCACCGGGATTTTTCTTGAGATAATCCTGATGGTAGTCTTCGGCTAGAACGTAGTGGCGTAAAGGCTCTAGCTCAACAGCTATCTTTTGTCCCAGCTGTTTTTCCTGCTCAGCAAAAACCTGCTCTATGACTGCCTTATCTCCTTCATCTGTATAATAAACACCCGTCCGATACTGACGCCCTACATCATTTCCTTGCTTATTGACCGACAGAGGATCAATAACTCGGAAATAATAAAGCAGGATTTCCCGCAGGCTGACCCGCTTTTCATCATAGACCAGATGAACCGTCTCTGCATGGTCCGTCTGATGAATCAGCTGGTAGTTGGTTGATTCCACCTGTCCATTGGCGTAGCCAACTGTCGTTTTCTTAACACCTTCAATGCGGGAGAAATACTCTTCCAAGCCCCAGAAGCATCCACCTGCTAAATAAATCTCTGCCATAAAAACACCTCATTTCTTTGCGTCTATTTTCTCATAAAAGGAGTCGAAATTATAGCAATTTGATTAGAACTTTCTTCAAAATAATATGAAAAAGCTAGGTTTCAATACTTCTCAACCCAGCCATATTCTTCAATTCAAATCACAATAACTCTTGCATTAAATCTTTTTAGATAGAAGATTACCCCTCTATATACTTCAATTTCCCTCGGAAATCTTCCAGACTTTCATAGCCTTTTTCTTCCATAATATTCTTGAGTTCTGTAGTGATGCGCTCAAAGGCTGCCACCCCTTCTTTATGAAGGGTTGTTCCGACCTGTACCATGCTGGCTCCACAGAGGATATGCTCAAAAGCATCACGCCCCGTCAAGACACCGCCAGTTCCTATGATTTGGATTTCTGGTTTCAGGCGTTGGTAAAAAGAATGGACATTGGCTAAAGCGGTCGGCTTGATGTACTGACCTCCGATACCTCCAAAGCCATTTTTCGGACGAATGACCACTGACTCATCTTCTATATAAAGGCCGTTTCCGATGGAGTTTACACAATTGACAAACTTGAGCGGATACTTGTTAAAAATCGCAGCGGCCTGGTCAAAATGCACAATGTCAAAATAAGGAGGCAACTTAATGCCTAGTGGCTTTTTGAAATAAGCAAAAACTTCTGACAAGATTTTTTCCGTCGTTTCAAAGTCATAACCAATCTGCGGTTTACCAGGAACGTTGGGACAAGAGAGATTGAGCTCAGTAATTCCTTTAAAGTCACTTGACTGCACTTTTTGGAGAATGGCGTGGGTTTCTTCTGGCGACATACCGACCAAAGAGAGGAAGAAAGTGCGATTTGGTTCACTTTCCTGAAGTTCCAGCAGGTAGTCAAGATAGTAGTCTAAACCATTATTTGGCAGGCCCATGGAGTTGATAGACCCTAGCGGAACATCCTGATAGCGCGGTTCTGGATTTCCCTGACGAAAGTCGAGCGTCGCCGTCTTGGTCACAAAGGTCCCCGCAGCAGAATCTTTGACTTCCGCCAGTTCCTCTTTTGTCATGCAGGCAACACCAGCTGCATTCATCAGGCAGTTATCAAATGCAAAACCAGCAATCTGTGTCGATGTCGAAACCATAGTAAAATACTCCTTTTCCCTATGAAGGCTAATGCCTCTATCTCTTTTTCCTCATTATATCACCAAACTCCGCTTTTTCGCTTTTTAAACTGGAATTTTCTAACAAACGTTCGGGAATCTATCCAAAAGATAGTTTTGCAAATTTTCAGAAAATTCAACTTTTTTCTTTACACCCCCAAAAAATTCTGCTATAATGGCTCATGTAATAAAATATAACAACAAAAAGGAGAACGATATGACATCTGCTAAAGAATATATCCAAAGTGTGTTTGCAACTGTGAAAGCTCGTAACGGGCATGAGGCTGAATTTCTCCAGGCTGTTGAAGAATTCTTCAGCACTTTGGAGCCTGTATTTGAAAAACATCCTGAGTATATCGAAGAAAATATCTTGGCACGTATCACTGAGCCTGAGCGCGTTATTTCTTTCCGTGTTCCTTGGGTTGACCGTGATGGAAAAGTCCAAGTGAACCGTGGTTACCGTGTTCAATTTAACTCAGCTGTTGGACCATATAAAGGCGGACTTCGTTTCCACCCAACTGTAAACCAAGGGATCTTGAAATTCCTCGGCTTCGAACAAATCTTTAAAAACGTTTTGACTGGACTTCCAATCGGTGGAGGTAAAGGTGGATCAGACTTCGATCCTAAAGGAAAGACTGACGCTGAAGTGATGCGCTTCTGCCAAAGCTTTATGACAGAATTGCAAAAATACATCGGACCATCTCTTGACGTACCTGCTGGTGATATCGGTGTTGGTGGACGTGAAATTGGTTACCTTTACGGACAATACAAACGCCTTAACCAATTTGATGCGGGTGTCTTGACTGGTAAACCTCTTGGATTTGGTGGTAGCTTGATTCGTCCTGAAGCAACTGGTTATGGTTTGGTTTACTATACCGAAGAAATGCTCAAAGCTAATGGTAACAGTTTTGCTGGTAAGAAAGTGGTTATTTCAGGTTCTGGTAACGTAGCTCAGTATGCTCTTCAAAAAGCAACTGAACTCGGCGCTACTGTCATCTCTGTATCTGACTCAAACGGTTATGTCATCGATGAAAATGGTATTGACTTCGATCTTTTGGTTGATGTTAAAGAAAAACGCCGTGCTCGTTTGACTGAGTATGCAGCTGAGAAAGCAACTGCTACTTACCATGAAGGTTCTGTATGGACTTACACTGGTAACTACGACATCGCTCTTCCATGTGCGACTCAAAACGAAATCAACGGTGAAGCAGCTAAACGTTTGGTTGCTCAAGGCGTTATCTGTGTATCTGAAGGTGCTAACATGCCTAGTGACCTTGATGCGATTAAAGTCTACAAAGAAAACGGAATCCTTTACGGACCTGCCAAAGCTGCCAACGCTGGTGGTGTAGCTGTATCAGCGCTTGAAATGAGCCAAAACAGCCTTCGCCTTTCATGGACCCGTGAAGAAGTTGATGGACGCCTCAAAGACATCATGACAAACATCTTCAATACAGCTAAAACAACTGCTGAAACATACGGACTTGGTACCGACTACCTTGCAGGAGCAAATATCGCTGCCTTCGAAAACGTAGCAAACGCTATGATTGCACAAGGTATTGTTTAATTAGTCGATACATCCTATCGGAGGACAAATGATGAACTTACGGCCAATGGAAGTGAGAGACAATTCAGCTGTAGCGCAGCTCATTCGAACTAGCCTAGAAGAATTCGGGCTTGACAAACCAGGAACTGTCTACTTTGATTCTCATCTAGATCATTTGGCCGACTATTATCAACAGCAAGAGAGAGCAGCTTACTTTGTTCTGGAAGATGAAGGTCAGCTGGTTGGCTGTGGTGGCTTTGCACCTGTGTCTGATAGGATTGCTGAATTACAAAAACTGTATGTCACTAAAAACAGTCGTGGCAAAGGTTATTCTAGCCGTTTGATAAAGCGGATATTCCAGGAAGCCCGCCTAGCTGGTTATGAACAGCTTTATCTAGAAACCTCTACTGAACTGGCTACGGCTGTGGCCATCTATCAACACTATGGTTTCATATCACTGCAACAACCACTTTCTAACGCCGCCGGCCATCCTGCTATGAATATCTGGATGATAAAGTCTCTCTTATCAGATGAATAGATGTCAGTATACTCTGGTCGTCTCGAGGACATCAGTATCAAGATCCTCAGCACAGCTAAAACAACTTTTAAAAATGTAGCCAAGGCTATGATAGTTAAGGTATTGTTTAAGATTCTTTGCTCAATCCTCAATCACAACGATTGGGGATTTTTTATGTTGGTTTCAAAAAAGCTCACTATTTAAAATAGTAAGCTTAAAAATCAAGATTTATTTTACTTCTACTAAGGCAGAAGACAGGCATTCAACTATTTCATTTACTGCTTCATCTATGTCTAGGTTCTCATTATCATTCAACATCATTGGAAGAGCATAAGAAAGACTCAAGGCTAAAATATAACGAACGATTCTTTCATTTGACCAATCTCGGATAACACCATTTTCTTTAAACTGATTCAGAACTGGACTAATTGGCTTAATGATAGAGTGAACAATAACATTCCCTAACTGATTAGAAATAGTTTTATCAATAAAAGAACGACTCAAGAGAATTTTAACTTGCATGTGATTCTCCTGAATGAAAACTAGTCTATCTCGAACAATGCTTCTCAAAAACACTGGAAAACTCTCTTGGTTTGCTGTAAATTTCTTCTCAGAAAAATCAGCAATCATATCTGGAATAACTTGTTCGAGAAAAGTTGACAGAATAGTTTCTAAGATGCCTTCCTTGGTTTTAAAGTAACTAAAAACAGTCCCTTCTGAAACTCTAGCCACCTTGGCAATAAGGCTTGCTGTTGTATTTTCAAAACCAATTTCTGAGAATAACTTTAGACTTGATAACAGTACTTGACGTTGTTTTAAACTCAAGTTGCTATTTTCTAATGTCTGAGCATACTTTTGTTCTAAACTTTCCATTGCTAGCACCTCTCTGCTACTCTCTTATTTTTACAACTTTCTTACCTCGAGTGTGTCCCGACTTCAGACTACGATATGCCTCTCTAACTGACTTTAGAGAAAAATCATAAACCTGGTCAATATTCAGCCGAACCTTCTCTTCTGAGACCATTTCCGCTAGAGTGTTCAAATCGTCATATGTGGAATGTCTCGGACCCGTGAACTGAGCTCCTCTTATCATAACATATGGTGAAGGTACTAGCGTTCCAATAGCCGTGCCCTTCAAGCCCAAACTGAAAGCCAATTTAACATAATCACTTCCATAGCAATCCAAGAATTTTGTAATTGGCTTTGGACTTGCTGATAGAAGAGCATTCTGGATGTTCTCTTCGTAAGCAACTGGTATGGCACCTAAAGACTTCAGATATTCTGAATTTTTCTTACTAGCAATTCCAATAACTGTCGCACCTTTAGCAACTGCATACTGTACTGCAATACTTCCAATACCACCTGCCGCCGCTGAAATAACTACAACATCTTTAGGATTTAAGTTGATTCTTCTAAAAGCACCACCCACTGTTAGGGAAGCCACTCCCATAGTAGCAGCATGGTTCATATCAATCATCTCTGGTTTTAGTCCGATTTCCGATTCATTGACACAAATTTCTGTTGCCAAAGCTCCCCTCTTGGTCCCCAATCCAGGGTCACTGATCATTGTTCCAAAAACCTTGTCCCCTACTGCAAACCGACTTACTCCTTCACCAATTTCTGTGATAACTCCAGCAAAATCCCGACCAACACCTCTTGGAAAGAGAGATGATTTTGACTCAAACCAACGACTTGGCTTCCTTAGTTTCGTCATAAAAGATAGAAAACGAAGTGGCTTTGCCCCCTCAAAAGTCTTATAATCAATAGGATTTAAACCAACTGCATAAACTTCTACCCTAACTTGATTCACTTCCAAAACATCAGATTTAATGTTCACCAAATCTAGCACTTCTTCATCACCGAAACTACTATACTGTATTGCTTGAACAACCATTTCATGAACTCCTTTGTTTATCTATATATTGAGTGAGCACTCAATCATTTTTCTCTGATTATACACTTATTCTTCATAGATTTCAACTATACTGTTTCCACAGCTTCTAACAAAAGCTGTTCATGATAAAAATAGATCTATTTTTCCTTATGAAAGATTATCAAACTATAACTCAAAGAAATCCGACTGCTTATAAAAGCAGCCGGATTTCTATATATCTAATTTTTCAAAAAATTTGCCTGTTGACTGCTTTTCTTTTAGCTTCTCCAGTAGCTCATTCTCCAGAAAAGGACTTAGTTCGTCAAAATCTTGACAAACCTTAAAGACAATCTCTCTGTTCAACTGACCATAAACTAATTCGTAATAGTCCTTATTATGCTGCCAGTTCTGGTCATAATTGACATCTGTCCGTTGATAGTAAACGATGTTTTGCTTCGGAGTCAGGTAAATCTTCTGTGTTAGAATGCTTTTCTGATCTTTAGATAACTTGCTACGGCTGAAAATCTTAACACCTTGAAAAATCTTGCGCTCATGAACTCCTTGATCTGTCACCTTCAATTCAATTCTTTTATAGTGCATATAGTCACCTCCAGAAATTACCTACATTATATCAAACTCTGGTAGATTTGCAAGCAAAAGTGTCATTTCCAAAAGTCTTTCGTCGCCTCTAAAATCTCTTCTGTAGGCGTCACTGTAGCCTCAATAATGTTCTTGCCAGTCTTTTTCAGATAGGCTTGTATCAGATGATAGCCATAAGCATAGCCTGCAGCATAGGGCATACCGACCGGAATTTGACCCTGTATCTTCGCGATTTCATCACCGTATAGATAAGGAGCCATTTCCGCCATCCCCGTTAGCTGTAGCTGACTGGAGATGATAGGCTTAATCTCTTCTAACTGCTCTGGACTGGTTGAAGTAACCCAAGATCCAATGAGATCTTTGCCATAAAGCTCAGCAGCAAAAGACTCTGCCAATCCTTCACTGACTACCCAGTCTGCTAGTGTCGTCTGCTGGTTCCATTTGATAAATTGGAAGCGGACATTATGATTGCACTCGTGGGCCAGAGCCGCTTGCACACGTGGCAAAGTATAGTCATTCGGTAGCAGACTAAGCATGAGGTAACCTGGAATTCCACCATCTCCGCTATAACCCTTATTGAGCTGTAACATGGCCTTTTCAGGGTTGCCCAATAAAATAGTAAAATGGTAATCCTCAACCTCTAAATCATAGCCAGCTTGCTCAAAAAGACCGATACTCCTCTTGATGGTATCTTGACAATTTTGCCAGAGTTGATCAGAGCTCAGAGCGTCGATAGCTGGTCTATCCTTTTCTGAGAGAGTTGCGGGCAACTGATTCATAAAGCCAAGCAGGAACAAAGCATCAAATCCTCCAGGATACTTCGCTTTTAAAGGAATGTGTTGAGTTTGGTATTTCGTTGCAAAAGGTGCTAATATTTTGGCTCGAAAGCAACCTTCTCTCTTTTCTAAGGGTAGCTCTAGCATCTCTTGATAAACTTTATCTGAACGAATCATATTGATTTTCATAGTAATCTCCTTTCTTATCTTGTATTACTATACACCCTCCTCTAAGGTCAGAGTCAAGACAAAGATTTAAAATTTTTCTAAAATTGTCTTATCGTTCATGAAATCATCTAGTCCCACTTGAAGATTCTTGAGAAGATAGGGAATGACCAGCTAGGACCAGCATTGCTTTCACTAGCTTTCTATTGTATAATGGAGAAATATTCTGTGGCGTATTCGGATAAAACTAATCTAATGAGTATGATTTTTTCTGCTTTCTAAGCAATTTGAAAGCCACTAAATCAATTCATCTATCAATGAGAGAGCTCTGCTTTCTTACAGCCAAGCTTCAGCAATTTCTTTAACTGTTGGAGCAGACATTCTATCGTAACGAAAGGAATAGCCATGCTTCATCGAATAATTCTTACTTGGAAAAAAACAAATCTGATTAAACGCATTTCGCTAGGCATCCTCTGTGGTGCTCTATTAGCCGTCCCCTTTCCCCAAGCCTCAGCAATTGGCCTATTGGGGGAAATTTTCGTTGGCGGTCTAAAAGCAATTGCCCCTCTCTTGGTTTTTGCTCTTGTAGCCAATGCTCTTTCTCAGCAGAAGAAGGGAGAAAAGAGCAATATGAAAACAGTGATTATGCTCTATCTGTTGGGAACATTTGCGGCTGCCCTTGTTGCAGTTCTTGTTGGCTTTGTCTTTCCACTTGAAATTGATTTGGCAGACGCTAAACAGTCCCTCTCACCTCCTGACGGCATCGGACAAGTTCTAAGCAACCTTTTGCTAAAGCTAGTTGACAATCCTCTCAATGCTCTTATTTCAGCCAATTATATCGGCGTTCTCTCTTGGGCTGTAGTTTTTGGGATTGCCATGCGTGAAGCTAGTCATCACAGCAAGGATCTGCTTCGAACCTCAGCCGAAGTTACTTCTAAAATCGTCGAATGGATCATTAACCTCGCCCCCTTCGGGATTTTAGGGCTGGTTTACACTACCATTTCCGGCAAGGGATTTCAAGCACTGCAAAGTTATGGCTTATTGCTCTTAGTCCTAATTGCCACCATGCTGATTGTCGCCCTGATTATCAATCCCCTGATCGTCTTTATCATACTTCGAAAAAACCCCTATCCTCTTGTTTGGCGTTGCCTCAGAGTTAGCGGTGTTACAGCATTCTTTACACGTAGTTCTGCAGCCAATATTCCTGTTAACATGAAACTTTGTCGAGACTTAAATCTAAACCCTGAAACTTATTCTGTCTCGATTCCTCTAGGGGCCACCATCAATATGGCTGGTGCTGCGATCACTATTAATACTTTGACCCTTGCTGCTGTTCATACTTTGGGAATCCAAGTAGACTTTGCGACTGCCTTTGTCTTGAGTATCGTTGCAGCTATCTCTGCTTGCGGTGCGTCCGGAGTTGCAGGTGGCTCTCTTCTGCTGATTCCTGTTGCTTGTAGCCTCTTTGGCATTTCTAATGATTTAGCTATGCAAGTCGTTAGTGTTGGCTTCGTGATCGGAGTCATTCAGGATTCTTGCGAAACTGCCTTGAACTCCTCTACAGATGTCCTCTTTACTGCTGTTGCAGAAATGAGAAACTGGCCTAAAGAAAATCGCTAATAAAAAAACCAAGCTCATCCTATCAATAGGAAAGTTTGGTTTTTTTATTTATCTTTAGTTGATTCATTGAAATGAACGCTATTTTTTTGATTTGGGCTTCATCCACTTATCTTCACCATAAGTTACGGTATAGGAATGCTCATCCCCCTTCTCGCCATCAAACACCAAGTCAAAGCTAATCGTCTTCCCAGGAACTAAATCCATCCCTACCTGAGCATGGTCAAAGGTAGAACCATCTAAAATATAAAGATTTCCTTTTTCATCATATAAGTCGAAATTATAGGGATTTAATAATATCCTTCGATTGGAAGTATTCTTAACCCTTACAGACACAACAACAGCAACTCCAGTAGCATCGTCGCTCATCTTTTTACTAGTATCCATCTTTGCTGACTGAACAGTGATTTTAGTTCCATTTTGAAAAAAGACAGCATCGCCAAAATAATGATTAGGATGCTCATTTTTATAATCATAAGCCCGATATGAACTATCCATCCTGCCATTTATCTTCAACCTATCCTCTGAAAGGCTGAAATTAATGAGCAGTAAAGCAACTGTTACCAAAGATAGAATGATGGCCAAGCCAGAACTAATGACACTGATCCAAAATAATGGCTGTTTATGTAAAGGTTTCTTAATTTGATAGAGATTCCCATCGGCATCAATCATTTCGTGCGGGGGGGCATATTTCATATTTTCTCCTCTGTCTAAAGGACTAGCTTTAGAATATCAATTTGGCAAATCAATGCCTTCCTTCAGTAAAGCTTCATGATAAAGTCTGTAAAAGGAATGGTAGATTTTAGTTTGAGTCCCACTTTGAACCATCATGCTAACACGAAAAACAAATTGGCTATTGTCTTCTAACTGAGGTCCCAAAATATCTGGCTCTTGTAAAATTTCAGGATAATCTTTAAGGGACGCTTGGTTGACTTTCTCAATCACACGAGCAATACTATCTAAATCTGTTTGTGCATTAATCGGAATATCAATCAAAACCCGCATATCTCCACGCGAAAGATTGCTGACGACCATAATATTGCGATTAGGAATATAGTGAAGCGAGCCATCTGCATCCCGAATCTGAGTTGTTCGAATCCCAACACTAACGACTGTTCCAGCTATATTGATAGGACCATTGGTCAAGCGAACGCTATCGCCCACATCTAGCTGGCGTTCCAAAAGAATAAAGAAGCCATTGACTAGATCCGATAAAAAGCCTTGCGCACCCATCCCAATAGCTACTCCGGCAATCCCTGCACCAGCTAAAAGACTAGAAACTGGCAAACCTAAAATGGATAAAATCCAATAGATTAAAAGAAAATAAAGGGCATAATTAAGAACATTCTCTATCAAGCGACTAATGGTTTTCTGTCTGGCGATATCAGTACTAGAAAACTTTAAGGATGGAGAGATAATTCTTCTAACAAAGACATGGAGAAGCTTCTTGGCAATGTAAAATAAAATAAATAAAAAGAGCAGAGAAATCAACTTGGAAACAGCATCATCTAAAATAGCCGTCCAATCAAACTGCTTAAAATAACGAGAAAAAATATTGCTTGAAAAAAACATTGCTTACCTCATACAATCCCATTTATTCCAGTACCAGAAGAAATATAATCTATTATAACACAAAGCCCATACTTGAAAAAGGCTAGATCCCTAAGACATCTTAAAAAAAGCTAGGACAGTCTTTTGACTTGTCCCAACTTTCTTTATTTCTTCTCATGACGTGCAGCCAGCGGTAGAAGCAAACCTAGACCCAAGAGGGCTATCGGAGTGATAATATTCGTGATGAGAGTGAACCACCACTCGGTTGGATTTGTTGCCATCTTGACTTGTGGAGCCATACCTAGAATACAAGCAAAGGCAGTGAAAGCAAATCCCCAAGCTCCCATAAGAAAACCTAGTCTACGATTTTTCATAAATTTGTATTCAACGTTTTTAAATTTATCCCATTTACGATACAAGAACATATAGGCTACAAATACCCAAAGGAAACACATGGGAGAAACGATAGCATTGAGATTGGTCATCCATACGACTAGACCATCGATTTCCTTCAATCCAAAAAGTGGCAGTACAATGATAATTGCTACCAGTACTCCTGTTAAAAGATAGCCATTAATCAGCATTCCTGACTTGGTACGCTTACGCAACCAGCTTGGAATAAAATCTTTATCTGCGCTACCCAAAAAGATTTGTAGAGGCGCATCGATACAAATGGCTAGTGTAGACGCTTGTCCTATTGCTTGGGTAAGAGCATAGATGGTAACTAAGAAATTGCCTATTCCCCAATGCTTTCCTAAAACAGCAAAAGCTTGGTAGGCGCCATTCCTCATCAAATCGTCTGGGATATGGTTGCTATCAAAAATCATGGCCATGGCAAGAGAGCCTAAAATAGCACAGGCTCCTATCATGACAACCATAGCTATCATGCCTTTCGGAAAGCCCTTTGCGGGATTTTTCACTTTATTAACATAAGGAGAGATAGCTTCCGCTCCTCCTACTGAGAAGACTAAGAGTGCAATCGTTGTAAAATAGGAGAAGTCAAATTTTGGAATATAAGTCGATAACTGGTCCATATGTTGAGTGGCCAATTGTAGATCTGGCTTAATCAATGGCACACCAACAGCCATTAGAATAAAGAGAACCGACATGACCAGCATGGCTCCACCGGCTAATGTTCCCAAAAATTTCAAGGCTTTCAAACCCTTGGTCGAAATATACAAAAGGAGTAGGAAAGTTAGTAAAGAAAGGCAGACAATCATGGGCATGGACAGACTATCCAAAATCCTTCCATTTCCTTGAAAGGCCCATCCTAAAGCAATTAAGATTGTTTGAGGTTTTTGAGCCAAATATGGTATCTGCACAACCCAGTAGGTCCAGGCCGCAAAAAAAGCTAGCTGTTTGGTAGAGGTAAACTTAATCCAGTCACTAACCCCGCCTTCACTATCCTTAAATGTTGAACCTAACTGCCCAACCATTAATGTGTAAGGAATAAAATAGATAATCAGCAACAGAATCCATGAAGTAATCACGACAATTCCCTGCTGAGCAAAATTATTCACGACATTGCCTAAGCCCCAAACAATATTAAAGGCTATCAAGGCTATCATGAGCCAACTTAACTGCTTAGAATCTTTTTCTTCCATACGATTTCCTCCTTCCAATCGTTAAAAGCTCTTTTGTCTCTCAAATAGAGGCAGCAGTTGGATAACTTGTTAATATATTTCACTGTTATTATAACACTTTAAAAAATAAAATAAAGCGCTTTCATATTTCGTTTCTGTTTCATTTTTTCCATTAAAGAAGAGCATAAAAAGAACAATAAATCATCCGTACCTCCTTTGTTGATCCCTTCTCAACATTTAGAAAAAATAAAAAAATTCCCTAGCTAACTTGGGAATTCTTATTTTTCCAAACAATTTTTTAAAATAAAAATCGATTGAGGAACATCTGAGAAAACTTGGCTTAAAAATCCCAAATGTTGCTGATCTTTGCTATCTAAAGCTACAGTGTGCTTAACATTTACAGTGCCATCATTATTCTCAATGATCTGATGACCAAAAAGGATATCTCCAAACGGGGTCGCTGTTTTATCCCAAAATTCCTCAAAGGGTTTGACAAGTGTCAGCTGATATTCCATTGGGGGCATTCCTTCGAGTTCCATCGTCCCACAAGAACCAGTCTTAAATTCACCATTTAATGTAATATTTTTTAAATCTTCTTCCCAGTCATACCACTTTTCAATATTTTCATAGTAGCTCCATACATCTTCTTTTGATGCTTTTATGGTTAAACTAAAACTAAATTCCATTACAAAATCTCCTTTATAATATGTATACTTATTATAAGTCTATTTACAAAAATTGTCAAATGGTTTTCCACTCTAGCATTAGCATTTCTTCTAAATGAGCTGCCTGCTTTGGTTCTTCTTTTCATACTGATAAAATGGGATCAGAACGATGTCTTGGTCGTATGGCTTGATTTTCGCTCTCTTATTTAACCATTTCGGCAATAGTGCGATTCCTTTCCCGTTTTCAACTAAGCTGATAATGTTCTCAAAAGAATCAATTTCTACAACTGATTTTAAATGAGCAAACTTCATTAAGCTTTGTTTTCTAAAAGGACAATCTTCATCTTTATTGACGAATATAGGCATTTCCTCACTAGTCCTTATGATACTCGAACAAACATAAACTGACTCGATATGTCCAATAGTCTCATCATAATGTTTCAAATTTTCAATTTTTTGAAAGCAAAAAATTTTATCAAATTCTTCCTGATGAGCAATGATTGGTATATCCGAAGTTTTTTGGATATTGATCTCACTTTTATCCAAATCAATTGTTTGTGAATTATTAATATCGTGATTGAATAACAATTCTGAAATTAAGATGGATATTTTTGAGGTTTCACATTTCTTTTTTAATTTCTCTAAATTGTTAGAAGTTTCCTTACAAAATTGATAAAATAAGTCTCCACTTTCTGTCGGAATTAAACCATTATATTTTCTGTAAAATAATTTCGTATCTAATTCAGTTTCAAGCACCTTCAATCTAGCGCTGAGATTAGATTGCGCATATTGTAAGATCTTTGAACTTTTGTTTATTGACCTTGTCTCATAGATTGTCACAAAAATGCTCATATCATTAAAATTCATTTAAAACACCCTATCACTTTTTGTGATAATTATATCATTTTTAAGTATTATTCAACATGATATAAATCATTTATACTGTCAATAGTTCATTAGAAAAGGGGTACTGCTATGCAAGCAATGCAATATACTATAAAATTACCAGCAGATTATGATATGGATATCATTAGACAACGTGTCCGAAATACAGGTCATTTAATGGATGGATTCGACGATTTGTTTTTCAAAGTTTATTTAATCTCTGAAAAGTCTGAAGGCCAATTATTTAATAGTTACTGTCCGCTATATATTTGGAAAAATACCAACGGAATGACAAAATTCATATTTGATGGTTACTTTGATCATATTTTAAATTCGTTTGGCTGGCAAAATATTGAAATCGGAGTGACTTCATCAGTCGAAATATCTGATCATTTTGACTCAAGTAAATATGCTACATTAGAAGTCATTGATATAGAAGTATCTGAAAGTTTAAAATCCTTTACCATTTACGAGCAAATGCAAACCAACGAAAGCGGCAAAGTTGTTATTTTTAATCCTGATAAATGGAAAAAATGTATCTTTACTTTTTATACCAATAAACCCGACACACAACTACCAACATTTGAAATTTTACACATTTCACAATAAGCACCTATGATAAGTAATAGGGAAACGCCTGAGCAAACACTTCTTCGCTATTTTTCACACTATGAGAGTATACTTGCTCTTCCCAAAATTGTATGACCTTTACTGTCATCAGCTAAATGAAAAAATCGTTACGCTATGTAACGATTTTTTTAGCTATGATATTAACTCAATTCTGCGATAATAGCCTTGAGCTGGTCTTTAGTATGAACACCTGCGACTTGCTTAACGACTTGGCCGTCTTTCTTGAAGAGAAGGGTCGGAATGGACATTATGCCAAATTCGCGGGCAGTATTTGGATTTTCATCCACATCCATTTTGAGGATTTTCAGTTCGTCCTCATGAACTTCTCCTGCCAACTGCTCCAAGATAGGCGCCTGCATACGGCATGGACCGCACCAAGTTGCCCAAAAGTCAATCAGAACCAATCCGTCTTTTGTTTCTTCTGCGAATGTTGCATCTGTAACTGCTGCTACCATAAATCTTCTCCTTTAATAGCTTACTTTTGTTAACATTTTACACCAAAAACAAGAGAAAGAAAAATATTTGCTACGGGTAAGGGATTAGTCACTCAATGAGAAGTGGTTGACCATGAGATTGCTGGCATCCAAGAGGACTTTCTCCAAGAGCTGGTCTGTCGCTTCTTGCACCTTGTCGCTCATAGCTTGATTTTCAGCTTCAAAGTCAACGACCTCACCCTTGGCCAAAGCACGATCTACTCGACCGATCATTTCATGGTCCCAAGCCATGGTCTTTTCCTGATAATCATCCAAGTCTCCGACATGGCTGTTAAAATGAGCATCAGCCAGCCCTGCAATGAGTCGATTGGCCCAGTAGAAAGAATCCGTTGAAACCTTGTCTGTCGTATTGGCAAAGTAGTCTGGTGTAGTTGAGACCTGAGTAAAGAAAGGAACGGCTGTATTGTAAGGCATAGAACCATAACAGATCCACTGGATGCCCGTTGTTTCCTGCCGTTGATTAGGACGCAACTGCAAGATAGCCGTCTGACTAGTTCGATTAATACCGATAGTCCGAAAGGCCCGTCTGCTGTGGTGATCTCCTTCTGCTCCATAAGGATCATAAGGCGAATCCTGATAGTGACTGCTCAGGACATACTTGACATCTTCGATCGTGATCTTGCGGTAAGGCTTGCGGCACCATGGAATAAAGAAACTCCTTGGATCTTGCTCCACTTCTGGATTGAGAAAACGCTGGATATCCCAAGCACGCGGTGTATTGTAATGGCGATCCTTGTCCTTCTGGCTGCCAAAAGCATAGCGCGGATTGAAACCCTCATCTGAGTAATTCAGATTGAGATGATTTTCCTCGATAAAGTTTTTAAGATTTGGATGACAGAGGAAGTACTCTGGATTGTCAAATTCAAAATAATCACTGCCCAGCTGATTGGGATTGGTCACATAGGCATCATCTGGTACGCGTCGCGCCATCCAATGGTGGCCACCAATGGTTTCCAGCCACCAGATTTCGTTGACATCTGAGATAGCAATCCCATTGGACTCATAAGTGCCGTACTCCTCTAGGATTTTCCCTAGACGAAGAACCCCTTCGCGAGCAGTCTTGATATAGGGAAGAACCAGCGTAAGGATATCTTCCTCGCTGATACCTGACTCTACCAAAGGATCAGCCCCCAGCACGCGGCTGTTGGTCGTAATTGTTTCCGTCGCGCTGACAGCAACATTGTAGCTGTTAATTCCAGCCGCTCCCCAAATCCCATCCTTGGGAACTGCATCTGGCACTGCCGTATAGCGGACCGGATTGTCCGGCAAATCCATCTCAAAGGATGTCAAAACAGACTGATAATGACGGGGCTGGTCTTGTGGCTCCACTACAACAAATTTCTTGGGCGTAAAGACCCCGTTTTGTGAATCCTCTGTACGAGCCACAATGGTTGAACCGTCGTAACTGGCCTTCTTGCCTACCAAAATAGTCGTGCAGGAATCTGATGCATGCTTTATTCTCATTATTTTCCCTCCGGTACTCTTTATGCTACTTACATTATAGCAAAAAGCAGGCCCTCATAAAAGAACCTGCTGTTATCTCTACGCTGAAACTTCCAATGCCCTATTCGATTTTCAAGACATAGGTATGCTCTTTGTAAAGCTCATCAATCTCAAAATGCTCTAAATCTTCTTTCCTTGAGACAATATAATGCCCTTCTCTTTGATAATAGCCTAAAGAATTTCCTGACTTGTCTGTCAGGCAGATTGTCTGCTGCTTAGTATCAACACTGAAAGAAAACGGTGTTTGATCTTTGGGGCGTCCGACAACTAAATAATCTTGACAAATCAGCTTGCCGCCCCACTTCTGATAGAGGTGATTTGCTTGTTCTCCGTCTCTGGTAAAGATGATCAAGGCCTCAACTTTCTTTTCATGCAGCTGCTCCCAAGCAGTTTGAAAGAGTTGACTGGCTATCCCTTGATTCTGAAAATCAGGATGGACAGCCAGATTAGCGAAGTAAGCTATCTTTTTTCCTGGATAATATGGATAAGAATGACTTGCTTCTTCGGTGTAAATACCAATATCTAGAAGCCCTACAACCTGATCATCTTCCACTGCTATGAGCTCAACCGAATCTTGGTAAGGCTCTTCAGTAAACTCATCCTTTCTGCGGCTCATATCATCAAAGAAAGGCGAAAAGAGATAACTCAAAGCTTTTGTATAAACCCAACTTTTCTCATAAGTCGAGTCATAGGTTTGTATTTTCATTTCTGGCCTCTTACTTAAAGATCACAATCGTTGCACCGCTACCGCCAGCATTTTGCGGAGCATAGCCGAAGGACTTGACATGCTTGTTGCGGCGGAGGTATTTAGTCACTCCTTCACGGATGACCCCGGTCCCGATACCATGGATAATATCTACCTGAGCCATATTATTAAGAAGGGCCTGATCGATAAATTCATCTAGCTCTTTCATAGCTTCTTCGTAACGCTTACCTCGTAAATCCAGTCTAGCTCTTGGTCCAGCAGTATTAGCTCGCTTGACCACATTGACCTGCTTGCGCTTAGGTTGTTGCTCTTTTTCAGCCTTGAGAAGATTAAATTCCTGTTCCTCTAGAGTCATCTTGATGAGACCGACCTGGGCTTCCCAACGGCCGTCCTTGAGCTGCTTGACCAAGGTTCCCCGCTGACCATAGCTGGTGACTAGGATATCATCTCCCACCTTGGGCGCCCGATTTTTCTTGGCCTGTTTGAGTACCTTATTCTTTGATAAATCAACCGTTTCTGGTGCCAACTTTTTGAGTTGAGACTTGGCTTCGATAATCTCATGAGGTTTGAGACTGGACTTAGCATGGAGATTTTTGAGAATGCTCTCACTCTCTGATAGAGCCAAATCAACGATTTCCTGAGCTTCCAAGCGTGCCTTATTGAGTTCGGTTTCTTTTTCTCGGTTAAACTCATTGTAAAGTTTTTTGAGGGCTCGGTTAAATTTAAGATTTTCCTGCTCCACCTCGCGGATATTATCCAAGCGCTTGCGACTTTCCAGCGTCTGCTCTTCCAGGCGCTCAATAATCCGATTGACATCGCTGTCTGTGTTGGTCTGCTCTTGGGCATGGCTAACGATAACCTCCGACAAGCCTAACCGGCGAGCAATTTCAAAGGCATTGGAGCGGCCAGGCACTCCCTGCATAAAGCGATAAGTCGGTCGCAAACTATCAGTATCAAATTCCATGCTAGCATTTTCCACCCAGTCCGTCTCAATCCCATAGGCTTTGAGCTCAGGATAGTGGGTCGTCGCCATGGTTTTAATCTGTCTTAGCCGCAAATCTTCCAAGATGGCAATAGCCAGAGCTGCACCCTCCTGCGGATCAGTCCCAGCTCCCAGCTCATCCAACAGAACCAGACTTTCGCTATCAACCTGCTCTAAAATAGAGACGATATTGGTCATGTGACTGGAGAAAGTCGACAAGCTCTGCTCAATCGACTGCTCATCCCCAATGTCCGCAAAAATCTGACTGAAAATCCCAACGCGACTACCTTTGTCTGCTAGAATCGGTAGACCTGACTGAGCCATGATCTGAGCCAGACCCAAGGTCTTCAACATGATGGTCTTACCACCGGTATTAGGCCCAGTAATGACAATCTCTGTCAAGTCTGGTCCGAAATGCAGGTCATTAGCTACTGCATTTTCAATCAGGGGATGACGAACCTGTAGCAACTGAATGGCTTGTGTATCGGATATGGCTGGCACTACTGCTCCTCGTTCTCTCATAAAGGCCAACTTGGCCATCACCAAGTCAAGATGTCCGATGATCCAAGCATTGTTAGCAATTTCAGCTGCATGAGGGCGAATCATAGCAGATAGTTCTTGTAAAATTCGCAAGAGTTCGTAGCGCTCGTCCGCCTTGTAGTTGGAAATTTCCTCATTGAGATTGACCACTGCCCTTGGCTCGATATAAATGGTCGTCCCACTAGCAGAAATGTCATGCACCACTCCTGGAATCCGATTCCGATAGGTGTTTTTAACCGGCAGCACATTGCGACCATTCCGGCTGGCTACCACCTGGTCTGCTAGCATATCTCCCTTGTTCTTGAGAATTTCTTGCAAAAGATCTCGTACCTTGCTTTCATTCTCTTGGATCTTGCGACGAATTCGCCCCAGATCCTCACTGGCAAAACTTTCAATAAAGCCTCCGTCGTTGACAGCTAACAGACTCCCTTGAATAGCAGGGAAATCGACTAGATTTTCAAAAACACGGTTCAATTCTTGAAGTCGAACATTTTCTAAGTCATTATAAAAAGTAACCAAGTCATGCGAAACGCGCAAAACCTTTTTTAAAACAAGCAATTCCTCGATATTCAGATCACCATCAAGCTCCAAACGCTTGCTAATAGCAGTGATATCCTTGGTTGCCGCCAAATGAAAATGCGGATCTTCTACTAAAATCTGCTCCATGTCTGCAACTTCCAAAAAGGCTCTCTCAATCGCCTCTTTTTTTGTGGTCGGCTGTAAAACTTGTAATTCTAATTTCCCCTGCTCCGTTTGCAAAGAGCCTTGGAATAAGTCTTTTATTTTATTAAATTCTAAGGTTTCTAATATTTTTGTATTCATGATCTTATCTTTTTCTAGTGAAAAAGAACCCAGCTAGTCGGCCAACTGAGTCCTTTTATCCAATCACCTTGGTAACCCAAAAATACTTCAGGAGACTAGAGGTAATTGGGGTATGGTTAATAATGAAGCTAGCTAGACCACTGTGATTTAAGCGATCTTGAATAAAAGCTAGTGGTACAGTAGCGAAAATCGTTAGGAACATTTCAATGGCAAATAAGGAAATGAGAACAGCAATTGCACCGCTTGCAACATTATACCAACGAGAATCCGTATTCCCTTTAGGTACTAAATGGATAAAAATCCCAATGAAGCGACCAATCGCATAAACAAAAGTGTAAATGATGAAAAAAGCTAGGCCAGCGTAGAAGACTTTATCTAAATGAAAGAGCTGATTGTTAGGAAAATAATACGTTGTAGCTCCTTCTATCGCACTTGAATAAGGGACCCACAAACTTAAAAAGCGGGCTAAACCTTGGTAAGATTGACTAGCGATAAAAAAGGCTACAATAGCTGATAGTAAATAATAAGCCTGAAGAACAATCCCTCTAGAGTAGCCAATATAGAAGCTCCACGCTAGAATTAGTAAAATTAGTAGTGAAATAATCATAAAGGCCCCTCTGTTTGTAAAGATTTTTCTTTTATTTCTGTTAGGGCTTTTCGACGCAAGCTTTCTAATTCTCTTTCCTTGTCATCAAATTCAATTTCACGATTTAACTGAGTTGACAGACTATTAATAGCAAGCAAAATAGCCAAGGTTTCATCATCCGCTTGGGGCATTCTTTCCTTGATTGCTTGGTATTTTTCTGTCGCGACCTTTTCGACTTCCTCCATAAACAGATTATCAAACCCTGTTGTTAAAGTCATGGTCTTCTTTCCAAAAGTAAACTTATATCGATTCAAATTTGCCATAAAATCACCTCGTTATATTATACCAAATATCAAGCGTTTTGTCAGGTCGGGGCTTACCCCTCTATCCTGCTTTTCTAAAATATGCTTAAAGATAAAAAGTCCGTCAATCTTTTTTTCAACTTTACTCTTTTTTATGTTAAAATAGAAGGTATGGGACAATTCACCTTAACACCGAGTGAGCGGGAGATTCAAGCATTTCTTAAGCAATATAAAAAATATCTCAGCTCTAGTAAAAATCCTTATATCCGTTATTTTTTCCGTTTGGAGCAAGCAACAGCCAGTATCTATACTTCTGGTAAATTACTCCTTCAGGGAGAAGAGGCAGGTAAATATGCTCTTTTTTTCAAAGAGACAGCAGATTTCACTCAGCCTCCTCAGAAAATCACCTACCAAGCTATGGTAGGAACGGATGAGGTTGGTAATGGTTCCTATTTTGGTGGTTTAGCTGTTGTGGCTTCATTTGTCACTAAAGAACAGGAGGATTTTCTCAAAAAATTAGGTGTCGGAGATTCTAAAACCCTGACGGATCAAAAAATTCGCCAATTAGCTCCTATCCTAAAAGAAAAAATCACCCATCAAGCCCTGCTCTTATCACCTAAGAAGTACAATCAAGTCATTGCTTCGGGTTACAATGCTGTTTCGGTCAAGGTTGCCCTTCACAACCAAGCCATCTATCTCTTGCTAGAAAAAGGAATAAAACCTGATCAAATCGTAATTGATGCCTTCACTAGCAGCACCAATTACCAGCGTTATGTCAAGCAAGAGCGAAATCAGGTTAGTCAGGCGATTCATTTAGAAGAAAAAGCTGAAGGAAAATACTTAGCTGTGGCTGTCAGCTCCATCATAGCCCGCGATCTTTTCTTAGAGAATCTAGAGATTCTGAGCCAGGAATTAGGCTACCAATTACCAAGCGGAGCAGGGGCTAAGAGCGATCATGTGGCCAGTCAGATTTTGAAGGCTTATGGTATGGCCGGTCTTGAAACAAGTGCTAAACTACATTTTAAAAATACTCAAAAAGCAAAACAATTACTAGAAAGGTAAGTTATGTCTGGTTTTAGAAAATTTATGAAAGAATGGGGATTTTTCATCCTCTTCATGGCTACTTTGCTCCTCACCCGCCTCTTCCTCTGGTCTCCATTTTTGGTAAGTGGCCACTCAATGGACCCGACCCTTGCCGATGGAGAGTATCTGCTCGAAGTCCGCTATCTACCCATCGACCGTTTTGATATCGTTGTTGCTAAAGAAACAGATGAAAATGGGAACGAGAAACGGATTGTCAAACGAGTGATTGGTATGCCTGGTGATACCATCAAATATGAAAATGACCAACTCTATATCAATGGTAAGAAAACTGATGAGCCGTACTTAAAAGAATATATTTCTAAATTTAAAAAGGACAAATTGCAGTCGACTTATTCTTACCGGAAGATGTTCCAGCAAATCGCTGAACAAGCCAACTCTTTCACTCAGGACTCTCTAGGTAACTCAACATTCACTGTCGAAGTTCCTAAGGGACACTATTTCCTTCTAGGAGACGACCGCCTCGTATCACGAGATAGCCGAGAAGTTGGAAACTTCAAGGCCAGTCAAATTGAAGGAGAAGCAAAATTACGCTTCTGGCCACTCAATAAGATTGGTATCTTCTAAGTACCATTTGTTAAGCAAATAAGAATCAAGAAATAAAAAGGGCAGGACAGCAGGTTTCATTGGCTTGTCTGCCTTTTTTTCTAGGATGAGAGATATGGAATTCTATTTTTCAGGAACCGTCGAACGCATTATATTTGAAAATCCCAACAATTTCTTTAGAATTTTGTTGCTGGATATTGAGGACACAGATGCAGAATTTGATGATTTTGAGATTATCGTGACCGGAACCATGGCCGATATCATGGAAGGACAAGACTATACCTTTTGGGGAACTCTTGTCCAGCATCCCAAATACGGGGAACAGCTAAAAGTAACTCGCTACGAAAGAGCAAAGCCAACTAGTAAGGGCCTGGTCAAGTATTTTGCTAGCGATCATTTTAAAGGGATCGGTGTCAAAACCGCCCAAAAAATAGTAGACCTCTACGGCGATAATACGATTGACCAGATCTTAGCTGATCCTAGCCGGCTCGTAAGTATTAATGGCCTTTCTGCAGCCAATCGGGAAGCCTTTGTCAGCAAACTGAGACAAAATTACGGCACAGAGATGTTGCTCTCTAAACTCGCTGAATATGGCATCCCCAATAAACTAGCCTTGCAGATTCAAGACACCTATAAAGAAGAAACGCTGGAAATTGTCCAAAAATATCCTTATCAACTAGTTGAAGACATTCAAGGTATTGGTTTCAAAATAGCTGACCAGTTGGCCCAGCAACTTGGTATTGAAAGCGACGCTCCAGAGCGTTTCCGGGCTGGGCTTGTTCATACCCTTTTCAGCCAGTCTATGGAGACCGGGGATACTTATATAGAAGCACGTGACTTACTATCCCACACCATTGATTTACTGGAGAATGCCCGTCAGGTTGAACTTGATCCTGCCTTGGTAGCGGATGAATTGGCCCATCTCATTGAAGAAGATAAAATTCAAAACGTTGAAACAAAAATCTTTGAAAACAGTCTTTATTTCGCCGAGGAAGGTATTCGTAGTAATTTGATTCGGATTCTAGAAAAAGGCAAACAAGAAACCTTTGATGCCCCAAAACTCGACAGTATCATCGAACAAGTCGAGCAAGATTTAGGAATCTGCTATGACCATATTCAAAAGAAGGCCATCTGCGATGCCATTAATCATAAGGTGTTTATTCTGACGGGTGGGCCGGGAACTGGTAAAACAACTGTTATCAACGGCATCATTGCTACTTATGCTGCTCTTCACAAACTAGATTTGGCTAAGAAACAGGAATTACCTATTCTGCTTGCTGCTCCGACTGGACGAGCCGCCAGACGAATGAATGAATTGACCGGGCTACCCAGTGCTACTATTCACCGGCATCTGGGAATGACTGGAGATGATGATATCAGTCATTTAGATGACTATTTGGATGCTGACTTCATCATTGTGGATGAGTTCTCTATGGTCGATACTTGGCTGGCCAATCAACTGCTCAGCAATATTTCTTCCAACAGTAAGATCCTCATTGTGGGGGATGCTGACCAGCTTCCGTCTGTCAGTCCAGGTCAGGTTCTGGCCGATCTTTTAAAAATACCTCTCTTACCCCAAACTAAACTAACAAAAATCTACCGGCAGGGAGAAGATTCAACAATCGTTACCCTAGCCAGTCAAATCCAGCAAGGACTTCTGCCGGCTGATTTTACTGAAAAAAAGGCGGATCGATCCTATTTCGAAGCGTCTGGCGAGTATATCCCTGATATGATTAAGAAAATCGTAGCCGCTGCCATTCGTAGTGGCATCCCTGCCCAGGACGTCCAAGTCCTGGCTCCTATGTACCGAGGACCCGCAGGAATCGACCAGATCAACCAACTCATGCAAGATTTAATAAATCCATCAGAAAAAGACCAACTGGTCTTTGAAGCGCCAGACTGCCAATACCGGCAAGGGGACAAGGTAATTCATCTGGTCAACGATGCTGAAAGCAATGTGTTTAATGGGGACTTGGGCTATATCACGGACTTGTTGCCAGCAAAATACACCGACTCTAAACAAGATGAACTTACCATCAACTTCGATGGAAATGAAATCGTCTACCAACGTAGCAAGTGGTACAAGATTCGCTTGGCTTATGCCATGAGTATTCATAAATCACAAGGTAGTGAATTTCCTGTCGTGATTCTACCAATCACCAAGAGTAGCCACCGCATGCTCCAGCGCAATCTGGTCTACACAGCCATTACCCGGGCCAAGAGCAAGCTGATCCTGCTTGGGGAAAAAGCAGCCTTTGACTATGCTGCAAAAAACACCGGCACCGCCCGCAAAACTTATCTTATTCCTCGTTTTTCTGATCTTTTAGAAAGAGAAGAGCCTGCTGAAGTTGTCACCACTAATTCTGACACAGTCGATCAAATTCCTGAAGATGGTTTTATCCTTACTCTTGATAACTACCTCAGTATTGATCCCATGATTGGAATTAGAGAAGAGGATATTAAAGATATTTTTAAATAATAGTTTGCAGCGCTAGTTACTATTTATAGTTAGGAAATCTTACTTTTAAAGGAGTTATAATGAAATACAACCCATATCCCAGACTGCTTACTAGACTATTCTTTGGTTCTGTCTTCCTTATCCTTGGACTGATATCCCTTCTATCTTATAGGAATGTCACTACAAAATCGTTAAGAGATAAAGGAGAAATCCTATCCTCAAAAGTCACTAATACAGGAGACTATGCCATACAAATTACGGACGTTTCTGGACCTGAAGCAGAATTAAAAGGGAAAGATTACTCAACCTTCTTTTACACCGTAACCTATAAGGATGAAAGTGGCAAGGAAAGCAAGATTGGACTCCATGCTGATGATTCAGATTTTTATGATTTAATCGATGAGCTCAGGAATACTCAAGACTTAAAAGAGAATCCCAAATGGCTGATAGCAAACGCCAACAATTCTTCCAAGATCAAGAATTACTCGGAAATGATGGCTTCCAAACTTTCTGATGATGAAAAATCTGCTCAACTTGATTACTACATTACCTTAGAAGATACTGATTCAATACGGTATAGAGGTCAAATTGTCTTCTTTCTATTCTTCTTCCTTGGGATGCCCTTCTTTCTGACAGGGGTGAAGGGCTATCTATCCAGCCAAAAAGAATTAAAAGAGTTTTACAATCTTTACCCTGAACTCCATGGTTCACTGGAACAAATCCAAATCTTGGGTGGCCAAAATGAAGCAGATATCCGAATCTTTTTGTATAAGAATCATCTGGTAAGCTATCACTCGACATTTAAAATCAGCAATTTAGAGGATGCAAAGAAAATCTATCATTCCAAGTTCACAACCAGCTTTTTATTTATTCCAATCATTAGAAAAAATCAACTTTGTATTGTACACACCAATGGCAAGGAAGATAAACTACCTATGAAACGAGCTAGCGCTTCTAAGACAGAGCTAGCCTTAACTCAGGTGGACCATTATATAAGTGAAAAATTTCCAAATATTGAATTATAAAGAGGACAGTTTGCTGTCATCTTTATATTAACTTTCTACAATTGTATTTGGAAAATTCGGTGTGCCAATCATCGCTTAGCTTCGTTTTAAGTATGTCAAAGTCTGCTCCATCAGCTCATCACTAAGAATATCAATGCCAATGGATTCCAGCATAAAGCGGAGACGCTCAGCCTGCTTTTCAAAACTTTTCTCTGAAAATCGACCCCCTAATCGGCCTGACCGAGGAAGATATCCACAGTATATTCAGCACATAAATAAAAAGGCTAGGGCAGAATTAAATTTTTTAGTTCTGTCCTATCGCCTTTTTTAATGCTTATTTTTCTGGCTAAAGAGCTGCATGAGCTCATCATTAAAGATATCCATGCCGACCGAGGTCATCATAAACTGCAGAAAGTGGAAGCGTTCTGGCATTTTTTCAGGATCGCTTTCCAAAACGGTCTCATTCATCCAGAAGTTCACCAACAGCAGAAAGACTTCCGCAGCCTGGTCCGGATACTGAGTCTGGATAGACCCATCTGCCATCCCTTTTTTGATAATGTCACTGACCACAGGGGCGCCTATCCGCAGATTGTCCCGCATCATGGTCAAAATAAAGCCCGCGTCCTTCTCATACTCACCCACAATGCCGTCCGTAGCCCGGGCTGTCTGACTTTCCAGATTAGACTTGAGGATGGTCTGCAGCTGCTCTCTGCCAGTCAGATTTTCCGTAGCCTTGAGCCACTGCTTCATCTCTTCTTCCATCAGCTCCTGCCGGCTCCTCAACACCGCAAGGACAATCTCATCTTTTGACTTGAAATGATGGTAGATAGCCCCCTTGGAGATGCCCGCCGTCTGAGCAATATCCTGCATACTGGTCTTTTCGGACCCCTTTTGGATAAAGAGCTGGGTTGCTGTATTTAAAATTTTTTCTCTCATGGCCTGGGATTTGTCTTTTCGTTGCGCCATTCTGTTCCCCTTTGTTTCTAATATAGCTTTATTCTACCAAAAAAGCCGGAGAAATACAAAATCATAAAAATATCTTTAAGCCTTGTCTTGCTGATCCCTTTGATACCAAAGATAGATACTGTAAGCCGCCATCAAGATATAACCTAGGAAAAAGAGCGGATTTTCCGTCCCCTTCCCCAGGAAAATGCCTTCACCAATGGTATTGATGGCCCCGTGGAAAAGAACACAGTAAAGGATGGACTGACTGACCTTGTAAAGAGCCGCCAGCCAGAAACGGGCGAGCAGGCAACCGGCTGTAAAGAGCAGAAGAGAGGTCCCCGCCTGACTGCTGCCGGGGGTAAAGAAGAGGGGCAGATGCCAGACAACCCAGATTAACCCAGTTGTTACAGTTGCCAAAGGGAAGGGCAGGATCTTCTCCAGACTTGGCTGCAGGAAGCCCTGCCAGCCAATCTCTTCATTGCCGCCTGTCAGAAAAGTCGTCATGAGAAAAAGCAGAGCAATCCTGAGGGGGCTAAAACCAGGCAGGAGCGGGCTCCAAAAGACTATGGAAAGGGTATAAAGAATTGTCAAAATCAAGAGATGGACCCAAGTCCTTTTTCGGGCCAATCCGATAGAAGCCAAGAGCTCCTTGAACGATTTTCCTAAGACCAGTTTGGCTCCAATGGCCGGGCCAAAAACACCAGCGATGGTTAGGAGCTGGGAAATAATAGGAATCCTCAGGAAAGCCGAAGCCAGCCAGGCAGACCAGCTGATACCAAAGGTCCAGGCCAGAAAGGGCAGGATATGCCTTGTCTCTGGCTCTACATGTGTTTGTGTGTTCATATGATTACTCCTTTTTCTTTGACAGAAGAGCGATTGCCAAGATTTTTAGCTTGCATCTTTCTGAACTCCTTTCCGATTGCCCTTCCAATACCACCAGCCGACCAGCAGGGCGGTCATGACCAGATTAGCAACCTGGAAGCTGAGATACCTTCCGCCATTTGTAGCACTGCCGACAATCGTCGCCTGAGCAAAGTTAATGCAGCCGTGAAAGACCATGCAGGCAAAGACAGAGGCCGTCTGCTTGTAGAGAACCGCCAGACAGAAACTGAGCAAGATACCAAAGGAGAGATAGAAGGGCAAAGAAACCTGACTTTGACTCGTTCCCGGAATCAGCCAGAGGGGCAGATGCCAGGTCACCCAGACCAGAGCCGTGATGACAGTTGCCAGAGGGAAGGAGAATTTTTTCTCCAGAGCCGGCTGCAGGAGGCCCCTCCAGCCCAGCTCTTCGTTCCCGCCTCCAGCAAACGTGACAAAGGTCCAGCCCAAAGGAAACATCAGAACGGCATTGAGCGGCGGTAATACAGGATTGGCGATAAAAAGGGTCAAAACCCGAACCAGACAGAAGGCCAGCATATAAATCCACCAGCCCTTAGCATGAGAAAAGATAAAGTCCAGCATCTTCTTAGGATGAGAAATTTTGAGGCTGATAAAAGTTCCCAAGGCCGGTCCGAAGCCCCCGATGAAATTGAGAGCAAGGCCCAAAGGCTCAGCCCCGCTGGTCAGCTTCAGGGCGGTTAAAATATACTGAAGCAGCCAGGCTCCCCAGGTAATGCCAAAAGTCCAGGCCAGAAAGGGCAGGATATGCCTTGTCTCTGGCTCTACATGTGTTTGTTTGTTCATACGATAACTCCTTATCAAATGTAGAATAGTGAAAAGTCATCCGAAAACTGGACAAAGGCATCCTTTACTCTCAGTCTTTCAGATGATTGCCTGTTTTGAAACGCAGATTTTTAAAATCCGACCATTCGGTTTGTTTTGTTATAAAAAATAAAGACCTGCGCCAAATAGAAAACGTAGTCTTTTAGTCCTTGCCTAAAATAAAAAGCAAAGATAGACTAAATAATGCTAAAAGTTATGTCAGCACCGTTTAGCTACTGCCTGCTGCTTTTAGTTTCTAAGTTGTCCTGACTCTGATGCTTAAAACAGGTCATCTCTCTGCTACTTGCTCCTTTCTTTATTTTGCAATCGCCGGATATGCCAGAGATTGGAGGCAAGGCTCAGACCGCCTACTGCCATAATACCCAGTCCTCGCCATGGGCTAAAGACAGAAGTCAGCAAGCCACCAGCAAGGACAGCATATCCAGCTTTGACTCCCCACTTAGAATAGCGTATGCCATTCTCACCCTGTGACATCTTTTTCAGCTTTTCTGCATGCTGCTGCAAAAACTCTTTCTGACCTTCCAGCTGCCGATCCATCTCCTGATTCAACTTGAGGATGTGCTCGCTTGTTTTTTCTACTACAGATTTCTTCATTTCTGCTCCTTTCTTTTTAAAAACCGACCAGGCGGTTTTTTATTTTATAGACTCAGTATAACAGACACAGAAAACTTTGTCCAGTATTTTTTCAAAAAAGATTATTTTTAGTTAATGAAAATTATCAGCCAACTTAGAAACTCGTCACAAGCAACTCTCTCATGCTAAAAACTATATCTAAAAAAGCCCGGTAACGAACCAAGCCTTTATCTTTATTCAAACCCCGTCACTGTCAGCCCTAGCAGACGAATACCTCGTGGTTGTTCTTCCAAGCTATCGTAAATCTCATGAGCCGTTCGCTCGATTTGCTCCTTGTCTTGAGTAGCTAGATTCAAACTTTTCCTTTTAGTCAAGGTGGAGAAATCGGCATAACGGATTTTCAGAACGATGGTTCGTCCTTTCTTATCATGCTTAGTCAGGCTATTTTCTACCTTCTGTGCCAGCAGGGTCAGCTCTTTCTTGATATCCTCCTCACTATAGAGCAGTTTGGCATAGGTCCGCTCCTTCCCAATCGACTTACGGATGCGATTGGACTTGACTGGACTATTACTGATGCCACGCGCTTTACGATAGAGATCAAAACCAAAGCGGCCAAACTTATCAATCAAGGTCATTTCTGGTATCTTGAGCAGATCTCCACCAGTATAAACTCCCATTTCATGTAGTTTCTCAACACTCTTCTTACCAACCCCATGAAACTTAGCAATATCCATTGGCGCTAGAAAGGCCTCTGCTTCCTCAGGCAGAATAACAGTCAGACCATGAGGCTTCTCATAGTCACTGGCAATCTTGGCCAGAAACTTATTATAAGAAACGCCTGCCGAAGCCGTCAGTTGCAGCTCATTCCAGATATCGTGCTGAATCAACTTGGCTATTTTGACTGCGGATTTAATCCCCAGCTTGTTTTCCGTTACATCCAGATAAGCCTCGTCGATACTCATTGGCTCAATCAAGTCCGTATAGCGTTTGAAAATCTCTCGGATCTGCAAGCCGACCGCCTGATATTTTTCGTAATTCCCAGAGATAAAAATCCCCTGCGGGCAACGCTCATAGGCTTCCTTGGAGCTCATAGCCGAATGAACTCCGAACTTTCTGGCCTCATAATTACAGGTGGAGACGACACCACGACCGCCAGTCAAGCGTGGGTCGCTGCCGATGATGACCGGATGCCCCTTTAACTTAGGATTATCCCGCTCTTCCACCGAAGCGAAAAAAGCGTCCATATCAATGTGGATGATTTTTCTTGATGTGTCGTTAATTAAGGGGAATATCAACATTCTAGTCGCCTCTTATTCTTGTCTTCCAATTCTAGTATAACCTTTTTCTCATTTTTGCCCAACTATTTGCTAAGAAATTTCTCTCATCCGTCTATATAGTACACTTTTCGGATTTTCAGACAACTGTATTATAAAAGAAAAGGCTTACAAATCCCGAAAACACTTTGTGTAAACGATTACTATGTGTTATACTTTAACTATACAAATGTAACAGATACTTGTTACTAGAAAGAAAAAGAGGAATTTAACATGGTTGTTAAAACTGTTGTCGAAGCACAAGATATTTTTGACAAGGCTTGGGAAGGCTTCAAAGGTGAAGATTGGAAAGAAAAAGCAAGTATTTCACGCTTTGTTCAAGCTAACTACACTCCTTACGATGGAGATGAAAGCTTCTTAGCAGGTCCAACTGAACGCTCTCTTCATATTAAAAAGATTATTGAAGAAACAAAGGCTCACTATGAAGCAACTCGTTTCCCAATGGACACTCGCCCAGCATCTATTGCAGGTATCCCAGCTGGCTACATCGACAAAGATAACGAGCTAATCTATGGTATCCAAAACGACGAACTCTTCAAATTAAACTTCATGCCAAAAGGTGGTATCCGTATGGCTGAAACAACTTTGAAGGAAAATGGTTATGAGCCAGATCCAGCTGTTCACGAAATCTTTACTAAGTACGTGACAACAGTTAACGATGGTATCTTCCGTGCTTACACTTCAAACATTCGTCGTGCTCGCCACGCTCACACAGTTACTGGTCTTCCAGATGCATACTCTCGTGGACGTATCATCGGAGTTTATGCTCGTCTTGCTCTTTATGGAGCTGACTACTTGATGGCTGAAAAAGTAAACGACTGGAATGCTTTGACAGAAATCGACGAAGAAACAATTCGTCTTCGCGAAGAAATCAACTTGCAATACCAAGCACTTGGTGAAGTTGTTAAATTAGGTGATCTTTACGGAGTTGATGTTCGCCGTCCTGCTTTCGATACTAAAGAAGCTATCCAATGGACAAACATCGCCTTCATGGCAGTTTGCCGTGTTATCAACGGTGCTGCAACTTCTCTTGGACGTGTACCAATCGTTCTTGACGTCTTTGCAGAACGTGACCTTGCTCGTGGCACTTACACTGAAAGCGAAATCCAAGAATTTATCGATGACTTCGTTTTGAAACTTCGTACTGTTAAATTTGCTCGTACAAAAGCTTACGACCAACTGTATTCTGGTGACCCAACCTTCATCACTACTTCTATGGCAGGTATGGGTAACGATGGTCGTCACCGTGTTACGAAGATGGACTACCGTTTCTTGAATACACTTGACAACATCGGTAACTCACCTGAACCAAACTTGACAGTTCTTTGGACTGATAAATTACCATATAACTTCCGTCGCTACTGTATGCATATGAGCCACAAACACTCTTCTATCCAATATGAAGGTGTAACAACAATGGCTAAAGATGGATATGGTGAAATGAGCTGTATCTCATGTTGTGTATCTCCACTTGACCCAGAAAATGAAGAACAACGCCACAACATCCAGTACTTCGGTGCTCGTGTAAACGTTCTGAAAGCTCTTCTTACAGGTCTCAACGGTGGTTATGACGATGTGCATAAAGATTATAAGGTATTTGACATTGATCCTATCCGTGACGAAGTTCTTGAATTTGAATCAGTTAAAGCAAACTTTGAAAAATCACTTGATTGGTTGACAGACACTTATGTAGATGCTTTGAACATCATCCACTACATGACTGATAAGTATAACTACGAAGCTGTACAAATGGCCTTCTTGCCTACTCACCAACGTGCTAACATGGGATTCGGTATCTGTGGATTTGCTAACACTGTTGATACATTGTCAGCTATCAAGTACGCTACAGTTAAACCAATCCGTGACGAAGATGGATACATCTACGATTACGAAACAATCGGTGAATACCCACGTTGGGGTGAAGACGATCCTCGTTCAAATGAATTGGCTGAATGGTTGGTTGAAGCTTACACAACTCGTTTGCGTAGCCACAAACTTTACAAGAACGCTGAAGCTACAGTATCACTCTTGACAATCACATCTAACGTTGCTTACTCTAAACAAACTGGTAACTCACCAGTCCATAAAGGAGTATACCTCAACGAAGATGGTACAGTGAACTTGTCTAAACTTGAGTTCTTCTCACCAGGTGCTAACCCATCTAACAAGGCAAAAGGTGGCTGGTTGCAAAACTTGAACTCACTTGCTAGCTTGGACTTCAGTTACGCAGCTGACGGTATCTCATTGACAACTCAAGTATCACCTCGTGCGCTTGGTAAAACTCATGACGAACAAGTAGACAACTTGGTAACAATCCTTGATGGTTACTTTGAAAATGGTGGACAACACGTTAACTTGAACGTTATGGACTTGAAGGACGTTTACGACAAGATTATGTCTGGTGAAGACGTTATCGTTCGTATTTCTGGTTACTGTGTAAATACTAAGTACCTCACTCCAGAGCAAAAAACTGAATTGACTCAACGTGTATTCCACGAAGTCCTTTCAATGGATGATGCTTTGAGCTAATACGTCATTAAATTAAACTATAAAGGAAGATTGGTTTATTTCCAGTCTTCTTTTTTGATTTTGCATGGAATTTTTATGAAGAAGCTTCTGAATTTTGCTATAATAGAAGAAAGTTTAAAAACACTTGGAAAGAGATTATGGAAGAGTCAAAAGAATTTAATCTAGCTGTAGATGTCATCATGCTAGCCGGCACCCTCTTATTGCAAAGTGGATCCGAAATCTATCGTGTAGAAGATACCATGATTCGGATTGCTCATTCGCAGGGGATTATTGATTGCAATGCTCTAGCAATGCCAGTAGCGATTTTCTTCTCAGTTGAGAATACGAATTTCTCTCGTATGAAACGTATCGTGCATTCAAATTATAATATTGAGAAGGTCTGTGATGTCAACCAAGTCTCTCGTCAGTTGACCAGCGGTCAATTAACCTTGCAAGAGGCTTACGATGAACTCTTACGTCTCAAAAACAAGCGTCTGCCTTACAACAAGAAACAATTGACCATTGCAGCTACGCTCAGTGCCCCATTTTTTTCCATCATGTTTGGAGGAAATTTTTACGATGCACTTGGCGCTGCTGTGGCAACCTTCTTTGGCTTTACCTTTTCACTGTACGCTGAGAAGTATGTACGAATTCCTTTTGTTACAGCCTTTGCAGGTGCCTTTGTTTTTGGTTTGTTAGCACAGGCCTGGGCCCGCTACTCTGGTTTTAACTCAACTGCAGACTTGATTATAGCAGGCTCTGTCATGCCTTTTGTCCCTGGGATTGCCCTGACTAATGCGGTCCGTGACATCATGACCAATCACATTAATTCGGGAATGAGTAAACTTTTTGAATCTCTTCTCATTACCCTAGCTCTTGGTGCGGGTACTTCCGTTGCCCTTGTATTAATGAAATAAAGCTATGACAATACTAACATTTTTCCTTCAAGCTCTTGCAAGTTTGTTGGCTATTATCACTTTTCTTATCGTCTTAAATGTCCAACGCAGAATGCTAATTCCAGCTGGTCTACTGGGGATGTCTATCTGGCTTCTTTATTTACTTTTAAAAGGCCCGACCAATGTTATCGTAGCCACCTTTGTAGCTGCTATCGTCGGATCTTGCTGTAGCCAAATTATGAGTGTTATTTATAAAACTCCTGCAGTTGTATTCATCCTGTCAATTCTGGCCCCCTTAGTCCCTGGCTACCTCTCCTATCGAACAACCGCATTCTTTGTAACTGGCGATTATAGTAAGGCCATGGTTAATGCCACCTTAGTAGTCATCTTGGCCCTCGTTATTTCGATTGGGATGGCCAGTGGTACAGTTGCGTTAAAACTTTTTAAGTATATTCAAAAAAGAAAGCACGTCCACTATTGAGTTGACTATAAAGTCTAAACAATTTTGATGCTTCTGATTAAATCTTAGTAAAAATAGGTTTTTCACTAAGATGTTTTAAGTCCCCTGTCTTTGTTCGACGGGGCTTTTTTATCAGTTTTATTTTGAATTATGGTAAAATAGATGTTGAAATACTCTTGATAATCATATCAAGATATGAGGTTTTAATATGAAAATAGGAATCGATAAAATTGGATTTGCAACCTCCAATTATGTCTTGAAATTAAACGATTTAGCAGCTGCCCGTGCTACCGATCCAGAAAAACTAAGCAAGGGACTCCTGCTTAAAGAACTCAGCATTGCTCCTCTGACAGAAGATATTATCACCTTAGGAGCTGCAGCTGCAGATCCCATTTTGACAAGTGAAGACAAAGAGAAGATTGACATGGTCATTGTAGCTACGGAGTCAAGCATTGATCAGAGTAAGGCAGCGGCCGTTTTTATTCATGGCCTTTTGGCGATCCAGCCCTTTGCCCGGAGTTTTGAGATTAAAGAAGCCTGTTATGGTGCTACTGCAGCACTTGACTACGCAAAACTCCATATCGAAAAATATCCAGATAGCAAGGTCCTCGTTATTGCCAGTGATATTGCCAAATATGGTATTAATACTCCTGGTGAACCAACTCAGGGAGCGGGAGCTATTGCAATGTTGATAAGTAAGGATCCTCGTATCTTAATTTTTAATGAAGATAATGTCGCTCAAACTCGTGACGTTATGGATTTTTGGCGTCCAAATTACTCGACAACGCCTTATGTAAATGGACTCTACTCTACCCAACAATACTTGGATTGTTTGAAAACAACTTGGGACGAGTACCAAAAGCGCCACAAGCTTTCTCTCAAAGATTTTGCAGCCTACTGTTTCCATCTTCCTTATCCAAAACTGGCTCTTAAAGGTCTCAATAAAATCATGGATAAAAGCCTTCCTCAAGAGCAGCAAGATCAGCTTAAGGAAAACTTTGAAAAGTCAATCCTCTACAGTCAAAAAGTCGGAAATATTTACACAGGTTCGCTTTTCCTAGGTCTTTTGTCCCTCTTAGAAAACTCAGATAATCTTAAGGCTGGTGACAAGATTGCTCTCTTTAGTTATGGTAGTGGTGCTGTAGCAGAAATTTTCAGTGTTTCCTTAGTTCCAGGCTATGAAAAACAGCTGTCACGGACACGTCTGGAGGAACTAGACCAGCGTCAAGCTCTTTCTGTTGAAGAATACGAGCATATCTTTTTTGCAGAAGCTAAATTGGATGCAGAGGGTAATGCTAGCTTCTCTGGCTATGAAGACCAAAGCTTTGCTCTGGCGGAAATTGCAGAGCACCAGCGTAAATATATCAAAGTTGAGAAATCATCATGAAAGTAAACTGGACTGGATTCTCCAAAAAAACTCCTGCTGAACGGCTGCAGATGCTGAAAGAAAAGGGACTTTTACAAGATGAACATTGGCAGCTACTAGACAGTCAGCAGACTTTGCCTCTGGAAACGGCCAATCAGATGAGCGAAAATGTCCTGGCCACTCTGGCCCTGCCCTACTCTCTGGTGCCAGACTTTCTGGTGGATGGCAAAAGCTATCAAGTTCCATTTGTGACAGAAGAGCCATCTGTTGTAGCAGCGGCTAGCTTTGCGGCTAAGATTATCAAACGTTCAGGCGGATTTGAGACAGAGGTCCACAAACGCCAAATGATTGGTCAGATTGCCCTCTATCATGTTGAAAAGGTCGACCAAGCTGTTAAAGATGTTCTCAGGAAAAAGAAAGAGTTGCTGGAACAGGCCAATCAAGCCTATCCATCGATTGTGGCCCGTGGCGGCGGTGCTAGAGATTTCTGGCTGGAGCAAAAGGATGACTTCCTCATTTTCTATCTATCTGTGGATACGCAGGAAGCCATGGGAGCCAATATGCTCAACACCATGCTGGAGGCTCTCACCCTTCCTCTAGAAGAGCTGACTGGCGGTAAGAGTCTGATGGCTATCCTGTCAAACTATGCAACAGATAGCCTAGTAACAGCCCGCTGTGTCATCGACTATCGCTTTCTCAGTCGGGATAAGGCTGAGGCGGAGCTTCTTGCAGATAAAATGCAGCTGGCTAGCAAGCTAGCCCAGGTCGATCCTTACCGGGCAGCTACCCACAATAAAGGCATCTTTAATGGTATTGATGCTTTGGTACTGGCTACTGGAAATGACTGGAGGGCTATAGAAGCTGGCGCTCATGCCTATGCCAGCCGAGAAGGAAGCTACCGTGGCCTCTCTACTTGGACGGCAGACCCAGACAAACGCCAGCTTCATGGTCAGATGACCCTGCCCATGCCCATTGCAACTAAGGGAGGTTCCATCGGCCTCAATCCCGCAGTAACAGCCAGCTTTGACTTGCTGGGGCAACCTCAGGCTAAGGAATTGGCATCCCTCATCGTATCGGTTGGATTGGCACAAAACTTCGCTGCCCTCAAAGCCCTGGTCAGCACTGGCATCCAAGCCGGACACATGAAATTGCAAGCCAAATCTTTAGCATTGCAAGCTGGAGCTCAAGGCGAAGAAATTGCTACTGTAGCCAATCACTTAACAGCCATGAAAACTTTCAACCTCGCTACTGCTCAGGAAATCCTAGCTGACTTACGAAAACAGGACAAGTAAAAAGGCCTTGATGGCCTTTTTTGTATGTCTTTATGCTATTTATTGAATCTGTTTCTGAGCCTCTTTCAGCCGCCCATAGAGTAGATAAGGTACACTCTTTAATTCTTGCAAGTTTCGGCAGGACAGGGCGCACATGATGAGACGCAGATCTGATTTCCAGCCTTCTACAATATCAATAACCTCTTCCACCGAGTGATTTTCCACCAAGTCCAGCATGGTGCGAGAGAGGCCAACTGCCTTAGCTCCTAAGACAAGGGCTTTGATCATATCCAAAGGATGGCGGACACCTCCACTAGCCAAGAGTTCGACCTCATCGCGCAGTGGTTGAAGAGCTAGCAGGCTTTGCAGAGTAGATTGCCCCCAATCATTGAGGTAGTCACGATTCCCACCCCGCTGATTTTCAATATAGGCAAAGCTAGTGCCACCACGGCCGGAAATATCAAAAGTCTGAATACCCAAGGAGCGTGCTTCTTCGACAGTAGAGCAATCCATGCCAAAGCCAACTTCTTTAAGAATTAGGGGAAGATCCAATCGCTGACTATAATCCGCCAAGTGCTGACGCCAAGAACGAAACTCCCGCTCGCCCTCTGGCATCAGCAATTCCTGCATGAGATTGACATGAATCTGCAAAAAGAGGGGCTGCAAATCTGCTACTGCCTGCTGGGCGGCTTGATAAGGCTTGTCTAAGCCGATATTGGTAGCCAGCAATAAATTAGGCCGACCAACCGCCACCTGATAGGAAGTGTCAGAAGGATTTTTCAAGGCTGCACTGTAAGAGCCAGTCACAAAAAGAAGGCCACAACTTTCAGCTACTTGAGCCAACTTTTCATTGATCTGACCGCCTTTTTGGCTGCCACCAGTCATGGCATTGATGTAAAAAGGAAAGTCCCAGTCACGACCAGCAAAGTGAGTAGATAGGTCAATCTCTGCCAAATCATACTTGGGCAAAGAACGGTGAATCAGTTCCATTTCATCAAAACTGTTGTAACCCGGACGCTGCTCTAAAGCGTATTTGATATGGTCGTCCTTACGATTCTGGCTCATCATGGCCCATCCTTTCTCTGTATAATAGCTCAATGCCAGCTTCTTTCCATGCTTGAATCAGTTGCTTGCTAGATGCGGCATCAAAGCTGAGAGCAATCCCGCAGTCACCACCGCCGGCACCACTGCTCTTAGCCACACAGTTCAGTCCCTCTGCTGCTTCTTTTAAGACTTTCAGCCTGTCTGTATAAATAGCTGGGCTGAGCCTTTCTAAGAGCTGACTAGCCTTTTCCAGACTAGACTGAATAGCGAGCTTATCTCCTGCTAATAAAGCTCTCTCCAAAGCATCAACCTGTGTCCTACTGCCTGTCAAAAAGGACTCTGAAATAGCTGACTTGACCTGATTGACCAAGTCCTTAGAAATCGCTGGCTGCTTGGTCCAGCCAACTAGAAAATCCATGGCTAAGTAAGGCTTAATACTACGAATTTCAAAACCCCAATCCTCTGCTAGTAATTGCTGTAAATCAACTTTGTCCATGCGCTTGCGGACCAGCTCTCTATTAAAAGACCGGTAGTAAATCAGGTCTTCATAAGCAATGCAGGCTAGATCTCCCATGGAACCATTGTCTCCGCGCTTGAGGAGAACGTAAGAAGCCAGCTTAAAGAGTAGCTCTGGCTCTAAGTCCAGCTCATAAAGGGCTGCTATGGCCTTGAGAGTCAGCATAACCACACTACCGCTGGAGCCAATCCCAAACTTCTTGCCCTCTCTTTCCATCTTGCCACTAATCTTCAGTGAAAAAGGCTGAAGTTGGTAACCTAAGGCTAGCAAATAAGTGTTCATAACCCCTACCGCCTCCTGAATCAAGGCATAATCAGGATCTGGCTCTAGATTAGCGCTGTGTTCAAACATATCTGATGTCAAGCGATAGTCAGGCGCTGCCTGGATTTCTCCCGTCATATAGATTGGGATGGCCTTGATAATGGCTGGCTGACCGGCCGTTAGCACTGCATATTCACCCGCCAGATAGAGCTTGCCACAGGTTTGGACTCTTGCACTAGCTTTCATCTGACAAGTCCTTTGTTTTAGAGACGATAAGTCGGTAGTCCTTCTCAAATATAGCAGCCAGATGGTCTAGGTCTTCCTCCAAGCAGAGGACCTTGACATTTGGCCCCGCGTCCATGGTAAAGTAGCAACGCTCGCCCTGCTCCCGCAGCTTTCTAACAGCATCCATAGCCTGATAAGACTCCTCTGTCAGATAAGAAAACGGCGGATAAGCTTTTTCTGTCGTAGCATGCATCCGAAGAGCATTTTCTTCAGTCAGCTGACCAACCTTGGCAAAATTATTGTCCTGTAAATAGCCTAGCATAGCCTGATAATCCAAGGCAGACTGGGCAATCCAATCTGGGAAAATGGTGGAAGTTTTGGCACAGAGCTCCATACCGTCGCGGCTGGAAATAGGCTTTTTCTCATCGTGCAGAACCAGCATAATCATGGCTAGCTTCAAATCCGTCTTGACTGGATAAATGGCACCGCTGTCCTTATCCCAGGCCGCTAGCGGACCAAAGAAAGAGCGAGCAGAGGACCCTGAAGCAAACTTGGCCAGCTGAGCCAGCTCTTGCGTTTGATAGCCCGTCTGAAAATAAGCATTGCAGGCCTTGACTAGGGCAGATAGACCGCTGGAGCTGGAAGACAGCCCTGCTGCAGTTGGCATATTATTGCTGGTATCAACGCGGACAAAACCATCTTCTGGAGAGCGGAAGCGGTCAATAATCTTACTGATTTTGGCATGTTCTGCCGGGCTTTGCAGCTGGCCGTCAATATAAAACTCATCTCCAGTCGCTGAATCCGGCAAAGGGCTCAGCTGAGTCTCGGTATACATATTTTCCAGTGTCAGCGAGATACTGCTGGTAGACGGAATCATCTTTTCTGCATCTTTCTTTCCCCAATATTTGACAATTGCAATATTGGCATAGGATTTGACACTTACAGGCTTTCGATCCATGTGTTAATGGCCCCTTTCTCTCTCAATACGGTGGCTAAGACATCCGCCTGACTTCTTTCTCCTACAAGAGCAATGACACAGCCGCCCAGACCACCGCCGCTCATCTTAGCTCCCAAAGCTCCATTTTCAATAGCCACCGCTACTAGCTCATCAGCTTTCTGGCAAGACACTCCTAGCCTAGCTAGCTTCTCGTGAGCCTTGGTCATAGCTTGCCCCATCGTCATCAGGTCCTTGATAGAAATAGCCTTCTCAAGGATTTTCGTTAAATTCCCCAATTCCTGCAACAAGGGTAGAGCCTTTTGCCCCTGACTTTCTACAGCACGGATGGCTTCGCGAGTATGACCATGAATACCTGTATCTGCAATCAATAAAAAGGCATCCAGATCCAGCTTAATTTCACTGAAACCAAAGTTGCGGATGAATTTGATAGCTACATCACTGAGGCAGGTCTTAGCATCAAGACCGCTGGGATTCATATGGGCAATCATCTCTGCCCGATTGGCTAGAATCTCTAGGGTTTGGTCATCCAGCTCTTCTTCAAAGTAGTCAAAAACAGCCCGAATAGCTGCAATACTAACCGCAGCCGATGAACCCATCCCTCTCTTTTCAGGAACCATAGACTCCACCTGACAGCGTATCTTAGCACCTTGCTGGCCTAAATGTTCTAGACAGGCAAAAACAGCCATAGACAGCGTATCCTCGGCATAAAGAGCCCAGGAACGTTCAGACGGAAAGACCCGGCAGGTTACTTCGATATGGTTGAGTGGCAAGGAAATAGCTGGATATCCATAGACTACCGAATGCTCCCCCATCAAAATAATTTTACTGTGTGCCTTTCCGACACCAATTTCTTTTGTCATGATCTTTCCCTATATTTATTTCTTTAACTATTATTTTAATATACTTTGAAAAAAAAAGCGATTTTTACGAGGAAAAATCTTTAGGATTCAAGGAACATGATAAAACTCCGAGCATAGAAGTCGGAGTATCTTATAGTTCCGTTTTTATCAGATTCATCAACTGGTTGCGATCTAAAATCCACTGAGCCCGCTCGTCTTTTTCATAAGTCCGGTTGGACAAGAAAATGACTGCCTTTTGCTCCTCGCGATTGTACATGATAAAGGTTCCCGTGTAGCCAGTGTGATCCAGCCAGCCGTCTTCCAGATTCCAAGCTAGACTGCGCCTTTTGCCAGGATCCTTGGAAAAATTCTGGGTCAGATTGGACGCAAAGTTATCCTGCAGATAATGCTCCAGAAATATTTCCAAATCCTTGAGAGTTGAAAATAAGCCAGCACTGCCAGCATGGATACCTAGAACACGCGCCTTAGGATCATGAACTTGACCATCCTGGACACCGCGAACGGTCGGTACAGCTCCTGGAACTGGTCCAAAGCCTGTCTCAGCCAAGCCCCAGGGCTGGAAAATCTGATCTTGAAAAATCTGGTCCAAGGCTTGACCATAGATTTCTTCCAACATAAAACCCAAGAGCAAAAAATTCACATCCGTATAGCGGAAGGTTTTATCTTCAAGAACCTCCAAATGGTTGAGTGCCGTTTTCAACTCGATAGCTGTCAATTGATCACGATTGGGAATAAAAGGATCCAGCCCTGACGTGTGAGTCAAGAGTTGGCGCACAGTCACATCTTCTCGATGAAAGTCCGGATAATAGTGTTGCAAGGGCAAATCCAGATCCAGCTTTCCCTGCTCATATAAAAAGGCTGCTAGAGTCCCCACTCCGACCACCTTGCTGACGCTAGCCAGATCATAGACCAAGCCCGCTTGAGTGACTTTTCTTTCTTGTGGATTAGCCAAACCAAAGTAGAATTCCCGCCACTGACCAGCTTGATATAGGGCTAGGCTAGCCCCAGGATAGATTTCCTGACGAATCTGCTCTTGAATTTTCTCAAAAATTTTTTGCTTTGTCATGCTTGTTCAAACCACAAGTCAATCTGACTATCATCTGTCGCTAAAAGAAACTTTTTAGACTTAGGAACGAACAAATCACGTCCTTCAAGAAGCTCAGCCAATTGATCTACATCAAAACGTTCCAGAGAAAACTTAATCATAGACAAGTCCCAAGTTGCTGCATTTGCAGCCAATAAATCCTGGCCTTCTTCCTCTTTAAACTCAATTGGTAGCATGTCTCCAAAAGGTTGATAATAAGTTTGAGCTACTGATTTATTTGGAACATTGAGAATCACTTTTTCAATATAAAATTGTGTTAAGCCAGTGAACTCAGCCTGTGTCTCAAAAACAGGAATCTTTTCTAGAGCACGGAGTGTTTGAGAATCATCCTCAGCATGAACTAAGAAAGTATCTCCCTCTGGGGAAACAGCCTTGAAAGCATAGCCTTTCTTACCTTGGTAGACCTGTAAAACAGGATGTGCTTGTCCTAGCAAGGCTTCAATTTCTTTTGGCTCTTCGACCTTTATAGTAATCTGAGCTAGTTTTTTAGGTCCGACAACCTTACGAGAACGTGCACCTGGTGATTCTTCAATCACGAGTCTTTCACTCTTTGTCTGATCTCCCAAACTGACACCTGGGCCTTCTTCCAACAGATTTTTCATCCCTAATGTCTGACAATAAAATTCTAAGTTTAAACGACGATTGTTCGTTTTTAGTACTGGTACAGCCTTAATCGTTTGATGATTTCGTGTCATAAATTCCTCCAAGTCTCTTCTATTTTAGAGGATTTTCTCCTATTTGACAAATAATTATATAAAAATTTTCAAAAAACAAACACAAGCTGAAACAAAAAGTAGCAGGTCATTCCCTGCTACTTGTAAATCAACAATAAACATTGTGAGCGACAACCAAACCATTGGCAGACTCAAATTCATACTGCAGGTAATTTTGGTAAGTTCCAGGCGCTATGATCCCTCTTACATTCAAAATAGCAGTCCCAGCCTGACCAACAATCGAGTCCGCCAGCAAACAACAATTGGTCGAAAGAATAAAATAGCTTTTAAAATGGCTACTCTTGAATTTATAAAGCTCCGCCCCTAGCTCATGCCTTAATTTATAAGCATAGGTAGGGCTGCCATTGAGTTCCCGATCACTGGGTTCCCATGGATCTAGCAAGTCATCGATTTCCCTCAGACGCTTTTCAACGGCCTCTCGTTCCTGGTCAGTTAAAGCCAGAGAATAGCCAAACAAGGTCTTTTTACTCTCTTTCTTACACAAATCGATATAAGCATCTTTATCCACTTTAAATAGTACCCCATCACCAATAGTACCAAATAATTTCTGGGAAAAAGGATCATAACTGCCATAGGAAATCACCTTCCCCTTATAGCAAATATCAATATGACCAATCGCTCCAAACAGGTTTTCCTTAGAAGTATGAACAAGAACCTCTAAATCAGCCTGCTGCTCTCCTTTGAGGACCCGATAAACACTTGATAATTCCTGCTCCTTCGTCCCGCGCAAAAAATGGTTGAAGCGTTCCAGTTGTTCAAAAGGAATAAAGGCCGCTATGATGACGGGCAGATTGACCCGAAAATGCCTGCGTAAATCCTTTTTTTCCTTATCAAGGTCAAAGAAGAGTCCATCTCTCATATTGGAAATTCCCAGCAAAATCAAATAAATACCTAAAAATAAAAATTGTAGGCGACCGTCTGTAGCTGGCGAAAAAATGGTTGTTAGAGCAAGCAATCCCTGAAGAACCGCATCAAACAAATAACGAAAGCCTCCCTTAGCCTGATCACAACGGTAGAGGTAATAAGTAATGGCATAAACCACAGCTGTCGCCAACTGATAAAGTCCTAAAATAATAATGACAACATTTACCGAAAGGTTACCAAGTTCATTCAAGCCTGCTAAAAGCAAGCCAAAGATGATTCTTAAAATCTCAGATGTCAGCGGAATATCTTTCTTACCAGCAAAAAAGTAGAGGATACTATTAAACAAGCCTACTAGAAAAAAATAGAGGCTGAGCAAGTCCAGAGCCAGCTTTGTAAACCCTGCTCCATTTATGATAACAATCATTCCTAGCAGAATGGCTAAGAGACCGAAAAGCAAGGTCCGCCGTCCACTTAATCGATCCATTTTAAATGGGACAATCTTCATTTTCTTCCCTCCAGACTATACCTGTTTTCTTCCTTACTATGAAAAGATAAGAAGGCAAAAATATATACCAAAATCACTTCTTTCCCTCTGCCTTCAAGTCAGCTGAGTCTGCTAAAAAAGGGCTTGCGCCCTTTTAATTATCCATAGATAAATTTGTACAACATAACAGCGGTGATACCTGCAAGGATTGGTGCCACGACTGGTACCCAAGAATACCACCATTTTGAATCACCCTTGTGCTCTCCAAGAACAGACTTAGGCAAGATTTCATGAAGAATACGAGGTCCCAAGTCACGAGCTGGGTTCAATCCAGGACCAGTAGGTCCACCAAGTGAAGTAACCAATGCCATCACAAGGAAACCAAGCGCCAAGTGTGATACAGCCAAACCACTAAAAATGTACTGACCAACTTGTGCTTTACCTTGGATAGAAGAAGCATCTATACCCTGAGTAGCTGCATATTTAACAATCTCAGCTCCAAAGAAGTTCTTTGTCATTGCAATTGCTGCAAAGAAAAGAACGAAGGAACCAACAAACTCATTTACAAAACCATTGATAGTTGCTGCTTTGCGAGATTCAGGTGTTCCATGGTCGATGCTTGAAATCGTTGAGAAACTTCCCAAAATTGCATTTGGATTTGTTGTTTGCAAGTAGTACGGACGGTGAGTCGCAACCACAAGAGCTTGACCGAAGATAGCTCCCAAAATCTGAGCTGCAATGTAAGGAGCAACATGTCCCCATTCAAAGTAGCCGCTGACAGCCAATCCCAAAGTAAAGGCAGGATTAATATGGTTTCCTGAAACATTTCCAAACATCAAAGCAGGAATCATAACACCCATTCCGTAACCAACAGCGATTACCAACCAACCGCTTTGATGACCTTTAGTGCCTTTCAATTCAACGTTAGCTACAGCACCGTTTCCTAAAATAATCAAAATGGCCGTACCCAGAAATTCTGTGACGTATTTCGCCATCCATGTAACATCCATGTGTTCAATCTCCTTATAAAATTTTTAGACAAACTTTATTGTATCAGTTATAATGGAGAATGTAAAGGTCAATTTTATATAAATACAAAAAAGGAGTCGTCTCATGCGTTACAACCAGTATAGTTACACAAAAGCAAGTGAAGAAGTTATGCTGGACGAATTGGCTCGTTTAGGATTCACTATCCAAGCAACTAATTCTCCTAAGGAAAACCTTCAACACTTTTTGCAAAAAATTCTCTTTCGCTATCAGGACGTCAACTATGTCCTCTCTAGCTGGGTAGCCGACCGACAAACAGATCTGTTAACCTTCTTTCAATCAGACCAGCAACTGACTGAAGAGGTCTTCTATACCGTAGCCCTTCAGGTCTTAGGTTTTGTTCCCTTCGTGGACTTTGACGATGTAACAGCCTTCTGCAAAGATATTCATTTCCCAATCACTTATGGAAATATCCTCGAAAATCTTTATCAACTGCTCAATACTAGAACCAAGCTAGGGAATATTCTAATTGACCAGCTTGTCAGTGAGGGATTCATTCCAGAAAGCAATGACTACCACTTCTTCAACGGCAAAAGTCTAGCAACCTTCAGTAGCCATGAGGCCATTCGTGAGGTCGTTTATGTTGAATCCCGTGTGGACACAGATGGGGATGGCAAGCCGGATTTAGTCAAGGTTAGTATCATCCGCCCTTCTTATGAAGGACAAATTCCAGCAGTCATGACTGCCAGTCCCTATCATCAAGGTACCAACGATAAAGCTAGCGATAAGGCTCTGCACAACATGAACGTAGACTTAGCCTGCAAGAACCCTAGAACAATTACTGTTCAAGAATCTAGCATTCAAACAGTAGAACCCCAAGGACAGGCAAGTTTGGTTGAAAAAGCTGAAGAAAAACTGGGCCATATCGGTAGTTACACCCTCAATGATTACCTCCTTCCTCGTGGCTTTGCCAATCTCTATGTATCTGGTGTTGGAACCAAGGATTCAGAAGGGATGATGACCAGTGGAGATTATCAGCAGATTGAAGCCTACAAAAATGTCATCGACTGGCTCAACGGTCACTGTCGCGCCTTCACAGATCACAGTCGCCAAAGAGAAATCAAGGCAACCTGGTCTAATGGAAAAGTTGCCACAACTGGAATTTCTTACCTAGGAACCATGTCAAATGGTTTAGCAACAACGGGAGTAGACGGGTTAGAAGTCATCATTGCCGAGGCTGGTATTTCTTCCTGGTACAACTACTACCGTGAAAACGGACTTGTCACTAGCCCTGGTGGCTATCCTGGGGAAGACTTTGAATCGCTAACTGAACTGACCTATTCACGCAATCTCCTAGCTGGCGAATATCTTCGTCACAATCAAGCTTACCAAGCCTACCTTGACCAACAAAGAAAGGACTTGGAAAGAGAAACTGGTGACTACAATCAATTTTGGCACGACCGCAACTACTTGATTCATGCAGATAAGGTCAAGGCTGAAGTTGTCTTCACTCATGGTTCTCAAGACTGGAATGTCAAACCTCTCCACGTCTATAATATGTTCCATGCTCTGCCAGCTCACATCAAAAAGCACCTCTTCTTCCATAACGGTGCTCATGTTTATATCAACAACTGGCAGTCTATTGACTTTCGTGAAAGCATGAACGCTCTTTTATCCAAAAAATTACTAGGACATTCATCCGACTTTGACTTGCCACCTGTCATCTGGCAGGACAACAGCCAGGCGCAAAACTGGATGACCCTAGATGATTTTGGAAATCAAGAAGACTACTCTCATTTCCATCTTGGTAAAGGCTCTCAAGAAATCCAAAATCGTTATTCTGACGAAGACTACAATCGCTTTGCCAAGAGTTATCAAGTTTTCAAAAACGAGCTATTTGAAGGCAAAACCCAGCAGATCACCCTTGATTGGACTCTGGAACAAGATCTCTTTATCAATGGACCTGCCAAGCTCAATCTCCGCCTCAAATCTAGCACCAACAAAGGTCTCATCTCCGCCCAGCTTTTGGACTATGGGCCTGCCAAACGCCTGACCCCAATCCCAAGCCCCTTGGAAGCACGAGTGATGGATAACGGTCGCTACTATATGCTGGACAATCTGATGGAGCTTCCTTTTGCGGACACTCCACACCGCGTCATCACAAAAGGCTTCCTCAACCTGCAAAATAGGACCGACCTCTTAACTGTTGAAGAAGTAGTCCCTAATCAATGGATGGAACTATCCTTTGAACTGCAACCAACAATCTACAAACTGAAAAAGGGTGACCAACTGCGTCTCGTCCTCTACACTACTGATTTTGAGCACACTGTCCGCGATAAGACAGACTACCATCTAAGTGTTGATATGGAGCATTCTAGCTTAAGTCTGCCTCACAAGAAATCTTGATAAATAAAAAAATAAAAGCACATTTTGTGCTTTTATTTTTCTCGGATATAATTTTTTGCGTACTTGTCGTAGTTTGGTTTTTCCTTACGATTCATTGCCAAAATCATGGTTCCTTCGAGATAGTTATCCTCTGAAGTTGGCTGTAAGAGAACAGCGATATTTTTGTCTGCATCAGGGAAAATAATTGAATATTTCTTCCCTTCCATTTCAATCACGATATATTGAACATTATTTTTAAATCCAACCTCTACCTGCTTATACTCTGCTTCTTGTCCATTCACACTGACCTTCTTGTCAGTAAAGGTTACAGTAGTATACTCATGGTTAGAATCCTGAACATTCCACTTGCCTTTAAGGTTTTGTTTGCTGTTGCATCCAGCTAAAATAAAGAGAGGAATCAAAAGACTAAGCAACAAAAGGCTCCATTTGTGTTTTTTCATTAAGAGATTTCTCCTATATCTAAATTTTTAAATATTCTATCATAATCTCAACTTTTTCGTCAACATTGCTTTGAAATGATTCTCTAAATGTTGAAGCAGATTCTTGCCACTTTTTTAAAAAATGATATAATTTGAAGAGTGTAGATTACCAAATGTTAATCCTCAAATAGGAAAGGAATTATAAAAATCTTATGATGAACATGCAATCAATGATGAAGCAAGCGCAAAAGCTTCAAAAGCAAATGGAACAAAGCCAAGCAGAATTGGCAGCTACTGAGTTTGTAGGCAAATCTGCTCAAGACTTAGTGACAGCAACTTTGACTGGCGATAAGAAAGTTGTAAAAATCGACTTCCAAACTGCTGTTGTTGATCCAGAGGATCTTGAAACCTTGTCTGATATGACTGTCCAAGCGCTTAACCATGCACTAGAGCAAATCGACGAAGCAACCAAAAAGAAAATGGGTGCCTTTGCAGGTAAACTGCCGTTTTAATCACAAAACCCTCACTCTGATTAGAGAGTGAGGGTTTTCTCTTAGCTTCCTGGAAAGTTTAAAAGGTCAGCTGCTTTATTTTCTAATAAGGTCGAATATTTAGGATTGTCCTTCAGCTCTTTAATCGAGCTTTGAATGTATTCAACATCGTCTGTGATAATCCCATCCACCCCTAGTCTAAAGGACTTGGCTACGGCATCTTCTGTATTAATGGTCCAAGTATAGAGTAGTTTATCTGAACTCCATAGCTTATTGACAAAGTTTTCATCTAGGGTCGAATATTCCATGGTATAGCCAGATGCCTTGGTTCGAGGGAAAATGGTGTTATAAGGTAAAATGAAGAAGGCCGGTATATCCTTATCATAATCCAGCACCTTATCAATCACTTGATAATCTAGCGACTGCATTTGATGCCCATATATTTTGATGTTAGCTGCATATTTCTTCAAGAATCGCTCCATCATATCTGAAGAGTCAAGTTTGCTTGTTTTAATTTCAATCAAAAGGCGCTGTCCCAGCTGATTGGCTCTTTTTAAATAAGCATCAAAACTTGAAATCTTAGTTCGATGGCCATTTTCCGAAATATCTAGAGCTGTTAACTCTGCTAGCGTCAATTCCTGAGGATGTTTATCTACTCCTGCTAGCTCTTTTAAGGTGGCATCATGCATCATGACGAACTGGCCGTCTTTTGTCTCTTGTACATCCATTTCGATATAGTCTGGCTTGAGTAAGGCTGTTTTTTCTAAAGACTCAATTGTATTTTGTACCCCATTTCCATTTGAAACTCCCCGGTGAGAGATGGTCAGAGGAATGGTTTCCAAAGGAAATTGCAGATAAACATAGCCTTCCAATCCAAAAATTAAGCACGACGCTAGAAGTATCAAAGCCCGTAACCAAGGATTCCCCTTTTTTCGAGGATAGTCTGCCAGTGACTTATCAGTCAAGAAAGATAGAAACTTGATTAAAAAGTAGCTCAGCATGAAATAATAAGCCAGCTTCATGACTACAAAATTGAAGACTCCGACACCAAGACTAATTGCATTAGACTGGGTATCCGCATATTTTTGAAGAAAGACAATACCAATGACAAAGAAGGCGTAGATAAACAAACTTTTGAAAACAATCCAAGATAAGTGCCATGAATAGAAAATGAGCCGTTTTCTGGTCTTAGCCAGGCTAAATCGGATGGCTTCTCTGACAGAGATTCTTTCTAAAAAGATTTTGGGGATGGCAAACATAAAGCGCACTGCCAACAAAAACAGGATTATTGCTAGAATCCCTATCGCCCAGCCCAAGTAGTATTGATTGCTCAGATATTCCTGTATAAACTCTGGAATTAAAATCTTATTGAGGTAGTATATTTTTAAAATCTGTCGGAAAAATGGAAAGAGAATCCCCATATAACACACAATAAAGAGAACCTTTCCTGGTCTAGCTCTCAGTAGCATGATCCAACTGTCTCTCAAAGTCGCTTTAATAAAGCCCCAATGGGATCGCTCTTCCTTATCTAACAAGTTGCGTACGCCCATGAAGATAATGCCTGTTTGGAAATAAGCGACTAATAAATTGACCAAAAATAGGCCTAGAAACTGGGCAGTCACAAGCCAATTTGCTGTGAAAATACTTACAGCGTTGTTATAAGATAAGAATTCGTAGCCTGTCTGCTTGAGCAATGATTCAGCCGCCCAAGACGTAAAAGGAATCCAGGCAAATTCCATGACCATAAAAACCATGAAAAAGAGTAGCAAAATCTTATCTAAATTTCGGTAGAGACGTTTGAAGCCTAACTTTTGCGGTTTCATCTTCATTCCTTCTTTTTTAAAACAATAAATCTCAGTTTTTCAACTGAGATTTTTCTTACTTTCCAAATAAACGCGCCCAGAATCCTTTGTTTTCCTGCTGTTGGACCTGCTCTTTTGCTTCGTCCAACTCTAACAGTAACGTTTCGCGCTCACTCATAGCCTTGGCTGTCAGCTGTTGTTGCTGATCTAGTTGCTTGTCCTTCTCCGCAATCTGAACGTCCTTAATCCGAAGTTGTTCGTCTTTGCGTTTTAATTGCTCATCTTTTGACTTGAGTTGATCGTAAAGACGGAGAATCTCTGCATTTTTCTCGTCTACCAAAATTTCCATCAGTTCGCGCTGTTTGACGTCTTCGCTAACTGGTTCATCCTCAAAAATGGTCTTCTTGTATATCTCTTCCAGTTTAATTAAACCACTGCGAGTAACAACCGTTACGCCTTTTTCATTTTTTGTTGTATCTTCTTCTGGGAGAGCTTTGACACGATTGTTAATCGCTTGGCGACTAACTCCGAGAATCTCAGCTAACTCGCTGACTGTCTTTTCAATTGCCATAATTTCCTCAAATACTTTTTCTAGATATAGATACCTAAATCTTATCATATCAAGGCTTCCCTGTCAAATTTCCCAATGTTTTCTAAGCTTAACTCCTACCCATTTTTCGCCCTTTTATGATACAATGAGACAGATTAGATTACTTTGAAAATGAATAAATAGATCAAGGTTAAAACGACCATTTAACTGCTCTTTAGTGGACAATATTTCCTAAGAAACATTCACAATTAAACCTTCGCCAAATTTATCTCAGAAAGGAAGATAGGAATGAACCATTTCGACACAATCATCATCGGAGGAGGACCGGCTGGCATGATGGCTGCCATTTCCAGTTCTTTCTACGGACAGAAGGCCCTGCTCCTTGAGAAAAATAAACGACTGGGCAAAAAACTAGCCGGTACAGGTGGCGGACGTTGCAATGTGACCAACAATGGAGATTTGGATGACCTCCTGGCTGGTATTCCTGGTAACGGACGCTTTCTTTACAGCGTATTTTCCCAGTTTGACAACCATGATATCATCAACTTTTTCACTGAGAATGGTGTCAAACTCAAGGTTGAAGACCACGGACGTGTTTTCCCAGCGACAGACAAGTCCCGCACCATTATCGAAGCTTTGGAAAAGAAAATTGCAGAGCTGGATGGCACTGTCATCACCAATACCGAAATCGTCTCCGTCAAAAAAACTGATGATCTTTTCACTGTCAGATCTAGCGATCAGACTTGGACCTGCCAGAAATTAATTGTGACGACTGGTGGTAAGTCCTACCCTTCAACAGGCTCGACAGGATTTGGTCATGATATTGCCCGACACTTCAAGCACACGGTGACTGACCTAGAAGCTGCTGAAAGTCCTCTCCTAACTGACTTTCCCCATAAAGCGCTTCAGGGGATCTCGCTGGACGATGTGACCCTCAGCTATGGCAAGCATGTCATCACCCACGATCTGCTCTTTACTCACTTTGGACTATCAGGTCCGGCAGCCCTGCGCTTGTCTAGCTTTGTCAAGGGTGGCGAAACCATCTATCTGGATGTCCTTCCTCAGATAAGTCAGCAGGATCTGGCGGACCTTTTAGAAGAAAACCGGGAAAAATCGCTGAAGAACTGCCTGAAAATCCTCCTGCCCGAGCGAATGGCAGATTTTTTTGCCCAGCCCTTTCCCGAGAAAGTCAAACAACTTCATATCAGCGAAAAAGAAGCCCTCATTAAGCAAATCAAAGAACTGCCCATCCCTGTCACTGGCAAAATGTCCCTGGCCAAGTCCTTTGTAACCAAGGGTGGCGTCAGCCTCAAAGAAATCAATCCCAAAACTCTAGAAAGCAAACTCGTTCCCGGCCTCCACTTTGCTGGAGAGGTCCTAGACATCAATGCCCACACGGGTGGCTTCAACATCACCTCCGCCCTCTGCACTGGCTGGGTGGCAGGAAGCTTGCATTATGAGTGATAGGTAAAATAGTAGAATCATAAAAAACTGGTCGAGGAAAATCCTCGCCAGTTTTTATTCTGCATTCCTTTGTACATAAGCTGCAATCACATCTGACGTATACTGAGCTGTGCCAACTCCAAATTTGTCGATGTTTTCCTTAAACTCTGGGTTATAGACATAGCCTTTACCGATATGACCAAAGACTTGTAGCGAGCAGTCAAAGCCATAAGTACGAATGGCTTGTAAAAGACGCCCTGCCTGCTCTTGATTTTCTGCTGCGTCAACCGACAAGCCTTGCTGCATATTCTCTGCCAGACTTTGAAATACTTGATTGAAGGCTACGGCAGATTCTTCTTCCCGTCCATTTTGACGAGTCAGAGCTTCCGTCATGACTTCTTGACCGTATTCTTCGACAGCTTCTTGATGATATTTATGATTGTCTTCGTAGGTAAAACCTGCGAATTTTTCTTTCATTGTCATTTTTCTTTCTCCTTTTTGAGCTTGAATTGTTTTTTGCAAGGTCGAAATCAAAGTATCCAAGCGGTCTCTTTCTTGCTCAAGACAATCCAACTGCCTTACCAGATGTGGCAATAAAGCCTGATCATCCTGACTCAAGAGCTCTGCTATTTTCTCCAAAGAAAAGCCCAGATACTTGTAGTAAAGAATGACCTGCAACCTCTCTAAATCGGCTTGACTGTATGTTCGGTAGCCATTTTCTGACTTGGCAGGTACTAAAAGCCCGATTTTGTCGTAATGATGCAGAGTTTTGACGGAAACACCTGAAAGCTGTGCAGCTTCTTTAACATGATACATGAAAGACCTCCTTGCTACTATAGTATAATCCCTAACCTTAGGTAAGGGTCAAGTGTTGTTAAAAAAACTCCCTGCCTAGATTACAAGGGAGTCTCACAGTTTAGTTTTTAGTTAAAGAAAATTCAAAAGCATAGTAATTTGAATAATCAAGAGGTTGATCAGCAGGACCAGTAAACATGACAGGTGTGAATTTACCATTTTCTAAAGTAAAGCCTGGCTCAGCTTTTCCTATACCACCAAGGCCTGTTATACCAGGAGTCAAGGCACTATATTCTCCTGAAACCAACTCCCACCGATAGAGGTTTTGATTGATTTTAATGGCTCTTGCAACCGCCTTTACATCACTCTTTTGCCCATAACTGCTAAAGTTAGCCTGAGTCCAAATAGATCCATCTGCGCCAACAGTCATTGTAATCTCCTCAGCTTGAGGACTTCTTCCTTTCCAGACACCAACTAATTCTGATGGAACAAGGGAGTCTGCTGTAGGAGCTTCCTTAGCGCTAGAACTGGATGAACTAGTTTGGCTTGATTTTGAAGCATCCTCGCTAGAAGAGACTGAAGTTTGGCTGGATGAAGTCGATGACTCCTTGGAACTGCTCTTACTAGACTCACTCGATTTACTGACCTTATCGCTGGATGAACTCTTTGTTACGCTATCTTTTGGCGAACTGCAGGCTACTAAAGAAAATGACAAAGCTAGAAATAAAGATGCATAAAGGAGTTTCGACAATGATTTCACCATCATGGTTACCTCTTTTCTACGTTCTGAAATTATTATAGTTCTTTTTATTCAAAAAAATCAAGTTATTTTTGGAATTAGCTTAAGATCTTTACTTAGATAAAACCTTTTGTAAAAATGGCCAAACTAGGTAAAATCTATAAACACTTTATCAACAGCGAATGAGTTCAATCATCCTATTCCTTAAGATATGCAAAAGCAAGGGAGGATAAAGTGATTGAACCTACTTAAAAAGGAGAAAACAAAATCATCACTAAAGTATTTTGTCAAATCTTCCCTAAATCAATAAAATAAGAGGATTGATTTCCTATTTGTGAGAAACCATAGCAATAAAGCCCAGTTTTTCTTGATTCTTTTGAAACATCTTAAACATCTTCATAAATTGGCCGTAGTTTTCTTTCTTAAGGGCATTAAAGCAGATTTTCAGAGTTCCTCCAAGTCCTTCATCATAAATCATACCTCGAAGACTCATCAAGGTCATTTCGCCGACAAAGGTGTCTACACGGTCAAAAGCGTGAGAGCGCGCCAGCTGAATCCAAAAGCCTTCTGTCAATGGGCCAACATTGACGTTAATCGCACGTGACAGCTCTTCCCGGACATTCTCATCTCTTTGCTTAAGCATGACATCGTGTGTGAGGAGCACTCCGCCTGGCTTCAGCACCCGGTAGTACTCATCCATACATTTGGCCTTCCCCTTATCCGTCTGCATGGTTAGCATGGCTTCATTGATAACGATATCAAACGAATTGTCATCATAAGGCAGCTTCATAGCGTTAGCCTGCTCAAATGTGACGAGTTCACCAACGCCAGCCTTGTCTCCATTAAGTTGCGCCTGAGCCAGCGCAGCCTTATCCAAATCAACTGCAGTAATCTGGCAGCCATATTTTTTTGCTAATTCAATCGTTGTAGTTCCCATATTACAGGCGACTTCTAAAACCTTTTTATCGCTGGAAAATTGCCCTTGCTCTATCAACCAGTCGGTTGCAAGCTTACCTCCAGGGCGAAGACGTTTCTTTCCTAATTTTGCTAAAAATTTATGACCTGCTTCTGCCATGGTCCACCTCCTTAGTCTAACAAGACTATTATACCACGATTATGAAATATTCTGACATTTCTAATAATAAAAAATCTCTCTACCCGAGATAGAAAGATTTAAAAATTACTAGATCATTTGAATCACTAAACGTAACAGGGCCACTAAAACCACGCCACAAACCACTGTCAAAATCAAGTTTTTATACTTAAATGCTATGTAAGTTGTTGGAAAAACAGCCAGCAAATCCAACCATTTAAAACTTGGCAACTGGCCTGTTTTAGCATTGGTGACACTGGACAGGATAAGCGCAAAGATAATGGAAACTGGCAGATATTTGAGGAAGCGCTCTACCATAGGCGGGAGGCCCTTGTACTTGACTAGGATAAAGGGCAAAACCCGCGGAATCCAAGTGACCAGGGCTGACAAAAGAACGGCCAGCAAAATATACTTACTTATCATCCAAAATCACCCCCACCGTACAGCCTAGCAAGGTTGCAAAAAGCACCGCTAGCGAATTTTGAAGTAGCATAGTTAGGACTAAGTAGGCAAGGCCCACCACGCTCAAAACCAAAAAGAGCTTCTTTATCTTGACCCGTCGCAACATGATTGTAAACTGAGAAGAGAAGATACCGATAAACATGGAGACTAGGGCAAAGTCCAGGCCAAAGCTCTCAGGATTGGGCAGAAGGGCGCCTAGGGCTGTCCCAAAAACAGTTCCCACAATCCAAGAAGCATAACTCATGAAATTGTTCCCCATCATCCAGCTAGCAGCAATCTCTTTTGTATGCACCTGCTCCCCCATCAAAACTCCATAAGATTCATCCGTCAAAAAAGACCCAATGACAATATTCTGCATCAAGCTAGACTTCCGAAAAAAAGTTGACGCATGCAGACAGAGTAAAAGATGTCGAATATTAATAAGAAAAACAGTCAGTGCGATGACTAAAACCGGCGCCTGCTGAGCAAATAAACCAATCATGGCAAACTGGGCGCTGCCGGCATAAACCAGAATACTCATCACCCCCATCTCCAAGGGGTTCATATGAGGTGCCGCCATAATGCCACAGGCTAGGCCAATCCCAATATAACCCAGAGCCGTTGGCACTGCCGCTTGTGCCCCCTGTTTAAATGTCTGTCCGCGCATTCTTCTCCTTTACTCCATCGTTTCAAAAGCCAGACTCGGCTTAGCATTCAGATCCAAACCGGCAAAATTTTCCTTATTCCACTCGCTGACACTAGCATAAGCAATCATACCAGCATTGTCACCGCAAAGGCGAAGAGGCGGAATAATCACCTTAACATCCTGAATCTCAGCTGCCAAGCGTTCTCTCAGCCCTTGATTGGCCGCAACACCGCCCGCCACGACCAGAGTCTTGACTGGATATTTTTCCAACGCTTTCTTAGTCTTGGCCATGAGAATATCCATGACCGCCGCCTGAAAGCTTGCTGACAAGTCTTGGTTAGACAAAGATTCTCCCTTTTGCTGTGCATTGTGGTGCAGGTTGATAAAGGCCGATTTGAGACCAGAAAAAGAAAATTCCAGATTATCTTCCTTGATCATGGCCCGCGGAAAATCATAAATGTCCTGTCCTTGATGAGCCAGCTGATCAATCTCCCGGCCTGCTGGATAGGTCAGGCCCATGACTCGACCGACCTTATCATAGGCTTCACCGACCGCATCATCGCGAGTTTCCCCCACAATCTTATAGTCACCAGCCTGACTGACATAGACCAGCTCAGTATGACCGCCGCTGACCAAGAGAGCCAGCAAGGGAAACTCCAAGGGCTCCACGCTCTGGGCTGCCATCAGGTGGCCGGCCATATGATTGACTGGAATCAGTGGGATATCATGAGCCCAGGCAAAGGACTTGGCCGCTGCCAAGCCGACCAGAAGCGCCCCGACCAGACCAGGACCGTAGGTGACGGCCACAGCTGTAACTTGCTCCTCGCTAATCCCTGCTTCTGCCAAGGCCTCCTCAATGCAAACCGTAATGACCTCCACATGGTGACGGCTGGCCACTTCCGGTACCACTCCGCCAAAACGCTTGTGACTCTCAATCTGGCTGGCAATGACATTACTCAAAAGCTCAGTCTCATTCTTCAGAACCGCCACACTGGTCTCATCACAAGACGTCTCAAAAGCTAAAATATATCTATCTTTCATGGATCTCTCTTTTCATGACAATCGCATCTTCCACCGGCGCATGGTAGTAGGCCTTCCGCCGCGCGATTGCTTCAAATTTTTCTTTTTTGTAAAATAGCAGAGCTGGCTTGTTGGACTCCCTCACTTCAAGGAAAATTTCTTTGTCAGCTGGCAAAAAGTCAAACAAGGCTGTCGCGATTTTCTGCCCCTGATAGCTAGGCAATACAGCAATCTGCAGGACTTCTGCTTCAAAGTCTGTCTCCTGCCAGACTAAAAAGCCGACAAGTAGCCCCTCATCTTCTGCTAGCGCACAACTGTTCACATCCGAACGCAGAACCTCTTCCAATTGACCCACAGTCCAAGGGCTGACCTCATAGACAGCAAGTAAGAGCTGTTCCAGCTCTTCTGCGAGAGTTGCCGCGTCCATATCTGAGCTATCGCTCCATTCTCTCATCTTAATCATAGGCGCTGAATGTAAGAATCGCTGGATTCCTGGTGGGTCTTGAGCCAATTTTCCTCGGCCTCTACCCGCTTGAGATAGTTAGGAACAAAGTCATGAATAGACTGGGCTGGCAGTTCTAAGCCTAGACGACCAATAGTTGCTGCGTCTGGTAAGGTCGGCTGAATGGCAGCCTGAGGAAGAGTTGCCTCAATCTGCTCCGCACAAGCTGCTGTCTCTCCGACAAAAGTGACTGGCTGGTCAGCAGCGCCAGCTATTTCCAAAACCTCTGCCAAAGGTAGATGAGCTTCCGACCGTACAGCCTGACCAGACTGGTAAAAGCCAGCGTAGACATTATTGCGGCGGGCATCCATGACAGGAATGACCAAGCCTTCCACCTGCTCTGGGACTAAAGCTAGCAAACTAGATACACCAACCAGCTCAATCCTGAGGGTATGCGCCAGAGTCTTAGCTGTCGCCACCGCAATTCTCAGACCTGTGTAGCTACCTGGTCCCTGAGCTACTACGATACGATCCAAATCCGTCGGTTTCATGTCCAGACTATTCATGAGAAAATCAATAGCCGGCATAAGGGTAATGCTATGATTTTTCTTAACATTGAGCGTAGTCTGAGCCAATAGATGCTCATCTTCTAAAATAGCTAGAGACAGTGCTTGATTAGAAGTATCAAAAGCCAATAATTTCATTCTTATCTTTTCCTTACTCGATTGTCTGCCTTATATTATACTACGAAGAGTGCGATTTTCCAACTTCTTTTCCCTTTAGACAGAAGAGAAAAATGAAAACGGCTTCCTCTTCTTTTTGGATTTCTAACTTTTACTAATACCGTATTTTATGATATAATTGTTATAATTGTAACGAACCAAGATTAATCTATTACCCAGAAAACTAAATACAAAAAAACAGCTGATAACTTGGCTGCATGTTTGTTGTAGATTAATCGTGAAATGAAAGGAAATAGAATGATTTACAAAGTTTTTTATCAAGAAACAAAAGACCGTAGCCCACGTCGTGAAAGCACTCGCTCTCTTTACTTGGAAGTTGAAGCAGATAACGAACTCGAGGGACGTATTAAAGCCCGTAAATTGGTTGAAGAAAATACTGATTACAACATTGAATTTATCGAACTCTTGTCTGACAAACACTTAGAATACGAAAAAGAGTCAGGCACTTTTCAAGTAACGGAGTTTTAAACCATGTCCTATACTTTAAAACCAAAAGAAGTTGGCGTTTTTGCCATTGGTGGTCTAGGAGAAATTGGTAAAAACACCTACGGAATCGAATATCAAGACGAGATTATTATCGTTGATGCAGGTATCAAATTTCCAGAAGACGATCTTCTAGGGATTGACTATGTCATCCCCGATTACTCCTATATTGTAGAGAATATCGACCGTGTCAAAGGTGTTCTTATTACTCACGGTCACGAAGACCACATCGGTGGTATCCCATTCTTGCTTAAACAGGCTAATGTACCTATTTATGCTGGACCTCTGGCACTAGCCCTTATTCGTGGCAAATTGGAAGAGCACGGACTTTTACGTGATGCCAAACTCTACGAAATTAACCAAAACACTGAACTGAAATTTAAAAACCTTAAAGCAACTTTCTTCCGTACGACCCACTCTATTCCAGAGCCTTTAGGAATTGTGATCCATACTCCTCAAGGTAAGATTGTCTGTACTGGGGACTTTAAGTTTGACTTTACTCCAGTCGGTGAACCAGCTGACCTGCATCGCATGGCAGCACTAGGTGAAGAGGGAGTCCTCTGCCTCCTCTCTGACTCGACCAATGCTGAAGTTCCTACTTTTACTAATTCTGAAAAAGTGGTCGGACAATCGATTATGAAGATTATCGAAGGTATTCATGGACGCATCATCTTTGCCTCCTTTGCCTCAAACATCTTCCGTCTTCAACAAGCTGCAGAAGCTGCGGTAAAGGCTGGACGCAAGATTGCGGTCTTCGGTCGATCTATGGAAAAAGCGATTGTTAACGGGATTGAATTAGGCTATATCAAGGTTCCTAAAGATACCTTCATTGAGCCAAATGCTATCAAAGACTACCCTGCTAGTGAAGTCCTGATTATGTGTACCGGAAGTCAGGGTGAGCCTATGGCAGCCTTGTCACGTATTGCTAACGGTACTCACCGTCAGGTTCAGCTACAGCCTGGAGATACAGTCATCTTCTCATCTAGCCCTATCCCTGGTAATACGACTAGCGTTAACAAGCTGATTAATATTATCTCTGAAGCTGGTGTAGAGGTTATTCATGGTAAGATTAACAACATCCACACCTCTGGACACGGTGGCCAGCAAGAGCAGAAACTTATGCTCCGCTTGATCAAGCCTAAATATTTCATGCCAGTCCACGGTGAATACCGCATGCAGAAAGTCCATGCTGGGCTAGCCGTTGATACTGGAGTTCCAAAAGACAATATCTTCATCATGAGCAACGGCGATGTGCTAGCTCTGACAGCTAATTCTGCCCGCATAGCTGGTAGCTTCAATGCCCAAGATATCTATGTCGATGGTAACCGTATTGGTGAAATCGGTGCTGCTGTCCTGCGCGACCGTAAAGACCTGTCTGAAGACGGGGTCGTACTTGCTGTCGCAACAGTCGACTTTGAATCACAAATGATTCTAGCAGGCCCAGATATTCTCAGCCGTGGCTTCATCTACATGCGTGAGTCTGGTGATTTGATTCGCCAAAGTCAGCGTCTTCTTTTCAATGCTATCCGCATTGCCCTCAAAAATAAAGATGCCAATATCCAGTCTGTCAACGGTGCTATCGTCAACGCCCTTCGTCCTTTCCTTTATGAAAATACTGAGCGCGAACCAATTATTATTCCGATGGTGCTTACACCAGACGAAGACAACTAAAAAATAGCTTTGCCACTTGGGCAAAGCTCAGATTGAAGACAAACATCGTTTGAGTGTTTGTCTTTTTATATCTTCAGCGCTACTATTCTCAAAATAGGCTGGAATCTTTATCAAAATAGTTTTCAGCGAAAAATAAAAAGGCTTCCCCGCCATCATTTTTACCAATTTTTTGATATTCAGGCATGCCAAAGTAAGTCCAACTTTTGCCTTCATTTTGGACTTACCTACTTCTCTCGTATAACGTAGATTGTGGTATTCTTTGGCCGTGCCAAAAAGCCGCTCCACCGTTTCTTTACGTTTCTGGTAAAGTTCCTTGCTTCCCTTTTGATGCCGAATCTCCTCACAAATCTCTAAATACTCCCTCCAAATATGGCGAGTAACGACTTTCTGTTTCTTTTTACTTTCTGTGCAACTGGATAACAGAGGACAAATTGCGCAAATCTTAGGATCACTTTTATACTCACGATAGCCATCGCGATTTGTTGTAGAGTAAGCTAACACTTGATTTTCAGGGCAAAGATAACAGTCATAGTAGTCATCATAGATAAAGTCCTTAGGGCGAAGCTTCCCTTTCTTTCCACGAGGGCGAGTATAAGGGAATACAGGTGTAATATTTTGGTCAAGGAGGAATTTTGCAATACTTGGAGTCTTGTAGCCAGAGTCGGCGATAAGGTAGTCAGATTGGAGCCTTTCCAACTGTTCAAAAAGTGCAAGAAAAGCCTGACTGTCATGCACATTGCCAGCATCGATACTATAAGCTAGTGCCCATCCATGCTTATCGCATCCTACTTGGGCATTGTAGGCGAACACTTCCTTATGCTCCCCTTGTGAAACCAACCACTTTCAGGGTCTGTAGTAGAATTCTTCTTCGGTTCAGCCTCGCTTTCTTTTGCGGGCCCGAGAGACTTTTTTCAGTACTTTTTCCGATCTAAGCCAATCTCAACTTCCAGTTGCTCACTCATAAACCTAGCTTGCTTGTCTAGAACTTGATGAGTATATTTATGGTTATTGGCTGTGGCCTTGATATGAGTCCCATCAATAAAAATCTCAGTCGGGTCAATCAAACCTTGCCCCCATACAATGGATAGGACATAATGAAAAAATTCCTCGATTACTTCCTTATCTTGAAAACGACGATTGTAATTTTTGCCATAAGTGGTAAAATGAGAAACCTTATCGTTTAAACTCAAACCCAAAAACCAGCGATAGGAGGGATTGACCTCAATGTCCCTGATAGTTTGGCGCATGGAACGTATACCGTAGAAACATTGGATGAGAGGGATTTTAACTAGCATAACAGGGTCTAAACTAGGACGACCTTTATCTTCAGAATAAGTATCTGCGACTAAGTCATAGATGAAGGAAAAATCGATCACTTGCTCAACCTGACGAAGAAAATGGGCTTGCGGAACGAGTTCATCTAGCGTGTAAAAACCAACTTGATTGCGGTTGTAGTCTAGATTTTCTTTGTGAAACATAGGGAACACCTCACAACTTTTCTTACCTCTATTATACGACTTTACACAAAGAAAAGCCCTTAGAAATTTGTAGTTCTAAGGATTTTGTCTTCAATCTGAAAGAACAATTTCAACTGTTCTTTTTTTGTACTTATTTTTATGAACCAACCACTACTCTTTCTCTTTATTAAACTTCACGCCGCTTCCGATACTTGACTTCAAAACCACTCTAAAAAATATCGAAAAGAAGTTTGATATTGAGAATGGTTAAGATAATGGAAACTGCGTAACCTAGGATTGTGTTCCACTTGGCATTAGTAAATTCTCCCATCAGTGACTTCTTAGAGGTTAGATAAATCAAGGGGAAAATTGAAAACGGAAGAGCGATTGAAAGAAAGACCTGTGAATAGACCAATAACTGATCCAAGGTTTTTTCTTGATGCCCAAACAAAACGGCGACTATAATCACAGGTAGCAAGGCAAAAATACGTGTACCGATACGGATAAGCCACTGAGGCAATCTTAGATGTAAGAAACCTTCCATGACAATCTGTCCTGTCAAGGTACCTGTAATGGTCGAATTCTGGCCACTTGCTAAGAGGGCTAAAGCAAACAAAGTTGACAGAATTGAGCTAGCTATCGCTCCTGCTATCGTCGAATCCTGTAAAGCATTGTACATTTGGGAGAAAGCTGAAATTTCAGATGCATGACCAAAAAAGAGGGAGGCACCTAAAATGAGAAGCAAGGAATTTACAATAAAGGCTAGAGACAACTGAAGATTTGAATCCCAGGTCATAAAGCGCACTGCTTTTCGAACATCCTTCTTATCTTTGTGATTTATTTTCCTTGTCTGGGATAGAGAGGAATGAAGATAGAGATTATGGGGCATGACTGTCGCACCTACAATCCCTAGAGCCAAGGTCAATTGACTTTCATGACCTGGTAACGGTGTTTCAAATAAAGTTGAAGTTGGTAAATAACCACCAATAATCCCTTGGATACTTGGATTGGATAAGGCCACAAGATAGGTAAAGATGGCTAATATGGTTAAAATAAGGGTCGTAACAATAGCTTCAATTTTTTTGAAACCAAATTTCATCAATAAAAGTAATAAAAATACATCTAAAACGGTTAGAAGGATAGCAATCATAATCGGTATTTTAAACAAAAGATTTAAGGCAATCGCTGAACCTAGAACCTCAGCCAAGTCTGTCGCCATTAAAGCCAATTCTAAAATCACCCACAAACTATAGCGAAGCCACTTGGGAGCATGATGAGCTGTTGCCTGCGCTAGGTCCATCCTAGTCACGATACCGAGCTTTCCAGCCATCTGTTGTAACTGCATAGCAATGATGGATGAAATCAAAATAACAAATAAAAGACTGTACTTGTAGGAGGCACCACCAACCACGCTGGTGATCCAGTTTCCTGGATCCATGTAGCCAACTGCCACAAGTGCACCAGGTCCTAAGAATGCTTTTAGATTTTGCCAAAAATGATTGTTATTTGGAGTCTCAATAGATTGATTGATCTCAGAAAGAGAGACTTTTTCATAAGAGGACATAGGGATTTCCCACTTTCTAATCTGTCTTTACATATTTCTTAATATAATATTTTTTGAAAGAATGATGAAAATAGTTTACCTATTTCCAATTCACCCTTATTATATCACATTTTGTAATGATTCCTAAGAAAAGAAATGATAGTTGAAATAGGCAATATCAGTATTGTAAAAGCCAGCGTTTTTTGTAAACTTTAATGGTGTTTGGCAATTGACTTCCATCTATTTGAAACAAGCTCAGCCTAATCTCTTAATAAAATGATATTTGGTAATGCCCTTTTGTGGGACATCTGCTAGACTAGCGTAGATTTCATAACCTTGTTTGAGGTAAAAATCCTTGGCCTGATAGGATTTTGTGGATAAGGTAATACTAGTTGCTCCTGCTTCTGCAGCCTTTTCTTCTAGTTCTGTCAATAGAGATGCTCCCAAGCCTTTTTTTTGGTTCGCTTTATCCACCACCAAAGCTTTTATATGAATATTTTCCAGCACCTGTTGGGCATGGAGCAAGGCCATTAATCGATCATCCTCCTTCCGCGTCAGATAATAATCTCTGGGCTCTAGTTTTTCAAGCATATCTGAACCAAAGCAGACTTCATATTGCTCATCAAAAACCCGCTTAATAAAATCATCAAATTTTTCCATCTTACTTCTCCTCCACGAAAAAGCAGGGGACTTTCAGGCCACCTGCTCTATCATTAGTATAGATCTAAATAGTTATCAATTTCCCATTGCGAAACAAAGGTTGCGTAGCTAGCCCACTCGATACGTTTAGCCTCTACAAAGCTAGTATAGATGTGATTGCCAAGGGCATCCTTGACGACTTCATCTTCAGTTAGAGCCTTGATAGCATTGTGTAGAGTTGAAGGAAGGTCTGTAATACCAGCTTCCTTTCGTTCTTCTGCTGACATAACATAAATATTCTCTTCAACAGGAGCTGGTGCCTGAATCTTATTTTCAATTCCGTGAAGACCCACTTCAAGAAGAACAGCCATAGCAATATAAGGGTTAGCCATAGGGTCTACAGAACGCAATTCCAAGCGAGTTCCCATACCGCGAGATGCTGGCACACGAACCAAAGGAGAACGATTTTGCCCTGCCCAAGCGATATAAACTGGTGCTTCGTAGCCAGGAACCAAACGCTTATAAGAGTTGACGGTTGGATTCATAATAGCTGTATAGTTGTAGGCGTGTTTGATCAAGCCACCCAAGAAATAGTAGGCTGTATCCGACAATTGCATACCTCTTGGATCCTCAGGATCAAAAAAGGCATTTGTCCCATCCTGATTAAAGAGAGACATATTACAGTGCATACCTGAACCAGCAATACCAAACTTAGGTTTAGCCATAAAAGTAGCATATAAGCCATGCTTACGAGCTATGGTCTTAACAACTAGTTTAAAGAGCTGGATTTTATCACATGCACGTAGAACTTCATCATATTTAAAATCAATTTCGTGCTGACCAACAGCTACTTCATGGTGACTAGCCTCAACTTCAAATCCCATACTTGTCAAAACATTGACAATTTCTCGGCGGGTGTTATCAGCCAAGTCTGTTGGAGCTAAATCAAAATAGCCTCCTTTATCATTCACCTCTAAAGTAGGATCGCCATTTTCATCCAACTTAAAGAGGAAGAATTCTGGCTCTGGTCCGAGGTTAAAGGATTTAAAGCCTAGCTCCTCCATGTGCTTGAGGGCGCGTTTTAAGTTGCTACGCGGATCTCCCTGGAAAGGAAGACCTTCTGTCGTATAGACATCACAAATTAGTCCTGCAACGCTACCATTTTCATCTCCCCAAGGGAAAACAGTCCAAGTGTCCAAATCTGGATATAGATACATATCCGATTCGTTAATCCGAACAAAACCTTCAATAGAAGAACCGTCAAACATGGCTTTGTTAGATAATACTTTGTCTAACTGTTCATCTGTTGCAGGGATTTCCACGTTTTTCATTGTTCCCAAAATATCTGAGAACATAAGACGGATAAAGGTAACATTTTTTTCTTTAACTTCGCGCTTGATATCAGCAACTGTAATAGGCATGATGATCTCCTTATGAAATAAAACAATAGTTATGGTCGTTTTAATTGACCAAATGTCGGCACAGAGGATGCAAATCTACTCTGTTGCACAATGTCGTTGTGTAGTGCACGTCGAACGTCTTTTGCGCTCACTGGTTTTTTGGCCATTGCTTCACGTTCAGCATACTTACGCTTGATTGCAGCAATATTATAACCTTCAGAAATATAGTCTTTTATTTCCAGCAAGCGATCCATGTCATTTAGGGAATACATGCGACGATTCCCTTCTGTTCGCTCAGGTGTAATCAGCTGCTGATCCTCATAATAACGAATCTGCCGAGCCGTTAAGTCTGTTAATTTCATAACGCTGCCGATTGGGAAAACTGCTAAATTACGACGCAGTTCTTTTTCTTTCATTACATCCTCCTTTCGTAAGATATGAAAATTCTAAAAACTAAAAGAAAAACAAATTAGCAAGCCTGCTTTAATGCGAGCAAGTGATAGTAGAAACAATCACTCTTCTTTTCGGATAAAAAGGAATGCTAATCATTCTTTCTAAGTTTTTAGTTGGGATTCAACTCCTTACTTGTATGACCAATATCAGCAAATGAAGCAAAAACTTCACTCTCCACTAGCCAAGATTACCACTATTATATTCCTAAAGATTTATCCTGTCAAGAAGGAATGTTACTTTTTCTGACATATTTATTTGCTTTTCTCTTTTCTTAAAAAAGAACGCAGGCGATTAATGTCATAATTTACTAACATGGCAACGAATACACCAATAAATGTCTCAAAAATCCGAGCAAATACGTAAACAATCGTATCCCCCTCAGAAACTGACAGTGTAATAATCAAGAGGGCCGATACACCCCCAATTACCCCTGCCTTATTGTTCATAGCAACATTGGTCATAATCGTTAGCATGGTACAAATCGGAACAAAAAGCAAGGTGACCCAGAGCTGATCTTGAAAAACCTTATTGATGAGGAAAAAAATCAAGGCATAAAAGCCACCGATGCTATTTCCTAAGATACGAGAAGTGCCAAAATGTACACTCTTATCAAAATCTTCTCGCAGGCTAAAAACTGCTGTTAAAGCGCCAATCTGCAGACCACCCCAGCCAAATAGACTAAACATCAAGAGAATGATAAAAACTGCCAACCCTGTCTTAAAAGTCCGCATTCCTAATTTAAATTTCGATTTATCAAACTTGTACTTGCTAAAATAGTTCATTCCTGATCCTCTTTCAAATCAAATTACTTTCATTCTAACATATTTTCCAACAAAAAACCTTTTTGTTTGCAACGTCCTCTCATTCTCACCCTCTACATCCTATCTTGAAAAATAAAAAAAGATCTAGAGCACACTCTAAATCTTTAATCAAATTAGTTTGGATAGATATACGTTACGTTTCCCAAAAATTCATTGGGGTTAAAATAACCGCGATAATTATCAATTTGCTTTTGACGATTGTAATTAGCTTCTAGCACTTGGATTGTACCGTCGCTCTGAACGTCTGTAACATAAGCAACGTGACCATACTCTCCTCCGTCCCAAACAGCAATTGCACCTACTGTCGGAACTGTACCAGTAACATAACCTTGATTGCTGGCATTGATAGCCCAAGTATTGGCATTCCCCCACCAGTTGCTTGCCCAAGGAGCTAATTCCTTAACACCCCAAGTACATTGTCCGATTGGATAAGAGTTACCATAGTCAGTAGGGGTATTTAAAACAACATCATCTACATCAGATACCAAATCAGCATTATTGCTCACACCATAACCTGAATTTGCATAAGTAGAAGTAGCGCCGTCCACTTCCAAAACATCACCTGGGTTGATTGTATCAAAAATAGATTTGCCATTTTTCGCAGCTAAATCATAAGGGCTCATCCCGTGAGCACTAGCAATTCCAAAGAAAGAATCACCTTGTTGCACAACATAAGAATCTGCATGTGCAACTTGAAGACCAGCTATAGCTGAAAGAGCTGTAGAAGCAACTACAAGAGCTGTTTTAATAAATATTTTTTTCATAAAATGATTTTCCCCACAAAATTTGATGTTAACATCATCATACCTTATTTAGATGTCAGTTATCTTATCCCAATATTTTCAAATGATTACAAATTCTATATATTTCTGATACATAAATTATATAGAAAAGTAAAAAGAAATAAGGCCGGAACACTGGGTTCCAGCCTTACAATCTACGGAGTCTTAAATTGACGACTCAGTATAGCTGACAGAAACATCAAAGATGAAATCAGTCCAAGCTATTTGATTAATCTTCTTTGCGTTTTGCCAGACCTAATCCTAGGAAACCAACAAGGGCAGCCAAGCCTAGGTAAGGCATATAAGTTGCATCATTTGTTCCTGTTTTTGGAAGTGTTGTTAATTCTTTACCAACAGAAACAGGAATTGGTGCTGAAGGATCTTCAACTTTTGGACTAGGAACTTTTGGTTCTTTTGGTGTCTCAGGTTTGTCAGGATCCTTTGGTTTTGGCGTTGGAATTGGTGTCGGTTTGTCTGGTGTTCTTGGTATTGGAGTTGTTGTACGTACTGTGTTAGATGCATAAGCAACCTTATTAACAGTATTTACATAAGTATTTTCAAATGTTCCAATAGCAATTCTGCGCATTTGAAGGTAGGTTTCAGCTTGGAATGGCGAATCCAAACTAATCTTTTGTAAGAAGTCTTCCTTGAAACGAACAGTTACAATACCATTTGTAGCATCTGTTTCAGCAGTTGTTTGAGATGTTAGATCTGTACCTGCCTTAATCACTGAACCATCTTTCATTGTCAAGTTCAGAGAGCTGAATGTCTTGTAATTACCAGTATACTGATCACCAGCTTGGTCATAATCATCCACAAAGCTGTAATCTTCTAATTCCTCAGAATGATTTTGTGGAATGAGGCCACCAATCAGACGATAGTTAAATGTTTGATACAATTGAACTGTTTGGCCATCCAGATTTTCACTAGTTGGATCTAGGCTCACTGTTACGTCTTTTTTAGGTGTGATTTTCGGTACGTTGTTAACCACTACTTCTGTAGCATAGCCATTTCCGAAATCAATTTGATAAGCCTTGTTTTCATACTTACCACCTGTCTTACCAAATTCAGACTTAACAGTCATCGGATCTGTAATGACTAGTGATGTTCCAGTTGCTACATATTGCTTGTAAAATTCTTCTGGATTATCAGCAGAGAAGAGTTGGAAAGCACCCTTAACAGTAATGTTAGCTTTCTTCAACAAGTCTTGAACTTTCTTAGGAGCAGCTTCTAGACTGTCATATTGTTGAACGCTGACACCTGATACCTGATTTCCTTTTTCATCTGCAACCTTAACCAAATCAGGGCGAACATCTAAAGCTTCCTCTGGATAATCATCTACGTAGTAGAAGCCGTTTTGGATTGCTTCCTTAGAAGATTTATCACCCTTATATTGATCCAAATCCCATGTTAATTCGTAGTAGTTGGTTGAACCAGCTAAAACTTCTTTTCCGTCAATATTAAGACCTTCTTTATTCTTATTTACTTTCGTTGGCTTAATATAGTTGTTATTTGGATTATCAGGATCATTTGGTTTACCAGGAGTAGTTACACGAACAACATTTGACTTAATGCCATAAGCATCATTGACTGTCAAAGTGAAGTTATTAGTATAAGTTGCCCCATCGTTCAAGACTCGACCAACAACCGTTGGATGAAGAGTCTCAACAGGTTTAGTTAAATCAGCATTGTAGCTTGCCAATGTCTCATCAGTCGCTTTAAAGGTTACAGTATGACTGGCTTCATCATAAGTTGTATCAAAGCCTGTACTTGCAGCCTTAGTTGCATCTAAGTCAAACTTATAGCCAGTTGGAAGCGGATCTACCAATACAAATGAAGTAGTTTTTGGACGTCCAGCTGTCAAAGCTTCAGTTTTCAATTCAAACTTGACAATTGACTGTTTAGCAACCAATGTCCGGTCAATATCTACACCATCCTCATTCTTGATTTCTTTATTAATCTGAGGCTGAGCTAATAAACTGCTATAGTGGAAATGAACTGTCGGTACCACTGGTGGAGTTGGCAACTGCTTAGGAGTTGGTGCTAGCGGTGGAGTTGGCAATGGATCATATGATGGCTCTTCCGGTTTTGATGGCTCCGGTTGATCTGGAGTCTTAACTGGTGGAGTTGGCTCATTTTCATATGTTGGTGCTACTGGCGCTGGCTCCAATGGCTTCTCTGTCTCATATGTTGGCTCTTCCGGTTTTGATGGCTCCGGTTGATCTGGAGTCTTAACTGGCGGAGTTGGCTCATTTTCATATGTTGGTGCTACTGGTGCTGGCTCCAATGGCTTCTCTGTCACATATGTTGGCTCTTCCGGTTTTGACGGCTCCGGTTGATCTGGAGTCTTAACTGGTGGAGTTGGCTCATTTTCATATGTTGGTACTACTGGTGCTGGCTCCAATGGTTTTTCAACTTCGTAAGTAGGAGCTTGTGGTTCAGTTGGTGCTACCGGCGGAGTTGGTTTTTCCTTAGTAATTTTTGGAACGTTGACCGCACGAATTTTACCATTAAGTGAGTACCAAATGTTTGGTTTTTTACCTTCAGTATTGTCTCTTCCAGGTACTTGAGGCATTTCCGCTACAGGCATCACATTAGTAGCAGACGTTGCACCAACCGTAACGTAATTATTAGGGCCTGACATGCTAATAGCCCCTGCACCATACCAAGAGTTTGGTGCATCAGAGGTATCCCAACCAGAACCTGGCTGACCATTTGGATACATTGTCCAACGTGCCCCACCCTGTCCTTGTTTAAAGTTCAAGGTTTCAGTAGCATAAATCATGCCATTCTTTTCACCAATGGATGAACCTGAGATTTTGATAAACTTACCACTATAATCCTTGGCCATCTCAATAGAGTTGTGCTCACGGTTAAGTGAGGCTACAGAAAGAAGGGCATTGTCAAAATTAATTGGCTGATCATTTTCATCATAGAAGGTGAATTCATTTTTAATGAAAAGCGAAGTATCTTTTTCTACTTGACCCGTATAGGCTGAAGCAAAGACTCCTAGAGTAGGGTCGGTAAAGATTCCCAACCAAACTTTTCCACTAGGATTTTTAAATTGCGAAGAAGGATCTACAGTATATTTGTAAACAATCTTCGAAATCTTTTTACCGTTGTAGTATGAATTTTGAAGGTTGGTATAAGTCGCTGTTACGCTTTGTCCACGTTCTAGAAGAACAGATCCCCATTTAACTTCAGTTTTATTCCCTACATTGGTGGTCCAGTCAGATTTATTGTTGATGTTCCCATACAATTCTACTGAGGAAGTGGTAGCACCGTTTTCCAAATTCTTGACATTCAGGTTGTCTAACTGAAGATTCTTTTTACCGTACTGGTCTGTGTCTTTCTTAAAGGCTTCATCAACAGCTGCTGCTGTAAGAAGTTTTCCTTCTGTTTTGAGGTCAAGTTGAGCATTCGGTTCTAAATCATAAACCAAGCTCTGAGCAGATGGCTTAGACAAGTAACCATCTTGATCTTTATTCTTTTCAAGTTCTACAAGTGCTGCATTAATTTTGGCCTGCTCATCTTCATAAGCCTTCAACTTAGCCGGATACTCAGCCAACTCTTTCTTATATTTGGCAAGAGCAGCTTCATATTTAGCTAATTTTGCTTCATAGTCAGTTTTAGCTGCGGCATTCCGTTGCTTGATTTCTTCGTTTTCAGCTTGGAGCGCTGCATTTTTTGCCTTATTGTCTTCAACGGCCTTCTCATATGCTGCTTTAGCATCAGCATTTGCCTTTTGAACACGAGCCAATTCCGTCTGATATTCGGCTAGCTTAGCTTGATAGTCTGCTTCATTGGTAGCATTCGCTTGCTTAACTGCCGCCAAATCTGCTTCATATTGCTTCAATGCTGCTTCATAAGTCGCTTTAGCCGTCTCATTACGTTGCTTAATGGCTTCATTTTCAGCTTGAATGGCTGTATTTTTAGCTGTGTTTTCTTCAACTGCCTTTTCATAGGCTGCTTTAGCATCAGCATTTGCCTTTTGAACACGAGCCAGCTCTGCTTGGTAAGCTGCTAATTTGGCTTGGTAATCAGCATCATTATCTTCCTTAGCTTTTTGAACAGCTGCAAGATCCGCTTCATACTGCTTCATCGCTGCGTCATAGTTTGCTTTGGCAGTTTCATTACGTTGCTTAATAGCTTCATTTTCAGCTTGGAGTGCAGCATTTTTAGCAGTATTTTCCTTTACTGCTTTTTCATAAGCTTCTTTAGCTTCAGCATTCGCTTTTTGAACACGAGCCAATTCTGCTTGGTAAGCTGAAAGCTTGTTTTGATAATCAAGCTGACTGTCTTCATTAGCTTTTTGAACAGCTGCTAAGTCTTTTTGATATTGAGCTAGCTTCGCTTCATATTCTGCCTTTGCTGTCGCATTAGCAGTGTTGATTTTTTCAACTTCCGCTTGATGAGCTTTTAAGTCTTCTTGATACTTATCTTCAGCAGCTTTGTTCTCAGCATTGATTTTATCTGTTTCAGCCTGATGAGCCTCTACTTCTTTTTTATAAGCTTCAGTTGTTTTCTTTATTTCTTCAGCTTGTTTAGCGTAGTCACTCTTGATTTCAGCTTGCTTTTGCGCATTTTCTGCGGCAGTTGTGGCTGTACCTTTATCGCTTGTTTGATCTTGTACAACATTGACACCTGCTGCTTTGGCATCAGTCACTGCTTTATTTAAATCATCAGCAGATACTTCTACTGGCAGAGCACCATCTTTAGAACCGGCCTGTGCTTGACTTTGGCTTGCTACTTCAGTCGCTTCTCCCTGTGCTTCAGGCAGATTAGTAGCTGGATTTCCAGTTGTAGTGACTGCTACATTTGCTGTACTATTTGTTTCTGTAACTTCATCAGCCAAAGCTTGCTGATCTGCAACAGCAATCAAAGCTGCCCCTAAGACAGCTCCACATAAAGTCTTAGCGACTTTACTTTTACGAAAACCAAAAACTTCTTTTCTTTTGTTCATTTAATCCCTTTCCTTTAGCATAATTAGTTTTATACATCAGTTTATAATAGCAGTTTTACAGACTGTATGCAACTATTTTACCTACTTTTTTTCTAAAGAACAGATGAAAGCATTTTATCCAAAAAATTAGGCCAGAATATTAGATAAAAAGATGGCTAAAAGCCATCTTAATATGATATCTTATTTCTCTGTAAGCGCTGCAAGACCTGGTAAAACCTTACCTTCAAGGAGTTCCATTGAAGCACCACCACCAGTAGAGATCCAAGAGAATTTGTCTGCACGGCCAAGGTTGATTGCTGCAGCAGCTGAGTCACCACCACCGATGATTGATTTCACGCCTGGTTGTTTCACGATAGCGTCCATGACACCGATTGTACCAGCTTGGAAGTCTGGGTTTTCAAATACACCCATAGGTCCGTTCCAGACAACAGTTTTCGCACCAGTCAAGGCTTCATCAAATTTAGCAATAGATTTAGGACCGATGTCAAGACCAAGGAAGCCTGGATCCACTGCTTCACCTTCAGTGTCTTTTACTTCAGTGTAGTCAGCAAATGCGTTTGCTTCTTTTGAGTCAACTGGCAAGATCAATTTGCCGTTTGCTTTTTCAAGAAGAGCTTTCGCCACATCCAATTTGTCTTCTTCTACAAGTGAGTTACCGATTTCGATACCTTGAGCTTTGTAGAATGTGTAAGTCATCCCACCACCGATAAGGACTTTATCAGCTTTTTCAAGCAAGTTTTCGATAACACCGATCTT
>JAFEHB010000110.1_pt1 | contig 89464 bp, 85 predicted proteins | sample 9267121 | NCBI WGS metagenome assembly JAFEHB01 (sample SAMN17103336, study PRJNA684904) | human gut metagenome | isolation source: diarrhea sample from child under the age of five | host: Homo sapiens | place: South Africa: Mafikeng, Mafikeng Provincial Hospital | collected 2019-09 | reverse complement strand
TATTCCAAAGTCTGAAAATGATGTACGATTATAAGCTAAACTTGACAGTAAGAACACCACGGGCTTGCCCGTGGGAGTAGTCAGAATAGGACCATTAGGAGGATGTAAAAATGACTAAAGTAGTAAAAACAGACAAAGCACCAGGTGCTATTGGACCATATAGCCAGGGAATTGATATTGGTAATATGATCTTCTTCTCAGGACAGATTCCACTAGATCCTGAAACAGGTGTGATGCCAGAAGGTATCGAAGCACAGACTAGACGTGCATTAGACAATGTGAAAGGGTTACTTGAAAGCCAGGGATTAACATTCAAGAATGTTGTAAAAACAACTGTATTCTTAGATAATATCGATGATTTCACAACTATGAATGGTATCTATGCTGAATATTTTGAAGAACCTTATCCAGCAAGAAGTGCTGTAGAAGTAGCTAAATTACCAAAGGGTGCTTTAGTAGAAGTAGAAGTTATTGCAGTAAAATAGGCTTTCTCAATTGAGAAAGTCTTTTTTTGACCTCAAAACCTTGAAAATAATGAGAATTGTGCCATAATCAAAAAGACAACAAAAAAGGAGATTAATATGTTACTCTATTTAAAAACTATTTTGTTTGGTATTGTGGAAGGAATCACTGAATGGTTACCTATCAGCAGTACTGGACATATGATTTTATTAAATGAATGTGTGAAATTAGATGTTTCTAAAGATTTCTACTCTATGTTCCAGGTTGTAATTCAGTTAGGGGCTATTCTTGCAGTAGTCGTTATCTATTGGAATCAGATCTGGCCATTTAAGAAGAATACAAATCCTATGGTAAAAGGTTTCTTTAAATATGTGGATAGAGATATTTTTGACTTATGGCTTAAGATTATCTTTGCGTGTATCCCAGCAGCTGTTGTAGGTCTATTATTTGATGATGTATTTGAAGCATTATTCTATAATCCACCTTGTGTAGCACTTGCACTTATTGTCTTTGGTATTGGCTTTATCGTTATCGAAAATAGAAATGCGAAGCTTAGACCTAAAATTAACTCTTTAAGAGCAATTAATGGCAAGACAGCTTTCTTAATTGGTATGTTCCAGTTAATTGCAGCTATTTTCCCAGGTACATCTCGTTCAGGTGCGACAATCCTTGGTGGATTAATGTTAGGTGTAAGCCGTACAGTCGCTGCAGAATTCACGTTCTTTTTGGCAATCCCAGTTATGTTTGGGGCAAGCTTATTAAAACTCGTTAAGTTTGGTCTCGCATTTACAGCTTCACAGCTTGCAGTATTAGGACTTGGTATGCTTATTGCCTTTGTATCTTCAATTTTAATCATCAAGTTCTTAATGAGCTATATCAAGAAACATGACTTCAAGGTATTTGGGTGGTACCGTATTGTATTAGGATTATTAGTACTTGCATATTTCTTTATCATCAAGTAAAAAAAACAATGGCGCGCGCCATTGTTTTCTTTTTATCTTTTCTTGATTGTAATACCAATCTTTCTTTCAACCTTTGCAAGTTTCTTTCTTGCGATTCTTCTTGCTTTTTCTGCTCCTGCTTCAAGAACATTATCAAGATAGTCACCATTCACAATTTCATTGTAACGGTCCTGGATTCTTTGAAGTTCATCTCCAACTACTTCAGCAAGATCTTTCTTGAATTCGCCATAACCCTTGCCTTCATACATTGTTTCAAGTTCTTCAATAGTTTTACCTGAAATAATAGAATAGATTTCAAGTAGATTAGAAATACCAGGTTTATTTTCTGGGTCAAACTTCACATGTGAATCACTATCAGTCACTGCAGATAAGATTTTCTTCTTAGATACATTAACTGGATCTAATACATAAATACATCCCTTACCATTAGGTGAAGATTTACTCATCTTCTTAGTAGGATCCTGTAAGTCCATAATACGTCCACCTACTTTAGGAATAATAGGTTCAGGAAGCTTGAAAGTATCACTATAACGGCTATTAAAACGTTCTGCGATGTTTCTTGCAAGTTCTACATGCTGTTTCTGGTCTTCTCCTACAGGTACATAATCTGGATCATACATAAGAATATCTGCATTCATTAATGAAGGGTAGTTGAAGATACCAGCACCAATATGTCCGCCTTTTTCTTCTGCTTCAATCTTCTTTGATTTATATTGAGTCATACGTGATAATTCACCCATAGAAACCATACAGCCTAAATACCATCCAAGCTGAGCATGTTCTAAGACATCACTCTGTAAGAATAAAGTTACCTGTTCAGGATCTAATCCTGCCGCAATATATAATGCGATGAGGTCTTTCGTATTTTTTCTTAAATCCTTTGGTTCCTGATAAATAGTCATTGAATGAAGATTTGCGACAAAGATGATCATCTCATATTCATTCTGGAACTCTACAAAAGGCTTAATTGCGCCGATGTAGTTACCTAAAGTAACACGGCCTGTAGGTTTAATACCACTTAACATTCTTTTCATCATTACATCCTCCTAAATAAAAAAGGCACGCCCAAAGGACGTGCCACCAATGTGTAATTGTGCTGGTAACGACAGCAGACGTTTCTAACTCATGCTAGAAAAGCTCCCAGAACCCAATTCATTTCCTATATATGACTCATTTCCACCACCCATGAGCTCTCTATCCATAGTATAAAAAACTACTTATTTCTGTTCATTGCTTCTCTCATTATAATACAAAATTATGTGAATGCAACCAATAAACATATACAATGAATGAAAATGATGTATAATAAACACAAGAAAGAGGTGAAATCATGATTAGAATCTACACTGCACCAAGTTGTGCATCATGCAGAAAAGTCAAAGCATGGCTAAAAGAACATGATATTCCTTATGTAGAAAAGAATATCTTTTCTACAATACTAAGAGAAGATGAATTACGTGAGTTATTAGAACGAAGTGAGAATGGTACAGATGATATCATTTCTAAACGTTCTAAGATCATCAAAGAAAATAAAGTAGACATTGAAGATATGTCTATCAATGAATTGATTCATTTCATTCAGAAGAATCCATCTATCTTAAAACGTCCAATCATGATTGATGAAAGACGTTTCCAGGTAGGTTATAATGCTGAAGAAATTCGCGCATTTATTCCAAGAGAATTAAGAAAACTGGCAGAATGTCAGAAGTTCGACAATTGTCCACAATTCAGTGCGTCTACACTTGTAGAAGATTATCATCGCAGTAATAAAGCAGGCTCATAAGCCTGCTTTTAATGTACTTAGAACTCTCACAATCTTACTTGCACAGTTTCCTTTATATTGTAGATGATATGTCTCACATAATTCCTTGAATTGTTTAAGTCCTGCTTCTTCATCATTGACTTCAAATTCTAATTCATAATCGGTGATTCCATTATAATGATTCTCATCAAGAGATAACATGCCTGAATCAAAAGGAACATCTCTTCTAATAGTAGTTAAAGAATAAGATTGTTTAATAAGATTTAAATCAAAGCCCTTGTCTTTTAATAAGCATGTAATTTCATTATCAGGCATCTGTCCATTTTGAATCATGATGAGATCTTCTTTCGTGATCTCTAGGTTATGTTCCATACGGCCATTTGCAGCAGGTGTTTTAAGTGTCATCTCATAATAGCCTTCCTTTTCTCTAATACGAAGACTATAGCGTAATGCACCTAATTCAATACTTGTAAGATAATAGTTTGTCTGACTATAAGTATGCCCTGTAAAATCATTCATCAATTGATGGAAAACCTCCTCAGTAAGCAGCATCTTATATTCTATTTCAAGATTCTTTTCCATAATATCTCCTTGTTTTTCTAAAATTATATACTTGTCAAACAAACCCGTCAATACAAGTCATATTGCTTAAAAAGCTAATAGAAAGTATAATAATAACGGTGATGAAAAAATGAAAAGATATGCGATTGTGTCAAAAAAAGATGATGTATCCCGTCATCTTGCAGCTTTAATTAAAGAAGAACTCAAGGAACTGACTTACGATGAAGAACATCCAGAGATAGTGATATCTGTAGGTGGAGATGGGACAATGATCTATTCTATCCATCGTTATGAGCATGTTTTAAATGATGTTTCTTTTGTAGGAATCCATACAGGAACACTTGGATTCTTTACAGATTATTTAAAAGATGAGTATAAACAGCTTGTAGAAGATATTCTTACAAAACAACCAGAGATTTTTGATCGACATCTCTTACGTATTTCTTATAATGGAGAAATCTTTCATGCATTAAATGAAATGCGTATAGAAAATAGTTATCGTTCACAGGTAATTGATATGTATGTGAATGATGAACATATGGAAACATTTAGAGGAAATGGGCTTTGTGTAAGTACACCATCAGGTTCTACAGCATTGAATAAGTCATTAGGAGGTGCAGTGATCAATCCTAGTTTAAGATTGATGCAGGTGACTGAAATAGCGGGTATTCATCATAATGCTTATCGTTCTTTAGGTAGTCCTCTTATTTTAGGAGAAGAGGATGTTGTACGCTTTGAGACAGATTTTAATGAAAATGCGGTTTTAGGCATAGATACAGATATATATGAATTAAAGGATCATGATGTCATAGAAGCACGTCTTTCTAAGCGTGTAGCGCATTTTTGTAATTACCGTCATATATCTTTTGTGAAGAGATTGAGGAAATCATATCTATGATCTTACAATTTGAAATAGATGCACAGCATGGGGATATGCGTTTAGATGAATTCTTCTATTTACATGGTATTTCTAAGAAACTAGTGAAAGATTCTAGGAATCATGGAGAAATATTGGTGAATGGAGAAAAGCAGTATTTGTGTTATAAAACAGTTGAGGGAGATAGTGTTGCGATTGTCTTCCCTAAAGAAACAAGTAATGTAATTCCTGTAGATATCCCTTTGAAGGTTGTTTATGAAGATGATTATTTGATGGTTATTGATAAACAGCCCAACCTTGCCTGTATCCCTGTTAAGAAGTACTTAACAGAGTCGTTGGGGAATGCTATTATGTATTACTATAAAGTGAATCATATTGAGAGTGCGATACATCTTGTCAATCGACTTGATAAAGAAACATCAGGACTAATGATGATTGCGAAAAGCCGTTATGTTCATGATGCTTTTTCTCATGATATCAAGCAGGTGAAACGTGTGTATCATGCACTTGTCAAAGGCAATCCAGGGCAGGGAACAGTAAATGCTCCTATTGACCACGCAGAAGGTCATGGGACAAAAAGAGAAGTAAGAGAAGGCGGTAAAGAAGCAATCACCCATTACCGTACTATTAAAACAACTGGAGAGTATTCTCTAGTAGAATGTAAGTTAGAAACAGGACGTACGCATCAGATTCGTGTTCACATGGCTTATTTAGGGTGTCCACTTGTAGGAGATCCACTTTATGGTGAAGGAGAAGGCTTTTATCTAGATAGTGTAGAAATAGCTTTTAGGCATCCTATCACACAACAATGTATGACTTTAAAGAAGGTGTTTAACGATGTACGAATTAAAAAAATTAAATCTTAAGCAGTCAGAAAAATATATGACTTATAAATGTAATGAATATGGAAAGCACTATAAGAAGTTTTCTAGAATTATTCCTGTAGTTGTGATTATCACATTAGTGGCTGCCTTTCTTGTTCCAGCTCAATCTAAAGTAATCTATGCTCTTGGGATGGCTATTACTGCTGGCTTATTCTTCATGGTTTATAGCTATTATAAACAGATGGTGAGCTTAAAAGAGGTACCTACAGTACCTTGTGAATATGTGGTTACACCCGTCAAGTACAATGAAAGAGTCCAGCTTAAGACAACTAAAGGGGATGATCTCTTATTCGCATTTGTAGAAAAGAGTCGTTCTATTTATAAGAATGAAAGAGAAGCACTTATTATCTATGTGCCTGAATCAGGACACATTTATGGTGAACATGTAGCTTTACTTAAAGATATTAAGGGATAAGTATTAAAAAACGGCATACCTCATAAGAGGTATGTCGCTTTTTAATATTGTTTATGTTTTACATCGCGAAGCTTATTCTGATAATCGATATCAATAATAATACCTAATGCGAACATATATGAAAGTAATGAAGATCCACCATATGACAACATTGGTAAAGTGATACCAGTAATGGGAAGTAATCCAAGAATCATGCCAATGTTCCATGTCTGCTGGAAGATAAGGCAGCCAAATGTTCCCATGATAAATGTCTTATCACGAATATTATCACTCTTTAAGCCGATACTTAAGATAATGACATCAAATGCTGCAATTGCAAGCAAGGTGATAAATGCACCTACATAACCAAAATCAGTCGCAATAACAGAGAAGATAAAGTCTGTCTGACCTTCAGGGAAGACTTTGACAACAGCTCTAAAGCCATGTCCAAACCATCCGGCTGTACCATAAGATAACTGCGCAAACCATGACTGTAACCCCTGGTTACCTGTTGTTCCTTCAGGGTCTAACCAACCATAAATACGGGATAACTTATGTCCTGAAATAAGAGATGTGAAGATACCATTCTGGTAGATAAATAAATAAGCCAGTCCAAGTACACCGACAAGGCCGATGATAATAATAAATAGGAACCAATTCTTATTCATACCACTTGATAACAATACAAAGAAGACTGCGGCCATAATAATCATCATAACCCCTGAGTCATTCTGTAAATAAATAAGAATAGCAGGTGGTAAAGAAATCTTCATCACTTGGATGATATATTGAATTTCACTATCAGTTGTCTTGACTAAGATACGCTCATTATATTCCTGTGTGATTTTCGCAAGATACATAACCATGATAATCTTCATAAATTCAGAAGGCTGAAAAGTGAAGCCTGGGATGTTATACCAGGAAGTCGCACCATTTGTGAATTTTGCGAGAGGTACTATATGGATATGTAATAGTTTTGTATAGACAAAATGATCTATTGCAAGTCCGATAAGTAATACAATAAAAATCATATAGAGTGTTTTTATATGATTATATAGGGTATCCTGACCAATCTTATAGATGATATAACTTAGAATACCGCCTAATAAATAATATAGAGCCTGCTTTAACCAAAGCATGTAAGGATTTGCGACGTTGGTCATAATTGGTGCAGCACTTGCAACTGCAAGACAACTGATTGCACCAAACAATATAACTAAGGCAATGAGAGGATATTTCTTGAGTGTTTCTTCAAGTTTTTCCATGCGTGCCCTCCTTTTTTCTTTTTACTTTTTTCATTCTTATAGTATACTATATTTTAAAGATACTTCAATAAAAAGGAGTGTGTATAAAGTGTCTAAAAATATGATGATTGGTATTATTGCAGCAGTGGTTGTTGTGCTTATTATTGTTGTGATGATGACTCGTAAAAAGAAAACAAGTAAAGAAGAATGTCCGATTGATGCGGATCTATTAATTAAGGCATTAGGTGGTAAAGACAACATTACTGCTTTAGAAGCATCACCTTCTAAATTAAAGGCAACTTTAAAGCAGGATAAGGATCTTGATATTGAAACAATTAAAACACTTGGTGCAAGTGGTATTGTAGCAGGTCATTTAACACTAACTATGATTTTCGGTAAAGCATCAAATGTTATCTGTGAAACAGCTTTAGAAAAAATCAAATAAGAGGTATTAAAACAATGAAATTCAAGATGGTACATGAAAACTATAACGTTAAGGATCTAGATGCATCTCTTAAATTCTATGAAGAAGCATTAGGCTTAACTGAAAGAAGACGTATTGTGAGTGAAGACGGAAGCTTCATTATTGTCTATGTTGGTAATGAAACAACTCCATTTGAATTAGAACTCACATGGCTTAAAGATCATCCACAGGCTTATGATATTGGTGAAGAAGAATTCCATTTAGCTTTTCATGTAGATGATTACGAAGGGGCACATGCATTACATGAAAAGATGGGATGTATCTGTTTTGAAAACCCTTCAATGGGCATTTATTTTATCCAGGATCCAGATGGATATTGGCTTGAAATCATACCTGAAAAATAGTCTAGGAAATGCATGCTGCATTTCCTTTTTTTGTGAAAAAATAATTAAAAAATATTTTTATGTAGGAAAAAAAGTTACTAATGTAAGCGCATTATTCCTAAATCAACAAATATAATATTGCTGATTTTGGAAAATAAAACAAACATGTGAGAAAAATTTTTATCACGAGGTTAAAAATGTTATGCGATTACAGAAAACGCATACAAAAATGTAGGCAAATCCATGGACAAACATTTTGAATAATGGTATATTGAAATCGCTGAAAAGGATGCGTAACAAAATTCAGTAGTTTTATATACTTTAAGGAGGAATTGTTACAATGGATACAAATCGTTTTGCTGATGCGTGGGCTGGATTCAAAGGCCGTTTATGGAAAGAAGAAGTAAATACTAGAGACTTCATTCAGAATAACTACAAACCATATGATGGCGATGAATCATTCTTAGCTGAACCTACAGAAGCAACTAATAAATTATGGGGCAGATTACAGGAACTTCAGGCAGAAGAAAGAGCTAAAGGCGGAGTTCTTGATATGGAAACTGAAGTAGTTTCTGGGTTAACTGCTTATGGACCTGGTTATATTGATGAAAGCATGAAGGACTTAGAAACTGTTGTTGGTTTACAGACAGATAAGCCTTTAAAGAGAGCATTCATGCCTTATGGTGGTATCCGTATGGCTGAACAGGCTTGCGAAACTTATGGTTACACACCAAGCCCAGAATTACACAAGATCTTTACTGAATATCATAAGACTCATAACCAGGGTGTATTTGATGTTTACACTCCTGAAATTATGAAAGCACGTCATAATAAAATCATCACTGGTCTTCCAGATACTTATGGTCGTGGACGTATTGTTGGTGACTACAGAAGAGTTGCTTTATACGGTATCGATGCATTAATCGAATGGAAGAAAGAAGACTTTGCTAACTGCGGTAGCGGATCAATGACTGAAGACGTCATCAGAAAGAGAGAAGAAATTGCTGAACAGGTAAGAGCTCTTAACAATATGAAGAAGATGGCTGAAGTTTATGGTTATGATATTTCTAAACCAGCTACTAACGCTCGTGAAGCATTCCAGTGGTTATACTTTGGTTATTTAGCAGCTATCAAGACTCAGAATGGTGCAGCTATGTCAGTTGGACGTATCTCTACATTCCTTGATATCTATATTGAAAGAGATTTAGCTAACGGTACATTAACTGAAAGCGAAGCTCAGGAATTAGTTGACCATATCGTTATGAAATTCCGTATGGTTAAGTTCGCACGTATCCCATCATACAATGCATTATTCTCTGGTGACCCAGTATGGGCTACTCTTGAAGTTGCAGGTTTAGGTACTGACGGACGTTCAATGGTTACAAAGAATGACTACCGTTTCTTACATACATTAGAAGATATGGGTCCTTCTCCAGAACCAAACTTAACAGTTCTATATACAGAAGCATTACCAGAAAACTTCAAGAAGTATGCTGCTAAGATCTCTATCGATACTTCATCAATTCAGTATGAAAACGATGACGTTATGAGACCTGTATGGGGCGATGACTATTCAATCTGCTGCTGTGTATCAGCTACTCAGACTGGTAAAGAAATGCAGTTCTTCGGTGCGAGAGCTAACTTAGCTAAGTGCTTAACTTACGCTATCAATGGTGGTGTCGATGAAAAGACTAAACAGCAGGTAGGTCCTGAATACAGAGGAATTACTTCTGAATATCTTGATTACGATGAAGTTATCAAGAAATATGACAACATGATGGGCTGGTTAGCAGATTTATATGTAAATACATTAAACTTAATCCAGTACATGCATGATAAATACTATTATGAAGCTGCAGAAATGGCATTAATCGATACTGATGTTCGTAGAACATTCGCTACTGGTATTGCTGGTTTCTCACATGTAGTAGACTCATTAAGCGCAATCAAATATGCTAAGGTTAAGACTATCAGAGATGAAGATGGTATCGTAGTTGATTATGAAGTTGAAGGTGACTTCCCTCGTTATGGTAACGATGATGACAGAGCTGACAACATCGCAGTTTGGTTATTACATACATTCTTAGAAAAGATTAAACAGCATCATACATATAGAAATTCTGAACCAACTACTTCTATCTTAACAATCACTTCTAACGTAGTTTATGGTAAGGCTACAGGTTCATTACCTGATGGACGTAAAGCTGGTGAACCATTATCTCCAGGTGCTAACCCAGCATATGGTGCAGAAAAGAACGGTTTACTTGCTTCATTAAACTCAGTTGCTAAGTTACCTTACGAATGGGCATTAGATGGTATCTCAAATACTCAGACAATCGCTCCAAGTGCTTTAGGTCATGACGAAGCTGAAAGAGCTGATAAGTTAGTAACAGTTATGGATGGTTACTTCAGACAGGGTGCTCATCACTTAAATGTTAACGTATTCGGTAAAGAAAAGTTAATCGATGCTATGGAACATCCAGAAAAGCCAGAATATGCAAACTTCACAATTCGTGTATCTGGTTATGCAGTTAAGTTCATTGACTTAAATAGAGAACAGCAGTTAGACGTAATTGCTAGAACTTGCCACGATCATATGTAATAATTAAAACAGTCTCTTATGAGACTGTTTTTTATAGAGGAGGAGAATGTGATGAACGCTCGTGTACATTCCGTTGAAACATTTGGTCTTGTAGATGGACCAGGTGTACGATTTATCTTATTTCTACATGGATGTCCTTTTAGATGTCAATTCTGCCATAACCCAGATACATGGGCAAGTCAGAAGTTTGAAGAATGGACACCACAGCAGGCCTTAGACCGTGCCCTACGTTTTGAACCTTATTGGGGTAAAGATGGTGGAATTACTGTATCTGGGGGAGAACCGCTTGTACAGATTGACTTCCTATTGGAATTCTTCAAGCTTGCTAAAGCAGCAGGAATCAATACATGTATTGATACAAGTGGTGCATGCTTTACAAGAGAAGAACCTTTCTTCTCTAAGTTTGAAGAACTTATGAAATATACAGATCTACTTATGGTAGACATAAAAGAAATCAATGATGAAAGACATCAGGTGTTAACAGGTGCTTCAAACAAGCGTGTTCTTGATATGATTCAATATTTGAATGATATCAATAAATCTATCTGGATCAGACATGTCTTAGTCCCTGAAAGAAGTGACTTTGATGAAGATCTTCATGCATTGGCTGATTATATTGATACTTTAAGTAACGTTAAAAAGGTAGAAGTTCTTCCTTACCATACTCTTGGTACGTACAAGTGGAAGGAACTTAACTTAGAATATCAGCTAGAAGGAATTGATCCACCTACAAATGAACGTGTAGAAAACGCAAATAAGATTCTACATACAGATAAATATAAATAAGTATGATATAATGTCTCCTAGAAGGAGGCATTTTTCATGGATGAATTGCTTTTTGATGAAAATTACATCGTTTTCTTACAGAATCAGAGTTTAGACACATTATGCAGCCTTTATTTAGAGGTACATAATCAATTAATGGATATTATCCATACACATAACGGGGAAGAAAACTACAAAGAAATCACTGCCAAGCGTGCGATGATTGAAGGAACAATCATGACTAAGGTCATGCAGGAACATGGTTATTCACTTGATCAATATGCATATTATAAAAATGATAAAATGGTGGCCTAAAAATACCATACTTTCACAAAGCTCGTTTACTTTTAGGAGTAAATAATTTAAAATATGGGTAATTATTATTATGGAGGTATAGGTTAATGAAATTAGGTACTATTGAAGGTGGAGGAACAAAGTTCGTTGTTGGTGTTGGTGATGAGAATGGTAACATTTTTGAAAGAGAATCTTTCCCAACTACAACACCAGAAGAAACAATGAAGAAAACAATTGAATTCTTCAAGGATAAGGGTGTAGAAGCAATTGGTTTTGGATCATTTGGCCCAATTGACCCAGATAAGACAAGCCCTACTTATGGAAATGTCACTACGACTCCTAAACCAGGATGGTCTAATCATAATGTCGTAAAGGATTTAGAAGAAGCATTCCCTGGTGTGCCTGTAGGATTTGATACTGATGTAAACAGTGCATGTTTAGGTGAAGTAGAATTCGGTGCTGCTAAAGGATTAAATAGCGCATTATATTTGACTATTGGTACAGGTGTAGGTGGAGGTGCTGTTGTAGAAGGTAATCTTGTACACGGCTTATTACATCCAGAAATGGGTCATATGAAATTGATCACTCGCCCAGAGGATACTTATAAGGGTAAATGTCCATATCATGGAACATGTTTTGAAGGTTTAGCAGCTGGACCAGCTATTGAAGAACGCTGGGGTAAGAGCGCTAAAGAATTACCTGCTAATCATCCAGCATGGGATCTAGAAGCTTATTATATTGCTCAGGCTTTATGTATTTATATTCTTACAATCTCACCTAAGAAGATTATTTTAGGTGGAGGTGTTATGCACCAGAAACAGTTATTCCCAATGATTCATAAATATGTTCAGGAAATGTTGAACGGTTATGTTTCAAAAGAAGAAATTACAACAGATAAGATCAAGGATTATATTGTTTATCCAGGACTTGCAGATAATGCAGGATTATGTGGTGGATTAGCACTTGCTAAACAGGCTTTAAAGGATAAATAAAAAGTAGGCATAGCCTGCTTTTTTAAGGAGGAGAACATGCAATCACTTAGAGAACTTTATAAGATAGGAATTGGTCCTTCCTCATCTCATACTTATGGACCGATGAAGATTGCTGAAAGAATCAAATCACTTTATCCAGATATGGAAAAGGTACATGTTGATCTGTATGGTTCTTTATCTTTAACTGGTAAAGGACATTTAACGGATAAAATCATGCAGCAGACATTTGCCCCTGTACCATGTGATTTTTCTTTTAAAAGCGGTGAATTACCTTACCATCCTAATGGGATGTTAGTCACAGTATATTGTGGTGGAGAGGCATTAAAACCTATTGAAGCGTATTCTATTGGCGGAGGAGAAATTTACTTTAAGGGAGACTTAGAAGAGGAAAAGGTAGAAATCTATCCTCATCATACAATGCGTGAAGTCATTGATTATTGTGAAAATGAAGGATTATCACTTTATGATTATGTCTTACGTTTTGAAGATGAAAACTTTAAAGAATATTTATTTGAAGTTCTTGAAGCAATGTTTACCTGCGTAGAAAACGGGTTACATACACAGGGAATATTACAGGGCAGTCTACAATTAAAAAGAGTAGCCGGTTCTATGTATCAACAGGCTTTAAATACACATCATGAAATGGCTCAGGAACGTTTATTTATTGCCAGTTATGCTTATGCAGTTTCTGAAGAGAATGCAGATGGCCATATGATTGTCACTGCACCAACATGTGGTGCAAGTGGTGTACTACCAGCTATTCTTTATTATGCACATCATCAGATGGGCTTAAAAAAGAGAGACTTAGTCAAAGCACTTGCGATTGGTGGATTATATGGTAATACAGTCAAATATAATGCGACTATTGCAGGCGCAGATGGAGGATGTCAGGCAGAAGTAGGAACAGCTTGTGCAATGGCAAGTGCCTCTATGGCCTGGATCAATGAGTTAAATAATAGTCTCATTGATTATGCCGCAGAAATGGGATTAGAACATAACTTAGGTCTTACATGTGACCCAGTAGGTGGCTATGTACAGATTCCTTGTATTGAAAGAAACGCCTTGGCTGCATTACGTGCTTATGATGCAGCGATGCTTGCAGGGCAGTTAGGTTATGTACGTAAGAATAAAGTACCTTTCGATACAGTTGTAAAAGTTATGAAGGAAACAGGCAAAGACTTGAATGTTGCTTATAAAGAAACATCTCTAGGAGGTCTCGCAAAAGAATTGAAATAGTGATTTCACTATTTCTTTTTTTATAAGGGGGAAAACTATGAAACAAAGATTTATTAAATATATATGTTTAAGCATATTGGGAGAAATGGCTATATCGTTTTATATACTTGCAGATACATTCTTTATTGCCCAGGGAATAGGGGATAAAGGACTCACTGCATTGAATCTTGCGATACCTGTATTTAATTTTATTTATGGGATAGGACTCATGTTAGGAATAGGATCTGGCATTAGATTATCTATTTTGAAAATAGATCACAAGTATGATGAAATCAATCAGGTATTTAATCATACAGTGCTTTTAGGACTTGTAATAGGCGCACTTTTCATGATTACAGGAGTATTATATAGTCCTTCTCTTGCAAGGATGCTAGGAGCCAATGATGCCGTATTAAAAGATACAGTAACTTATCTAAGAACTATTATGATATTTACACCTGCCTTTATCTTCAATAATGCACTCAATGCATTAGTAAGAAATGATAACAATCCAGCTCTTGCGACAACAGCTATGATTGTCGCTTCATTTATGAATGTTGTACTTGATTATGTATTTATATTCTTATGTCATATGGGAATGTTTGGTGCTGTTTTTGCGACTTGTCTCGCACCTCTGATTGGATTAAGTATTCTCTTTTTACACTTCATTAAAAAGAAGAATACATTCCATCCCGTTCAGCTTCGTTTTCAGTTCTCTATTATAAGAAGAATTATTAAATTGGGATTTCCTTCTATGTTGATAGAGATATCAAGTGGTTTAGTAGTACTTCTTTTTAATACACTTATATTAAAGATTACAGGTAATATAGGTGTTGCTGCTTATGGTGTTGTATGTAATATATGGCTTGTATGTATTGCGATATTTAATGGTCTTGCACATGGTATGCAGCCTCTTACTAGTGAATCCTATGGTTCTCATGATACAAAGAATCTTATTATGTTAAGAAGAATGACTCTTACTATTTCGTTGTTGTTATCTTCAATCATCTACTTAACAGTCTTTACAAATGCCTCTATGATTACCTCTCTCTTTAATAAGACAAACAATGCAATGTTATATCAATTAGCTGTAGAAGGCTTTAAAATCATGTTTATAGGCTTATTCTTTGCAGGGGTAAACATTGTCTTAACTACATACTTTACTTCAATAGAGAGTGCTAAAATAGCCTCTACACTCATTCTATTACGTGGTGTAGTACTTATCGTGCCTGCATCTATCGTTCTTTCACAATTAGGTATGAAAGGAATCTGGGCTTCATTACCACTATCTGAAATAATTACTACATGTGTAGGACTTACATATCTCAAACTTAAAAAGGACTGTAACGGGTAAATAACTCATTATAGTTTCATAAACAGTAAAAGGCGGACTGAAGTAATATGAGCGCACTAAAGGGCAGTCATTTCTGACTGCCCTTTACAAGTGCAAACTCCCAAATATTTAAAGCGAGTTTTCTATTGCCCCCCTTAAAAATTAAAGGTTCTAAATTCTTTTTCTTAATATGATATAGAGTATGATTGAAAGAAGAGGAATAAGTAAGTATATTCCTACTATTGTGAACATATTGGAAAGTGTACTAAAGATTTTTGTCTGTTCATATAACATCATTGACATTGATATTGTGCTATAGTGTAGTATCAATATCGCAATGACTTCTATACCTATGAGTAGATAAAAGAACTTAGGCATCTTTGATTTCACTAATAGGAATGTGAGGAATAGTGATCCAATTAATAAAGGGAGAACTTTAATTAATAAACCACTATAAAGAGTTTGAGAAATATTCATAACAATCACCCTTAAGCTAATGTTGAAATTTTTGCAGACTCTGCTCCATTATATGGGACATATAGCCATAATCTAACATCAGAGGCCATTGTGTCTTTATAACCTGAGAAGTAAATATATAATGAAGCTTTTGCTGATGCAGATTGAGTTGCATTTGCTCTATTAATTTTCAAACTTTTGTTTTTAAATGTACCACCAATAGTTGTAACGGAATCATTATAAACCTTATTGATTCTGCCAAAACCTTTTGCTCCTTCAAAATTTGCTCTATAGCTCATAGTTACAGCTCCCCAGGTAGCAAAAACTCTCGCATTATTCCATGTGTACCAATAAGTGCCAGAATGGTAATCTCCGCCAGAGATTTTTCCATTGAATGTACCTGCACTTACTCTTACAACATTTACAGAGCCATCTGGATATTCTGTTCTTTCATAATAATATCCACGATCTCTAATTATTTTTGATGGTTTTATGTAGTTATATTTAGGATTCATACTATCTAACTGCTTTCCATCCTCAATTTTCTTTGCTAACTTTTCTGCTGTTTGGGAATTAATATCCATGTTTACAAAAGACTCTTTTAGGTAGGAGTGTGAATATGATTCTTGTGCAAATACTGGAATTGAAGAAAATAAAGTAAGAGAAGTAACAACAATAGACACACTTAATTTAGTTAATGTTTTCATATGAATTTAATTAATATAATAAATTATATTTTTCCTTTCTTATAGTTATAATAAAACTGATTTTTTTGAATAATACTATTTGGTAATAACCGTATTAATTAAAACATATCAAATCACCCTTCCATATTGAATGATAGATCAAATAAATGTAATCACATTTATTTCTTTATGAGCAGATATTGGCATGATTAATCATATAAAGATATCTTTTTTCTACATATTTATTATAATAGTTCTTTAACAAGAAGTAAATATATATTACTATTTTTAAAATAGTTTATTTGAAAGCAGAATTATGACAACTTAATAGGAGTCTTGTAACTTACATTAAAATAGATTAAAATACTTATAAAAGGGGAAAGACTATGAAAGATACGACTAAATCAATTATCTATGGGGCAACTCCTATAGCGCTTTATATTATTCAAACTTCATCAACAGAATACGTACAGAAATTCCAGCAGGCACTTACATTACTGACTCATAATCAGAATTATTCTACAGCTGTATCATTTTCAATTATCACAAATATCTTAATTGCGATATGTTTTATTTTAATGTTTGTGATGGCAACTAAGAATAATGTCACAAAGATTATCAGTGGTGTCTATGCAGCAATTGGATTATTTTTAATATTTGACCAATATTCTGCGATTATTCAGAACCATCTTTATACGAATGTGATTACACAATTCACATATAACAATATTTCTTTAATTGTGATTACGACAGTAATCATGATTTATAATCTCTATAACCTTCTGAAAAAGTAGAAATCATTGATGATTTCTACTTTTATTGGTTATCGGCTTTAAATTTATTGATATAAATTATATAATAATTGTAAGAAGTGGAAATGAGAATTAAATGAAAAAGACTAATTTTGATACAATCAATAAACAATTTGAAAAAGATGATGCGAAACCATGTGAAGGAATAAGGGTTATTCTTTTTGTATGGATTCTCTCTTTTTTGATTTTCAACATAATCAGAAATAGAATTTCTTTTATTCCTGTTAATTTAGTCTGTTCCATTTTATCTTTTTTGGTATATCTAGTAATGGTTTTGAGAAGTGATATAAGTGTCAAGGAGAGACACTTTTTAAAAGCTTTCACAATATATCCATTATTGATATTGTTGACAGAGATAGCCTCAGTGTTCAATTTGCAGTCTATTTACACAAAACTTCCATTATCTTATTTGATTGCGTTTGCGGCAATCTATTCTATATATAGCTACTTTCATGATAAAAAATATATTTATCTGTTGATTGTAGATATGTTATTTATTGTCTTGGATATTGTTTTAAAAGCCCAAATGAGTTTATTTATAAATAACGCTTTAATAATGATGTTTTTATTTATTGCGGTATTAATGATGAAGGAGGAACTCTAATGGAAAACGTTATGAATGACACATCAAAGGTATTTGAATCACATATTAGGATTCAAATGATCGCTAGCTTAAGTATCAGTGATCTCACTTATAAACAGATGAAAGAGATTTTAGGTTGTACAGATGGGAATATGACAACACATACTAAGAAACTCATTCAAGAAGGTTTTATGGAAGTGAAGAAAGAATTTGTGAATAATAGACCTCAGACGACTTATCATTTAACTGATGAAGGAAGAAAACAGTTTGAGGACTATGTCCAATTATTGAATACTTTAGTAGAGGATGGTAAAAAGGCACAGGAAAATCAAACTGCATTGGAAGTGTAATCAATGAATGAAAATGAGATACTTCAACTGATTAAAAGAAGTGTAAGTGATACAAAACATGTTTTAAATGATGGAAAACCATTTGAAGGAATAAAGAAGGTATTATGTTCCTGGTTACTTACATTATTTATATGTAATTTCTTAAATAGTTTTTTCACTCATTTATCCATGACCTTTTATTTTTATGGTTCAAATGTTTATTGTTGGATAAAAGATATACTTACAATCTTATCTCTTATAACACCTTTTGTGGTATATATAGTATCTGCAAAGAAAACAGATATGACGATGAAAGAAAAAGGTTATTTAAAATCATTCTTTATATTTCCTATTCTGTATGTTTTCTGTGCATGTCTACCGATGCTTTTAAAATCAGTTAATCCATATTTACAGTTTCAGCTTGTTTTTTCTTTTCCATTCTCATATCTCGTCACATTAATGGCTTTATATCATTTGAATGGATACTTTAAGAATAAATATCTGTTTGGAATTATGAGCGTATTTGTGGCTTTCTTGCTGATATATTTCATATTTGAGACTTATATTGAGTTGAATCAATTTAAACTATTCCCAATGTGGGTTTTACGTGTTGATTACCAGTTGCAGGATTTGAATGAAATATTTCTTATAGATACCATATTTATTGCTTGCACTTGCTTTTTTATGACACATCGCTATATTGACGAATGAAGACTAGGGTGCACTAGTCTTTTTTTAGAATAAAATAAATATTACTCTTTAATAAATATGAAACATTGTATATAATAAAGATGAGGAAAGATTAAATATGAAAACGCTGACAATTGTTGTAATTAGCTTGGCTGTACTTCTTTCTGGATGCACAACTCAAAAAGAGATACAAAAGAATCATAGTACAGGCCTTTATTTTAATGAACTTAATAATTTATGTCTTGTAACTAAAGTTAAGCTATATGATACAAAAGATGAGGCAATAGATGTTTATGTGAATAATAAGAAAGTTGTATCAGAATTACATGATGAGGAAATGGCATTGGTTGTAAGTAATAGAGATTATATTACAACAAGGAAATCAACCACTCATAATCGTTATATGAACTATAGTGATTATCTTTGCCATCATACAAATGATGATTTAGAAGCAGGAAGAATGATTATTTATGATTTTGAAAAGAATGATAATCAGAAAATTAAAGGAACAGTGTTACTTGCACTATTTGATTCAGGAGAAAACTTTATAGATGCGAAAACATATTTTCTAAGCAATAAAAAGAAACAAAGGTTTGAATGGGTTTATACAGAGCCATATTGTTATGCGGAAGTAACAGTACTTGCGTATAAGGAGTAGAAGGTCACTTAATAAAATATTCTAAGAGTATTAACGTGAATTAGTTAATATAAATCAGTCTTAAATGGAGAAGGTTAATATGAAAAAAACGATAATGATTCTTGTTTTGGCCATAGGGTTATTAAATAGTTCAATTGTTTATGGTAATGATCATATGGAAGATTATCAAATAATTTTAATGCATAATGAATTGGATGTTACAAATCTGTACATTGATCAAGTGAGTAAATTAAAAGGCACAAAGCTTAATGACTATTTGGATAGAAATCATTTGGATATGATAGCTATTACTAAAGTTAATTCTGTAAAAACTATAACAAAAAGATGTTCATTACGAACTGTTAATAAGAAAATAGAAGGCAATATGTATACATTTAAATGGAACACAGTGATTAAATGCAAGTTTAGCTATAATCCTAGTACATATAAAATTGGCAATATATATGAAACATCTATAAATATATATAATAGAAACATCTGTGAAGGCTTTACGGATGCTGTTTTAAAAGGAAAACCATCTTTTTCTAAATCTACTGATAATTTATCAATACTACTTAAAGCTAATTACACTATTGCAACACAAATAAATACCACAAAAGTTACGCTAGGTCCATATATAGATACAACTGTTATTAGTGCATAGGAGTGAATATGAAAAATATTATAAATATAATTACGTTATGTATCTTGTTAGCCGCTTGTAGTCATCAAGTGCATTATAAAGATACAGGACTTCACTATGATAGGTTGGGGTATAAGACATTACTTGTTAGACATAGTAATACACATCATTTTGATGAACATGGAACTGTAGATTATATCTATGATGTCTATGTTAAGAATAAAAAGAGACCTGTTGTAAAATCATTGAGATTAGCTGAACTTGCGATTATTCATGCGGATCGAGCAGATATTTATACTAAAAGTGTAAGTGGTAAGGATAGACTAGATTCAATAGATTTTGACTATAAATATGATACAAAAAAGAAAACAGTAAGATGTGTATTAAAAAAAACAAAGAAAGTACCTATGAAAGGGAAAATATGTATAGCAGTGTTTGATGAAAGCAGAAATGTTGTTAATGCTAAAGAATTTAATATTAAAGATCAAATGAAGCAGGAAGTAACTTGGCGTGTATACCAAGAGTTCACATACGCAACATGTATTGCAAGAGTCTATAAAGGAAAAAGTTCATGATCATATTAACAGGAGGAAATTATGAAAAAGACCCTATCGTTTAAATCATGCATTATCGTATTCTACTTACTTGTATTTATCGCATTTATATTAGAGAAAAGACCTATTCTTACTAGTAGCACACCTTATTTCTCTAGAATAGCCAATGCGACTAATCTAGTTCCATTCTATTATAATCCTAATACTAACTATCAGGCGTTACAGATGAATGTGATTGTGAAGATATTCTTAGTGATGCCACTCGCATTGTATTATGTAATCAAGAAGGATTGTACATTAGGACAGTTAATCACATTTATTCTAGGTGCGAGCTTTATTTTCGAAGTAGCAAAATTACTTTCATTAAGAGGCTATTTTGATATTACTGATTTCTTCTATTATATGGCAGGTGCCGCACTCGCTTACTATATCTATAGAAGTATCAGGTTCTTTACAAAGAAATAAACAACTTAACATCATGAACTAAAAAAAGAGGAAAATCAAAATCGATTTTCCTCTTTGTGTTTAGTTTTCATCCTGATCTGGAATAATGAGTGAAAAAGCATGTCTTAAACATTCAACATGAACAGGGAAAGTCTGTCCCTTTTCACCATCAATATCATAGACAATATCCTCATCACAACTGATTGTGATATCCTTTGCCTGGACATAATGAATCATAGGATTCTGTGGATGAAGATTACGCTTATAATCCATGAAGACATTAAGTAGTTCAGCGACATTGCCTTTTTTAATAATAATAAGATCTAACTTGCCATCACTTGTAGAAGCATAAGGAGTCACTCCTGAAAATCCTCCAACATGAGAACTATTCGTAATCATGAATAATGCGGCATCTTCTTCAAACTCAATTTCATCTGCTTTTACTTTGAGATGAAGTGATAAGCCTAACTGTTCAGGTAACATTTTCAATCCATTGATATAGTAGGCAAGAGGACCAAACTTCTTCTTTTCCTCTTTAGTGACAAGGAATCCAATATCACTAAACATACCACCACTTAATACATTCGCAAAACAATGATTATCTACATAACCTGCATCAATCTTCTTTGTCTTGAAACGGGCAATCATATCACGGAATGCTTCTGGAGTATTAGGAAGATTTAGATAAGTCGCAAAGTCATTCACAGTGCCTGCTGCTAAGATTGCAAGAGGAATCTTAGATTCACTCTTAATAAGTCCTGTAATGATTTCGTTAATTGTACCATCTCCACCTACGGCTACAATAAAGTCATATTCATTTCTAGTTAATCTTGCTGCACGTTCTAATCCATCATTCTTGCCTCTTGTGAAGTAAGTATCAATTGTATTCACGTTAGTATGAAGTATTAACTGACCAATAAACTTGTCAATAGACTTCTGGAATGCATGTGTACCACTAGAAGGATTAATAATAAACAAACACTTCATATACTATGCCTCCTTAATCAATTCAAGAAGCAACTTAACACCCTTTTTCATAGAATTAATACTACAGAATTCATAAGGACCATGATAGTTATATCCACCAGTACCTAAGTTAGGACAAGGAAGTCCCATAAAGCTTAAATTAGCTCCATCAGTACCACCTCTAATAGGAGAAGCAATAGGATCAAGTCCTATATTAATCATTGCCTGTTTTACCTTATATACAATATCAGGTGTCTTATTGATAACTTCAATCATATTCTTATACTGTAAAGTAAAGTCAATATCAATATAATGACCATGATTGACCTGATTTAAATAAGAAGCAGCTAACTGCATTGTATGAATCATATCATGCATATTGTCCATATCATGATCTCTTAGTATATAAGTCATCTTAGTGGTAGAAACATCACCTTCCATATGATGAAGATGATAGAAGCCTTCTTTATGTTCAGTCGCTTCAGGACGTTTATTATCACCAAGCATTGTATCAAACTGACGACCTAAAGTAAGGGCATTGACCATCTTGCCTTTAGAATCACCTGGATGATAACTCTTACCTGTAATAGTGACATCTGCTTTATAGGCATTGAAGTTTTCAAAACTGAATTCATCGATTCTGCCACCATCTACTGTATAAGCATAATCAGCACCAAATCTCTTAACATCAAAGTTTTCAGTACCTCTACCTACTTCTTCATCAGGTGTAAAGGCAATACAGATATCTCCATGCTTAAAATCTCTATTCTGGCAGATATACTCTACCATGCTCATAATAATAGCCACACCTGCTTTATCATCAGCACCAAGAAGTGTAGTTCCATCAGTTGTAATTAAATCATCACCCACAAGTCCTTTTAATTCAGGATTTGTTTCTGGGTCTAAATACATCTTCTTTTCTTCATTAAGAATAATACGTCCTCCTGGATAAGAACGAATAATACGTGGATGAATATCATGTCCACTTGCATCTGGAGAAGTATCCATATGTGCAATAAATCCAATAGCTTTCATAGGCTCATCAGTATTACTATAAATCTTACCGTATACAATTCCCTGATCTGTTCTTTCTACTTCATCTACACCAAGAATCTGCATTTCTTCACTCAAGAAATCAGCTAAATCAAATTGTTTTTCTGTAGAAGGAGATGTTGTAGAAGATTCATCAGATTGTGTATCAAAACTCACATATTTCAAAAATCTCTTTTCAATCAACATAAAATAACCTCACTTTGTTTATTTCTTTCATTTTAACATAGTAAATTGTTTTTGTGAACTTGCATAATTAACTAGACAAGCCCTATTGTTTTCATTATTATGGGGTAGGTGATAAAAATGAAATATTATGCCGTAAAAAACGGAAGAGAACCAGGTATCTATAACTCATGGGCAGAATGCCAGAAGCAGATTCATGGCTTTAAGAATGCGTCTTATAAGTCCTTTACATCACGCAAGGAAGCAGAAGAGTTCATCTCTGATAAAAAGGAAATGCCTCAAATGGAACATGGGTTAATTGCTTATGTAGATGGTTCTTTTAATGCAAAAAAGAAAGTATATGGCTATGGTGCTGTTTTAATTGATGGACAGCAGGTCATCAAACGTCTTTATGGACATGGAGATAATGAGGAATGCTTATCGAGTCGTAATGTTGCAGGAGAAATATTTGGAGCTTTAGCTGCAGTAAAGTATGCAGTGGAACATCCTGAATATGATGGTATTGTGATTTATTATGATTATATGGGGATTGAAAAATGGGCTATTGGAGAATGGAAAGCCAATAAGACGCTGACACAGTATTATGCGAGTCAAATGGCTGAGTATCGTCAAAAGCTGCCTATAGTATTTATGAAGGTAGAAGCGCATACAGGTGACTTCTATAATGAACAGGCAGATCAGCTTGCCAAGAAAGCAGTGGGAATTGAATGAGTGAAAAAATAACTATTTTTGACATTGAAGAATTGAATAATGATCCTGTGAGTGTTTGCTCTATAGGTATAGTTGTGCTAGAGGATATGAAAGTGAAGGAAACATTCTATTCACTTATTAGACCTCCTAAATTGACTTTTGATCCTTATCGCTATAAGGTTCATAAAATAAGACCACAGGATTTAAAGAAAGAACCTACATTCCCAGAAATATGGCCTAAGATCAGTAAGTATTTTGAAAACAGTATCGTGATATCTCATGATATCCAATCAGACCTCAATCACTTGCTAGCCGTATTTAGAAGATTCCGTATAAGAAAGCCTACCTGTTATTTATCATGTACATTAGTTCTTGCAAAACTATTTCATCCTGAATTACAGAAGTATGGTTTAGGTTCTCTTTGTGACTTTTATTCTGTTGATCTCGAAAATGCGCATAATGCATTGGCTGATTCATTGGCTTGTGCAGAGCTATTAAAGAAGATGATGGAAGAACATCACTATACAAGTCTTAAGGAACTTCATGAGAAAGAAAATGTACCTTTAGGACGTATGACAAGTTCATCTATTGAACCTCTTGTATCAAGTGATAAGGTACAGGAAGTGAAAATGGGAATTCAGAAAGAAACAGTTGCATTTACAGGTAAACTTGCCCATACAAAACAAGAAATAGAATCATTCGTAGAACAGGATGGTATGATACCATCATTCCATGTAACAACCCAGACAAAATATCTCGTTATTGGTAAAAAGGACTACCAGCAGACAAGATATCAAAAAGGCAATAAGAAGATTAAAAAAGCCATCACTTTATCAAGACAAGGCCAGGATATCAGAATCCTTCATGAAGACCAGTATATTGATATGGTAAGAAAAAGAACTCTTAAGTGAGTTCTTTTCTTGTGTACTATTATTTAAAATGTCCACTTTTTTATTAAAAAAACAGCAAGAAATTACAGTTTGGTGCAAAAATGCGTCATTTTATTATTGAAATGTATTGAAAACGCTTCTAATTTTTGATAGTCTTATTGTAGGTGATTAATTATGGCAAAGACTTCAAACTATTTATTTAAACTCGATTTAATGATTTTAAGCTTATTGAAAGAAAAAGATCAATATGCGTACGAATTAACTAAAGAGATTGCAGAAAAATCTAAGGGTCGCATTGAACCAAAGAATGGTACAATGTATCCTATTATCTACAAACTCATTGAAAACGGCTATATTTCAAGCAACACAGTCATCTACCACAATAAAGCTAGAGTGTATTATCACCTAGAACCAGCCGGAAAGGAATATTTAGACAAGATTATTGTGGAATTTGACGAATTAGTGGATTGTATCAATTCATTTATTCACAAAGATTAAAATAGAGTTTCCTATGAAGGAACTCTATTTTTTTGCATTAAAAAAAGAAATAGGCATCTGCCTATTTCTTGATTTCTTTATAGCTGACTGCGAAAGGTCCAGTTTTAGTGGTAATAGTGATTGTGTCACCTTTCTTATACTGTTTGAATTCTTTTGCGGTAGCACGATAAGTAAATTTCTTTTTACCTGTTTTTACATTGAAATGATAGACTTGTGAAAACTTGGTTGTATAATGTTCTGTCTTAGTAATAATGCATTCTTCTGTAATAGTTACTTTTGCAAGAGGATCATTAATCCAGCATAATGCGAGAGGAATGAAGATCACTAAGAAACATGTAAATAATGCATCTCTAGGTAATCCAGCTTTTTCACCAATCCAGCGATAGAATACAAAGATAATTAAGAATACAATAATTGATGCATAAATAAGAGGTCTTGTATTTTCCATTGCATATTTTGTAAATAGAACTAACCATCCTGTAATAGCAGGGATAATAAAGTTACAGAAGAACAATCCATATAATTCTTTGATTGCTGGCTGATTTCCTTCAGCAGTTAGACCTAAATAGTAAATACCTGCAAGCACTGGAACAACGACAGAAATTAATCCACTCACAACAAGAGAATCAAGTGCGCCAATCATACCAGCCACTAATGACACTAACTGGATAAGTGTTAATACAAGCATTACTGGTTTAGTAACTGATACAGAAGGCATACGACTAGGTGCTTCCTTTGTACCTTCAATATCTTCATAAGGGATCTTATGGTCAGTGCATTCTTCAACTAATTCAGCTAAATCAGCCACTTCAAATTCTAATGAAGAAAGCTGTGCAATCACTCCTTCTTTAGAATAAATAGTGAGTGTCTTACCATCATCTACTAGTTTGGTAATGTCTTCATAAGCATACTTTTTTTCATTATTACCTTCTTTAAAAATAATATCATCTTCAGTCATCATATAAGAGAAAGTCTTCTTCTTGTTCACCTTTAAAGTGATATAAATCATAAGTAGAAGCCCGATGACACCAAGCCCTGTAATCACATAATAACCGTCTTTTGCTTCTATAAAGCCAAGAACTAACATGATAATACCAAATACAGGACAAAGGAACTTCATTGTACTAATATGAAATAGTAAACTATCCTTATATGTTACGTCTCTATTCATTTTTTTACCTCAACTCCTTACGTATACAATATATATTACATTAATTTTAGATATAAACACAAGCGATAGTTGATAAATTATAGCCTTATTAAGGTGATTTATGGTAAAATAAATCTATATGGAGGTAAATATATGAAAACTCTTACAGTTGCGGTTCCTTGTTATAATTCACAGGATTATATGAGACATGCTATTGAACCATTATTAATATGTGAAAATGATATTGAAATCTTAATCATTGATGATGGTTCTAAGGATAAGACAGGAGAGATAGGGGACTTATTAGAGGAAGAATATCCTGCAACAATCAGATGTATACATCAGGAAAATGGTGGACATGGTGAAGCAGTTAATACTGGTTTAAAGAATGCAACCGGACGCTTCTTTAAAGTATTAGATAGTGATGACTGGTTTGATGAAGCATCTTTAGTTAAAGTGATTCAGACATTAAAGAAACTTGGTAATGATGTCGATATGATGATCTGTAACTATGTTTATGATAAACCATCAAAGAATTCACAGAAGCCTATTCGTTATACAAATGCATTACCTGAAAACAAGATTTTTAGATGGTATGATGTGAAATATTTCTATCCATCACAGAACCTATTAATGCATTCAATTATCTATCGTACAGAAGTATTACGTGCAAGTGGTCTTGTACTTCCTAAGCATACATTCTATGTAGATAATTTATTTGTGTATGAACCAATTCCATTCGTTCAGACTATGTATTATCTAAATGTTGATTTATATCACTATTTCATTGGTCGTGAAGATCAATCAGTGAATGAAACAGTCATGATTGGACGTATTGATCAGCAGATCAGAGTGAATAAACGTATGATTGATGCAATCGATATTGATAAGCTTAAATCACGTAAGATGAGAAAATACTTAATCAAGTATCTTTCTATGATTACTACAGTAACTACTGTATTATGCATTAAGAGTGGTACAGAAGAAAACCTACAGAAGCGTAATGATTTATGGGCTTATATGAAAGATACAAAGCCAGCTGTTTATAAGGAAGTTAAAAAGACTGCATTAGGTCTTGCTATGCAATTAGATGATCCGCTAGGACGTAAACTAATCGTTGGTGGATATAAACTTGCACAGAAACTATTCGGTTTCAATTAACAGTGATTCTATCACTGTTTTTTTTATGTTGACTATTACCTACTGAATCGATAGAATGAAGTTTGGGTGATTAAATGATTAAGAAATTCATAAAGACTCATGAACATGCATGGGTTCTTGTCTATTTTGTATTTTATATGCCTTGGTACTTTGGCTTACAACAAAGAGATATCCGTCATTTCTTTGATATGTATGTAGGATTGGACCGTATCATACCGTTCGTACCAGCATTTATTATTCCTTATATCTATTGGTTTTTGTTTGTTGCAGGAACTTTGTTATTCTTGTTTTTTTATGATGCAGATGAATTCTATCGTGGCTTTTCATTTTTAGCTTGTGGTATGACTATTTCACTCATCATATTCACAATCTTCCCAACAACATTCTGTCATCGTCCAGAAGTACTTACAGGGAATGCCTTTGAACAATTCTGGTTAAGATTTATTTATGGGGCAGATAAACCAACGAACGTATTTCCAAGTATTCATGTATTTAATTCAATAGGATGTGCGATTGCACTCATTAAATCAAAGAAATTCAAAGATAATAAACCAATGCATATATTTGCGATTATCTCAGCAGTACTTATTACATTATCTACAATGTTCATCAAACAGCATTCATGTATGGATGCTGTGGCAGCAAGTATAATCGCATATGTGCTCTATCAGCTCATTTATAAAAGAGAGCATCCACGTTTACGTCAATTCGTATATTCAAAGTTCCCTAATAAAGGCTAAAGGTGTCAGTAAAATGGCACCTTTTTCAATCGCAATAGTTCATAGAATAATAAAGTTTTGCGGTTAACTGATTAAATATGAATAACTCTCTCACAAAGTTTCGCAACATCTAGGTCATGTGTCACAATCACTACAGTGGCACCACTACTATGGTGATATTCCATTAATAGATCCATCATTATTTTTGTGTTTGTTGCATCAAGTGAACCAGTTGGTTCATCACATAACACAATCTTTGGCTTTTTAAGAAGTATCTTACAAAATGCGATACGCTGTGCTTCTCCACCAGATAAAGAATATACTTTTCTATTCTCATATCCTTCTAATCCAACAGTAGATAGTACTTGCTTTACCGCATTCAATTTTTCTTTCTTATTGAATTTTGAATACTTCAACACAATATTAAGATTCTCTTTAACGGTATAATCATCTACAAGTGCATTGTTTTGAAACATATAGCCTATATCATATCTCATAAGTAGTAATGCATCTTTCTTATTTGAAATCAATTGATGATTAATGATAATTTCTCCATCGTCTATCTTTTCCAATAACCCCATGATATTAAGTAATGTAGATTTGCCAGAACCACTATTTCCTACAATTGCGACAAGTTCATTTTTTTCTATAGTGAGATTAAAATGATCAAAGATTGTTTTTGTATCATAGTGTTTCGTTATGTTTTTTAATACAATCATTTATAAAGTTCCTTTCAATAGATGAATGATATTCTTTCTCTCAAACTTCTTTATGGAAAGTAAATAAGTCATACCCCATAGAGTCAAAAGAATTAGATGAATAATAAGAGTGAAGATGAAATAAGAATGACATAATAAAGAAATCAAGAATGTAGATATAAATAAAACAACTGTTGATTTCACAAAATAGAAATACTTGCTTAATGGTGTATAACCTTCCATTGTCTCTATCGCAAGAAGTGATGCATGATACTGGATGAATATATGAATATTCTGGTAAATCATTAATATCATTAAACTGATTAATGCGACAGAGATCATAATAACCGCAATAAAGAGTGTTTGTTCTTGATGATTTAAAAGAGACATTTCATCATAGGCAGTAATGATTTTAGAAGTATATTGATTTAAATTATATTTCTTTAAAATGGACTGAATTCTCTCTTGAGAGCCTTTGATCTTATAAGGATTATATTTATATCCTAGAATGACATCATAGTCTTCAGGTGATCCATTTTTATTTGTAAGTACCTGTACAACAGGATTTGTGATACTATTTGAATGATCAGATACAATCAAAGAGTTATAAGTAAAGAATTTCTGATTGTCTTTATAATAAATAATCTTGATACCATGAGGTGTATCAAACATAGCCTGTGTCATCTTATATATCTTCTTCTTTGAATAGTTTTGAGGTGCTAAGACAATTCTTTTCTTTTCATCCTTACTGATATGAATAGCATGTCCATGTATATCTTGAATCACTTGTTTCTTTAAGTAGTTTGTATTGACATAGGCCATACTTGTATTTGTATATGTTTCTTTATCATATTCATTAAAGTCAGCATAGAGACTACCAAGACTGTTGAATTCTTGATAAAGTTCTTTTTGTTTATTTAAAAAGCTTTGACTAGTAAACAGATCACTATTTTCTACATTGGAGACTTCACTCAAGATAGAATAATGTTTCATTGTATTCCATTCATTGTGATTATTCATTCTACTTAATAGCGAATAACCAGTCTCTATTCCAATAGATGAGAGGAATAGAATAACTAAAACCATAATGAATAAGACAACCTGATTGAAATAAATGATTGTTTTAGATGGACCTTTGTTTTTGAGGAAGTCTATCGCTTTCACATCTTTAAAGTGATTGATCATAAGAACACACATAATCAAAGTGAGTGATAGAAATAAGAATAGGATCAAGAAATGATCAATTAAAAAATGAATGACAGATTGATTTATATGCCTGCATACTAGTAACGTAAGGACAAAGAATCCTATGAAGGTAATAAGAAATTGTGATTGTATAATGGGACATATATAATCATACCCAATAGAAAATAAACTATATCCTTCAAGTCTCTTGATGCTGAAAAGTTTATAATTCTGCAGTAAGTCATAAATAATAACCAACATAAGAATGAAATAGAAAGCAGCTAAACAAATGATAATCCAAATCATATAATCTACCTGTCCGCTTGAGTCATTGAGGTCTTTTATAGATATATGTAATGTTGCATTCATCTCATTCTTAAATTGATTGAAAGACTGTTCATTTGGGAAGGTAACATGTACTTCTCCCTCTAGCTGGTATCCATCACTCAATAGCTTATCTAGCGTATAAATATTAAAAGTGAATGTATGATCAAATACAGGAGTAGACTTTAAATATTGATTCTTATCATGAGTAAGATAAACATATTTCTTGTAATGGTTATCCTTATTCTTCGTGATAAACAAATTACCCTGATATTTATCTAAACAATTTTCTACAGTATGTAATATCTGAGTCGAATCATTATTCATAATATCATGAGGAATTTGAATAGAATAAAAGTCCGGTAATTCTTTTTCTACATATACAATATGATTAAAGTATTCATGGCTTGTGAGTGTATAGCTTACAGAAAAGAAGTTACATGTAAGGATACAAAAGATGATAATAATAGCTTTTTTCATAGTAATCTCTCTTTCACATGCACTCTAACATAATAAAAACTGCACTTACATGGAATTGTTGTAAAGTGCAGTTTGTTGTTGTTTAGCGAATCACATCAAAGAGTATGATGTCATTCACTAAATATTGGTCTGTTTGCTGGTATTGATTGATTCCATGATATTCATCTACAATCTCATTAATGATTGTGAGTCCAATACCATGGTCATTTTTATTTTCTTTACTTGTATAGCCTTCTTTAAGAGTGACAGGCTGATCAATTGAGTTCTTTATTTGCATATATAGATTATTGTTTTTATTTTTTAAAGAGATAGAAACGTTTTTATCTGTTGTTTTAGAAGATGCTTCAAAGCTATTTTTAAATAGATTATATATTAACGATGATAGCTTTGAATCATTCATTGTGATAGTTCCTAGTACTTGATCATCTATATGACTATGGACTTGAGGATATTCCTCTTTGAAATACTGATAAAGCATATTAATAATATGATTTTGTGAATCATTATTGGTCTTATATAGATGATGACTGAGAATATCTAAATAAGGAAGCAGTTGATCTTGTTGATTTAAATAATAGTTCTTAATCATGAGAATCTGTTTATTGTAATCATGCTTGAATTTTCTAAGTTCCTGATATTTGTGGGTATAAGAAGAAAGATATGACTGCTGCAGCTGGATGATTGTTTCTAGATTCTGCTTTGATGTGTCTTCTTTTTTCTTTTCATAATTCATTTTCAAACAGAAATACAGTAAGAGCATCAATAATAGTGATGTAATGAGAAATAAAATGATATTCCATTTTATACTCTTATTCATAGAAATGTAGAGATTAGTCAATAAGACAAGCTGTGCTGATAATAATATACAGACAGAAGATAGAATAATCAAAATAGAGTTATTAATGATTAAATGATTTCGCTTTGTAATAAAACAAAGGAGAGTTATAAGAATCAATGACACAAGTGCATTGATGAATGATAAGTTATTGATATCATAAAATGATAAGAACGAATTGATACATATTTGGAAAAATACCATGACAATATAAGAAAAAATAAATTCTTTGGTAGATTCCAAGGATAAACCAAATATGAAAATATAAGCGAGAAACATAAAGGCAATATTGGTGATAGAGGGATTGATTTCTTTCTTTAATACAATTATAACTAATGAAGTTAAGAAACAAATTATTCCCTTAACACAATGGTGTTTATTGAACTCTTTATTGAATAATAAATAACTGATCATCAAAACATTCAACATGAGTAGTATTTGTTCGCAAAATGAAATCATAGTGTACTCCTTATATAATCATAATAGCTTTGTTGGATATCTTTTAGTTTGCCTCTACTGATTTTGATTATTTCTGAAGTTGTGAGTGTAAGTTCTAAGTGATTGATATCTTTCAAATAATCAAAGTTAATAATATATGACTTATGAACACGATAGAAAGGGAAGTGAAGTTCTTTCTCCATATCTTTTAATGATTTGCGAATGAGATAATCTTTACTGTATGTATGGATTATTGTGTAAACATTATCTGCCTTTAAGTAGATGATTTCTTGATAATCAATCATCTGATTATCTAGATAGATACAATCTATCTTTGATATTTGAAGTAGATATTTTTTTAAGTCCTGTGCTAATGTAGGACTGTTTTTTAATAAATAAGCAATCACATGATTCCCAAATGCTTCTATCATTCTATCCTGATATGAAGAAAGAAAGATTATAGGGGTATGAACTTTTAAAGAGTTCTTAGTCAAAATACCATCTCCATCATTCATTTCTATATCTAATATAATAAGAGAAAATGTATCTTTGTTAGTAAGAAACTCATTACCAGAAAAGAAGTGAGATACTGTAAAATGTATAGGGTATTTGAATAATATAGAAGTAATCATTTCTTCTAACTTTTGATGAATCGATTGGTCATCATCTACAATCGCAATATGAAACATAACAGCCCCCCTTGTTTAGAGAGATGATAAAAAATATATTATATTTTGTCAATGACAGTATCTAATCCCTAAGATGACTAGGATTAATTATTACATTATTTGACCATTAAATAATAAATCCTTATAATAGGAAAAAAGGAGTGGGGAGAATGGCGAAAACTATTGTTGGTGCAGTATTAGAAAATGATCCAGCATCACGTAACTGGTTCAATGTAATATTGAACTATCCAGGTGTACATGCTATCTTTTTTTATCGCATCAATCATTTCTTATGGACAAAATGCCATATGAAATTAATTGCACGTTTCCTGTCACAAGTAGCACGCTTTTTTACGGGGATTGAAATACATCCAGGTGCAACGATTGGTAAACGATTATTTATTGACCATGGTATGGGAGTTGTAATTGGGGAAACAACTATTATTGGTGATGATTGTTTATTATATCAAGGTGTGACTCTTGGAGGGGTAGGTACAGGAGAACATACATGTAAAAGACATCCAACCTTACACAATAATGTGATGATTTCTGCTGGTGCAAAAATCATTGGGGATATTACTATTGGAGATAACAGTATTGTAGGTGCAAATTCAGTTGTATTGAAAGATGTACCACCTAACTGTACAGTAGTAGGTGTTCCTGGTATGATTGTGAAAGAGAATGGTGTCAAAGTACATCGCGAATTATAAAAAAGGGGCATAAGCCCCTTTGTAAGTGTCTCAGTAGCTCAGCTGGATAGAGCATTCGCCTCCTAAGCGAAAGGTCGTAAGTTCAAATCTTATCTGGGACGCCAGTCAAATAATTACTGAAAGCTTTTAGGCTTTCAGTTTTTTTGTTTATAGGAAAAGCATCTGCTTATTGTACCAAGTGCTTTTATTTACGGAATAAATCATTATGGGTTCCTGTTCAGGATAATATCAAGACGAGCAAATCATTCTCAATACGATAAACCAATAGCCAATCTGGCAGAATACTGCACTTACGATGCCCAGTCCAGTTTCCAACTAAAGTGTGATTTTTATTTTTCTCTGGAAGTTGTTCATCATTCGCAAGTTTGCGAATGATATCGTTAAGAAGTTCGATATCAAGATGGCGTTTCATTGTAGTACTTTTTTTGCATTGTATACTATATGCCCTGAATCTTATTACAAATAAACATAGAAAATACGCAAATCCCCGTTCGTATAAGTACCAAACATACGCAAATCCCCGTTTAAATACATGGAATGTTTTGAAATGATCCTTGCGAGTGATTCGCTTTTCTATTGTTTGAGAGAATAATGGTAAAATATATTACAAGAGAGGTGACTGAAGAAATGAATATCTTGAGATAAGAAGTGAATTAGAAAAGTATCCTTCGTGGATCAAGAATATTATTGCTGTTATTGATTCTATTACAGGATTAGTTATGGATGGATTAGATTTAAAATCATATGCTGATGTTGTGAAAGTATTTGATGAGATAGGACTTATAGAAGAAGCAGAAGTACTTCGTGGTTATGAAAGAGAATGCAGAGAAATGCTATGAGAGATTAGCTATTAATAATGATCATGATGCTTTCTGGGATAAGGTATATGTTTGTATTGATAAGAATACATATAATAAGTATTTGGAGGAATATGCATAAATCCATTTTTTGGAATAAGTCTCTTTTGTATAAACAACTTTTACAGATTATGGTACAATAAGTAAAGAAATATTTTGAATATATTACTAACTTTAAGTGAACTTAAAGTTTAATTGTAATAGTAGGGGATGTTGCAAGAGAAAATGAGAAAGTTAAGGTTTTATGGTTTGATTTAATCTAAGAGATCGGAGAAGAAGATATGAGAAAGAAAACTACAAAGAAAACAACTACAAAAGCAGCTACTGTTAAGGAAGAAACAGTAACAACAGCTGCTAAGGATACAACAAAAGAAGCTGCTCCTGTAAAGGAAACAGTTAAGAAGGCTACAGCCACTAAGACTGCAACTAAAAAAGAAACTCCTGTAAAGGAAACAGTTACTAAAGTAGAAACAGTAACAGAAGCTGAACCTAAAAAAGCGACAGCTAAGAAGACTACAACTACAAAGAAAACAACAGTTAAAAAAACTGCTCCTGCAAAAGAAACAACTAAGAAGACTACAGCTGTAAAGGCTGAAACTAAAAAGGTAGAGCCTGTAAAGGAAACTGCTACTAAGGTAGAAGTAGTAAAGGAAGCTGCTCCTGAAAAGGAAACTGCTAAGAAAACTACAGCTAAGAAAGCTGCTCCTAAAAAGACAACTGCTAAGAAAACTACAGTTTCAAAAACAGAAGCAGTTAAAGAAGAAACTCCTGTAAAGGAAGCTGAACCTAAAAAGGAAACAGCTAAAAAGACTGCAACAAAGAAAGCAACAACTAAGAAGACTACAGCTAAAAAAGCTACAGCTAAGACAGAAGCTGTAAAAGAAGAAGCACCTAAAAAGACAACTAAGAAAGCAACTGCAAAGAAGACAACTAAGAAGGCTACAGCTGCTAAGAAAGAAGCTCCTGTGAAGGAAGAACCTAAAGTAGAAGAAACAGTAGCTCCTGAAGTTGAAAAGAAGGTTGAAGTAGAACCTGAAGTAGTTGTTCAGGAAACTCCTGTTGAAGAAGCACCTGCTCCAGCACCAGTTGATTTAGGACCACGTAGAAGTGTGGCATTCATTGGTTCTGAATGTTATCCATTTGTAAAGACAGGTGGATTAGGAGATGTTATGTCTGCTCTTCCTAAGAGTCTTGCTAAGTTGAATTGTGATGTTAAGGTTATTATTCCTAGATATAAATGTATTCCACAGAAGTTCCAGGAAAAGATGGAATATAAAGGTTCATTCTCTATGGACTTATGTGCAGATGGTAAACAGTATTATGTAGGTATTATGGAATACCAGGAAGATGGCGTTGTTTATGATTTTATTGATAACGATGAATTCTTCTCTTGGGGTAATCCATATACTAATCTAATCGATGATATTCCTAAATTCTGTTATTTTGGTAAAGCAGCTCTTGCAGCACTTAACTATTTAGATTGGACACCTGATGTTGTACATTGTCATGACTGGCAGGCTGCTTTAGTTCCACTCTATTTAAGAACATGCTTTAAAGACAGCAATGTAGGACGTGCAAGTTGTGTACTTACTATTCATAACTTAAGATTCCAGGGAATCTATGATAGAAAGACTATTCAATACTGGTCAGGACTTCCTGATTATGTATTTAATAAAGACTGCCTCACACAGAATTGGTTGGATGCGAACATGTTAAAGGGTGGTATTACTTATAGTAATGTTGTAACTACAGTAAGTAATACATATGCTGGTGAAATCCAGACTGAAGAATATGGTGAAGGTCTTGAAGAACACTTAAGATATCATCATAACAAGCTTGTAGGTATCGTAAATGGTATTGATACAGATATCTGGAATCCAGCAACTGATAAACTATTAGCTGCGCCATATAATAGTCAGAATGTTATTGAAAACAAGAAAGCAAATAAGAAAGCTTTACAGGAATCATTAGGATTAGAAGTAGATGATCATAAGATTGTCATTGGTTTGATTTCACGTTTGACAAACCAGAAGGGTCTAGATCTTGTAAATAATGTAATTCCACATATTATGGATGAACATACACAGGTTGTTGTATTAGGTACAGGTGATGCAGAATATGAAGATGCATTCCGTTATTATGAAAATGCGTATAAGGGTAACTTCTGTGCTTATATTGCCTACAATGAAAATGTAGCACATAACATCTATGCTGGATGTGATGCATTATTAGTACCATCTAGATTTGAACCATGTGGATTAACTCAGTTAATTAGTATGAGATATGGTTCAGTACCAATCGTAAGAGAAACTGGTGGATTAAAAGATACAGTACAGCCTTATAACTTATTTGATAACACTGGTAATGGATTTACATTCGATAGATATGAAAGTGGTCTTTTATATGATGCAATCAATCGTGCTAAGACACTTTACTTCGAAAGTAGACCATATTGGGATGAAATGGTAGTTCGTAATATGAACAAAGATGTCTCTTGGGAACAGAGTGCAAAACACTACAAAGATATGTATGTAGGATTAACACCTAAATATTAATGTAAACAAAAATGCAATGTTAGAAATCTAACGTTGCATTTTTTCTCCTAACTTATTTATTTATCTCACAAAATAAATGTTGATTTGGGAGAAAAGAGATGTGTTTTGTAAGATAGTATTGTTGGAGTATAGTGAAAAACAACTAACAATTTATTATTCTCACCAATTAAGTGATATATATTAGTTGTTTTTCTCCCAATTTTATTCTTTTCTCCCAAAATAGGTATATAATTGGGAGAAAAGAGATACATTTTGGGAGAAAAAAGGAAGGAGAAGAGTATGAGAAGTTTTGATTACAGTTATTTGAGTTTGCGTACATGGGATAATGAGATATTATCTTATGTTGCGAAAATTCATGAATACAAAGGAAAACAAGAATTATATCTTCGACAGAAGCCTGTAGAGTTAGAACGTTTAGTTGAGGTTGCAAAAGTACAAAGTACGGAAAGTTCAAACCGTATTGAAGGTATTATAACAACGAAATCTCGTCTCCAACAATTAGTCGAAGATAAGACAACACCTAGAAATCGTAATGAAAAAGAAATCTTAGGATATCGAAACGTTCTGAATCTGATTCATGAAAACTATGAATATATCCCGTTTAGATCAAATTATATATTACAGCTACATCGTGATTTACTTCAGTATACTGAATTGACTTATGGTGGAAAATATAAGACTATTCCAAATGAGATAGATGCTGTTTTATCAAATGGTGAGAAAAGGATATTGTTTAAGCCTTTAGAGCCGTATGAAACTCCAGGAGCTATTGAACAAATATGCGATAGTTATCAACGAGCTTTAGAACAGGAAATTGTTGATCCTCTGATTCTAATACCTTGTGTAATTTTAGATTTCCTCTGTGTACATCCTTTTAATGATGGAAATGGCAGAATGAGCCGATTGCTTACATTGTTATTGTTGTATAGAAATGATTATGTGGTTGGTAAATATATTAGTATAGAAAAGCAGATTTCTGAAACAAAAGAAGCCTATTATCAAGCTTTAGCACAAGCAGATTTCAGATGGCATGAAGGTACAAATGATTCCAAACCATTCATTAAATATATGCTTGGAATTATTTTGAAATGCTATCGTGAATTTGAAGATAGATTAACTATTAGTGAAAAGAGTGGAAAAAGAAGTACATCTTATGATGTAGTAAAAACTTATGTGAATAATACAATTGGAACCTTTACTAAGAAAGATGCAATGGAAAACTGTCCAAGTCTAGGTAGTTCTTCGGTAGAGTCTGCGTTAAAGAAACTTGTAGAAGAAGATGCTATTATACGTAAAGGTAAAGGGCGTGCATCACACTATGTACGTAAAGATGCGGTAGAATAAGTGATTTTTGTTTATTAGTAATAACGCTTAAAGTTCTAAATGTAGATATTTGAAAAATGCAATGTTAGAAATCTAACGTTGCATTTTTTAGTGGTGTTAATTTGAAAGATATAACTTCTAATCAAAAGTTACTGTCCAATGATCAGATTGATAAGCGTCAAAACACATCAGTATTTGTTCTTTGTTGCATTTATGTTCAGCTAATTCTGGAAGTTCTTCTTTAGAAAAATATCTACTTTCAGTTGTTTCTATATTTTCAACAAACTCTCCACCTAGTACTTCACATAAGTAGAAAATCTTTACAACACCATAAGCATAAGGTGGAAGGTTATGCTTATCTCTATCTTGTACAGATATGACCTTTTTAACACAGACATCCAATCCTGCTTCTTCTTTAGTTTCTTTCACTACATTATCAGCAGGAGAAAGATTAAATTCACACCATCCTCCAGGAACAGACCATTGCCCTTTTTCTTTTACAAGAAGAATCTTCCCATCCTTGAATATAGCTGCACGAGTGTCTACTTTTGGCGTTTGATAACCTACATCATTACAGAATAATCCATGAATCTTTTCGGCTGGTATATCTGTTCTTGTTAACATCATTTCTGCTGCAATCTCTCTTATACGCTGATAACGCTCTTTATCAAATACATCGTGTCCATAGAAAAGTCCTGCTTGTGCAAGGCTCTGCAATTCTTTTGCCCATTCTAATACTTTGTCCATAACTTATGCCTCCTCACTATTTCTTGTTAATAGTATAGCACTAAATAGGATCCATTAAGCAGATGGCATATGAAAATATTATTATATTATATTTGAAAATAGTGCTGTGGAGGATCTCTCTTTTAGCATGAAACATTATAGATGCTGATGAAGTACTTGAAAGGATTGCAAATAAATACGAACTGTAAAAGAACCTGCTCATTTGAACAGGTTCTTTCTACATAAATGACTCCACTACATAGAGTCTCTTTTCTTTCTTATTCCATAATATGATTATTTCACTATGGTCTTCATGTGACTTATACCAATAGACGCAATCTGCATGTTGAGGACGACTTATTGCAAGTACATTGATCTCATCCAGCCATTTGTTGGTTGCATCTTGATAGTTGCCATCATAGATGGTTTCTCCTTGATCTTTTTTCCAGGAAAACATCTTTTCGATAGGTTCTTCATTTTCATATGTAAAAACATGATAACGGACACCATCTCCATTAAAACTTGATCCAGCATCCTTACTATATACTTCAGAATAATCAGAATCTGAAGGAATAGATATATTCCAGTTCTCTTTGATTACATGATTATAGTCTTTAGAATAATTCCAATACATTACACCACTTACAATAATCATACAGGCAAATATGATAGATATAATCGTTTTCTTCTTCATAGGAACACCTCCTCGGAGTCTGCGAGTTCTTTTAGAGTATCTCCAGTAATTCTATATACTGTTCAATCTGACATAGGCTTGGCACCAAGAGATAGATAGAAATCAATACTAGGCTTATTCCAGTCTAGACACCACCATTCTAAACGTCCACAGTCACGTTCTACTGCAATAGAAGCGAGCTTCTTAAGAATTGCCTTACCATAACCGTTTCCACGATATTCTGGTTTTACATACAAATCTTCTAGATAAATACCAGAACGTCCTAGGAATGTAGAAAAGTTATGGAAGAATAAGGCAAAACCTATTTCTTTATTATCTACTACCGCAAAGATCACTTCTGCTTTCTGCTTATCAAATATCCATGTTTTAAGTGTGGCTTCATCTGCTACCATTTCATTTAGCATCTTTTCGTAATCAGCTAATTCTTTAATGAATTGCAGAATAAGTGCTGTATCACTACGCTTCGCAAATCTAAATGTAAGAGTATTGTTCATGGTCATTCCCTCCGTTTATCTTATTATACTAATAGGGTAGATGGTAAGGTACTTAAGTTTTCTTAAGATAATAAAAAATATCTTATGTTTTTAGAATATTAAAAACTCCTTTTGCTGAAATGTAAAAGGAGTATTTCCACTAAGAATAATATTTTTGATTTTTACTTTTTGGTTTGTCGGGATACAAGAGTTTTAGCTTTCCTTGATTAACAAGAGGTTGTATATATTTTTTTGTTACGAAATAGACTGTTTTAAGGTCTAGATAATCACTTATTTCCTGTCTTGTTCTTGGAGTTTTACAAAAAGTGATTAAATCAGTATTATCGTGAATATCATCTATTGGGCTTTCTGTTTTGTTGAATAAAGTGACTACAAACTCGTTTCTTTTGTTTTCAAATAAAGGTTCTGGTAAACCGTGTTCTTTCATTTCTCTACGAATAGTAGGAATACCTGAATATCTATTTTCTGTCTTAAGTAAGAATTCAGACATTGTTGCAAGTGCAGGATTTCTTAAATCAGGTTTTGCTTTTCCTAAATCATTAACAGTCATTCTTCCATAAAGGCTGCCTGGACTATGAATCTCTAGACGGTTAGTGAAGAAAGAAATCTGGATAGTAGTTCCTTCAGTATGAATACTATAATCACGATGAATTAATGCATTAAGTATAGCTTCTCTGATGGCGTTAATAGGATATTCGGTTTTATCGGTTCTTTTTCCTGTTGTTGGATCAATGATTGTTTGAGTACGCATATTTCTATTACAAAAGGCAATTGCTTCATCTAACATTTCAGACAATGTTCCTTCAATTCTTTTGTTGTCTAGAAAACGAACACCATCATTTGTAGTTTCACCAATTTCAGTACCAGGAATAACAGTTGCGGTAATAGCTAATTGTGGAAGCAATCCTTGTGGATATATTCCAAAATTCAATACAGAAGCTAGAGTAGGTACGCCGTTTCGTGTAATAGATAATAATTCGTAAATCTGTTCTTCTGATAATTTTGAAAAATAAGGTCTATTTAATTTCATTTGAAGAATATAGTTATTGATACCTGCTTCATCTAATAAAGATATATTAGCTCGATTGATTGGTCTTTCATCATCATGAACATGGGCCTTATAAGATTCAAAACTATATATTTCGTAGTCTGTCATAGGTAAATCTGCATCACCTACACGAACATAAGATCCTTTTGTTTTTCCTGCACCACGATAGTAACATGGACGATTAGTGATATCTATTGATGGTATCTCTGCACTACAGATATTAACCCCTTTATATTCTGTGGTTGTAAATATAGCACGAACTACAGGTTCCATTTGGTTGCATTGTTCTGTCACTTTTTTTTGTAAGTCCTGCAAATCATAAACACCTACGGGTTCAAAACCTAATGATTCATCTAGACCAAATACAATTATTCCACCACTGTCCTGGTTTGAAAAACTTGATAATGTATCATATAAACGTTTAGGTGTTCCTTTGTGTGCTGCTTTAACTTCTATAGTTTGTGATTCGGCTTTTGTCTTAATTATTTGTTTGATTAAATCATTTAATTCGATGCTAAGCATAATTTCTCCTTTCTATCATATTTAATTACATGAAAATTTGACTACTATATAAAACTATCTTTGTTTAAATAGAGTATAACTGATTTATTAGTTTAATACAATAAATAAACAAAATTTAACAAAATAAACTAATTATTTAACAAAATAAGCAAACATAATTAGTTTAATTGATAAAATAAACTAATTATTCTACAAAATTAGCAAACTCACTTAGTTTAATTAACTAAATAAACTAACTCTCTCACTCACTCACAATACTTAAACTCTTTTAATTGAGAAAGTTTTTTGCATATAAAAGTCACCATAACGTTCTTGTTAACGTGTTTTTTGTGTCTATACAATGCAAGGACTTCCTAGTTATGTATATTGTGAATATAGATGTGAGTATTGAGCTTCTAATGAAAATAGAACTATTTTTGAATAATCGTATGATATAATGAGAAACAGTCTAATATGAAGGGAGATTAATTATGCACTATAGATTAGGAAGGGAACTTAAAGCATTATCAAAGATTTTTACGCTAATAGGTATTCTAGTGAATGCATTTCTTTTGTATTTTTATCTAGGAAATAATTATTTACTAAGTAGAAAAATCTATTACGCAGTTATTTTCGTATTTTTAATGATTCTTGTATGGGTATTTGGAAAGGCAATAAATGGAATAGGGGTCATGCTTACAACTCAGGGTAAGATGTTAAATGAACCAAAATTAGAAGAGCCTGAAGATGAAGAGTCTATCAAAAGTACATTTATGGCATTCTGCCATGCATTCAAGAAGAATAAAAAAGTATTTGTTTCACTCATTGTCGTTTGTGTTATTCTACTTGGTGGTGGTATCTATGCGAAAGTAAATTATGATATTAACCATGTATATGATGGAATATGGAAGATAGAAGGAGATCTAGAAGGAAACTATTTTACTATACGTGGTGATGAAGTCAAATTCTATGAAACAAATAGGGATGAAGAGAGAAAATCATCTTACAAATGTGTATATGTAGGAAGTCGAACAAATAACGATGTGAAATTCTATTGTCAGACTTATGATTATGAAAGTGCGAATGATTATAAATCAAAAGAGATTGATCAGACTATTCACCTTAATAGAATAAACAATGATGAACTTGAAGTAAATGGAAAGAGATATAATAGAATTCCAGATTAGAGCGCGTGAGCGCTCTTTTTCATAAAAAAACTTGATCCTAAGACCAAGTTTACTTGAGTGCTTTCACCATTTCTTTCACATACGCTTCTACATATTGTGGGGTATTTTTTTAAAAATAATCTTAATAATTGCACTACCAACGATGGCACCATCTGATTGAGATGCCATCTTTTTAGCCTGTTCTGGAGTAGAGATTCCAAATTCGACCGCTACAGGTACATCTGTGACTTCACGCACTAAGTCAACCATCGCACCAATATCAGTTGTAATCTTTGAACGTACACCAGTGACACCCAAAGAAGACACACCAAAAAATATCTTTTAAATCTTTAGATGAAGTGATTGCTTTAAATCAGTTTGATTTGGATTTGAAATCACTTTTTTATCCTAGGATTATGTTTATTGAGAATGCATTAAAAAGATATGCAATAGAGGCAGTATTGCAGGACGCAAAGTCAGATAATTTAGATGATATATCTGAAAAATCAATTACAGATTATAGATCTCTTAAGAAAGGTAGCATTGCATATCATAATAGCTACAGTAAAAGAATGGCACTTAAAGTCAAAATTAATAATGCTTTAATAAATAGTTATAATCACAGTTCTAACGATATAGTTAACCATTTTTTGATTCAGACAAAAATATTCCAATTTGGGCAATATTAGAATCTCTTACACTTGGGAAGTTTGGAAATTTTTATGTTTGTTCTAATGTTAATGTAAAAAAGTATATTTCTAATGAAATATTACACCTTCCAACTAAATTTGATGAAGATGGGAAGATTACAGAAATTTTGATTTATTCAATAAAGGATTTAAGACAGGAAAGATAAGCAAAAGGCTAATACAAATATTAGAAGATGGGTTAGGAATAAAAAAACTAGACTCACAATATATTTCTGCTTATGTGATATTAGTATTGTATTTTATTGAAAAGATGGGAGTACCAAAGGAGTAATGTTCAGTGTTTTTAAATCAATTTATATCTTATATAGATGAGTTACATAATAAGCTTTCATCAAATGTATGTAATCAAATATTAGGAACATAACAACGATCTCATCTTAAGAGACTTGAAGAATATATCAATAATTTATTAAGATGGGAAATTTTCATTTCAGTATTGAAAAAAAATCTTATGATATGGTAAATTGAATATACAAATTGCGGTGGTCATCTTCGGACAACACTTGGAGGAGTCTGATGTGTCGGGCTCCTTTCTTATATCTAAAAAAGTAAAGGAGGTAGCATATGTACATGTTATCTCCTTTTATTATGAAAAATTCAAAATATTTTAGAAACACCTCTAGAAAGGCATTGTCAGAGGGGTACGGAATACATGAAGGGTGAAAATAGTATATGATGGTAGTAGGAAAGAGGACGAGTAATATGAAGTTCGGAATAAGAACACCATCACTGAAAAAATCTATTAGCGCTAGAACAACAGGAAGAGCTAAAAGATCAATTAAGAAAGCTCTTATACCTGGATATGGTAAGAAGGGCAGAGGATGGATTACGAATTCTAAGAAAGCTGCCTAAAACAAAGTCTACAGAAAGATGACTGTAAGTTTCTGGGACTTATTTAAATAAAAGGAGAATATTACAATGACTACTGATGATAAGCTTTTACTAGTAGGTAAGGTTTTGAAGGTATTGTTGGTGATTTTGGTGTTTCCAATTCTAGTTGTTTTTGAACTCGCAAAGATTCAGAAATAATTCTAAATTGATATTAAAACATGATTGGATAGTGTATCATTTAATTGAAAAGAGTCGAATGATTATGTTTTATGGTGTAAAGAGTACGATTATTAAATGTGCAATCAAAATGGATCAAAGAGGGGTTGTCTAAATGATTCGATTAATTTTTTATTTTTATTACTTTTTGTTTAAAATGACATTTTATGTGATTATAGGCCCAATTTATATTTTGTGGTGGATATTCAAAATGTTTATTAAATTAGTATTCGGATTCATGTTTCAGCTTGAAGTATTCTTGGGAGTTTTCAATGCTAAGCAAGCAATGAGAAGAAAAGGATGGTTTTAACGGACTATGTGATGGATGAATGGCTTGTGAACATAGTTTTGTAGATAATACGATAGTTAAATACATTATTCAAATTGATAAGAGAGGGGTTATCCAAATGTTTAGGTTATTAATGTATTTTTTATTCTTACCTTTTTGGTTGATATGGTGGTTTATTAAGATTGTTTTCTATTTCATGTTACAACTTCAAGTTTTTTTGGGAAGTTTCTATGCTAGTGGAGCAATTAGAAGACGAAGAAGATGGTAAAACATTTTCTTCTAATATTTAGAAATAGAAGAGTGTGCGAATGCATGCTCTTCGCTTATATTAGAGAGTGTTTGAGAAAATCATTGCCATTTGAAATATGTTCTATTATGGTTAGGAAAAGGAGTGTATAAAGTATGAGTTATGATGTTTTAGAAATATGTCGTCATGTGATTAATTACAGCAATGAACAGGACTATGGTATTTCAAACTTAAAGCTACAAAAAGTGCTTTATCTTATTCAGGCTTATTTTCTAATTGATAAAACAAAAAATGCATCTTGTTTTGATGATAAAATTGAAGCATGGGATTTTGGTCCAGTTATACCTTGTGCATATAATGAATATAAGCAGTATGCAAATGGAGATATTCCAACTATAGAATCATATTATTTGTTTGATACAGATAATATCTGGAATATGAAAAGAGTAAAGTATAATGATGATGTTATTCTTGATGAAGATAAGAAACGTATTGATAGAGTAATAGATAGTTTTTCAGAATATACAGCTACTGATCTTGTTTCATTAACACATAAACAATCTCCTTGGATAAACTCTTATGTTCCAAATCAGAATAATGAAATATCCATCGATGCAATAAAGAGATATTTTCAGGATTAATGAGCTTTGGTTTGAGTTATAGGTGAAATTAGTCAGATATCATAGAAGGGTTACTGGATGTTATGCATCTAGTAACCCTTTTTATCTGGAAATGATAGAAAACTGCCTCTTCTACAGACATTAAGATGAATGCTGTTCATAATTTGAAAAAAGAAATGTTTGATAGATGGATAAGATATAATAAATCGCAGGAAACTTATATCCTAAAACAATGAAAAGGAGGAAACTTGCTTATCTTACAATAAAGCAGTATGTGAAACATCTGTCTAGGGAAGATGTTCATTTCATCAAGAAATTATGTCATATAGTAAATACTCGTACCAATCAATCACATAAGACAGTACTACTTTATGGAAGACATACTTCAATAACACTATTTAATCAGAATGGTTCACAAACCTTTATATGTACAGGTTTTGTTGGTTTACTTGTTATCATATTTAATCATTGTGGGATTGATACAACATTCTTAAATGAAGTGATATCTAATAATTTATTTTTACCATGTATTATCTTCAATGCAGCTGGTTTAGCAACTGCTTATGCTGGTACTAAACATGACATCAGAGGTGTTGAAACATCAAGATCACTTACTTTCACAAATGATCCTTATGTTTTATTAGTTGGTGCATTAGGTGGTATATTAGGTTATTTAATCTTTGATTTTGAGAATTATTTTGGTTTTCCAGTAGATACTGGTGCTGTATCTGTTATTTTAGTAGGAGTACTTGGAAGACTATTATTCAACAAAGAAAATACTTATAATAAAAAGAATCTTGATTTTTTAAAGAGTGCATCTGTTAGTTTCTGGTTATTCCAGTTATTAATTGGTTTAGCTGTTTCCACAGTAATGGCTTATTTTGCGAAAGAAACAGGTTTATATACTATTGGTTTCTCAATTAGTGCTTTATCACTTATATTCGCATTAAATGATCCTGCATTCCCAGCAACGCATCATACAACTCTTGTTGCTGGTTATGCCATTGCACAAACTGGAAATATTCTTATTGCGATTGCATTTGGAGTTATTGCGCATTTTGTTGGTTTATTATTTGGTATGGTATTTAATACTGATTGTGGAACTCATGTTGATCCACCAGCTGTTGCTATTGCGATATGTAGTTTGATTCTATTTACATTATTCTAATAAGACTGCTAGAATTGCATCAAAAACAGTAAAAGAAGAAGTGAATAATGATTTACCAGTAAACTTTCAGCAGAGTGACACTACTTGACAGGAACCATCTATTTCTATTGAACCTAAACAGAGCTTTGTAAGCTTAAGTAATAGTGAAAGAGGAATCGCATTAATTTCTCAGGGAGTACGTGAATATGAAGTTATTGATGATCATGCAATCCGTTTAACACTATTTAGAACTTACTCATTTATGGGTAAAGAAAATCTCATCTATCGTCCAGGACGTGCGAGCGGAGAACGTATTATTGAAACACGTGATGCTGAATTACAGAAACCACTTGATTTCTCATTTGGTTTCACTACTTTTGCGGGTGATTTCAATAGTGCACATATCGCAAATACAGCAAAAGCATACAATACTCCAGTTGTTGCAAGAGAGTATTCAGAATTCTTAAATGGTAGATTAATCTTCTCTGAACCTGAAGTAGAAGGTACAAAAGAAGATAGTTATTCATTATTCTCTACAGATAATAAACTTGTAGTAAGCGCAATTAAGAAAGCTGAAGATAAAGACGGATATATTATCAGACTTTATAATGGACAGTTCCATGAAGAAGAAAGTGATACATTAGTATTTACTCAAAATATTAAGAAAGCATATTATGTAGATTTAAAAGAAGAGTATGCAGATAGTATTGAAGTAGTAGATAACACTATTCATGTTAAGCCTCTTACACATTGTAAGTTCACAACAATTTATGTAGAAACAGAATAAAGATAGAACCCCAGGGATATTAATCCTTGGGGCGATTTTTTATGTGTTAATAAAAAAACAATTATTTGCATTAACGCCTAATAATAGTCGGTGTGAAACACCAATTGAGTGCATGAACACTTAGAAAGTAGTAAAATATATCTTAGGATATTCTATTGGTCATATTTACCAAAAGAGTTTATTTTAAACTTAAAGATATATGAAAAGTTAGTTTATATAATGGAGGAGGTTATTGTAAATAATATGGAAATGGATGATATTTACGAAGAAGAACAATTAAATCAAATTGAGATGAAAGAATCTGAAAAAAACAATAAAAATGATTTATCAGATTTGATTGATAATGAAATTAAGGTCAACGATGTTGAGATAGAATCTGGACAAAATATTAAACAAGTTAAGGAATTTAGAATTGATTTCAATGATAAATCACAAAAAATGTTGTTGCTAAATAGTATAGGTAAAGATTTCTTATCTAATATAAGACCAGCAACAGAGAACTTAAATTTGTTATCAAAATCAATTGGAGAATTATCTCGCTCTATGATAAAAATAAATGAAGCAATGAACTCATCAGCAATAAAATGGTTGCAAAGCATTGATTTTTCTCCACTTCAAAACGTCTTAAAAAAATTTGCTAGAGGTTTGAATTTAGAGAGACTTAAAGCATTAAAGAAAGAATTTTTGCAAGCCATGTATGAATGCTATTGGTTTCCATATGTTGGTTCAGCAAATAGTATTAGCTTAATGACAGATGTATTTGATATTATAGCAACTAGTAGAGGGGCAAGTAAAAGAAGAGAAAAAAGAATAGATCAAGTGATTTTTTCGTACTATACAATTACCGAAATTAAGGATATAAAAAGACGATGGAAGAATTCAGATTTAAGACCACATATTAAAAAGATTTTAGGACAGGCAATAGATGCACATCTTCGAGGAGAGTATGTATTGACTATTTCTTGTCTTGCATCAATGTGGGAGAACTTGATTTATAACAAAGCAGGAATCACTACTCCTTTACAGCAGAAAAAAACAAAAGAGAAATTTAAAACATTATCTGAAAGAAATGGATTTGATGATGTTTTTTCTGAGTTTTATGATCATTTCATTCTAGGCTATGTTAATTCTCCAGAAGATGTTATAGATGGAGTGCCTAGTAGAAATGGATGTTTGCATGGTCAGTATAAAAAATATCCTAATAAGAAAGCTTCATTAAATGCAATATTATTAACTGATTTTATTATTAGTTTTCAAACTGAAGAAGATTATTAATGAAAATTCGATACTCTTATAGATGAATAAAAAATATTGATTGTCCTTTGAAAGAACGGTTCACATAAGTATCCGTTCTTTTTTAGCGCTGTATTGATAAAAAATGTAATTATTTATATTAACGCCTAATATGGTCAGTTTTAGAAGTGTTACTAACAGCACATATAAAAATAAAAGAGTAAAATAATAAGTGATAATTAAGGTAGAGGAGGAAAATGTGTATTCAAGTTTACACCTATTTAGCGTATAATGATAATTATGGGGTTTTATAACCTAAAATATTATTTTATGCAAAAATAAAGGATTGAATTTGATTTTTATAACATGAATAGGAGACTATAAAATGAATATTAATACACCTTATAGAACAATTACAAGAGAACAATTTTTGTTTAATGAAATGCGTATTGTAGCAAGCCTCTTATCAGAAGGAAAAAGCGAAAAAGAAATTGTAGAAGAAATAGCAAATAACAATCTTTTTCAGTATCCAACAGAGAGAATGATAAAGAATATTGCTCAAGTATGTTTGAACAGATTTAAAGAAGCAGATAGTAAAGAACTTGTTGAATTAGTTGCAAAAGGATCTAGTGATACAGCTAAACAAGCATGTCTATTCTTAATGATGAATTACTATCGTCTTGTGTGGGAATTCATGATTAATGTTATAGGTGAAAAATATAGAACAAAGAATACTTCTTTTGGTAAGGTGGATTTAAATTCATTCTTTACTCAGTTACAAGAACAAAATGAAACAGTAGCTTCATGGAGTGATTCAACTGTTAATAAGTGCAAACAGGTATTAAAGAAAAGTTTAGTTGAAGCAGGATATTTAGATAATGCTAGATCACAGGAATTGAATCATATTTTATTAGATCCTGAATTAAAAGATATTATTGAGCATACACAAAATCCAAAAGCATTAATCGCATTTGGATGTATGTAGGGAGGTCATTATGTCTAATATTACAGAGAGATTGGATAATCTAAAGAAAACAATACAGGAAGATGACTTTCTTCAAGGAAAGGGATTAAGTAATGAAGTAAATATTAGAATGTTTTGTTATAACGTGAAAGAAGAAATGGCTGTACGTTATTTTACAGAACATTTATCAAATGATGATCTAACGTGTAATGTACAAATAGTAGATTTATATGAAACTTTTCTTTCTATTTGTGAAGATAAAAGAATACTTGATCGTATTCCACAATTAGAACAAAGAAAAGGCAAAGACTTCTTAGAAAGACAGTTTGAAAAAACATGTAACTCAGAAGTGTTTGCTAAGAAAATTGTAGATATTTTTGTTGATAGTAATGATTTATTACTCATTACAGGTGTAGGGAAGGTATTCCCATTTATGCGTGTACATGCATTATTAAATGCATTACAAGAGAATTTCAATAAGAAACCGATCGTAGTTTTATATCCAGGTGCATTTGATGGACATTATGTAAAACTATTTAACAAGTTAAAGTCTAATGAATACTATAGAGCATTCAATATGATTTAAGGGAGATAAGATTATGGAAATCAAAAAGATGTTTAAAGAAAGTATTGATCGTACAATAAATGGTGTAGTTCAGGTAGAACAGGAACAAGAAAGTGTAGTAGAACAAGAAGTTAAAGAATATGTAGTTACAACAGAATTAAAGAAACATTTTGCTAAGTTCTTTAATGAATATAGTGAATCTTTTGATGAGCCTACTAATAATGTTGGTGTATGGATTACAGGGTTCTTTGGAAGTGGTAAATCACACTTCCTAAAGATGTTATCTTACTTATTAGAGAACAAAGATATTAATGGAAAGAAAACAGTGGATTATTTCGAAGAGAAGTTTGATGATCCACTAGCTTTTATGAATGTTCAAAAATGTGTACAGAATCCTACAGAAACTATTTTATTTAATATTGATGCTAAGAGTTCTATTAGAAAAGATAAGACTTCTGTGTTACAGGTTTTCTATAAAGTCTTCTATGATCATATTGGTTTATATGGTGATGATTTAAAACTTGCTAAACTAGAACAGTACATTATTAAAAAAGGTAAGATGGATGCATTCAAAGAGGCTTTTGAAAGCATTCATGGTGATAGCTGGGAAGTGGCAAGATCTGAGTATATATTCTTTGATACAGATGTCATTGAAGCTTTGGTTAAAACTGGTGTGATGAATGAAACAAGTGCAGAACATTGGATGGAAATAGATGAAATTACAAATGTAACACCAGAACAGTTTGTAAAAGAAGTTAAAGAATATGTTGATTCTAAACCAAAAGGTTTCCGTTTATTATTCATGATCGATGAAGCAGGTCAATACATTGGTGAAAGTAGTGATATGCTTTTAAATTTACAGACAATTGTTGAATTGCTAGGTAGTAAATGCCGTGGTCAGGTATGGGTTATGGCAACAGGACAGGAAGCACTTGATGATATGTCTATTAAACTACGTCAGGATGAGTTTTCACGTATCATGGCACGTTTTGCTATTCGTTTAAGTTTAACTTCTTCATCTGTAGGTGAAGTTATTGAAAAACGTTTACTAACAAAAACAGATGAAGCAAATACTGTTTTAGATAACGTATATGAAAATAATGAGAATGTATTAAGTAATTTATATACTTTTGATACAGAAGTTAAGGATTTAAAGGGATATAGTTCTGAAGATGAATTTGCACGTGTTTTCCCTTTTGTACCTTATCAGTTTATTATCATGCAGAAAGTATTTAATGAAATACGTAAACATGGTCATGCAGGTAAGCACCAATCAAGTGGTGAAAGATCTATGTTGAATGGATTCCAGGAATCTGCACAGCGTATTCAAGAGAAGAATGAATTAACTTTAGTACCAATGTATGCTTTCTATGATACATTACATAGTTTCTTGGATACTTCTGTTCGTTCTGTTATGGAACGTGCTGAGAAAGCAGCTGAAGAAGGTAATGGATTAACCGTAGAAGATGTTGATTTATTAAAACTTTTATATTTAGTTCGTTACATTGATGATATCAAGTCTAATATTGAGAACCTTACAATCTTAATGGCTGATTCTATTAATGTAGATAAGATTGAATTAAGACAACAGGTTATCGAATCTTTAGACCGTCTTCAGAGACATAATTATATTGGTCGTAATGGAGAAATCTATCAGTTCTTAACTGATGAAGAACAAGATATTGCACGCGAAATCAATAATCAGAGTATTGATGCAGCAAATGTAATCAGCAAAGTTTGTACAATTATCTTTGATGATATCTATACTACTAAAAAGTATAGATATACAAAGAATGGTTATAACTATGATTTTGATTTTATTAAGTCTGTAGATAATCAGAATCATGGTAATTCTAATGGTGAAATGACACTTAAGTTCATTACTGAAGCAAATGATGATTCAAGTGAATTAAGATTAATTACAGAATCAAAAGGCTATGAAGCTATCTGTAAGTTATCTGAAGAATATTCAATCTTTAGTGATATTGAAAATGCCTTAAAGATTGAAAAGTATATACGTCAGAAGAATGTGAGTCAGTTAGCTGAATCAACTCAGACTATAATTAACTTAAAGCAGAAAGAAGCACGTAGACTAATAGGAGATGCAAAAGAACATATTAGTGATGCTATCTTACATGGAAAGTTCTATATAGATGGAGACCAAAAAAATATTAGTGGTAATAATGCAAAGAGTGTGTTAGATAATGCATTAGAAACATTAGTAGAACATACATATGATCATATTACTGATATAGAAGAATCAGTAAGTAATGATGCAGACATTCGTACTATTTTGAATGGTAATGTAGGAATGGAGGGAATGGAAGCCAATCAGGCTGCTTGTGATAATGTTTATAGTTATTTAGAAACAAAGTATGAACAAAAAATGCCTGTTTCTATGGCAACACTTCAGAGTAGATATCAATCTATACCATTTGGATGGAAAGAAATAGATATTGCCGCAATTGTCGCAAGACTTATTCAGGCCCAAAGAGTAACTGTAAAACACTCTGGACAAACAATACAGCCCAATGATGCCCACCTAGTAGACTATTTACGAAAAAAGAGTGAAATAGGACAGACAAATATTTCTATTAGAGAAACTATACCTGCTAGAAAAATGAAGCAAGTTAAAGATATTTTAAAAGACTATTTTGATGTTATGGATATTCCTGCAGATGAAGATAGCTTAGTAGCTTATATAGTGGAGCATTTTAATAATGAAAAAAAGAATCTTGAAGATATGCAGAAGAAGAATGATTCAACTGTTCATCCAGGCGCAAGTGAAATCAATGAAGCAATGTCTTATGTAAATAAAGTCTTATTAGCTAAAGATGATAATATTGCATTGGTAAACACTATTTGTGATTTAGAAGATGATCTTTTAGATTCAAAAGAAGCAATGAGAGATGTAGAAAACTTCTATACTTCACAGATTAAACTATATGATAATGCATCTAAAACAAGACTAAATGTGATTACTTATGAAAGGGATTATTTATATGATATTCCAGTAGTAAAAGATGCTGTAGATCAAATTACAGATATCATTAAAATTACTGATAATTATAGATATAATCGTATTCCTCAATTAAACGAATGTATTTCTGTTATTGAAGAAGAAAAGTCACAAGTGGTAGATTCAAAGAAGGAAGAACTTAATGATTTAATTGATTCTTGTATGTTTGAAGTGAAATATAAAGCTGATTCTAGTGTAAAACTCAAAGATATTTTAGATTCAGCTAAGCATCAATTTGATACAAAAAGAGATGAAGTTAATAGAATGAGTGACTTAGTTGCATTAGATGCAAAGAAGAATACTATTATTAACTTAAAAGATAAGATTATTAGAGATATGGATAAGGTACTTAATCAGAAAGAAGTATCAAATCATGATGAACCTATAACTCCAAAAAAGAGAAAGAAACAGGTACGTGAACTACAGCGTACAGTATTCTTTGGTCAGGCTAATTTATCTAGTGCTGCTGATGTAGATCGTTATCTAGCAAACATAAAAAATAGATTATTAAGTTATATTAACGATGATGAAGAGATAAAGATTAAGTAGGAAGGAATAAGTTTATGAATAAGACAGTTATTAAAAACTTCGCAGTAGATGCACATAAACAACTTGTTGAACAGATTAAAGTCAAAGCATATCAATATGGTGTAACTGATAATTCATGTCCGGAGTTAAATACTGAATCAATAAACGGTAAATTATTATCTGATGTTGAAAAGTCTCAATTAAATGCTTTGATTAAGGCAGTTAATATTCATGGGTATAATCATGTCATTGAAGAAGTAGCATATACTTGGTTTAACCGTTTTATTGCATTACGTTATATGGAAGTTAATAATAACCTTCCTCAAAGAATTAGAGTGTTTACTAATGGAAATAATGAGTTTAAGCCTGAAATTCTTGCTGAAGCTATTCACCTTGATTTAGAAGGATTAGATAAGCAAAAAGTATTTGATTTTATTGATACCAATAATCAGGACGAATTATATAAATATCTTTTACTTGCAATTTGCAATGATATGAATAAATATCTTCCTGAAATGTTTACAGCATTTGATCAACAAAACTATAAAGTATTATTAATACCTGATGGATTATTAAAAGAGGATAGTGTCCTTGCTAAATTAATTCGAGATATTCCTGAAGAGGATTGGAAGGAATCAAATGATGGACCATCTAATGAAGTTACTATGATTGGATGGATGTATCAGTATTATATTTCTCAAAGACATAACGAAGTAGTGAATATAAGCAAAGGAACTGTCAGTAAAGAAGATATTTCTGCTGCAACAGAATTATTTACCACAGATTGGGTTGTTAGATATATGGTAGATAACTCTTTAGGACGTTATTGGATTGAAAGAAATCCAAATAGTGAGTTAAAGAATAAGCTTAAATATCTTGCAACAGGAAAAGATGGTTCATTACCAATTGTAGAAAATGATTCTAAAAAGCCAGAAGAAATAACTTTTTTTGATCCGTGCATGGGATCTGGTCATATTCTTTCTTATGCTTTTGATGTTTTAATGGAAATATATAGGGAATGTGGTTGGCGTGATAAGGATGCAGCAGTCTCTATTGTTGAGAATAATTTGTATGGATTAGATATTGATGAAAGAGCATATCAGCTTGCGTACTTTTCAATTATGATGAAAGGCCGTCTTTATAATAGAAGATTCTTAAAAAGTAACGTAAATAATCATCTTTCAAATATTGTAGAAACTAATGATCTGGATTCATTATCTTATTTTGGAATGGAAGAAAACGAAGAATATAATGAGATATCTACTTACTTGTTAGATACTTTCAAGGATGCATTAGAATTAGGTTCGCTAATTGAAGTGGAAACAAAAGATTTTGAAAGTTATAGTTCTTACATCTACAATATTTATAATAATGCAGAAAATACATCTGATTATTATTATTGGAGAACAGATAAATATGATCAAATCATCAAACTAATTAAGCAGGCAAAAATATTATCAAACAAGTACTGTATTACTACTACAAATCCACCATATTTAAATAAAATGTCTGGGGAGTTAAAGAAGTATGTAGTAAAGAATTATAAAGCATATTCTTCAGATTTATTTGCGGTATTTATTAAGCGTAATTTTGAGTTTACTGTAGAAAATGGATATTTAGGTTTTATGACTCCATTTGTATGGATGTTTATTAAATCATATGAACAATTACGTAAATTTATAATTAGTGAGAAGTCAATAGCAACTTTAGTTCAGATGGAATATTCGGCTTATGAAGAAGCAACAGTGCCAATATGTTCATTTGTTTTAAAGAATGGCGAAGCAATGGAAAAAGCATTGTGCTTCAGATTATCTGATTTTAAAGGAGGAATGGAAATTCAAAATCAAAAAGTTCTGGAAGCGATTAACAGCAAAAATTGTGGGTATTTCTATGAAACTGAGCAAAGTAACTTTTCAAAAATCCCTGGTTCACCGATTGCATATTGGGTAAGCGAAAGAATTTTTAATGCATTTCTTACCAATAAGGTTGATTCAGTTGCCTTTTCGGACGGCCAAATTCTGACTGGTGATAATAATAAATTTCTACGAATGCTTTGGGAGGTTGATGCTACTCAGGTTCATAAAGATGGGCGTTGGATGCTTCACGCCAAAGGTGGCGAATATAGAAAGTGGTCAGGTAATTTAGAGTGGGTTGTAAAGTGGTCTGATGATGCTATTAACTACTATAAGACAGACCGGATAGCTCGTTTTCCTAAAGATTACATTCTTTTTAGAAAAGGCGTTACATGGAGTTTGGTTTCAACAAACCCAACATTTGGTGCTCGTTTCTTAAGCGAAAGGGAAACCTTTAACAAAGCGGCTGCGACAATTTTGTTTAACGATGAAAAATACGTAAATTATACACTGGCTTTGCTCAATTCCTCAGTAGTAAATTATTTGACTAAAATTATTAATCCAACCTTAAATAACAATATTAAGGACATTCTTGCTATGCCATTCGTTTATAATGAACATCTAGCTCAGCAGATAGACGATTTGGTTGATGATAATATAAGCATTGCAGGATGTGATTGGGACTCATTTGAAACTTCATGGGATTTCAAAAGACATCCATTAATATGTTATGGTTCTGATAAGATATCTGTTGCTTTTGAGATATGGACAAAAGAATGTATAGAACGCTTTAATAAACTCAAAGAAAATGAAGAAGAACTAAATCGACTTTTCATTGATGTTTATGGATTACAAGATGAGTTAATTCCTAATGTAAAGGACACGGATATTACAGTTTGTAAGGCTAATTTACAAAGAGAAATTAAAAGCTTAATTTCTTATGCAGTTGGCTGTATGTTTGGCCGTTATTCTTTAAATACAGAAGGATTGACATATGCAGGTGGAGATTGGGATAGCAGTAAATATAAGACATTTATTCCTGATTTCGATAATATTATTCCTATCTGTGATGAAGAGTATTTTGAAGATGATATAGTAAGAAGATTTATTGGATTTATTAGTTGTATATATGGTGAAGATACATTAGACGAAAATCTTCAATTTATTTCTAATGCGTTAGGTGGCAATGGTAATCCAAGGGATGTGCTACGTGATTACTTTATTAGGGATTTCTTTAAGAATCATTGTAAAATATATCAAAAACGTCCAATTTACTGGTTATTTGATAGTGGTAAAAAAAATGGATTTAAAGCTTTAGTATATATTCACAGATACACACCAGATTTAATTGCTAGAATGAGAACAGGATACATACATCCATTGCAGTCACAATATAGAACTCAAATTGAAATGTTGAATAATCAGATAGATAATTCATCATCAACGAGTGAAAAAGTCAAACTAAAGAAAAAGTTTAAAAAGATAACTGAGCAGGCAGAAGAACTTGGAAAATATGAAGAAAAGATACATCATTGGGCAGATAAGATGGAACCAATGGATTTAGATGATGGTGTAAAAGTTAACTATGCTAAATTCCAAGAACTACTTGCAAAAATCAAATAAATATGAAAGGAGTAGTTTTATGACGTATATTGATGAAATTATTTCACAGTGTGAGGAATTAATAAAATTAAATATAACTAGTTCGTCAAGTAAATTTAAAAGCTGGAAAAATAGAACTGAACGTTATTTATATAACAACTATGGTGAAGAAAGCATTGAATTTAAACAATTTAATGATATAAATTATTCATTAAGTATTTGTACCTTTTATACTGAAGAATCTGAATTTATAAACGCTTGCCATAATGGTTTAAAAGTTGCATTGGAAATGTTAAATGATTTAAAAAGAAGTAGTGGTGTAAGCGAATCAGACGCTATAGAATCTTATGATAATAAGAATGTATTTATCATTCATGGTCATGATGGTGAATTAAAGGAATCTGTCGCACGTACATTGGAAAAGTTTTCTATTAATCCGATAATTTTAAGTGAACAAGAAAATTCCGGACAGACAATTATTGAAAAATTTGAAAATAGTTCTGATGTTGGGTGTGCTATAGCTCTTTTTACTGCAGATGATAAAGGAAAAGGAAAAAATCAAAGTAAATATCAAGATCGTGCAAGACAAAATGTGGTATTTGAAACAGGTTATTTTATGGGTAAAATCGGAAGAGATAGATTGATAATTATTGCTGATAGGGGGATAGAAATCCCTTCTGATTTACAAGGAGTTTTATGGACAGATAGTACAAATTGGAAATTTGATTTAGCTAAGCAATTAAAAACTATAGGATATGATATTGATTTAAATAAATTGGTGTAATTTATTATTAAGAAAATTAAGAAGGAGAGGTTCGGTATGGCTATAGAAGATATAAAAAAAGAATTAGAAGAAAGGTTTGCTGAACCTTTGGATGAATTCTATAAAAGAAGAATTATATTCTGGAATGATGAAGATAGAGACTTTGAAGAAGAAGTTACTCATTTAACGTTATCAAACGCTAAAGTGATAATGTTAAATGAAACAAATCAATTTGCTTCTAAACAGTTACTATCTAGTACAGATCAAGAGTCAAATTATCTTGTATATAACCCATTAGTAGAAGATCCAGAACATGATTGGTTCTTAGATATTAAATTATATAGTGAAGAATATCGTGCAGACCAGATATCTCGCTGGATGCAGGATATGAAGATTGCGAATGTACAAGAACTGCGTAAGGAAATCAAACAGTATAAAGGATTCTTTAATGCAGCAAGTAGACGTAAACGTATAAGTGCGTTTGATGGGACTATTGATAAGAAAACTACACTTTATATGTCCATACTTTCTGCTATATGTAATATAAAAGAAAGAAAACCAGAAAACATTATTAAAGCAGTATTACTAGCAGGTAATGATTTAGATAATGATATTAAGATGGACTTATTAAAATATGGTGCAACTGATATATTCTGGAAGATGGTACATAGCACAACTGGTTTTAATGCATCTGAGAATATCGATGATTTAATGGATCATGTTGTCTTAAGCGCTATTTCAAGAACTATATCTAGTGATGTATTATCTGGACTAGAAGAGAGATACTCTGATATTCATAGTGGATTTTGTTATGATATGATCTTTAGTTGGATTCATGGTAGTGATCAAGATACATTTAAACCTATTAGTGATTTTGTGACAGCTGATTTAAATCTATTAGATAGATTTAATAAGTTTGAAATAGAATATTTGATAGATACAGATGTATTACCTGCTATTGATGAAGTTATTCTCTCTAAGTTAATGCATTACATTATCTCTCAAAATATAAGTACAGATACTATTATGAGTACTGTGGAAAAGAGAAGAACTACTGCTTGGTATGAAAACTATTCTTATTTTTATGAAGGCATTTATCAAGTTGCATTAATTAATAGATTCTATGAAACTCATTTAAATAGTTTCCATCATGTTAATGCTAAGGATATGTGGGACACATATACTTCTGATTATTATCAGATGGATACATACTACAGAGAATTCCATAATGCTTTCTCTAACTGTTTACAAGTAACACACCCATCACTAGATGATGATTTTAAAGACTTAGCAGATTATGTAGAAAAAGAATATAAAAATTGGTATTTAGAAAAATTAGCTTTTAATTGGAATAAAGTAATAGAGAAGGATTTAAGTACTACAGGTCATATTACATGTATTGCACAACAAACAGATTTCTATAGAGATGTTGTAAAGAAAGTAGATGGTAAGGTATTTGTTATTGTGTCTGATGCTATGCGTTATGACGTTGCATATACTCTTGCAAGACAATTAGAACTAGAAACTAATGCAGATGTAAAAATAAGTGCACAGCAAGGTATATATCCAACTATTACTAAATTTGGTATGGCAGCATTATTACCACACAAGAAACTAGAAACAGTTGTACAGAACGAATCTATTAAAGTATTAGTAGATGGTCATACAAGTGAAATGAGTGATAGAGATGGCATACTAAAGAGTTATAGTGAAAATAGTATGGCTTTAAAATATAAAGATATCATTGGTATGAAACTTGATGAGAGACGTAATGCTATTAAGGGAAAAGATATCATTTATATTTATCATGATAAGATAGATGCTTCTAGTCATAACGATGAAAGTACAGTCTTTGATGCATGTACAAATACTGTTCAGGAATTAAAGAATTTAGTAAATATTATTTGTGGTAGTTTAAATGGTGTAAATGTCATTATTACTTCAGACCATGGTTTCTTATATACATATCAAGGATTGAATGAAGAAGATAAAATGGAACGTTCTTCATTCAAGAAAGATATTATTGAACAAGGACGCCGTTACGTAATAACAGATAATCAAGCTAATCCAGACTTCCTAATGCCAGTAAAAGGTATTTACAATGATTCCAATATGCTAGGATTTGCGCCTAGAGAGAATATACGTATTAAAGGGGCTGGTGGTATTAACTTTGTACATGGTGGTACAAGTCTTCAAGAAATATGTGTACCAGTTATTGAATATAAATTCTTAAGATCAGGTTATAAGGCACTTAAGCTTAATAAAGATAAATATGATACTAAGACAGTACCTATTGTATTACTATCTTCTAATAGAAAAATAAGTAATATGATATTCAGTTTAAATTTCTATCAAAAGGAACCTGTTAAGGATAACTATGTAGCATGTACATATATTGCTTATATTGAGGATTCTTTAGGTAAAGAAGTAAGTGATAGACAAAAGATTATTGCAGATAAGACAAGTACTATTGCAAAAGATAGAGAGTTTAAATGTACATTTAACTTAAAATCACAGAAGTTTGATAGTAAGGATAGTTATTATCTAATGATTATTGATGAAGAAGGCAAACAGGTACCTATTAGGGAAGAAGTACATATTGATATTGCAATGGCTATTGATGAGTTTGATTTTTTCGGTTAATAAAAGGGCTCTAAGCCCTTTACATGGAGTGTATGGTAAATAATCAGGTTCAATTCCTGATCATTCCTCAGTTAAAGTAGTATTAAATTGAATGTGACAAGGAGCAAAGTATAAATTTGGGTTTAAAAATCTGTTTGCAAAATAGAAAAGGTGGTGTATATAATATGGAACTAGATTTATCGGGAATTGATTTATTTGATGCTGATAACATTATTTTTGATAAACGTAAAACGTATATTTATGGCCCTAATGGCACAGGGAAAACAACAATATCTAATCAAATAAAAAAGATGAGTAATGATTATGATGTATATGTGTTTCAAGGATTTGAAAGTGTTATTTCGTCAGATAAAACTTTAAACGCCATAGTTTTAGGAACAGAGAATGTTGAAATTTCTCAGCGATTAGATAAGATTAATGTTTTAATAGAAAACAAGCAGAAAGAAATTGATGATATAAAGGAAACAATTAGTGAACCTGAAAACCAAAATCAACAGAATTATTGGACGAAAAAAAATGATGCTGAGGAACAATATAATCAAGAGTTATCTAATCTTCAAAGATTATACAGAGAATCTGCTTCATTCATAAAAAAACTGAATAGACCACAGGTGGCTCAAACAAGTTATAATAAGAATAATTTTGAAAATGATATATTGTCTGCAAAGTATATGTCTAAAACAGAAATAGAGTTAGCCGAATCAACAATAAATACAGAAATTAAAATGCTTGGAGACGTTACTTTTCCTAATTATGACATGCAAGAAATGTTATTAAAAGTTAAGAGAATTATCGAAGAGAATATACAGGAACCTGTTAAGTTAGATAGAATTGATAATTCTCAAAAGAGGAAGTTTGTTAAATTAGGATATGATCTTCATCATAAGGGTGATATTTGTTCTTTCTGTGGAAATAAAATTAATGATAAAGTCTTTGATGAATTAGATAATTATTTTTCAGAAAGTAATATTAGTGATTATCAAAAGAAAATAAATGAAATGATTGAAGAGATTAATCAGATTAAAACAAATATTTCCTTGTTTAATATAAATGGAGAAGCATATCCTGATTATTCAGAAGAACTAACAAGAATTAAAAATCAATTGCAGGGTATTAAGAAAGCTAACATTGATTTTCTTAATGAATTACAAAATAATCTCGATTATAAATGTAAACATTTATTTGAAAGCTTAGAGTCAATAACTTTGGAACTTCCGGAGGATTTTAAAGTAATAAAGAATGATTATATTGAATTAAGGGAAAAAAATAATAGTATTGATTTACCTAATAAACAAAAGGAAGCTAAAAATTCATTAAGATTGCATTATGTAAAACAGAAACTTGAAGAAATACAATATGATAGACATATGGGAAAACTTGAAAAACTTGGTGAACAAAAAGATAAGAGTATAATAGATTTTGAGCAGCAATGTAGAAGAATAAGTGAAGGTAGTCCATTGCAAATAGAGTTATTGGAATTAAAAAAATCATATAAAGAACTACAGAGTCAAACTTTAAGTGAGACTAAACTAGTGGATATCATTAATTCTAAATTAAGAACTATGGTTTCTTTTGAATTAAATCATGCTACAGACGAATCAAATCATGGTATTTATAATATAAAGGATACTTCAAGTGGTCAAGTAAGAGATATTACAAAGCTCTCAACGGGAGAAAAAAACATCATAGCATTCTTGTATTTTATTGAAAAAATTCATTCTTTTAATCCAGATGATATTGTTAAAAAGGACAAAATTGTGGTTTTTGATGATCCAATGTGTTCAAACGATGATGGAATGCAGTATTTAATTATGGAAGAACTGAATAAATTGATAAAGAAAGACATTAATGGAAATGATAGGTTTATTTTGTTAACACATAATAAGCATTTTTATATAAACACAAAATATAACATAGATTACAAAAAAGATTGTGCAATTCATTTTCAATCAATTAATGGTAAAACTGTTATACAGAAAATAGATAAGAAAGAGAAAGATTTTAAAACGAGTTATGATGCGTTATGGGATGAATTAAAGGTTTTGTATAATTATGACCAAGCTAAGGCTGAACTATTATTAAATCCAATAAGGAGAATCATAGAAACATATACTAACTTCAATGCAGTATCTCTAACAAAATTCTATAATAAAGTTTCCGGTGCAAAAAAGTTATTTGATGTTAATTCACACTCTATAGATGATTTACAAGCTGAATTAAATGGTAAGACTAAACAAGAAATTTTGGATTTATTTAAACAGTGTTTTTATTTAAATAATGCAAAAGATCATTTTGATACACATTGGAATGCAAATTGATGCTTTAAATTGAATTGTTTTTTGCATCTCAATAAGATATTGCTTTGTTATTTATTTAGGAATTTTTATCTTTTATGCAGAATGACTGCTATTGAAATCAAATTTAACTATAGTATTATTTAGGAGGTTTTTTATGGCAAATCGAGACGAAATAAAAACGAAGTTACGTGATAATTTTGCTGGTAGAATAGTAAGAAAAGACCTTACTAAAAAGATAAAAGAAGGTGCAAATGTTCCTGTTTATGTGCTTGAATTCTTATTAGGACAATATTGTGGTTCTGATGATGAAGAAATCATTGAACAGGGAATAAACAAAGTTAAGAAGATTCTATCTGATAACTTTGTAAGACCTGATGAAGCACAAAAAACATTATCTACATTACGTTCAAAAGGCTTCTTTACAGTCATAGATAAAGTTACTATCAATCTTAATATACGAAAAGATAGATATGAAGCTGAATTCTCTAACTTAGGAATAAAAGAGATTCCTGTATCAGAAGAATATCCACAAAAGTATGATAGGTTATTATGTGGTGGTATTTGGTGTATTGTTCAATTAGAGTATGAATATGATGAAGAAGATAAGTTCTCAAGTCCTATCAAGATTGCTAAATTGAATCCAATACAGATGCCACATGTTGATATCAATGAACTAAAAGAAGGACGTAAATCATTTACTAAGAATGAGTGGATTGATGTCATATTGCGTTCTATTGGAATGGAACCTGATCAATTAAATGAGAGAGAAAAGTGGTTATTACTATTACGCTTAGTACCACTTATAGAGAATAATTATAACTTATGTGAATTAGGTCCTAGAAGTACAGGTAAATCACATGTATATAAGGAAATATCTCCAAACAGTATTCTAGTATCTGGTGGTCAAACTACTGTTGCTAATCTGTTCTATAATATGGGTAAAAGAACAATAGGGTTAGTAGGTCTTTGGGATTGTGTTGCTTTTGATGAAGTAGCAGGTATTAAATTCAAGGATAAAGATGGTATTCAGATTATGAAGGATTACATGGCATCAGGTTCTTTTGCTCGTGGTAAAGAAGAAAAAGCAGCCAGTGCATCTATGGTATTTGTAGGTAATATTAACCAGAGTGAAGATGTATTATTAAAAACATCTTCACTTTTTGATCCATTTCCATCAGAAATGGGTACAGATACAGCTTTCTTAGATCGTATACATTGTTATTTACCAGGTTGGGAAGTACCTAAGTTTAGACCAGATCATTTTACTGATGACTATGGTTTTATTACGGACTACTTTGCTGAATTTATCCGTGAATTAAGAAAAACACAAGAAAGTGATGCTTTAGATAAGTACTTTAAATTAGGTAAGAACTTAAATCAACGAGATACTATAGCTGTAAGAAAAACAGTATCTGGTTTAGTTAAACTTGTATATCCTAATGAAGACTATACAAAAGAGGAATTAGAAGAAATTCTTCGTATAGCTCTAGAAATGCGTAGACGTGTAAAAGAACAATTAAAGAAAATTGGTGGTATGGAATTTTACGATGTAAATTTTTCTTACATAGATAATGAATCATTCGAAGAGAAGTTTGTATCAGTACCAGAACAAAGTTCTAGTACTCTTATCCCAGACGGTATATGTAGTCCAGGACAAGTTTATACTGTGTCTCCTGGAAAGTCAGGAATGATTGGATTATTTAGATTAGAATCACAAATTCTACTAGGTAATGGTAAGTTAACATGTAATGGAATAGGTGCAGATAGAGAAACTAGAGAAAGTACTCAGAATGCATTTAACTATTTAAAGGCCAATAGTAATCATATTAGCCAGTCTATTAGTACAACGAATAAGGATTATATTATCCAGTATCAAGATTTACAGGGTATTGGTATGACCAATAAGTTGTCTTTATCTACTCTCATAGCATTATGTTCTATAGCATTGAATAAGCCTACATTAAGTTCTATGGCAGTGTTAGGAGATATTAGTGTAAGTGGTACAGTATCAAAAGTAGAGAATCTAGCTAATACTTTACAGGTATGTTTAGATTCTGGTGCTAAACGAATACTTCTACCTACTGTTTCTGCTGTGGATATCGGAACAGTGCCTTCTGAATTGATAGGTACATTTAATTTGGTGTTCTATCAAGATGCGAGTGATGCAGTGTTTAAGGCGTTAGGAGTTGAATAAGCAAAGTTTTGTGAAAAGGAGGAAGAGATAATGGAACCCACTAAAATAATAGAATTTTTGAATCAAATCCCTGGCTTTTCAAATAGTATTTCTTCAATTGTTGGAGCTATAATAACAGCAGTCTTTTTAAGAAGAAACACTAAAACACAAGAATTTGAAAAGATTAAGGCAAATAAGCTTGGTGAAGTGGTTAATGATTTACTCGAATCAGGGAAAATGACTTTAACTGAATATTATAAAACCAAAAATTTCTTAAAAATAGCAGAAATGGCAGATAGCATGGTTCAAGAGAAAAGAAATAACTCAATTGATAAGCAATATAGCTTTGATTGGTTTATTAGATATTATGAAGCATCCGGAAATATTAGTGATAAAGAAATGCAAGTTTTATGGGCCAAGATATTAGCTGGAGAAATAGAAAAACCCTCTTCATATTCTTTAAGAACGTTAGATGTATTGAGAAATATGAGTAAAGAAGAAGCAGAATGCTTTGTTAAAATATGTAATGCTTCTATTAAGATTGAATCTGAAAAATATGTAATTCCTGCTGATCAGGATTATCTTTCAAAGAATGGTATTGATTATTCGGATATTTTGATGTTAGAGGAGATTGGATTAATTAATAGTGGTTCTGGTATTCACATAAATGATGATTTAGAAAGTAATACTAGATATAAACTTTATATGTATGATAGTTTGATAGTAAAAGCTATTGCAAGCGAAAAAAGGAAATTTTCACTTAGAGTATATCCTTTTAAAAATGTAGGTAATGAATTGGCTACTTTAATCGATAGAGAAAGTAATGAAGAAAATTTTTTGAACTTGTGTAAAAAATTACAAGATAGTAATCCAGGAGTATTAATAACGGTTCATAGAATAATTCCATCGAAAAACGAAGACATAATTTGTGAAGATGAGAATCTTTTAGATAGTATGAAAGATTCAGATTAAGTGTTTATGATAAGGAAAATTTAAAATGCATTTATGTTTTCTATATGTTTTTTGTGGCTTGCAGTTTCTTAAATGATTAACTAGACTTTATTGATTATATGGTATGTTGGTACGAATAAAGAACTAGCATATTATTTAAGAGAACGTATAAAGTAGAGGATAACTAACATGAGAGAAGAAACAGTAAATAGAATTAGAAAATTCACAGAAGATAGAGACTGGGATCAATTCCATTCACCAGCTAATCTAGCTAAGTCTATAGTAATAGAAGCAGCAGAACTATTAGAATGTTTTCAGTGGTCTGATGATAATTATGATTTACAGCATGTTAAAGAAGAACTTGCTGATGTTATTGTATATAGTCAGAATCTATTAGATAAGCTAGGATTAGATGCTGATGAGATAGTGAATATGAAGATGAGTCAGAATGAAGCTAAGTATCCTGTAGAGAAGGCTAAGGGCAAGAGTGATAAGTATACTGAATTATAGCATGTAATTAAGTTGTAAGTACAATCCAGTGAAAGATATGGAAAGATGGTATCTATGAATATCATCTTTTTCTGTGCTTAGAAATAAAAACAGAAAGCATAATTGTGCTTTCTGTAATGTATCTTATATGATTAAAATTGCTTTTAAAGAAGTAGTGAATTCTTCTCTAATATCCTGTATTTGATGAAGACACCATTGAATACCACATCCATAACATATATGTTCAAGGACGTTATAAATAACTAAAGGATCATTTCTATTTGATATTTGATTTGCCTTTTGTGCTTTAAGAATTAAGTCAATTACGACTTCTTTTAAAGCATCTATTTCATTGAATGTACCTTTATTTTCTTTCAGGTTAGATATATATAGCTGACAATATAATTCCTGTTGGAATTGAAGCATGTGTGCAATGATAAGATCAAAAGCATCAATGATTTGTTGTACATAATCAGTATGTGTTTCTGCATTTGATTTTAATTCATCTATTTTTTCATTGATATCATCAAAGAAGAAAGAAAGTAATTCCTCTTTTGAATCAATATAACGATAGAATGTTGTTTTTGTAATAGAACAGGCAGCACAGATATCATTGACTGTAGTCTGATCATAACCATTTTCCATAAATAATTTATAGGATGTATTAATAATTGTATTCTTTAAATCTTTGTACATTTTTTATCACCTTTTACACTATAGCATAAAAAGATGAAAAAAGATTGTGAATTATTAAACATTGACAATAAAGCGGTTACATTATAAAATGTTACCGAGGTAACAAAAGGAGAACAGGATATGAGTTATGAAAAATTATTTACACCATTTAAAATCGGAAAAATGGAAGTAAAGAACAGATTAGTTATGTCTCCAATGGGGACAAATAGTGCATTAGCTAATGGACGTAAAACAGACAATGAAATTGATTATTTCATTGAAAGAGCTAAAGGTGGAGTGGGTATGATTATCATGGGATGCCAGCCACTTAATGAAAAAATTGCTCAAGGGTCTATGGAAGGTTACATGGATAGTTTTACTGTATTACCTTCTCTTACAAGTGTATGTGATGGAGTACATCGTTATGGTGCTAAGATTGTTTGTCAGTTAACACCAGGTACAGGTAGAAATGCGTTTCCAGATACTTTAGGAAATCCACCAATGTCAGCATCTGAAATTCCATCAGCATTTGATCCAAATTTAATGTGTCATGCTCTTACAAAAGAAGAAATTGCTCAGATGATGAATGATTTTAAATTTGCAGCAGGTGTAGCAATGGATGCCGGTTATGATGCAATTGAAATTCACGCTCATGCAGGATATTTAATTGATCAGTTCTTATCTCCAGTATGGAATAAGAGAACAGATGAATATGGAGGAACTCCAGAGAAAAATACACGTTTCGCAAAAGACATTTACCATGCAATACGTGAAGTGGTAGGCCCAGATGTACCTATTTTATTTAGAATTTCTTTAGATCATCGTTTTAATGGTGGTAGAGATCTAGAATACAGCATGAAGATTCTTAAAGAACTAGAAAAAGAAGGTATTGATGCATTTGATATTGATGCTGGATGTTATGAAACACTAGATTATATTTTCCCACCTGCATATTTAGGTGAATCATGCATGTCATATGTATGTGAAGATGCAAGAAAAGCCGTGAATGTTCCTTTAATTAATGCAGGAGCACATAATCCAGATAGTGCATTAGAATTAATTGAAAGTGGAAATGCTGATTTTGCTTCTTTTGGTAGAGCACTTATTGCTGATCCAATGATGCCTAAGAAACTAATGAAGAATCATAGTGAAGATGTAAGACCTTGTCTAAGATGTAATGAATACTGTATTGGTCGTATTTGGAATCATCATACAAAACTAGGATGTGCTGTTAATCCACAGGCTATGGAAGAAGTAAGATTTAAACTTGAAAAAACTGAAGATCCACAGAATGTTGTAGTTATTGGAGCTGGTCCTGGTGGTATGGAAGCTGCTAGAGTAGCTGCTTTAGAAGGTCATCATGTCACTTTATTTGAAAAAGAAGATCATTTAGGTGGTACTATGGGAGATATCTGTACAGCCCAGTTCAAATCTAATATTAAGAAATTAACTGAATGGTATAAAGTACAGTTAAGTAAATTTCCTGTGGATATTCATCTTAATACTACAATTACTGGTGAAGAAGATATTCTAAAAACATGTGATGCGATTATTGTTTCAACAGGTGCAACACCTTTTACTCCTTCAATTCCTGGTATTGATGGTAATAATGTTGTGAATATTGTAGAAGCACATAGAAATGAATCACTTATAAAAGGTGATAAGATTGTAATCTGTGGTGGAGGAGCATCAGGTTTAGATGGTGCTATTGAAATTGCTGAAGAAATGCATAAAGATGTAACTGTTGTAGAAATGCTTCCTGAAATGGGTAAAGACGTATTCTTTATCAATAAGATTTCATTATTCAATAAATTAGCTGAAAACAATGTTAAGCTTATGACAAATACGAAAGTAACAGCTATTGATGAAACAGGATTAACAGTTGAAGAAAACGGCATTGAAAAGCATATTGAAGCAGATACAGTCATCTCAGCTTTTGGTATGAGACCTAATACAACTCTTTCAGATTTATTGAAACAAAAGTATCCAATGAAAACTAGAGCAATTGGAGATTGTGATAAATTAGGAAAGATTGGTGAAGCTGTAAGAGAAGGTTTCTATGCAGCAAGCAGTTTAGATTAGTATTTTGCTGTTCTACTAGGTAGTAGATATGTAAGTAAAATGATTTTAGTGGACGAATGAACCACTACGACTTAATTAAATGATTATGCAAAAGGGAACAATCAAATTTTGGTTGTTCCCTTGAATTTTTATATATACAGTGAGACAAATAACTACTTGTGTGTGGCAAGTGTGTATATTTACTTTTATGAATTTTAAGTAGTATTAATTCTGATTATGTTGACCATGTATTCCGACTAGGTTGACCAAGAGTTCCGATATACCTGACCAACTATTCCGATAGGGTTGATCAACTAACTTATTTACATATGTATCCTAGAACGGTTAACGCCGTTCTTTTTATATTAACAACAAAAAATAAAATTATTTCTATTAACCCCTCATAAAAGGCATTGTAGAAACTTAACTCAATACATTTATTTTTTAAATAGACTACAATAGAACTATAGAAAGAAGATACATCAAGAAGGGAATATCAATCATATGAAAAAAATCGATAAAGATACCATATTTGTTTATTTTATACTTTTTAGTTTCATTATTCTAATAATATTAGGGATTGTAGTAGTTGTTGTAGATTTCATACAAGGTCCAATACCTAATTATTTGAAGTATAGTTTTAAGAATACAGAAGTCGCAGAATTGTACCAAAAAGAATATGTACCAGAAATACAAGAAGATATTCAAACAATTGATCTTCCAGATGTAACTATTAAGGTAGATCGTTGTAGCTATACTGAATTCAACAAAACATTTGGTTTACCTGTATATCAACTAGACTTCACTTATTCAAGTCATACAGTTGATGATTATTATGAATCAGCTATTGATTCTAAACGTGGTGCAAAAGACTTATTCTACAAGATATTAGAAGTAAATGCGAATAAGAATTATTATGAGAATGAATCTAAAATATTTTGGGATGGTGAACCTTTTGAATCAGAGGGAAGAATGGTGTTGTTCCAAGAAGATGATAGATTTGTGATGAAATTATCTGGTGACGAGCATAATTATGAGATAGAAAACCAACAGTATTATGATAGGCTCACTATTGATGGTGAAGTAGTATATGAATTAAATAAACCTGGACCAACTAAATATCCTTATACTCCATCAAAACCTAAGAAGGAATACAATAGTTACGAATCAAGTGGATCATCTAGCTCCTATAATGATGGCTACAATTCAGCAATAGACGATGGTGATTATGATCATGATAGATATCGTAATGATCCTTCTTATAGACAAGGTGTAGATGATGGTTTTGATGAAACAGATGAAGATTATTAAGAGGAGATGATGAATATGGAAAAAGAATGGCTTATGACTCCAGATGTAGCATATGAGAGATTGGATTGGGCAATTTACAATCATAATGCATGTCCTGAAACAGAACATATACTACATATTTATCTTGATCATGAAAAGAGGGAAATTACTATACCACCTAAAGAACTTGCGAAAAAACTTATGGAAGCAGATAAGAATCACTTAATGGATAATGATATATTCAATTTCATTAATAAAGCACTACGTGATGGATACTATTCTATAAAAGATCCATGGTGTTCATATTATTTAGGCTGCTTGCATTATTTTGAAAGATTTAATAACGTGAATTATGAAAAGGCATTTAACTACTTTTCAAAAGAAAAGCATATAGGGCCTTCGACTGTACTATTAGGTGAATGTTATTTTTATGGTAGAGGAACAGAACAGAATTATGAAAAAGCCTTCTTCTGTCTTGTCCAAAGTGCTTTGACAGATAACAGTGCACGCTCTTTGTATCTCTTGGGTGATATGTATTTGAATGGATACTATGTAGATAAAGATATACCAGAAGCTAATGATCTGTATTTTCATGCTTTAGAAGTTGCTGATGAAGTGGATTCATCCAGCGAAACAAAAGCAGAAATATATGAACGATTAGGTAAAGTGTACTTATTAAGACCAAAGACATTAGAAACATTGCACTTTGCTCTTAAGACTTTCAATTTAGCAGAACAACATTACTTAGAAACTATGCAGGAATGCATGTTTTCTCTAAAAGATAAAGTAAAAGAAATACGTAACCTACAAATGGAAGTAAGAGAGTATTTAGATGATTTGATTCTTATGGATAAAGAACCAGTGAGTTAGTATTCTTTTGAAGAGATGATTTCTCTAATGAAATACGATATTTAATTGATTGGTTTGAAATATCTAAAACTCTTCAAAATGCAATATGGACTACTTGGCTGTATGTAATACAACTATGATGTGTTATTAAAATTTGTTTCTTATAGAAAACTACTGTTACAGAAGTAACAAGAAACTGAATTAAAGAAAGAGAGATGTGATTTATATGTATGAAAAATTAACCAAATATTTAGATGAGTTCACAGGAGCAGAATTTGGTACATGGATTATTGACAAGAAGAATGATGGAACACCAGAACATCCACTTCAGTTCCCTTTTGTGAATTATTCATGTGTTGTTGACTATTTTATTGATGATGTATTTTCATTTGTAGATAAGTACGAAGAGGTAGGATTATATAGTTATCAAAAAGTCCTTGAAGAAAATGGTATCAAATGGAATGCGCAATCAATGGAAACAGCAGTGGTTGACGATTTAGACGCTAAATGTGTTGTTGCCTTGATTTATGGTGCTATACGCGCAGAAAGATTTTGTGATGGGACAATACTCACATTCTTAAAAGATGGTACGATTGTACGATGGCTTGAAAGACTTAAAACATTGGATGCAGATGTTGAGAATATTGCTAGAAAGTAGATATAGAAAACGGTGAAGAATGTATCAATGAATATGGAGAATTAGAATAAGATATTGATGTATAGGAACGTAAAACATTTTGAAGGAGATTTATATGGTTAATTTAATTTTATTCCCATCTAGTTATTTTAATGTCTCAAAGGTAGATGAAGATTTACAGGCTGAATATGATGCAGTAAAAGCAACAGGTCTATTTGATGTGATCCTATTTGGATATGATAAATGGTTTGAAGAAGATCAATTAGTCATTAAAGATATACCTCAAGAAGAAAGAACTGCAGTCTATAGAGGATATATGATGAATCCAGAAAAGTATGAAAGGTTTTATCAACATCTTCTAGAAAACAATATCCGTTTGATTACAACGCCAAAAGAATATGAGTTAATGCATATTTTCCCTAATGTATATGAACTATTAAAAGAGGATACTGCAAAAATGAAAATATATCCTCTACATACTCAGATTAATATTGATAGTATTAAACATACTTTTGGTCAATTTATGGTAAAAGATTATGTTAAATCTGTGAAAGGTACAGAGTTTCCTAAGTACTTTGACAAAGATATGACACAGGAAGAATTTGATCAATGGATGGAAGTCTTTTATAAGTATCGTGGTAATCTGTTAACAGGTGGAATATGTATTAAGGAATACCTTAACCTAAAGTATTATGGTGACCACACCAATGAATACAGAGTATTTTATATAAACAATAAAATAGCAACTATCACTAGAAATTCAGGACAGTATATATATGCACCATTACCACCTCAGCAATTGTTGGAAAAGTATACTTATCTGGAAAGTGGATATTATACTATTGACTATGCTGAATTAGAAGATGGTTCCTGGAAAATAATTGAAGCAGGTGATGGTCAGGTTTCAGGTTTAGCAGAGTATCAAGATTATGAGCAGTATTTTAGAATACTCTATGAATACTTAAATAAATAGAATCATACTCAAAGAAAAAACTCACGACAGTGAGTTTTCTTCCGCACCGAGTGCCATTTACATATGTCATTTTATGTGAAAGGTTTTGAAAAATCAATTCATATGTCTAAAAAGACATATTCTTTCACCATATGTCTAAATACTAATAATTATTATAGACAGTATTATCTGTTAACTATATGCACTTTACCATGCCACCATCAACATTTAAAGCAACACCAGTAATATAATGTGCTGGTTCACTAGATAAGAATACAACAGCTGATGCAATTTCTTCAGGTTTAGCATATCTACCCATTGGTATATTTGTCTTAGCAAACCAATCAATAGATTCATCACGACTCATACCAGTAGCACCTGCTAATTGATCACCTAACTGTCCTTCTGCATGCCATAACGGTGTATCGACAGGACCAGGACACACAGCATTTACATTCACATTAAATGCTGCACAATAATTTGAATAATCTTTAGTAATCATAATATCAGCAGCCTTAATAGTATCATAGCTAATTAAACCACCAGGCTGTTTACCAAAGATAGAAGCTGTATTCACAACACTTCCCCAGCCATTTTTCTTAAAGTGAGGAATACATAAATTAGTTAATCTCACTGGTGCATACATCATAAGTTCTGCATGTTTTCTGAATATTTCTTCAGGGAATGTAGCAATATCACCCATTAAAGCTGTTCCTGCATTATTACATAGAACATCAATCTTTCCAAAATGTTCAGCAACATTTTCAATAAAATCTTTGCAGTTCTTTTCGTCTGTAACATCTACTTTTTCAACATAAACTTCATTATCTTTTAGTTCATTCTTTACAGCATTCAACCCTTCTAGATTCAAATCAGCTAATGCGAGTTTTGCGCCTTCTTTTGCATAGGCTTCCGCAATAGCTTTACCAATACCAGAAGCTGCTCCTGTTACAATAACAACTCTGTCTTTTAAGCCTAATTCCATAACAAATCAGTCCTCCTTGTATGTATTATTTATATATATAATTATACGCCTCAATAAAGTGCTTATTGTATCAAAACAGTGTTTTAAAAAATAATTTACCTGAAACAAGACAATTAATTAAAAAAATACTTGAATAAGTACATTGAAAGTGCTATCATTTCACATGATGAAAAACATATAGGATTGTTACTATTGAATTAGGCAAGACCAGAGTAAACCTTCTTATTAGAGGGGTACTTTGGTCTTTTTTTGTTGGTCCTATATAAAAGAAAGGAAAAGGGATAATGAACAAGAAACAAGGTGTTATTGGATTAGTTGCTACGGTTATGATTGCGAATGCGGCATTTGTTGATGTAAGACCAGTCTATGCTGTAGAAAACTTAAATCTTGCTAAAGGATGTACTGTTAATGCAAGTAGTTATGAAGTAGATTCTACATCACCAAGCAAAGCAGTAGATGGTGATATCAAGACTCGCTGGGGAACAGCACAGAACAAAGCTGAAAACGAATGGATTGAAATCAATCTCGGTGGAGAAAAGACAGTACGTCAGATTAATATCAATTTTGAAAGAACTGATGATGCACAGAATATTCTAAGCTATAAAGTAGAATTAGAAGAAGATGGACAATATGTAGAAGTATACAAAAAGACTACTAAAGCGAAACAGAATGAAATCATTCAGTTAGCTAAGGATCATAAAGCCACTAAAGTAAAAGTCACTGTACTTTCTGCAGATGCAGGTACAATCAACTGGAAGAATGTAGGAATCAATGAAATTGAAGTTTATAGTAAAATCATTGAAAAAGCGGATGCTACGCCTAATAAGAACCATATGGCAAACGCTACAGTCACTGCATCAAGTAGTGAAGCTAATACACTAAGTCCAGATAAAGTAAAAGATGGAAGCACAGAAAAAACAAACCGCTGGGCAAGTGATTATGAAACGCCTACTACAAATATCTGGCTCAATACTAAATTTGCTGGACTTACTTTAATTAAAGAACTTAAGATTCATTTCTTTGAAAGAGATGTTGCGCCAATGCCATCTAACGTAAAGAGCTTTGATATTAAATACAAAGATAAAGATGGTGAAGAAAAACTCGCACAAAGCTTTACTAATACAAAGAAGGGTGATGGTTATAACAACGAAGTTGTTGTTAGATTCAAAGAACCTATTGAAGCAAAAGAATTAAAGCTTTGTAACTTTGTTGCTGAAGCAGCATCATGGAATAACGTAAGTATTGCTGAAATGGAAGTATATTCTAATGAACAAACAGCACAGACTGCTACTCTAAACTCTGTTGTATCATCTATTGAATCTCAGTCTAAGACAATTGAAGCAGATGTGAACACATTAGATATGCCAGCTGTACCAGAAGGATTTACTGTAAGAATTAATGGTGCAGACCTTGAACAGATCATCGGTGCTGATGGTAAGGTTGTACATCCATTAGTAGATAAGAATGTGAAAGTATCTTATGTAGTTACAGAAACATCTACAGGAAAAGAAAAGAAGACTGCAGACGTTGACTATGTTGTAAAAGGTATCAATGAACAGGTGACAGGTAAGAATGCGAAACCTACAGTTATTCCAGAAATCCAGGAATGGCATTCAAACTCAACAGAACAGATTTCTGTTAACTCATTAAAGACAGTCACTTATACAGATGATAAATTAAAAACTGTTGTAGATGAATTTGTACGTGATTATAAAGACTTCACAGGTATTACCCTTACAGTGAAAAAAGGTGTATCACAGGCAAATGCATTCAACTTTGAATTAAAAGCACCAGATACTCTTCTAGGTGATGAAGGGTATACAATGGACATCCAGAAAGACCGTATCAATGTTGCTTCTGTTCATACAACAGGTAACATGTATGGTATGCAGACAATCCTTCAGATGTATAAAGAAAATAACGAAGGTTACAACATTGGTAAAATGCGTGACTATCCTCGCTTTAAAACACGTGGATTCTTATTTGACGTAGCACGTAAACCAGTCTCTCTAAGCATGATGAAAGAAGTTGCAAGAACAATGCGTTACTATAAGATGAATGACTTACAGACTCATTTATCTGATAACTATATCTTCTTAGAACAGTATGGTAAAGGTGATAATGAAAATGAAGCATTTAAAGCCTATGAAGCATTCCGTCTAGAATCAGGATTATCTAATGCGAAAGGTGAAACACCTACTGCAAAAGACTATTCTATTTCTAAGAAGGACTTCAGAGAATTCATCCAGGGTGAAAGAGCACTTGGTATGAAGGTAGTACCTGAAATTGATGTTCCTGCTCATGCAACTTCATTTACTAAAGTATGGCCAGAATTAATGGTTCAGAACAAGGTATCACCATTAAATAGAAATAGACCACTTATTGACCATCTTGATGTCTCTAAGAAAGAAACAAAAGATAAGATCAAAGAAATCTTTGATGATTATACAAAAGGTGCTAATCCAGTATTTGATGGAGAAACAACTGTACATATTGGTGCAGATGAATTCTTATCAAACTATACAGCATATCGTGGATTCGTTAATGATTTAGTTCCTCACCTAAAAGAAACAAATACAGTACGTATGTGGGGTGGTTTAACTTGGATCAAAGATAATCCAGTGACTCAGATTAAGAGAGAAGCAATTGATAATGTAGAAATGAACCTTTGGTCAGCTGACTGGGCAGATGGTATTGAAATGTATGATATGGGCTATAAGCTTATTAATACAATTGATGACTTTGGTTACATGGTTCCAAATGGAAACAAAGGACGTGCTAATGCTTATGGAGATTTATTAAACGTAAATAGAATCTTCAATCAGTTTGAAGCAAATAAAGTAAGAGTCAAAGGTGGCGCTTATAAGTATGTTCCTGCTGGTGATGATCAGATGTTAGGTGCTGCATTCGCATTATGGAGTGATAACATCGATAAGAGCGCATCAGGTTTAAGTGAATCTGATCTATACTGGCGTTTCTTTGATGCATTACCATTCTATGCAGAAAAGACATGGGCTGCGACTGGTAAGGAAAAAGGCAGTGCCGATGCTCTCGCAAAACTCGCTCAGGATAAGGGAACAGGACCTAATACAAACCCTTATTACAAAGAAAATAAAAAAGGTGAAAACTATGAAAGCTATGATTTCAATAATGGCTTAAAAGATAGTTCTGAAAACAAACGTGATCTTAAAATAGGTAAGAATGCTGAAGTAAAAGACAAGGCATTAGAATTAAAGGATGGCGTAAGTTATGTCACTTCTCCAATTAAGAAGCTTGGAAATGGAAACAAGTTATCATTTGATATTAAGTTAAAGAAACCTGCTAAACCAGGAGATATCCTATTTGAATCAGATGCTGACTATGGAACACATGATATCAGAATCATGGAAGATGGTAAGTTAGGATTCACAAGAGAACTTTATAACTACTATTTTGATTATGAATTACCTGTAGGTAAGACAGTCAATATCGCAATTACTACAGATCAGCAGAAGACAAGTTTATATGTCAATGGTGAATATGTATGTGATGCAAAAGGTAAATTTATTCATAATGATATTGTAAAGAAAGAAAACATCACACATGCAACTTTCGCATTACCATTAGAAAGAATTGGTTCTAAGACAGAAACAGTTTCTGCAGTTATTGATAACGTAGTAGTCACTGAAAAAGCACCAGAAGTAGATCTTTACAACAAAGCAGCTTGGACAGGAAAAGCAGAATCAGAAACACCAACAGCTCACGGTGGTCAGAATGAAGGTATTATCGGTATGGCATTTGATAATAAAGCTTCTACAATCTGGCATTCAGACTGGTCACAGGCTACAAAAGATAAGGTTCCTACTACATCAGGTGGAGCAGGAAGCGGTAAGGGTGCTGATGGAAGTATCTGGACTGAAATCAAGTTTGATAAAGCATATGAAATCAACCAGGTATCATTTACACCACGTCAGGACTCTAACAGTGGTCAGGTGACTAAAGCATCACTTTATATCCAGACTGAAAAGGATGGAGAATGGGTAGAAGTAGCAAAAGATCAGACATTTGCAGCTAACAAGTCAGAAAAAGTATTTACTTTTGATAAACAGAATGTTTATGGATTCAAGTTTGTTGCAAGTCAGTCAAATGATGGATGGGTTGCTATTTCTGAATTCAATATTGCGAATAAAGAAGTAACTAATAACACTTATACTGTTTATGTAGAAGCAGAAAAAGGTGGAAAAGTAAGTGGTGGTCAGGAAGTTGCAGCAGGTAAATCTGTGACTGTTACTGCAACACCTAATAGAGGATATGTATTTAAGGGATGGTATCGTCCTAACGGTGAAAAAGTATCTGATAAAGCAGAATACACATTCAATGTAAAGGGTAATACATCTTTAATTGCGAAATTTGAAAGATCTGCTGAAGCAGATGTTAAGATTACAAGTATTCAGAAGTTAGATGATTTGACTGTTCTACAGGGCACTTCATTTGATAAGTTAAATCTACCAGAAAAGATTACTGTTACATTTGGAAACAATGAAACAGAAGAAGTAGATGTTGCTTGGAATAAGAATGCTTATAATGCAGATGAATGCAAGACATATGTATTAGAAGGTACATTCACATTACCAGAAGGTTTAGTAAATCCAGATGGATTAAAGGCTATAATCAAGGTCACTGTTGAAAAAGCACCCGCTAAGACATATACAGTTATTGTAGAAACTGATAAGAACATGGGAACTGTTTCTATGGATAAATCAGATGGTACTTATGAAGAAGGTACAAAAGCGACATTAACAGCTTCAGCAAATGATGGTTATGAATTTGTAAACTGGACAGATGCAGATGGAAAAGTAGTAAGTACTTCTAACCCATATACATTTGAAGTAAACGCAAATACTACACTTAAAGCAAACTTTAAGAAAGTAGAAGTAACACCAACAACACCTTCATCAAAAGATATCTTAGATGCAATCATTGCTGGTAATAAAGTACCATCAGTGATTAAGAAGGGCGAAAAAGAACTTGTTCTTCCTAAGGTTCCAGAAGGTTACAACATCAAGATTACTCAGGTAAATCCTGAAGGTATCATCGCATTAGATGGTAAAGTCACTACACCTAAGAAGGATACAGATGTACTTGTTACAATCTCAGTAACAGATGCAGAAGGAAAATCATTCTCAGCAGACTTCATCGTAAAAGTAGAAGGATTAAATGAATCTGATAAGGAAACTCCAAAAGATCCAACTGATGATAAGAAACCTGCTAAGACAGGGGATGCTACATCAATTGCAAGCTGGATTTCTATGATGACAGTTGCAGGTGTAATGTTACTTAAGAGAAAAAGAAGATCTTAAAATTCTACCTCTTGAGAGATAGCATGAAAAATGCTATCTCTTTTTTAGTTATTGCTATTCTTTCTCGTCGTGCTTTATGGAGGTCTCATTATGAATAAGGCAGATACACTATTAAAAATGATCCAAGATGCAATCAATTCTAATAATTATGCTCTTGCAGTACAATTAACTCAACAACTCTATGTTTTCTACAAAGAAACCCTAGGAGAAAATCATTCAGATACATTAGATGATCTGGCTGATTATTATGATAAATTAGGAGACTATAATCAAGCCATACAGTGTGGTCTACAGGTATATGAAATATCAAAACAAGTACTTGGCTTACATCATCAAGACACATTGGCAAGATTAAATAACCTTGCTGCTTATTATAATCATGCGAGAGACCATCATCTAGTCATAGAATTATTTTTTAAAGCTTATAATAATGAAAAAGAAGTACTAGGAAAATATTATTCATATACTTCACAATAATTTATCTTAACCCCTAATTAAAGGTGTCATAGCAGTCCAACTCAATACATAATAATAAAATGTAGAGTATAATAAAGGTGAGAGGAAGTTTCAGGCTTGCCATATTCTCTTGATTATGAAACGTATTATAAAATACTCTATGAATATTTCAACAACAAGGTAGGTGAAACATATGAAGGTTTATGTAAAATGTAAAAAGAATTCTAATTCTGGATTAGTTATTGGGAAAAGTGAAACATTTACAAAAGCAATATATGGCTTTAGTGAATTAGGCTGTGAAATTATACCCTATGAACTATTAGATGGTATATACGATGTCGTTACAAAAGAAGATATAGTAGTTGATTATATTTATCAATGTGAAGAAATATTTAGAAAGTTTGGGTATGATGATGTTCATGTCGATGATTATCCTGAATGCTTAAAGAAGTATTTAGGACGAAAGATTTGGTATGATACGATTGATTCTATTTCTTCTCATGTGGAAAAATGGTCTGCCGGATGGTTTGTTAAACCGGTTAAGTCAAAAGTATTTACAGGAAAAGTCATAAAGAGTATCAAAGATTTAGTTGGATGTGGTAATTGTGAAGAAAACTATGAAGTTATATGCAGTGAAGCAATAGATATTAGAAGAGAATGGCGATGTTTTATTTATTATGATGAAATTTATGATATAAAGCCATATAAAGGGGATTATCATTATACATATGATCCACATGTCATTGATCAGATTATGAAGGATTTTAGAACATGGGAAGAAAGACCAGCAGCCTGCATTATTGATATTGGTGTGACAAGTGATCATAAAACAATAGTAGTAGAATGCAATGATGCTTATTCATCTGGTGATTATGGACTAGAAGACTTCAAATATGCCAGATTTATATCTGCAAGATGGGCTCAGATTTTTGAGCGAGAAGATCCATTCGATTTTAGAAAGTATCAGCCTTGATATTAAGCAATAGATAACAAAAGAGGTAAAGATTGATCTTTACCTCTTTTCAGTTACACTATATAATTTGGCGCTTATGAATAATATCATATCATCTTCATTAATTCAATTTATGTTTAAATATGAGAACACTTATGAATAAATGTGTATCAGTGTTCAAAAATGAGAACACTCATGTAAGAATATGCACTGGTGTTCAATTTTGAGAACACAATAAAAGGGCAGATGCCTGCCCTTAATTACTCTTGATATAGATTGTTATTTGATCATTTTCATGAATATTCTCTACCATATAAGAATACATATTTGTCTGTGTATCAAAATCAATATATTCTACAACCACTTCTTTATCATTCACCTTCACAATAAAGTTAAGTTCTTCTGGAGATAAGATATTCAATGCATTCATTTCAGGATAATACTCTAAATAAATAGTATGATCATCCGTATCATTACTTCCTCTAGATCCACAAAGAGATAATTGATTTAACTGCAGTGATGCATCCATATTATTCTTGATATCTTTAATACTCTTTAATCCATCAATCACAAAAGAACCAATCATTTCTGTAAGTGATTCAACAATCTCAATACCCTTGAATTGTTCTTTCTTCTTACAATACTCTTCATTATAATTGTTTTTTCTAATAGACTCATTCACCAATGCATGATAATAATCATTCTCTAGAATATCCTTCTTATGTTTCTCTAGAAACTCTCTTTCTTCAGGTGTTGGACAAAAAGATTTTAAGTACTTAATATATGTTTTAACCATTTCTAAATCAGCGCTCATATGACTCATCACCTTTCTTATTAAGAATCTCATCCATATTTCTACTTAATAGATCTTGGAATCCTCCCATCCAATCTTTCTTTTTATAATCATAGATGGTTGTACCATTCTTTGACAACATGATTGTATTAAAAGGATTCTCATTCATATAATCACAAATCAAATAAAGCTTCTCACATAAATCAAAATAGGATTCTAATATACTGTATAGAGAAGGCATTTTAATACTGCATAGAGAAGGCATTTTAATACTGCATAGAGAAGGCATTTTAAAGAATGATACAATCAGATCCTTATGTTCTTTTATATAATCTTTATAGAAGCCCATAATCAACAGATACCATTTCTTTGGTTCATCACATTCTTTATTGATGTTGATATATTCTAGGAAGCTAGTAAAACCAATATCGCACTCTCTATACTTCTTACTATCTATAAAACGGAAGAAAGTAAAATAAATATAACCTAATCTGATCAATTGCTTTCTTAACTGTTTTACAATCGTTTTTAATTCTTTCTTATCTCTAGTCGTCATCTTATTAGGATCTAATATTGAAGCAGTCAGTTCCGGTGTTCCTAAATCATTGAGTTCATCATAATAACTTTCAATAAGATTAATCGTATATATCATTGAAAATTTTATAATTAATTCAGCTCTATTTAATCCTGAGACCTTTTCAAAAAATCCTGCAAGGTCACGTATAAACTCACAATTATACTTATCATACATCTTAGAACCAGGATCTAATCTCTTTAACTCAGGAGATTTGGTCTTAGAAGGTTCTTGGCTATGTTCTTCTTTCATTGCTTTCTTCTCTTCTTGATTTTTTTTATTTATTTTACATGCAAGCATATAAGAACGAAGGAATGTATTCAAAATATCCACCTTCTTAGGCTTATTCTCAATATCCTTGAATTCTTCCCAATCATACATAGTAGTAAAATAGTTGAACTTCTTAAAGAACTCAACAGAAATATTTTCTTCATCCACAATTGTATCATCATTATAAAGTAAACTTTCACTTAACTTATAAGTATACAGTACACCCTTTAAGATATGATCGATTTCAGAACAGATATCATAGAATAAAGAAGCCTTATTCTTAGCAGTCATCTTATCATCACTTTTAAATACAACATAACCATTATATTGTTTCTTACGTAATAAAGAGTCTTGATCAAGGATATACTTGTCATCTTTCTGCTGATCTAACATATCATTGATTCTATTATGATATTCATTGAATACACTATAATATCCTGATGTTTTGTGCTTTCTACGGAACATATTGGATACATCAATATCATAAAAGTAAGGACAATCAGCAAACATATCATTCTCTTTTTTCAAACTTAACATACGATCAAGAGGCACTCTATTTAATTTATAGATAATATTTTTTCTTAAGAACTCTTGATAACTGAATTCACCGACTTGATTATTCATATCAATAGGAGAATAGACCTTATCTGGATCTAATATTATATCTACTTCCTTTTCGTAGTCACGTTGTCTTTCAATAGACTTCTCTTCATCAAAAACTTTAATACGAGTAGTAAGTTTACGTTTCTTATTGAAGAAGATATAATCAGTACGATCATTTATTTCTTTTAAAAAATCTCTATTAGAATTCACTTTAGAGAAACGATCTTCAGAGATTACTTCTACTTTATAATTCTTATATAACTTGTCTAACTCTGATTTAGTACATTTAATAAACAAAGGTGATATGCTATTTCTTAAATAAATAAGATAAGTGAGTAATTCTATCGCTTTTACTTTCTCCTCACCTTCGATTTTGTCAGATAAAAAAAGAAGACTATTCTTGATATCTTCCAAAGCCGTCTTTATATCTTTACCATCTAAACAATAAGGCTTGATATCATTTTCTATAGGTCCATCATTTCTTAGTAGTATTGGATTCATATACGTCACCCCCTGTTAATATTATAGTACAAATAAAGGGAAAATAAGAGAGGTAAGTAGATATGAATCTATTGATTTAGTCATTAAAAAATACCATAGAATCAAAAGAGAAAGTTTACAGTATGAATGTCCTGATGATGAAGATGAAGGTATACCATTTCCATAGTTTTTCTTTTCAAGCGTTAGTTCCTTGAAATTCAAGTATATCCTTAATAGAATGAAATAAGAATATACATAAAGGAGCTAATAAAGATGCTAAGAAAAGATTTCTTATGGGGTGGTGCTGTCACTGCACATCAAAGTGAAGGTGGATATACTGAAGGAGGAAAAGTTCCTGCAGTATGTGACTTAACAGTCACTGGTAAGTTCTCAGACTTTAAAGATGGTATTGATGCTTATCATAGATACAAAGAAGACTTTGACTTATATAAAGAGTTAGGCTTTAACGCATACCGTTTCTCTTTAGACTGGTCTAGACTTATGAGTGATGAAAATACGTATAATGAAGAAGGTTTTGCCTTCTATGATGAATTCATAGATGAATTACTAAGGAGAGATATAGAACCTATTCCTACGCTTTATCACTTTGAAATGCCTGTGTTCTTATATGAGAAATACAATGGTTTTGAAAGTAGAAAGGTTGTTGATCTATTTGTAGAATTATGCAAGAAGATTGTAGATCGTTATTGTCATAAAGTAAAATATTGGATTATCTTTAATGAACAGAATGGAATACTACAGAAAGGACCAAAGATGTTCTTTGGTGCTGTATGTCCTGAAGGAGAAAACCCTATTACTCTAGATCATCAAATTATGCATAATACATTAATCGCGCATAGTTTGATTAACGAATACATTCATCAAAAAGGAGGCTATGTTTTAGGTATGGCGACTATTGTACAAAGCTATCCTGAAACATGTCATCCATTAGATACATTAGAATCTATGAAAGCCCAGAGTGAAGCATTTGTATTCCTAGATGTCTTTGCGAGAGGACACTATAACAGCTACTTCTTAGCAAATATGAAAAAAGAAGGGACTATGCCAATTATAAAAGAAGGGGACTTTGAAATACTTGAAAAGGGTAAAACAGATGCTCTTGCAATAAGTTATTATATGTCTACTATTAGTCATTATGGTGAAGATAGTTTGACTAATGTGGAAGATGTAGTCATTAAGAAGAACCCTTACTTAGAAATGTCTGAATTTGGCTGGACAATAGATCCTATTGGATTACGTATCACTCTAAGACAACTCTATGATAGATATGAAATGCCTATCTATATTGTAGAAAATGGTTATGGCTATGATGATCAGTTAGTAGATGGTGTTATTAATGACGATTATCGTATTGATTATATGAGAAAACATATTGAAGAGATGAAGAAAGCTGTAGAAGAAGGTGTAGATTGTAGAGGATACTTATCTTGGGGTCCTATTGATATATTAAGCAGTCGTGCACAGATGAAGAAGAGATATGGTTTTGTTTATGTGAATAGAGATAATGATGACTTAAAGGATATGAGAAGAATTAAGAAGAAGTCATTTGAATGGTATAAGAATGTAATAAGTAGTAATGGGAAAGTGTTGTAAGGAGGGGTGATCCTCCTTTTTTTGATAATTATTTTCAGCATTATTACTTAAATAATTATGTAGTTGTAAGCTTTTTTCTATTGAATTGGAATCGCATACATTTCGTTGACTTGACACGTAGTGTACACTAAGATGGAACTGTCTTCTAGATAAGGAGATAGTTGTTATGGATCTTTTAACCGGTGAAAAGAGGAATAATAATGATTATCGATAAAATAAAAGCATTGGATCATTTAACGATTCAAGAGAAATATCTAGTGGATTATATATTAGATAATCCAGATGATATTTTACAAAAGAATATTAATGAATTAGCACAATTAAGCTATACAAGTACAGCAACAGTATCACGATTATGTAAGAAGTTAGGTTTTAAAGGCTATAAAGACTTTAAGTATCAATATGCTGCTGAATATTCTCATTTACTGGAATTAAAGAGTGATTTAGAAATTGAACCATTTTCTAGTGATAGTTCAATTAAAGATGCTTTAAATAAAATTGAAATTCTACACAGAAGATCAATTGAATATACAAAAAGTTTATTAGACAAACAAACGTTGGAAAGAATTTATCAACTTATTCAAAACTGCAAATATATTGAGATATATGGAACAGGTATTAATTTTGCATTAGCACAGGTCTATAGTCTGAACTTTGAAGAGGTAGGGATTATATCAAAGGCTTATGACAGTTTAAACCCAATGCATGTTCAATACTTGAAACAAAGAAATCCAGATGACACACTCTGCATATTCTTGACTCATACAGGACAGAATAAAGAGATGTTGAAGATGGCTGAAGATATCAGTAAATCACATGCTAGATCTATTGTGATATGTGATCATAAGAAAAGAGATATATGTAAGTATTGTGATGAAACAATAGTAATTATGGCAACACGAAATACTATTGAGTTATCTAATGCGGTTTATATTTCTTCTTTACAGTATATATTTGATGTATTTGCTTCATTGAAACTTATAAGTAATTATTCTTATCTAGAGGGGACAACAAAGACAGTTGATAAATTCAAACTGGGAGAATAATTATGAACAAAGACTTTCTATGGGGTGGCGCAGTGGCTGCCAATCAGTATGAAGGTGGTTATAATGAAGGAAACAAAGGCTTAAGTGTGACTGACGTCATGTCTTCTGGAGATGTAAATCACCCTCGAGAAATTTCGTTTGAAATAAAGAAGGATAACTATTATCCAAACCATTTTGGTATTGATTTTTATCATCATTATAAGGAGGATATTAAACTATTTGCAGAAATGGGCTTTAAATGTTTTCGTTTAAGTATTGCATGGCCTCGTATTTACCCTCATGGTGATGAATTAGAACCTAACGAAGAAGGTTTAAAGTATTATGATGATGTATTTGACGAATGTTTAAAGTATGGTATTGAACCTGTAGTGACTTTATCACACTTCGAAATGCCTCTCTATCTTGCAAAAGAATATGATGGATGGCGTAATAGAAAGCTTATTGAGTTCTTTGAGAGATATGCAATTACTTGCTTTGAAAGATATAAGAATAAAGTGAAATACTGGATGACTTTTAATGAAATCAATAACCTTATTGATACTGATAATCCTTTTAATGCGTGGACTGGTGCTGGTGTACTATATAGAGAAGATGAAGATGTAGAAAAGACAATGTATCAAATCTCTCATTATCAGTTTGTTGCAAGTGCAAAAGCAGTACAAAGAGCAAAAGAAATCAATCCAGAAATGCAGGTAGGATGTATGCTTCATTTTGGTCCTATTTATCCTGCATCATGTGATCCAAAAGATATCTTTGCGGGTATTAAAGCAATGGATAAACGTTACTTCTTTAGTGATGTTCATGTAAGAGGCTATTATCCTGCTTATACATTAAAACATTGGGAAAGAAATCATATTCATTTAGATATCACTGATGAAGACCTTGTTGACCTAAAGAAAGGTAAAGTAGACTATATTGGATTTAGTTATTATAAATCAACAATTGCGCAATATGATGCTGAAAACAACTTTGTAGAAGTACAGAATCCTTTATTAAAGAAGAGTGATTGGGGATGGGCTATAGATCCAACAGGATTAAGAAATATCTTAAACGAAGTATATGAAAGATACCAGAAACCAATGTTTATTGTGGAAAATGGTTTTGGTGCTTATGACAAATTAGAAAATGGAATGATCAATGATGATTACCGTATTGATTATCTAAAAAATCATATTAGTGAAATGAAAAAAGCAATAGATCTTGATGGTGTAGAAGTTTTGGGTTATACACCATGGGCCGCTATTGATATCGTAAGTGCCTCAACAGGAGAACTTGCGAAAAGATATGGTTTCATTTACGTAGACTTAGACGACCACGCAAAGGGTACTGGAAACAGATATAAGAAAGCATCCTTTGAATGGTATAAACAAGTTATTTCATCTAATGGTGAGAAGTTATAGGAGATAATAATATGGAAAAATTCATAAACGAGAAAGTCGTAGTATATATTTCAAAATTCACAAATACAAAAGTTATTAAAGCATTAAAAGATGGCATGATGTTTTCATTACCATTCTTGATGATTGGTTCTTTATTCTTATTAATTGCGAATCTACCAATCAAATCATTAAATACATTAGTTGCAGAATGTGGTTTGGCAGATATATGTTCACAGGTTTATTCATCTACATTCTCATTAATGGCTTTGTTTACAGTAGTAGGTATCACTTATTCATATCTTAAGAATGATAAAATCTCTACTGCAGTCAATGGTGCTTTAACTGGTTTAGCTGCATTTGTATTACTTACACCTTCTTCTAAAGTGTTAGAAAACGGTGAAGCAGTAACTGGTGTTATCTCTAAGGACTGGACAGCAGGACAGGGAATGATCTGTGCTATCTTAATCGGATTCTTAGTGGGTTATATCTATTCATTATGTATTAGAAAGGATATCCGTGTAAAAATGCCTGAAGGTGTTCCTCCAGGAGTCGCAGATTCTTTCTCATCATTATTACCAACAGGTATTATTACTATTATTTGTGCTATTATCTATGCAGTATGTCATTTTGTATTTAAGACTACATTTGCTGAATTGATCTATTCAGCTATTCAGATTCCTTTACAGGGTGTGACTGATTCATTTGCTGGTGTAGTAATTATGACAGTTATGATGTCATTATTATGGTGGACTGGTGTTCATGGTGGTTCTATCTGTGGTGGTATTCTTTCACCAATCCTACAGGCTAACATGGCAGCTAACCAGAAGATTCTAGATTCTGGTGTAGCCTTAACTGTTCAGAATGGTGGTCATATCTTTACTCAGCAGTTCTGGGATAACTTCTTATGTATGTCTGGTGCTGGTATTGTGATTGGATTAGTCATTTATATTACATTCTTCGCAAAATCAGAATCACTACGTAGCTTAGGTAAATTATCAATTGTCCCTAACATCTTTAATATCAATGAACCAATTATCTTTGGTACACCAATTGTATTAAATATTTACTTACTTGTACCATTTGTTCTTGTTCCATTGATTATTGGTATCAGTAGTTATCTACTTATGTATTTTGGCATTCTACCTTTATTTAGTGGTGTTATGGTTCCTTGGACAACTCCACCAATTATCTCAGGTTTCTTAATTGGAGGATGGAAAGTTGCGTTATGGCAGTTAGTGATGATTATCATTTCATTCGTTGTTTATTTCCCATTTATTAAGAAGATAGATACCTTAAGTTCTAAAAACGAAAATAAATAATACAGAGAAGATGGTTGCAAACTTGCACCATCTTTTTTTAAAAATAGAAAATACGTTAATAAATTGAGCAAAATGGTTATATTAAAGCAAATTCTCAAAATAAAAACGAAAAATACGTTTTTTATCTTGGAAAATGATAAGAATAACAAGGATAAACTCTTTTGTTTTGAAAAATAGCTATTAAAAATATTGTTGACTATTTATTTAAAGCTCCTCTTTTGCAAATGGGTGGTGATTATTCGCTTATTTACTAGGTTTAGAGC